>JAAUYB010053800.1_pt1 | contig 11024 bp, 7 predicted proteins | sample 7278071 | NCBI WGS metagenome assembly JAAUYB01 (sample SAMN14350121, study PRJNA611818) | marine sediment metagenome | isolation source: surface marine sediment (1.8m) | place: French Polynesia: Moorea | collected 2018-08 | reverse complement strand
TGTATAGGTACGATGGTCAAATGCCATGGTGATAGCTTTTCCGACGACCTTATGTTTTATTGTAATAATCACGACCATTTTAATCTTGAACTTGCGATAGAGAGTATTTAGTGTCTGGGCTGATACAAAAATATAAATACACGAATACATTAGCGTGTTGACTACATTTTCGAAATCTCCGGTCTTCATGAAATCCATGATCAATCCGAATGTGGTGGATCCAATGGCCGCAAATACAGCGATTGATCCAACAGGCTTTAAATACTTCATGGCAAAGTATGCGCCAAGTATGTCTTCATCGCCCGTAGACCCCCGATACTGGAAAGCAATAGCACTGGCTACACCTGCCAAAAGTCCACCAAATATTACCAAAATAATGCGTTCATTTTGAGGTTCTGGCTGTGCAAATCGAAATTCAGGCAAGAATGCTAAGAAAAGAGCAACAGTTGCAACTACGATTAGTGATCGTGCGGCAAACATCTTGCTTACTCGTGCAAAACCGAAAATAAGCAAAATAATTTGGAATGTAAGATACAATATGATGAATAACAAATAACTATCGAAATAGTAAGAAAGAGCAGAAGCGATTCCTTCCGTACCAGTTAGAATCACCTTTGAAGGCAGCACAAAGTATTTCAACGCAATTGCGTAAAGTGCTCCAGCTCCAATAGTCATCGCGTAGTCAACACACCACAGACGCAAATTTTTCCATTTCATTTGTTGAGCCTTTTGTCATATAACGTTGCGGTCAGTGGCAGCCTGAGCTTCCACCGAATTCCGCAAAAAAATAATAAAGTTGGTGATAGAAAAAAAACACAAAATGGCTCGGCCCTGTCGGTCCAATGCACTGCCTGGCTATATGCCATCCTCCCATATGCCTAATACCCGTGAACGTGTAGCCTGGCTACGCATCATTTTTTTGAATTCTCAACGTGAAAAAAGTGCTATAAGCGCGATGGTATCTGCTTTGCCTCGGAGGAACACTGGACCCAAGGATTTGGCCTCAATGAAATTCGGTAGCTCCAGATGGGATACAAGTTCCTCCGATGCAATCAACTGCTGATCGTATTCATTGCACATGGATTCTATTCGGGCCGTCGTGTTTAATACATCTCCATTGTACACGATTTCTTTCTTTAGATCACCAATTTCAGCTGTGATGACATCGCCAAAGTGAAGCCCCGCTTTGAAGGCAGGCACAAGGCCAAATTTTGCTTCGTAATACACACGACGACCCTCGATTTCAGCCAAAATATCAAAAAATACTTGAATACAGTTTGCGTTCCGAAAGCCGATTTCTACTGGCCATGTGAGAACGACTTCATCACCGACGTACTGATAAATCTCTGCTTCTCTTTCCAGAATCGGTTCCGAGATATCTCGGAAGAACGTATTCAGAAGAGAAAAATATTTCTGGCTACCAAGCGTTTCAGCGAGGGTTGTAGAAGACTTCATGTCAAGAAACATGAAAATCCTCCGTTCGACGCGTGGCCGGTGATACGTACCAAGGAGATACCGGAGAAGAGTTTGGGGGCCCAGAAGCCGGTTCAAATTCCGAGCGAAGGATACGACCAGGTGGATCGGATATATGATCAGCAAGGTCAGTGGAAAATCCGCTGACATCACCCACGAGGCAAAATCACGGATTGCCGAACCTTGTAGGAGTCCCCCAATAAAACCGGTGATTAGCACCGGAATTGCAAGTACAGCCAAATATAGAGCGCTTTTAATAACGACTGCCTTCGTGAACGGCATTGCGCGCGTCATTCTTCCGATCTTGGTCTCCTCCAGTGTGGCCAGGGTCATCCCGACGGCGACACCAACGATTGGCCCCTCGATAGAGAAAAACCCCATTTCGATATACTCCCAGAACAGACCTACAACCCCATATGTCAGGCCGAACTGCACAAACGTGCGGATTCGTAGAATTGATCTTTTCCTTAGGGGCATGAGCGTGTACCTAAAAGCGGGGTAGTAGATTGATTTCACTCTGGCACAAACAAACTGTACGGCAAACTTTCACCTTGTGCACTTCCTGTGTACGCCTTTGCCAATATTCATATCCCGAGAAATCTTTTCTCCACGCATGACCGCACGACTCACCGCCGGTTGGGCTAACCCCAGCAGCTTACCAACGTTAGTGCCGCTCATCCCCAATTCCCTTACCGCCCAAAAACACGTCAGACTCCTGGCTTTCACTCGCAGGGGCTGATTGCCCGGTTTCCAAATCTCATCCTCGTCGATTTCTAATACTTCTGCCACCCTTTTCACTACTTTTTCTATATCATAGCCTTGTTCCTTGAGCCAATAGCGGCGATTATATTTCTCATCTTGCTCTGATAAGACTTCTGTGACAAAATCACTTTCCCCTAAAATTCGCTCATCCCCCTGTAACATACATCATTTCAAATAGAAATGCATATTTTCATGACCGTCCCTCTAGTCCTTCCTTACGGACGGAGCAACCTCCCTCATGTCCAGACAACGGATGGCGCGAGCCACATAATAATCGATTTCTGTGCTCTGTCTTTCACCGCTGATGTGCATGCGGTAGGCTTTGTCGGCAGCGTCCAGAAACGACATTACCAGCCTTCGCGGACTGCTCGTATCAGGCGGAGCCAAAGGATGCATTTTCATCGGCGCGGCGCCTGTTAAAACCATCCAAAAAGCAACCAGCAATATGCACTGCAGTATTCGTACTCGGTTCAAGCTGAAGCCTTTCCTTGCTATTAACTGTTCGAATTGTCAGAAAAAATACATCATCGTATTTCCTCATACCATATTGAAGGGTTTTTGCACCCAATCCATAAACGAACCACTCCATTTCACTATGATTTTAGTTTATGGTTCTTCATCGTTTGACCTCATTTATCTGCTTTCATGCAGTTTGCTCTGTTTTCAACTTCCACTCAACCAACTCCACCACACCCCTGCTTCCTTATCACTCAAAGATCAATCCTCCACGGACTCGGGCAGGTTCGGATCAACATCTTCAAAGCTACCCCCCAGGCTCTGGTGCAGGTTCACCCGGTTGAACAGCCTCTCGGCGCGGATATTGATAAGAGACAGGCGCGCGGCGTCCGTCCGGGCCTGCATCTGGAGTACGCTCAGTAGGTTGACCCGACCGACATCATACTGGATCTTGGCCAACTCAAGAGCCTCGGCGTTCTTCTCATAGACCTGTTCCAGCAATTCTTCCCGACGTTCGAGCAGAGGCTCGCTGGCAATGGTATTGCCCACCTCTTGGAAGGCATTGAGGACCGTCTTACCGTAAGCTGCCATGGCGGCTCGTTGATTGGCGGTGGCCGACTCCACTTGCGCCTGCAACGTACCGCCGTCATACAACGGCCCGAATAAACCGGCGCCCACCTGGTAAACAGGGTCACTGACATCGGTCAGACCACCGACACCCGCGGAAATCGAAAGGCGCGGAAGCTTGGCCGCCTTCGCCGACTCAACCAGGTTGAACGCCGCGGCGACCCTTCGCTCGGAAGCGACGAGGTCGGGGCGCCGCTCCAGCAGATCGGAGGGCAGGCCTACCGGAATCGGCGGCGGCACCGCCACGAAGTCGTCGCGTCCCTCCAATTCAGCTGAGGGATAACGACCGAGCAAGGTCTCCAGAGCGCGCTGCACCTCTTTGTAGGCGATCTCGGCTTGGAGTCGCGCCTCTTCGGCCGTCCGCAAGTCGGCCTCGGCCAGGCTCATATCTTGTCGGGTTGCCTGCCCGACGTCGAATTTGGTCTTGACCAGTTCGACGGTCTCTTCGTTGATGCGGACGAGATCGTCGGAGAGCTTGAGAATCATCCGCGCCTGAGTCGCCGCGAACCAACCCTTGGCCGTGGCCGAGGCGATGGCCTGGCGGGCGAACTCGTAGTCGGCCTGGGTCGCCGCCAGGGCTTCCTCGGCGGCCGCCTGCTGGGTACGAAGGCGACCCCAGATGTCCGCTTCCCAGCTGACACCTAAGCCGACCCCCGAGATTTGTAGAGGCTTGCCCGGAATGTCCTGGTCGATCGTCTGCAGACCATAGCTGACGGTCGGCCTAAGGGCCGCATCGGCGGCACGGAGCTGCGCCGCAGAGGCATCCACTCGAGCGGCAGCCAGCTCCAGGTCACGGTTGTTCCGGATCGCCTCGTCGACCAGAGCCTCGAGCTCAGGATCGCCAAAGGTCTGAATCCACCCGTTATCGACTGCTCCGCTGTCGACCACCTCATCGCCGCTGAACTCCGCGGATATCTCAGTCGTCTCCGGCAGCGCTTTTTCCAGAATTTCCTGAGTTTCAGGAGGTTTCTTTACGGCACAGCTCGCCACGATCAGTGTCACAGACAGCGCGAGAACGCAGATGGGCCAATGGTGAATCGTCTTCATCGCTTTCCTCTAGAATGGGACAACGTAGTTCTTGATAGCCTCGATGCGGAGGATCACCTTGCGGATCACATGCGTCGGTGCACCGGTCTTGGAGTAAATGGCAACCGTACCGGTGGCTCCGACGGGTAGCTATAGCGAAGCAAGTTCTTCACCGGGGACGATTTTGACCCAGAACGGTGTGTGCGGCACCTCACTCGGAGCGAGGGCCATACCGCTCGGCGCTACCTGTCCGGTTGGGGACACCGGTACCATGTAGTCAACCTGGGCATCGAACATTCGGCCCGGATACATCTTGAGTGCAATCTCGGCATGCAGACCAGGTTCGACAAAGAGGCAATTGTCTGGGCATCCAGATCATGAGAATATAGCTTAATTAATTGCCTAAATTTGGCCTCTGTAATTTTTAACGCTTTATATACTTGTTTTTTATTGCCTTGACTGGGATTAAGCGTAATTTGGTTACGCTGTCCTAGTCAAGACCCTAAAAAATTTATAGCCAACCTCAGATAGTTAGTCCCATGCCTCAAACTTGAGTGATGTGATGTTCGCACCCTCCGTATCGGTCAAGCAAGCACAGCGTTGCTTTTGGTGATCTCTTAGAACGACTGGCTCTTATTCAGCGACGGAATATGATTGCTCGGACCGGAAGCATGAGTGCCTGTATCCGGATCACGATCGCATTAATGAAGCCCATACCGTCGACGCCCCGCAAGGCGAAGCCCATGACTCCGTCTACTTCACCGGCCTCGATTGCCGGTCCGTGGTTGCTGTAAGCGACGCCAACACAGTTACTTCCCGCTGGGACCAGGCCTGAATGACCGTCGAAGATTGGTTCCAGAAAAGCCAGTACGGTGCCCCGTCTTCCGGCCCTCTCCCGGAGCTCGATTAGCTGATCGGTGGGTCTTATCTGGCCTGTCGCGATGACCTCTTGTATTTCAGTAACAGCCAACGGAATAACTGTCAGTGGCTTCGTTGAGCAGGTAATTTCCACGAGCATGCCTTCTTTCAGCACCTGTGCTGCGATCTGCTCGAATGCCGCTTGGAATTCGCCTCGGCCAGAGTCATCTGGAACCAAAATCCCTGCAGGCCTAAGGATTGGGCTCACGATATCGCCTGGCCGCAACACGAACTGCTTGACCGTTCCATCGAAGCCTGCGTAGACGGTCGCATTGTCAATCTCGGTATCCGCTTGGGCCAACTCGGCTTCAGCGCTATCGCGTTCTGCCGGCAACAGTGTTGAGATTCGTGCCTCGACTACCGCTGCGGCAGCTCGGGTAGCTTCCAGTTCTCCTTCGCTGGCTTGTAAGTTGGCGCGTTGTTTCTCGATCTCCTGCTCCGACACGGCACCGGGCCCGAGCGCTAAAGTCGCTTCGGAGCGCTTGAGTTCATCCTGTGCCTGTCGCAGCTCCGCTTCGGCGATTACGATTTCTCCTCGCTTGACAGCTAATTCCGATTTCGACAGCACCAAAGCAGAATCGATCTCTTTGATGCGCCGCCGTGCGGTCTCCGCTGCGGCGCGCTCACGGGAAGTTTCAAGTCGAAAGATCGGTTCGCCTGCTTTCACAAACTGATTGTTGCGAACATACACTTCCTCGACCCGGCCGGCCCGGTCAGAAATGATCGTTACGGTTCGGAACATAATGGTGACATTCGATGTCGTCGGGTGGAAATAGAAGACGGTTGTAGCCAGCGCAATTGCCAATATCGCGCAACTGGTGATCCCCCATCGCAACTCGTACCACACGGAGAACAATGTGATCTCTCGGCCAATCCGCTTGCCCTGGACGTATCGACGGTACAGATAATCTGGCAATAACGTGATAAGGGCACTGAGCACAAGTTCAATCATCGACGGCCTCTTCGTCTCTGCTTTCTTTCTTCGCTGAGGAGGTAACATCGCTAAGAGGTGTTTCGACGACCTCTTTGTCGCCGTTTACTTCCTTCAGCGAGGAAGCGATCTCTCTGAGGGGCTTGATGAAGTCGGGAATCCGTATTGCGGCCAACAGCAAAGCGGCAATCCAATAAGCATTTTCAAGCGTCACGAGCGAGATCAGACCAAGTAGGCCAACGAGCTGCATCTGAACCTTGCCGGCACCCTTTACGAGGCGATCGGGCCAGGCCTGAATTGTGAAGTAGAGGGCACCGAATCCAAGTACGATTAGGGACAGCAGGATTGCTACGCCGATGAGAGTAACGTCCGTTTCGCCAGGACCGGTAACAAAGAATGAGGTTTCATCCATAACACGCGACCTGCACTTAGTAGGGATAAGAACTTGCTTTTTGCTAAAGAAAGTATCGCAACCCCTAAAGTTTAAAATATTACTGCTCCCCTGATACAAGCACAACATGTTGTGCTTGTATCAGGGGAGGTCCTTTTAGGTGATAAGAAATCGCTTCCGCGACATGCTCGAAGGGCTGAATAAACGGCAAAAAAATAGGTCCAACAAACCCCATTTTCACCTTCAACGACGCCATTTATCTTGAGCAAATCTCCCAAGACAGCCTGCACTATGCAACCAATTGGCAGAGCGGTGGCCATCGTCAAGTAAAATTCGTTTATATTATAAAGAACAGAAGACAAAATATCAACGATAAATTCAGTGAATTTGAAAACGCATTGCATCTATCTAATCTTGAATTAACTATGAGTTTTGGTAAATTGCTATCGGTAATAACGCGTTAAAGATCTATTTCAAGAGTCTTCGGTTTTCCCCGATAACAAGACCCCCTATATAGCCGAAAAGGCTAGATCTGCTTCAGCCCAAGCTGTATCAGCATTGCCGGGGCGTCTTTTATATCAAACCAGTCAGCCGGATCTACAATTCCACTCGCCATTTTGTAAAGTGCTCCAGCTCCAATAGTCATCGCGTAGTCAACACACCAAAGACGCAAATTTTTCCATTTCATTTGTTGAGCCTTTTGTCATATAATTTCTCTTGGCAATAAAAAATCCCGACCCAATGCCGAGGCCATTTATACTTTTTCGAGAATAATTTTTATTAGATTTGCCGATGTAAGGTGCAAATGATTTCTTAGTTCTCATCGATATTATACCGGTATCAACGGTATAAATAAGAATGAGGAACCGCTCTTTGGAGCGCATTAGACTCAGCAGTGACATGGGCTCGCGTGTCCCCTCACATCACCTGATCTATGACTCAGTGTCGATCAGGCCCAACTTGTATCTGTCCCCCGAATTCTTGGTCCACTCATGCTCGTTTCGTGTCCTATATGTAATTTCCAATACTCAATTAGACTGCTAAAAGTTCCAATTCCCACATTCAATTGTTTAAATCCCAAATCACAAAACCCAAATCACAAACAAATTTCAAATCACAATATCCAAATTCGAAACCAATCTTCGAATATAATGACCCAAATGAATCAGATGCATTTGATAATTTTATCAATTCGGTCTGGCTTCGATAGGGGCTTTAGCTTTATCATTCCCGACCCCGGGTCCAAGGTTACAAAATGTTTGGGTCATTAAAAATTGGAATTTGGATATTGTTTGCTATTTGCTATTTGGTGCTTGGTATTTTTCAGCTTCAAGGACGCTACCTGACTAATACACACTACCGAATTTTATAAGATATATTTGGGACATGAAACTAGGTATTGAAATCGAAGCGCCTAAACCTCCAACACCGAATAACGAATAACGAATAACAAATAACCAATTCCTGGGGTCCTATGTTTTCTTCGGCGACGGTATCTTAAACAAGATCGTATACAGCACCGGCACCACTAACATGGTCAGAAGTGTCCCGAAAGTTAATCCCGCCATGATGGTCACGGCCATGGATGTCCAGAAGACATCCTGCAGTATCGGCAGCACGCCAAGAACAGTGGTTCCCGCGGCCAGCACCACTGGCCGCAGGCGGGATACGCCGGCAATCACCACCGCCTCGTAAGGGCTTTTTCCGGCGGCCTGTTCGATGTCGACCTGATCCAGCAGCACGATGGAATTTTTAATCATCATCCCCGCCAAACTCATGGCACCTAAAAGGGCCATAAAACCAAAGGGCGTGCCGGTCGGCAGCAGGCCGGCAACAATACCGATAAGCGCAAACGGAATCGTGAGAAGGATAATAGCCGGTGGCCGCAAAGCGTTAAAAAGCGCCACAATAATCGTTAATATGATGGCAGCCGCAGGTATTACACCCGGTATCAGAGATGACTGCGCATCGACTGTGCTTTCATCTTCGCCGTCTAAAAAGATTTCATATCCCGGGGGTAATTGAAGCTGATTGAATGCTTCGATGACACGGCTTTTCAAATCCGGATAGGTTGTGTTTTTCGGTGAGGCTTGGATGGTTATGCAGCGCCGTCGCTCCCAGCGATTAATGATGGGATCTTCCCATTCCACCCGAATCTCCTTAGTGACCTGGGCCAGCGGAACGGTCTTGGAATAGAGGGCTGGCTGAATCTGCAATGTATCCATTTCCGCCGCGTTTTGGCGTTCCTCTTTTTTAAGACGCAGCAAGATCGGATAAAGATCCTTCTCCTCACGGTAAAGTCCGACCTGGACACCGTCGTGTGCCCTTCGCGTTGCAAAACCGATATCCTCACGGCTGACGGACGCCCAACGCCCCCTGACCTGGTCATAATCCGGAACCAGCTTTTGCACCGGATTCATCATGCTGGTTTTAATATCCTTGGCATAGGGGCTGTTTTCGAGGATAGCAACCGCCTGGTCTCCAATTTTTCTCAGCGTTTTAAGATCGGCGTTGGCCGGCCCGCTGATATGCCATTCCAGCTTCCAGTTTTCACTGACACCCACTCCGTATTTGCGAACGCGAATGACAGCACCGCTGTAATTCGTTTCCAGCCAGGGCTCGAATTCCGCAATTAGCGGGTCGATGTCTTTGAAGGTGTGCGTGTTGACAATCAGTTGGGCGTAATTCTGGTAGGGCAGCTCCGGGTCCACCGGCAAATAAAAGCGGGGCGGCCCCGCACCGGCAAATGCGCTGACGTTCATGACTCTCTCATCATTCATGAGACGATTCTCGGCGGTTTTAATCTGCTCCGAAACATCCTGGATGCGCGTGCCCTCCGGGTACCAGAAATCCACCATCAATTGGGGCCGGGAAGAATCAGGGAAAAACATCTGCCGGACACCACCGAAGCCGACTGCGGAGACAATCAGCAGTCCGACCATGGCACCCATGAAAAGCCAACGCCTTCGGATGGCCAATTCCAGCAATTTGCGGTAGCCGACAAAAATTTTGCCGCCGTATACATCCGCCTCCTCTTCATCGGGCTCCGATTGGGGAACCTTCAGGATCTGCATGCATTGAATCGGGGTGACCGTCACCGCAATCAGCCAGCTGAGCAGCAGGGAGAAGGCCACCACGATAAACAACGTCCGGCAGTACTCGCCCGCATCGGCCACCGATGCAAAGATGGGGTAAAACGCCATCACGGCCACGATGGTTGCACCCAGCAACGGCATGGCAGGCTGGGTGGCCGCTTCGATGGCGGCCTTTTTGGGATCCATGCCCTGTTTGAGCCGCACAGCAATGCCATCGGCCACCACAATGGAGTTGTCCACCATCATGCCCAGTGCGATGACCAGAGCTCCCAGGGACATCCGCTCCAGGTCGATCTTGAAGACCGCCATCAGGATAAACGTGGCCAAAATGGTCAAAACAAGCCCGAAACCGATGACAACCCCCATTCGCAGGCCCAGGGGCAGGGCCAGGACGACCAGAACGATGGCGATGGCTTGGAGCAGGCTGCTCATGAAATCATTAATGGCGACTGCTACCAGATCTGATTGCCAGGCGATTTTGGTCAGCTCGATACCGACCGGCAGCTGGGGGAGGAGTTCCTGCAACCGCCGTTCAATATTTTTCCCGGTATCAACCACATTGCCGCCTACCACATTGGCCAGTTGGATAGCAATCGCCGGTTTGCCGTTAAATCGCATCAGGCTGTACGGTGGTTCCAGATAACCGGCCTTTACCTCGGCCACATCCCGGATGCGGATCAGTTCCCGGGCGACATCGAAATCCCGGGTCAGAGCCCTCTGGCCGGGCTGGAGAATGTCCGGCGAATCGGGCGTCGAGACGGCCAATGGAATGTTCAGAACATCCAATGGGTTCGGATGTATGTAAAGATCCCCGATATCTTCAGGCGATGTGAATTCCCCGGTAGGGGCCACCCGAAAGCGACGCTGCTGCACGTCCACATAACCGGCGTCCACGACCATGTTCTGCCGCCCCAGCGTTGCTATAAAATTTTCCGCGGTAATTTCCCGCTCGGTGAGTTGCTGTTCGGAAGCATCAATGTAGACCACTTTGTCCTGCACTCCCCACAGCTCCACCCGGGCAACACCCTTGACCACACCGAGCTCTTTTTTGAGCTCATCGGCGTAGTCCTCCATCTCCTTATAGGAAAAGCCACTGCCGGTCAGGGCCAATACGAATCCGTAGACAAAGTTAAAATCATCCGAGACATCCGGTTTACCGGCTCCAGGGGGTAATTGAGGGGTGACGTCTTGAATCTTTTTGCGCATATCCAGCCACACCCGCGGCAGGGTATCTGACCAGTACTCCTGTTTGATATCGACCTTGATGATGGAAAGCCCGGGACGGGATATGGAATACAGGTGTTTGAGCTCGGGCAATTCCTCGATGGCTTGCTCGATACGATCG
>JAAUYB010227552.1_pt1 | contig 11032 bp, 9 predicted proteins | sample 7278071 | NCBI WGS metagenome assembly JAAUYB01 (sample SAMN14350121, study PRJNA611818) | marine sediment metagenome | isolation source: surface marine sediment (1.8m) | place: French Polynesia: Moorea | collected 2018-08 | reverse complement strand
CGTTTACGACAAGAATTACTCGGTGGGGCGATCGCCTTAGGGGGAGTTTTTTTCATTGGAACAATTTGGTATTGGTTAATCGAACAATGGACATTAACCGAAGCGGCCTATATGACCATGATCACCCTGTCAACGGTGGGGTTTTCAGAAGTCCGTCCCCTCAATGACAACTCCCGACTCTTCACCATTTTCCTAATCTTAATGGGAGTCATTACCATTGGTTATATTGTTAATCGTTTAACAGAAGCCTTAATTCAAGGTTATTTTCAAGAAGGAATTAAACAAAGACAGGAGAGACGCTTGATAGACACCTTAGAACATCATTGTATTGTCTGCGGCTATGGCCGTACTGCCCGTCAAGTCGCCCTAGAATTTACCGCCGAAGACGTTCCCTTTGTGATTATTGACTCTCGACCAGAACAAGTCGAAGAAGCTAAACAGTTGGGTTATATTGTCATTCAGGGTGACGCAACCCTTGATGAATGTCTGATTGGAGCCAAAATAGATAAGGCCGTATGTTTAGTTTCCGCCTTAACTTCCGATGCAGAAAACCTCTATACTGTCCTTTCTGCTAAAACCCTTAACCCTAAAATTCGAGCGATCGCCAGAGCTAGTACAGAAGAAGCGGTGTTAAAATTACAGCGAGCGGGGGCCGATGCTGTGGTATCCCCCTATATTACGGGGGGCAAAAGACTGGCTGCTGCGGCCCTAAGACCGCAAGTAATGGACTTTGTAGATGGCATCTTAACAGGAAGCGATCGCACCTTCTACATGGAAGAATTTCTCCTTGATCCCAAGTTTTGTCCTTGTGTGGGGCAAACTTTAAGTGAGGCCCGATTAAGATTACAGTCAGGAGCTTTAGTCTTAGCCATTCGTCGCTCTGATGGTGCTTTGCTCGGTGGGCCAACGGGAGAAACAGAATTAATGGCAGGAGACTTGTTAATTTGTATGGGAACCCCCGAACAATTAAGGCAACTCAATCAAATTTTAGGACCTATTTCTCCTTCTCCTGCCCTGCGGCAACCCAGACATTAAACAAATTTTGTTCACAATAATTAAGAAAAGATTTAATCGTAATTTTTGGCAATAAAATCCTCAAAACCAGGAAAATTAGCCAAAAACATATTAAGTCTGTCTTGGGAGAAATTATAATGAGATACCCGAACTCTGATAGACTTTTGACTAAGGTTAAATTTAAGACCAAGCCAGAGAACTTAAGATAAGCAGATAGGGAGGATATACCTTGGACAGCACACTAGGTTTAGAAATTATCGAGGTTGTCGAACAAGCGGCGATCGCTTCGGCAAAATGGATGGGTAAAGGCGAAAAAAATACTGCTGACCAAGTCGCAGTAGAAGCCATGCGCGAAAGAATGAATAAAATTCATATGCGTGGTCGCATTGTCATTGGAGAAGGGGAACGAGATGAAGCTCCCATGCTCTATATTGGCGAAGAAGTAGGAATTTGCACCCGTGAAGATGCTAAAGCTTACTGCAACCCAGAAGAGTTAGTAGAAATTGACATCGCTGTTGATCCCTGCGAAGGAACCAACCTTGTTGCTTATGGGCAAAACGGTTCCATGGCCGTATTGGCCATCTCCGAAAAAGGTGGTTTATTTGCTGCTCCTGACTTCTACATGAAGAAATTAGCCGCTCCTCCAGCAGCCAGAGGCCATGTCGATATTAACAAGTCTGCCACCGAAAACCTGACAATTTTAGGGGAATGCTTAGAACGAGATGTGGCAGAATTAGTTGTGGTGGTGATGGATCGTCCCCGTCACAAAGAATTAATTCAAGAAATTCGTCAAGCAGGTGCGCGGGTTCGTCTCATCAGTGATGGTGACGTTTCCGCTGCTATTTCCTGTGGTTTCGCGGGAACCAATATCCACGCCTTAATGGGTATCGGTGCTGCACCTGAAGGGGTTATTTCTGGGGCTGCTATGCGTTGCTTAGGGGGTCATTTCCAAGGACAATTAATCTATGATCCTGAAGTGGTCAAAACTGGTTTAATTGGAGAAAGCCGAGAAGGTAATCTTGCTCGTCTCAAAGAAATGGGTATAGATGATCCTGATCGCTGTTATAATGCTGAAGAATTAGCCAATGGGGAAACTGTATTATTTGCAGCTTGCGGGATTACTCCCGGAACTTTAATGGAAGGGGTACGCTTCTTCCACGGTGGTGCCAGAACCCAAAGTTTGGTTATTTCTAGTCAGTCTAGCACGGCTCGCTTTGTGGATACTATTCACATCCAGGAACAACCCAAGTATATTGAACTCAAATAAGATGTTCACAATGTAGGGACAAATAACCATTTGTCCCTAATAATCTTCGGTTAAGCAGCAATACAGGCTAGACAGGACATAAGGGGTAAGGTTAAAGACAGTTAGAATATAAAAGTCAATTATATGGGTCAAAACTCATTATAGTAGATAGGTTTTATCCTTCTTCTAAAACTTGTTCTAACTGTGGAGAAAAAAAAAAGAATCATTACTATTGTCTCAAAGAGTGTTTTGTTGCGAAAAATGTCATTATCAAATAGATAGGGATTTAAACGCAGCCAAAAATCTCGAAAAAATAGGTCTAGCTACGGCCGAATTAACGCCTGTGGACAAGTTAGAGCCGACTCCCTTGGACGAAGCAGGAAGTAAAATAGACTTAAATCGAGTTACTATCAAGTCGAGCGGCTCGATGAGTAGATTTGAGTAAGTTTTATCTAGCGGAAACTCATCCCTACCCCCTACTATCCAACGCCCAACCTCTAAGAAGGTTAAGATATTAATGAGAAATGGAAGGATTAAGCAAAAGGGATGAGAGACTGGAAAAGCTTTTGCCCCCTAGTTTCCATAACCCTTATTACAGTTCCTTTTTTAAAGTTTTATAAAGATTTTTTTCAAAGTATTTGTTATTGGGGCAAGTTGGGTCTAAATTGCAAAGATTGAAGACAGTAGCACTTATTCCATTTTCATGTAACTCAAGCTTAAACCCTTGTAGGAGAACTTATGAACATTGCAGTGGTGGGCCTAAGTCATAAAACCGCCCCAGTTGAAGTCCGAGAAAAGTTGAGTATCCAAGAGGCTAAAATTGAGGAAGCATTAACCCATTTACGGGGTTATCCTCATATTGAAGAAGTGGCTGTTATTAGTACCTGTAACCGTTTAGAAATTTACGCGGTGGTGACAGACACGGAAAAGGGAGTAGTAGAAATCACTCAGTTTCTTTCGGAAACCGGCCATATTCCCCTAAGTTATCTGCGACGCTATTTATTTACCCTACTTCATCAAGATGCCGTGCGTCATCTGTTGCGAGTCGCTGCGGGTTTAGAAAGTTTGGTGTTAGGGGAAGGGCAAATATTGGCACAGGTGAAAACTACCCATAAATTAGCCCAAAAATACAAAGCTCTTGGGAGACTGCTTGATCGTCTTTTTAAACAGGCCATAACGGCAGGAAAACGAGTGCGTAGTGAAACCAATATTGGAACCGGAGCAGTGTCTATTAGTTCGGCTGCCGTAGAATTGGCTATAACTAAAGTGGATGATTTGGCCAGCCGTCGCGTTAGTATCATTGGCGCAGGGAAAATGGCTTGTTTATTGGTTAAACATCTCGTGGCTAAAGGTACTACTTCTATTACCATTGTTAACCGTTCCCAACGTCGGTCCCAAGAGTTGGCCAAGAAGTTTCCCCAAGCTGAGTTAAACTTGGTTTCCCTTGATGAGATGATGACGGTGGTAGGAAGCTCTCACCTTGTCTTTACTAGCACGGGAGCCACTGAGCCTATCTTACATCAAGAAAATCTTCGGCAAGTGGTATCTGCTGAGCAAGGGTTGATGTTGTTTGATATTTCTGTCCCTCGTAATGTGGCTACTGATGTCCAGGAAATGGAGATCATAGAAGCTTATAATGTGGATGATTTAAAGGCTGTGGTGGCTCAAAACCATGCTACTCGTCGTCAAATGGCCTTGGAAGCGGAAGGGTTATTAGAAGAGGAAGTAGAAGCTTTTGAAACCTGGTGGCGTTCCCTCGAAAGTGTTCCTACTATTAGTTGTTTACGGACGAAGGTAGAGGGTATTCGGGAACAGGAGTTGGAAAAGGCTTTATCTCGTTTGGGAACTGAGTTTGCTGAGAAACATCAAGAGGTGATCGAAGCTTTAACCAGAGGTATTGTTAATAAGATTTTACATGAACCTATGGTGCAACTGCGATCGCAACAAGATATTGAGGCTAGACAGCAATGTTTACAGTCTTTACAAATGTTGTTTGATCTCGAAATGGAAATAGAACAACAGTTCGGGTAAATGATTTGTAGGGGTTTAATGGTATTAAACCCTGATATTTAATTCTATTGCTTTTCCTATATTTTAATCGAGTCATCTATTTGCTGAGATAGTTCTTTTAATCTCGTGGATAAACCCTTCTTTTTATAAGCTATTTCCAATAATATTCTTTTTTTTATATAGTCAATTTTTCCTGTAAAATTCTTGGCTTTACCTCTGTACACAGTAGCTAGATACTTAGTAATCAACTCGCTATCACTCAAACTTTTTTTACTGAGATAATAGTTAATAATCTTATCAGTTTCTTCAATATTAAATATTTCGTAATCTTTAAGGTTATTTTTCTTCCAAAATCCATCTCTCCCTATATGAAAAGTTAGATGCAAATTCTTAAAAATATTAAAATTATTTGCATTGCACAACATATTAATTGCCATTGTGTAGCCAATAGGAATAGACCCAATAAAAGTTTGATTAAATTGATAATTTTGATAACTGTTTCTGGAAAAAATAAAACAGTCTAAGCCTGGATGTTTATTTCCCAATTCAGAATACATTAATGGAATCTCTTCTATTGTTTTATATTTATTACTGATTGTTCGACGATTAATAATAAAAGCATCATAGCCTTGGTCAATCAATTCAGCGATAGTGACATAAAAGTTGGGTAGGACAGCTATATCAACATTTGTATAGATAAAGTAATCTGCCTCTGATAGTTTATATAATCTATCAAGAATATCTGCAATAAGAGGAAGTTTACGTTTAATTTTAAAGTTTTGAATATCAAGAGTAGAACGGTCTAAATCAGGTGTACGAATAAAAAATGGTGGTATGATAGCATCGTCTTCCGAAAATTGTGCTGAATAAAGTTTAACTTCTATCTCTTGAGATTGTGCATAGTCTTGAGCTGTTTTCATCGTTGCAAAAGTAATAGGCTGTGCAACAAACAAGTCGGAGGATTCTTTAACGATTACAGGATTAATAATGTGGGCTAATTTTAGCATCTGACTAAACTTTTTATTGATTTTTGGATAAATTATACTATGGAAAAGGCATTGGGGAGCGTGTCACTTTTGAAGATGCACAATTTTGGCAATAGAAGGATACTATAATTATAATGTTGATTAACCTGAAAACTAGATGAATAAGGATGAAGACATTAAACTATGAATAATCGAATTAACAGAGTTTTTAAGACAATTCAGAGGCAATATGCTTGCTTCCTAATATTAAGACACGGATTTTGGTTTATCGATATCCCAAGAACTTCATCTAGCAGCATTCGCGCAGAACTAGGAAAACACTTTGGTTTTCCTTATGGGAAGAAGGATATCCTAGAGCAGGAGCACTCTAGCAGGAGACAAGAAATATTTCCAAGTCACATGACAGCCCAAAAAGCCAGCTCTGCTATTAGTGGATTTGTATGGAGAAAGATTTTCAAGTTCACAATCGTTCGCAACCCATGGGATCGTGTTTACTCGCTCTATTTATTCAGAAAAAAGAGGAAAAGAATTTCAGAAAGCTTAAGCTTTCGAGACTATGTAATATCTTTGCACCAGGCCTTCATCAGTAATAAATTTTCTCAATCTCTTTTTTCATACCCCCCTCATCGTTATGGCTCTTCTGATTTCATTTTGAACTCAAATGGTGAAATCATGGTTGATTATATTGCAAAGTATGAAAATAGAGAGCATGATCTCAAGTTCATTGCGTCACGAATAGGACTGCCTGAACTAGGGAGACTACATGTTCAGAGTTCTACCTCAGAAATCAAGCATTATTCGTATTTTTATGATTCAGAAATGAAAGAGATTATACAAACAATTTATGCAAAAGATATAGATTTATTTAACTATCAGTTTGATTACAGGGCATAGCACGCTGTTTATATGCATCATTTTTAAGAATAAGACCTCTTGCAAAAGTCTTTTATGGTATGACGGGGGGTTATGCTTTTTAAATCTATGCTCATTGATCAGATACAGATTCTCCAATGAATCAAGAAAAAATTAAACCGTATCCTCTGAACTATCAATAATCTGAAAATGTCGTTAAATTATAGATAAGAGTAGCTAAATTATATATAAATATCGTGCGAGATTTTCAATCCATTCAACAAACAACCTACGACCTAATCGTAATTGGTGGCGGAGTCAATGGAGCAGGAGTCGCACGGGATGCGGCCTTGCGAGGCTTAAAAACCATTGTTATCGAAAAAGGAGACTTTGCCGGAGGGACTTCGAGTTGGTCAACCCGTCTTATTCATGGAGGGTTACGGTATCTAGAATACTTTGAAGTTCCCTTAGTGAGAGAATCATTAAAAGAGCGAGAAATTCTCTTACATACCGCTCCCCATTTAGTCAGACCCCTACTTTTAACCATTCCCATTTACAAAAATCGTTCTCGTCCCTATTGGAAAATTTGGGCAGGAATGTGTCTCTATGATGTTTTAAGTGCAGATAAGACCGTTCCCACTCATAGAATGCTATCTGGGACAAAATTCAAACAATTGTTCCCCTCTATGGACCATGAGGGGTTAGTGGGTGGAGCGCAATATTATGATGGTCAAGTCACCTATGCCGAGAGACTCTGTTTAGAAAATATTATCGCTGCCGATGAAGCGGGAGCAACGGTGCTAAATTATGCCAAAGTTAACCAATTACACCGTCAAGGGGATAAAATAACCCATTTAACCTGCAAAGATGTCCTCACAGGGGAAGAATTCACCGTTAAAGGCAAAGATAAATGTATGGTGATTAATACCTCTGGTCCCTGGGTAGACTATGTCTGTCAACTAGGAGTTAAAGATGGACATAACGCACCCATTGGCAAAACTCAGAAAATAGGTGGCACCAAAGGCAGTCATATTGTAGTGGAAACCTTTGCTGGTGCGCCGGAAAGCAGTTTATATGTAGAAGCAAAGTCTGATGGTCGTCCCTTTTTCATTGTGCCTTGGTTGGGAATGTATTTAATTGGCACAACTGACCATCGCTTTCAGGGAACCCCTGATCAATTAAAAGCCGATAACGACGAGATCGATTATTTATTGCAAGAAACCAATAATATTATCCCCAATGCCAACTTATCCCGTGAAGACGTGAAATTCACCTATTCTGGGGTACGTCCTTTACCCAATGCGGAAGGGAAAAAAGCTGGCAGTATTACCCGTAGTCACATTCTTTTTGACCATAGCAAAGAGGGGGTCAAAAACCTCATCTCTCTCATTGGAGGTAAATTAACCACCTATCGTCAAGTCGGGGAAGAAATAGTCGATAAAGTCTACAAAAAATTAGGCAAGTCTGCGCCCCCTTGTCCCACGGAAGATAAACCCTTACCTGGGGCTATGTTACCCAATGATCCCCGTATTCAAAAGGCTGTGAGCGACTATGAAGATAAAGTCCCCCGTAAGTCGATAGATCACTTATTTAGAGTGTATGGAGCAAAAGCCATTGAAGTTCTAGGGTTAACAGACTCAGAACCGAAATTAGGGGAATTGATCACTCCTGAGTTACCAGATATTAAAGCCCAGGTTGTCTATGCTGTTCGCCATGAATATGCTCACACCTTAGTAGATATTGCCCGTCGTCGTACGGCGATGGCTATGGAAGCTCATTATGGGTTAGAGGTTTTACCAAGTTTAATAGATACCCTCAAAACTTATTGTGCCTGGGATGACTATAAATGTGCAATGGCCCGTGAAAACTATCTCAGTTATATGAAAAATAACTGTATCCCAGATTTTGATGCGGTTAACTCGGAAAATGAACCGAGAAACTGGGATAGAGAAGAAGTGCCTCTTTTCTAGGCAACTTTCTTCTGAAACGATGTAGGGGCGAATATTTTTTCTTCGCCCCTGGTCTTAAGTTGTGAAAATTATTGGTGTGTGAGGTAAGGATAACCATTTCATCTGTCAACCATAACCGTTATTTTTGAGCAACGGTAAAGTTGGGAAAATTATGGTTATGATCTGATACCAGTGAACTCTCAACAGGAACAAGACTGGCCGTTGAGTTAGTAGGGTTCGTTGTCACAGAGGACTGACCCAACTGCAATGACAGATACAGTAAGCACGTTACCGTGCTAGCTAAGAATAAACGTTCAAACATCTCACACCACCTAGAATCAATTGCATTGCAATGAAGTAGACTGATTAGATGAGCATTTTACCGCCGAATTTTAGAAAGCTCAGAAGATTTCACTCAATTTTGACAGCTATCACTCTTCACCATCTATACTCCATTAACATCCATTGTCTTTCAAGAGTTTCTAGACCACCTTTCCGCTTCATAACATTAAGGTATTTGACATCTAGACAACTAATATGCTGAAGACATCCTCATTGTAGCAAACAGAAACTAAAATTTTGGCAAAGCTTGAGTAATTCGGAAAAATTATCAGTCATAGCCAAAGTCAGTGATAGGGTTGTGGGAGAAGTGGATTGTTAGATACTGCATACTGACATCCACTCACTTATCTCATGATGAGATGATTCGTTATCATGCCTCAAACAAGTTACAAAATAGGAATCAATGGCTAAATATTTCCTCATTGAATCACAAAGTCCCTTTGATTATCCAGAGGTTACTAATAACTATAACCTCGCCTCTGACTTAGCTGCTGCGGGTAATGATGTTACCTTATTTTTAATCGAAAATGGAGTCTTAGCTGCCCGTTCTGCAGTAGCATCTCAAGGATTAACAAATATCGCACCAGTGAAGTTATTAGCAGATGGATTTTCTCTCGATGAACGGGGAATTGATACCACAGAATTAGGTGCTGGGATTGAAGTATCTGGCGTGACATCTATCGTAGATGCCATGAGTCAAGGGCAAAAAATGATGTGGTTATAATTAATAGGAGAAACTAACAAGTGAGTAAAACAGTTCTGAGTTTTTTGTTGATGGATGGGCCTTTTGAACAGGCGAGAACTACTACTGCGTTTCGTATGATTGAAGCAGCTTTAGATAAGGGTTATGATGTTAATGTTTTTGCCTATGAAGGCGGCGTTTCTTTAGCTTTTGCTCATCAAAAACCCCATGCAAATAGTGTTCATGGTCGTACTTTTGATGAAGAAAATCACCCTTTAACTAAAGATTGGGTTTCAGCACTTTTTGAGAAAGCCAAAGCCAAAGGTTGTCAATTAGAATGGGTAAATTGCGGTCTTTGCGTGGATGAAAGAGGAGTTAATGATGCCGTAGAAGGGTGTCGTCGTGGTGCGCCTAAAAACTTTTGGGAATGGTCAAAAGAGTCTAATGGCACTTTAGTTATTGGTACAAAATAGGGAGAAAAAATGAAGGTATTACAGGTTATTCAATCCGCTTATCGTTGTACTATTGAAGAACAAGATGATCCAGTGGTTTGGTTCGTTCAAGTCCTCGAAACTGTTGGGGGTGATGTAGACATTTTGTTACGAGGCAATGCTGTTAATTATGCTGTAACAGGACAGGTAGTAGAAGGGCTTTCTTTTGGAGAATGGAAACAAACTTATCCTGCAAAAGTTGATCAAGATTTACAACAAGCTCTTGACAAAGGCATTAAAGTTTATGCTATTTCTGAAGATATCTCAAAACGAGGCATTCCTGAAGGTAAATTATTAGGGGGAATTGAAAAATTATCCTTTAAAGAATTACCGAATTTATTTGATAATTACGAGCAAGTCTGGCATTGGTAAATGAATAGGGTCAATTCATAAATTGACCCTATGATTAGGGAAGAATTTTATATTTTTATAGTTAAGACAATAAGCAAAAATACAAGATAATAACTACTTCATCAAAACATAAAAGGATAGAAAAGTGAACTCAGAAAAACAAGAAAATACCCAAACGATATCATCAGTAAATAAAAGCAGTGATCCTGAAACTGTAACCAATAAACAATCTCCTAAAAAACGGGGATTAAGTCTTTCCCAAATGATTTTAATCGGACTGGTTGCAGGAATTGGAAGGGAAAATGGACTCGGTAAAAGCGATCGCTTAAATATTAAGATTCTTGGTTATTCCTGGTGACTGGGAACTGGGGACTGGGAACGCTGAATTTCCTGATCCCCAATCCCTAATCCCCAATCCCTAACACCAACAAATTCTGTACCTTATGAGTCCGAGAAACGCTATAAGTTGAAAAATCAAACAGGAAAATCAATGATCTATGAATAAAATCCGCCAATTTCTTAAAGTAATTTTACAAATGCCTTTGATTCATCAATTTAGGTTTATGGGAAAAAGAATCATAGCTTATTGGCATATTTATCTTGAAAACCCCGTTAAATTAGATGAATTAGCTCAATCCCGTAAGGCAGCTTCTCTTCCCTCTTTTAGTTTCTTTTTTTTATTAATCTGCGCTGCGGTTATTGCAACTTTAGGACTTATCGTTAATAGTTCACCTGTAATTATTGGAGCAATGATTGTTTCTCCTTTAATGAACCCAATTTTAAGTATGGCTTTTGCGATTGTTACAGCTAATGGGACTTTATATAGGCTTTCAATGCTAACCGTTTTCTTAGGAGCAATTTGTACTATTTTAGTTTCTTTTTTAATTACGCTTTGTCTTCCCGTCGGTGTTGTTGGTACAGAAATTATCGGACGAATTTCCCCTAATTTGATTGACTTAGTAATTGGCATGGCTGCTGGTGCAGCAGGTTCATTCTCCTTGACTCGTCAGAGTATTGCTAATTCTATTGCTGGTGTTGCTATTGCAGTAGCCCTTGTTCCTCCTTTATGTGCTACAGGGATAGGTTTAGCGATGGGAAGCAATATTCCT
>JAAUYB010184560.1_pt1 | contig 11032 bp, 11 predicted proteins | sample 7278071 | NCBI WGS metagenome assembly JAAUYB01 (sample SAMN14350121, study PRJNA611818) | marine sediment metagenome | isolation source: surface marine sediment (1.8m) | place: French Polynesia: Moorea | collected 2018-08 | reverse complement strand
CTCTGCAGGGCACAAAACGTGGTGTATAACGTGGTATCTATTAGCGGATGTGAGTTAGTTGGGAATGCATGTGATTATGAAAGGCAAAGGTGTATTTCGATTCAGATCAAATCAAAGACTGACAATTCGTCTTCGTCTACGACAAGAAAAGGAAAGAAGGTGAAAGCTTCTTCAGCAAATCTCACACGCTTTCTTCTTTGCTTCAAGGCTCTTCTTTCACCTGTGTTTGGACTCGCGGACGGTCCCCACACATGTGGCGGCCTCTTCGGATGCTAGAACCGCTGCAACCACTGTCGCATATGATAACTCTGGCTTTCGCGTGTGTGTATTTCAGAGATCACGTCACGACTCTCTTTCATCACGTGTGATAATTTGAACTCTTCTTCTCTCTCTCTGTCAAGAGATCTTCTTGCACGACATGCATATTGTTGTATGCAATCTACGGATGGGCGGCTCCAGCAGCACGGAGGCCAAGGACGACGCCAAGCCATGATGAACAAATGCATCAAGCTCCAGGAGTCCAGGGGTTTCATGTATTTAAGGTCCATATGCCATTGATGGGGAGCGGGATGGCCCTCCTCCCCTTTCTGGGAGGGGCTGTCATTGTGCTTCACTGGTGGTGTACCGTAGGAGTCCTCATTGTTGAGAGTACAGGGCGACCATGGCATAAGGCAGCAACCGGGATAACGAGAGACCAGATGATGGTGGGGATGATGGTGGCAACAGTTGAGTACGAGAAGACCAAGATATAGTCAAAAATGTAATAGATCTACAGAAGAAGTATACAAAGATTATATAGATGTGTAAGGTGAGCGCGAACTCGTAGGTCCATCTAACTCGTACCCAACTCCTATTGGTTGTGCATTGACCTCCCGCCCTGGAAAACGGGGGAGATATATGGAAAGAGCTGAGAAAGAGCCCTCTTACGCTCTGACTCCCAACTGATTGACATGACTTATTAGAGAAATATATCTTTAGTATTATCTCTCTCGTCTTACCGCGAACACACCTAAAATACCATTACCCACCCACCACCACCACCGCCATCACCCCCGTCGCTGATCGCACATAGATTTTGTATGCAAAAATATACATTGTTGGAATCCTCTCTGTAAAGGTGTAGAATTGTGCAAAAAAAGATACAAAAGATTTTTTTCCCTTCACCTCTCACTCAATTTTTTAAGGGTTGGGATCTCACACTGCACTTATTCCCATTTTTAATCTTTTTGGATTTTAAACTTTGTCCCTCATGCATGAGATGTTGTATGGGGGTCTCCTTTGGGGTACTAGGACATTCCCAACCGGCCCGCCAACTACTATTCTACAACTTTTGCAACTACATTTAAAAAGCAGTAGAAATTCCATAGGCCGGGACACATAGTTGATAAAACCACTATTCCAACATCCCAAATTAGCAAAATAACGACTTTTTACCCTGAAAAATCAAAATCAGTAATAAGGATTCGAGAACCCCTTTTTTCTCCAACTCTTCTAACGACTTTTTTTACACTAAAAACTTAGAACTACTGTTCTAACTATTTTTCTCAACTACTGTTCTAACTACTTTTCTCAACTACTGTTCTAACTACTTTTCTCAACTACTGTTCCAACTACATTTGTGGAAAAGCTACTGTACTACTCCAAATTTATTTTTCTTTAAAATACATGTACATATATAAATCACAATGGCCAACTGTGGTGATTCAGGGCAAAAAGTCCTCCTCTGTAGCCCCTAGTGAGGGTAGGTTGCAGTCCAATAAATAGTATGGTGGAGCAGAAGAAGCTATCTGGGGACGATGGCGGCATGACATGAGGCTGGTTGCGTTGTTCTGTCTGTCAATGAGGCTGGTGGTGTTGTTCTGGCTGCCCACAAGACTTGTGGCGTTGTTCTGGCTGTCAATGAGGCTGGTGTTGTTGTTCTGGCTGTTCATGAAACTGGTTGCATTGTTCTGGCTGTCAATGAGACTGGTGGTGTTGTTCTGGCTGCTTATGAGGCTGGCTGCCCATGAAGATTAGGAGTTAGGACGTTGGTCTGGCTTTCCATTAACATTGGGATCCTTGTCTGAAGCTAGTATTTGCTGTACATGATGCTGTGGATGTTGTACTGACTTTACATGACTTTGGGGACAATGTATGCTGTTCACAAAACTGCCCATATCTTAACACAACTTTCCAGTTTGATTTTAACAAACCAACTGTAGTTTTACACAAAATTATTAAAAAAATAAAAATAGTAAAATTTAATTAATCAACATGCGGGAAATGTAATTTCAAATAAATATTAAGTCAAATTTGAATAGGAAATAGTAATTGAGACTGTTTTTCAAAGTGCTTTGGACAAATACTGCTCTTACAACAACAAAAGAATATAGTTAAGAGAGTAGTGCTCAACTACACTCTATTTACCACCTCTCTAACTACATTTTCATTAACAAAAACTAGAGTAAAGTACTGATATTTTGCTAAAACCATTCTACTACTTTGCCAACGACTCAACTTAGCAGACCACGCTGGTTGGGTTCCTGAAGTATGAGCAAATTTGAACCTGGGTCAATTTTTATAATTAATAATTGCAAAAATTTTAGAAGATGAAATTTGGCAATTTTTGAGTGAGGTTAAAAATATTCATTGACCTTGTAGACCATATGTAAAAACAACATGTATCAAAGAAAATTCCACCCAGCTCAATTCCTTGAGCCATGAGGCCTCTGCAAAGGTGGTGCTCAAGGTGGACATCCCCAGCCTCACCAGGAAGTATTTCAGATCTGTCCTTTTGCACAACCTGCCCATGGGTTTAGGTTGCAAGTTCAAAGAAAACACAGGTGCCAAAAAATGTTTCCTTAATTCCTTTAATTTAAAATTTCAAAAAAACTATAGAAAAAGCTTAAAAATTACACACCATGTCATGAAAATTTTTGCTAATAGAAAATCTAGAGGATCAAAATAAAAGACTCTTTTGAGAAATATAATTTTATTGTAAAGGTCAAATACAGGCTGAAAAAGGGCCGAAAATTGTGACACGTAAAATTGCAACGAGTCAATCATAAATAATTCACACTTTTTATAATAAAATAAAAATAAAAGGGCCAAAAATTGTGACACATGAATAGTGGCAATTGACTCGTGTCACAATTTTTGGCCCTTCTACAGCCTTTACTTGAAGTTTAGAATAAATTTATATTTTCAAAAGTTTTTTCCATAGTTTTTTTAAATTTTAAATTTAAGGAAGGAAGGAAACGTTTTTTGGCACCTGTGTTTTCCATGAACTTGCAGCCTAACCCCATGGGCAGGTGTGTGCAAAAGGACAGATCTGAAATACTTCTAATGAGCATTTTTAACCTCACTCAAAAATTGTCACATTTTATTTTCTAAAAATTTTGTAATTATCAATTTAAAAAAATGACTGAGGTGCAAATTTGCTCATACTTTAGGAATGTTTGAGTACTCCCAAAGGAGACCTCCATACAACATTTGATGCTTGAGGGACATATTTAAAGATAAAAATGAGAGTAAGTGCAGTGTGATGTGCCGCTCCCTAATCAGATTTCTCTTTGGGGTGGGATCCATCGCTCCCTGATCAGATTTATTTTTGGGGCACATGGGATCCATCACTTCTAATATGAATCCTGATCATACCTGATTGAAAAAAATTAGTTGAACCTTTCTTCCCATCCTATTTTCTATTCAGGGTGGGATCTCTTGCTCCCTAAATAAAGGGATTTTTTAAAATTTAAAGATCTTGTCAATGCCGTAGGTCTTTGAACAAAGTCTGTTCTTGTTTTACTATCAATCTAAGGGTAGCTCTTCATGAAACAAACCCTAAATTAGTTGTTTATCCTTTTTTGAGTAGGCTATACTATAGTGCTGTTACAACAGGAATATAACACTTTGCAGTTGTTCTTCTTCTGCAGGGTGTTGTCAAGAGTTTTGATGTTTCTATTAGACATGCAGTTCATTGAAACATTCTGATTATTTATTACTTTAGAAAACAAGGCAGGACTTTCTTATGGTTAAATTGGTCACCTCTTTAAATTTAACTCCCTTTGTTATCAAAATAAATAATACCTTGAAAAGAAATTTATTTATTTCAGGACAATATCTTGATGAATGTACAATAAAAATGAAAAATTACATCAAGGAGGAGGGATATTGTTGGATGAAAAAATATGATAAAAGCATATGTATCTGCTTTGAAACGAAGTGTAATACAAGGGGAGTGCTTTAAAAATCATTGACATACAATAATAAGAATGGGAGAGTTTTTTACCTCATACTACAAAGTAAAATCCTATTTTATTTAAAAAAGTAAAAAGTAAAACATAAGGATATAAAGTTGCCAATGAAAGTTGATGTAGTCAAAAAGTCACTAAAAAAAGTAACCAAAATAATCCTAAATGTAATTTCATGGGAATGTTACATTATGGTTTTAATGCACCTTGGAGACTGGGTCAATGGTGTAGAGACACAAGATCAAGAAACGCGCCATTGTAAATGAATACAATGCAATATGAAATATATTCCAGTCTGCTTTTGAAACTCTTCATGGCGTCTTGTTCACATGCTGATTCTTCAAAAGTGAAAAAATATGAAAACAGGAATCCAGACTTATCTAATTTTGTCTGGAGAAACCATTGCTGACCCCCGTGTTGCCAACAGTGCCAATGCCTGCAGGGACTGGGTCAACCGGCGCATGTTTACCCTGGACAAGCTCACCACTTTGCAAACACGAGGTCATGTCATGTGTGTGTTTATTGGAGATTCTGTAAGCACCATACAGACAGTAACGACGAAACATTAAAGATCGTTTACGGAACCTACAAGCACAAGCAATCATTGGGGGGGGGGAGAATGGGTTACATTGACAATCAAAATCACTTCCACCCGAAAGTGGTCAGCCCACAGCTCTTCCACTCGCCTTGCTCAATCTGAGCTGAGCCTGGTGGACTCTTCCGAGTCGTAATTCCACATCTCCCATGGTGCTGCTCCCCTAGGCCTATCGATCTCAATCTGGTGCTGATCTGGTTGTCCTCAATCTGGTCGACATCCGGGGTCACATCCCCTCTTTTGCTTTCCTTGGAAAGTAAAAGAAATCTAGTATACAAGTATACAAATCAGGCTGGAAAAAAACCAGACCTACGCCTGGGAAAAAACAGCACTTATCTTTCGTCCAATCAACGCCTCTGGGAGAGCAGTCATCTCTCCCCTTTTTCGCCTCTCGATCCCCCATGTGCCCACGTGGCGGTAGAGACAAAATGATCTGGCTCCTCCGGCCGCCGGCGTTGATCCCGACCCGGCGAGCTAGTTTATGGGCCTCTGGTACCTCTAGAAGCCTCAGATCTGGTCAATGGTCCAATCCGGGTTGACCCCGGGTGACCCGGACGAAAAAAAGACCCGGACATGAAAAGTTGTTGTTCTTTTCGGTCCGAGTCGATCAGCTGATCCCCCGCAAACACGAGGTCATTCGAGATGTTTGGCGACAACATCAAAGAGACCATGGCAAAACTCATGCAGTCTGCCGAGAGAGGGCTTGGATGCCTAAAAAACTTGCATCCTTGAGGATACCGCCAGCATGCCAAGTGGAAGGAGCATGTAGAGGAGCTAGAGGGAGTCCTGGCAGATTCCCTGGACTTAGCTGCCACAGCTATCACTGTACTGTCATTGATGCCACTCTCAACCCTTGCACCCAACCGCCCCTGCCAGTGATCGCTCCAGCCGCCGCCCCGGCCGTTTGCACCATGATGGACTTGTTGAAGAAACATATGTTGTGCCTCAACTTCACCAATGACCTGAAGCAGTGGCCTGGAAGAGGAAGCTCGGCACCTACTTCTGCACGTCATGCGGCAACCATTGGGCCAAGCAATAGGACAAGCATAATGCCTTCTTTTGGTGCATTGAGTTGCCCCTCTTGACCAGGATTCTACGCCACGAGGACTACAAAGAGGTGAGATCAATCTTGCCCATCGACCCCACGACCAACAACAGCCTCATCGAGATCTTAGACGCCATCTTCGTAGCCAACAAACGCCATTTAATAAGCTGCCTAGAATTCTGGGAGATGAAGCAGGACACAGAGACGGGAGACAAGGTGGAGGCCTTCGTTGGGCTGCTGGTGGCCCACACCGAGCTGGGCGACATCCACCTCTGATGTGTGGCGAGCACATTATGTTTTGCAAGCTGACGGGAGTCAAGGACAAGGGCATGCTCACCGAGTTGAGACACGTAGAAAACCCTATGATGCCGGAGATGAAGTGTGTCATGAAAATTCTACATGAACATCAAGAAACAGGAAAAGGCCACCCACAACAGCCCCAAGGAGAGTGCCAGGGCTGCAAAGCATTGACCAAGGAAGGGAGAAAGATGACCAGAGCTGGGCAGAGCAGGCAAACGACGCCGACAGCAGCAGCACCTTGAGGGCAAGCCAAGCCCTCTCCTCCTGTCAGCTGGCACTCTTCTAGGTAGTCTCCAACTTTTCCCACTAATAAGGGAAGGGAATAAGGAGGGAATCTTAGAATCCAAAAAAAATGTTACAAACTCTCACTTTTGTGTTACAAGTTGGGCTTTTATGATGGAACTAATGATGCGGAATCCATTTCTGAAACCAGAATTGAACTAGCTTGCCACACTTTTGCAAAATTGGGGTTGCTAAGTTTCTTGCTACTCAGGCCCTTTCCCCTCTCCCCCAAGCTCAGGCGAACACTATCAGAATGACAGCAGACTCAAACAGAGTAGGAAGAAGAAAAAGTGGTGACTTTGGACATCTTCCCGTAGGTTCTTTTATCTATGAGCAAAGGCTGGCAAAAAGCAAAGCAGGTTACACCTAGGGGCAGGATGTCCATCCCCAACGAGTGAAAGGGCCTTTGCATGAGGTGGGCAACACCAAACCACATCAAGAGCTAGTGCAGCACCAAGAGGGAGGATGTGAAGTGGAGCCAATGCAATCACTTGGCGACAACATCAAAGAGACCATCACAAAGCTCAAGCAATACGCCAAAGGAGGGCTTGACGCCTACAAGGAATGCATCCTCAACGAGACCAACAGGAGGGAGCACACCAAGTGGAAGGAACCAGCCGAGGAGTTGGAGGAAGTCTTGGCCAACTCCTTGGAACCCGCCGCCACCGCCACCGCAAAGAAGAATCTGTCAGGGGATTGGCTATGCTGCAATCGCAAGGATGTGAAAGTCAGTCAGCTGGTCTGTCCGAGCCACCCGCCACTTGCAGTTCTAGTGAACCTGAGAGCTGTCAAGCAAACGTTAGCACCACTTCAGGAACAAGATCACAGACACGGACAACGGAACACAGGACAACACGGACTTCTACTGGGCATTTTCTCTTTGGCTTTCCTGAAGACCTTGCTATGACTTCCCTACCAACTACCCTTGACCTCATCAGAGCATACCAGCAGCTAACAATAACCAGCAATCAGAAAAAGACAGACAGGAAAGGTAATCAGAGCCTCTTCTCAGTCTTGACAGACAAAGTACAGCATATCTGGCAACATGCATCCATCCCAACCATGACAAGCAAAAGCACAATGAACAAGATTTCAAGGCACCTGGAAGCAGATGGGCCAAGGCACAAAAAATGAACAAGAGTCAGCGAGAGAACCCTCAGTTCCTTGAAAAAAACGTGCTAAACTCAACACTCTCTTTGACATTGCAAAGTGCAATTGCTATAGAAAGTGCCAATCATTCCAAGACACTCACTTTGTGGCATGCTCCTGCCCCCATGAGGACAAAATTCCTGAACTCTCCTTCCACATCGACCAGGTAACCCTCCGGAAACAATACATAGCTGGAGTTGACATGAGCACAACCAGAACTCTTTGTGAGAGAGAAATGAGGAGATCAGCCAAAAAAAAAACAAAGGGAACGACAATAAAGAGAAAAACTTGATTTAACAAAGGAAGCTTTCTTGCAGGCACTGACTCTTCCTCCTGTGGAAGCAATGACTCTGGCACACTTTTTCAAGGAGGAGAAGTGGCAGAAATCAGTGAAAGAACTAGGAATACCAAAGACTATCCAAACACCATTCGTACTGCAAAGCGATGCAACGCTTCAGTCAGACAGACAACGGCTCTTATCAATTCAGTCTTGCAGGATCTTGGCCTCACATCTGATGACAATCTGGTGAGCAGAACAAAAGTGAGAAACAGGATCCAAAAGCAAGGACTGCTTGCATCTGAGGCAAATAAGAGAAGAACCAGGCTAAAATGCATAAAATTTGATGGAAGAAAGGATCAAACACTCGACGAAGGAAATCGATTAGTGGTTGAAGAGCACATCTCTGTGGTAGCTGAGCCACAAGTGCAGTATTTTGACCACTTCTCTCCTCTCAGTGGGAGGGCAAGACACATTGAACTGGAACTATGCGGCATACTGGCAGAACATGACTCACTTGAAAGCTTTCTGGCCATTGGCTCTGACGGCACAAGTGTGAACACTGGAAAAAACAACGGAAATACATGATCAACATAGCACTGATGATACAAAATGGACCAGACTCATTCCCTGTCCAATTCCAAAAGCGGCATCCAGGACCAGTCCACCATGCTCGCTGGGTGACTATGGGAAGCACCCTACTCAGACTCAAACAAAGGGCCCTCCTCTACCTCTGAAAAGACTTGCTGGATTTGTGCTCAACGTATATATTTCCAGCTTCATCAAGATCAAGACTCAGTTCCACGTGACTGAAGGTGCAAGAAACTTCCACTTTCTTGTAAATTCTGCAAGTATGCACCTGACCCCAGAAGAGAAGAGAGTGGTTGCTGTAACCCTACGGAACAATTCCTACTTTGCTCACCCAGAGAACCTTCTCCTATCTGCTCTCCTTGACAGCAGAATCGAACCAAGGAAGTTTGCAGTTCAGAAAATACTTAATGCAAGGAAAAGGACCTCAACTGAAGTGAGATAGTTTCTCCTTCCAAACACACTGAACCTGGATGCAAGAGATTTTATGAACCTGATAGATTTCTCCAAAGAAACAACAACCAAACCACCACTGACAACAAAACTGACAGATGCTGAACTGGTGGGGTATGTGAGCAGAGAGAGACTTGCTCCAAACACTATCCCCTGCCACTCACAAAATGTGGAAAGAGTAGTGGCTGATGTTGCTCAAGCTGCAAAAAACAACATGGGACATGAAAAGAGACATAAGAGTGTTCTTCCCACTGATGCAAGAAAACTGACTTCAACTAGAAAACCCACAATGGCACAAGCATTTCCAGCAGCTTTACCAGGTAAGGTGTCTTTACAAGGAGGTTTTTCCTTTGATTTTTTTGTTAATTTTTCTTGCAGTAGTCTAAATAGTAAAAGAGGTCAGTAATAGATGAAAAAAAATAACTAATGAAAAAAAAGTTATTCCATACTTTTTTGTTCCTAGTGATCAGAAACATGTGTGTGCAAAATTTAAGAGCTCTAGCTCAAATGACCATGGCTGCAGAAGTACCCTGTGCACTCATGATCTTTGTCGGCCTGTTGCTTAACTGCACGGAGAAGAGCACCCAAAATATGTCAGCATTCCGAACATCATGTGCTTGTCGAACGTCATGAGGTGGATGTCATGCAGCTCAGCGCTGGCTTCTAGCTGCTCGACAAAGGCCTCCACTGTTTCTATCCTCCCGGTGTCCTGTTTCTTCTCCCAGAACTCCAGCCTGTGGGTGAAGAGTGGGGTTGTTGTTGTTGTTGTTGTTCTGAGGAGGTTCAGTCCAGAGCCTTAAAAGGGCTAAGAACTGAACACAGCCGGTCCGTTTCCAAACCATTATGCCTTAATCTTTGGGGATCTATACCCGAGTAACCAACGTTTCTCTACTCCTTGATCTGCAGAGAGCTGACATTTATTTCCCAAAGGAACTCAGCAATCCGCGTCGACCAGTGGAGCGTACCTTGGAGAACCGGAGTGCCACGGACTCTCAGTCGAATGGCTGCAAAAGCAGGACATTCAGCTACAACATGGTGGGAGGTCTCTTCGTCCTCACCACAGCTTCTGCACAAGGGGTCAACATCCTCTTGGACGATCACCTTGTGTCTTTGTAGGAAGTTATGGCCAGTAATTAACTGTACCGCTTCACTAAATTCCTTCCTTCCCTTCCTAAGAAGTTCAAAAGAAATCAATTTGCAAATGGTGGGAAACCATTGCTTAGTCTGACGACAGTCCATGCGGGATTGCCAGCACTCATTCCACCTGCGCTCAAGTCCTTCACGATGGAGGGACTTGATGACACTAGGTGGTATTTTCGGGATTTGTGCCGCTTCCCGAAGGGGGTCTAAAGCCCCTTCTTTTGCCAGCACATCTGCTCGCTCATTGCCGATGATGCCGCAATGACCTTTAACCCATCTCAGGTGGATGACATTGTTCCGTGCAGCCTGGTTAAGGGCAGCAACGGTGTCAAGCACCAACTGAGACTTCACAAAGTTTTGTCCGACTGCCTTTAAAGCAGCCTGACAGTCTGAATAGAGTGTACTTACTCGGTATTCTGGCCACCTAAGTTGAATCAACTCAGCAGCACTTCTAATTGCCAGAATTTCCGCCTGATAGGCGCTGGAATTTTGTCCTAAATAAATGGCCTCCTCCTCAGTGATAAGGCCTTCTCTGTTAACCACAACCACCGCGGCCCCAGCACTTGTGCTGGTGAAGGCCCCGTCGGAGTAGAAGTCTAAATCAACAGTTTTCACTGGTTTCCCTTTAGCAAAACTGTTTTCTATTACGGAGAAGCGGCAATTCCAAACCATAGTGGTTGGGATTTCGTCCGTCTCCTCTTCCGCCACCCCTAGCTTCGAAAGAAACCCCCGACAAATAAATCGGTGGCGTCTCTTGCTGAGGGTGGTAGTTTTCAGAGCTGCATCCTGAAGCCTGAGATGGCCTTGGATCCGTCTGAATTTCATGGCCGCCTCGCTTTCTATGAATAGATGGAGAGGCGGTATGTATGTCGTGCGCGAAGAATCACGACATCGAGAGAAGAAGGGCGGTAGTCAAGTTACCGCGCGCGCGCGAGAAAGAGAGAGAAGAAGATACAGTATGTAGCGTAGTACAT
>JAAUYB010053345.1_pt1 | contig 11033 bp, 7 predicted proteins | sample 7278071 | NCBI WGS metagenome assembly JAAUYB01 (sample SAMN14350121, study PRJNA611818) | marine sediment metagenome | isolation source: surface marine sediment (1.8m) | place: French Polynesia: Moorea | collected 2018-08 | reverse complement strand
TCCTCCTCCTCTGGGGTATTTGGCGGGTATCCTTGCTCGCTTGCTGTAGTACGACCGGAGAAAGCAAGCCATGCTTCTCTTTTTGCCGTCAAGAGGCACTTCTGTTTCCCCCTGCCAACCTCCTTCTCCAATTGCGAATTGTTGAACGCCGGCCGCGGACTCCCAAATAAAAAAGGAAAGTTGGAAGAAGGCCTCTCGAAACAGGAGGGCTAAAAATACCTCCGTCTCGGAGAAAAATGGTTTTCCGTTCTCGCTATTTGTCACTCTACAGGCACTTCCAAAAAAGGGTTAGCTGGAAGTGTGCAAAAGATACAATCGAAGATGTGGGAAGGGGCCCATAAGGGGAAAGGATAACTAATCTATTTGACAAAGTAGCAAAAACTGAAAGGACCAACAACCTTCATTTGTCTTTTAAATTCGACACTTCAACTGGGAAATCAGTGCCTGATCAAATGAAAAGAGGGGAAGACGAAGTGCAGATTTTTTTTTGCAAATGTCCTGAGTGTAAACCCGGCAAATCGTTTTCGAGATGTTTGAAGTGTTTTCCCCCTAGCAACTATTTCACGAACTCCTACTACTGTATGAGCCCTATTTCATTCGTCTATACTGCACTGCTAGAGAGAAGCGTATATTCTCCCCCACCCACGCCTCAGTCCAAATTCGGGGGAGGGGGGGGGGGTAGTCTGAGTCCTTCTCCTTTTGCGGCCGCTTTTTGAAAAGCGTGGAAACAGGTTCGAATCCCTCGAACTCGAAGCAATGGTGTTTGCATGTGTGAAAAAGGTGCAACAACAGCGGGGGAAACACACGTGTGTGTGTAAACTGATGGGGGAAGTTTTTCGACGAAATGCAACGCTGCAGCAGCTGTCAACTCAGACCCACAAAAAGTCGACTGTCGCCCATCCTCAGCGGGACGTTTGTACAGTTTTTTCTTCTTCATTCCTGAACTGTCAAAAAAAAACTCTCATTCATTCAGTCCCACTCTCAAAACGAAAACTTTGTTTATGAAGCATTTTCCTCACCTTTTTTTCAGCGGGGAAATGGAGCGGGTTAACTTCCTCGATCCAGCTATGCGTGGGACGAGGAAGGCGCAGACAAAAGAACTTTTGGGTTTCGTGGCACACGACCGACCGAACTGCTCAGACGCGCGGGGGAGACTGAGACTGACTCGACTCGACTTTGGAAAACGCTCCTACCCCTAAACTCAGAACGGAGGCGGAGGCGGAGGAGGAGGCGGAGGGCGCTTCCATCCATTCGAGCTCTTGCCAGAAAAAGGGGGAGGAGAGGAGAGATGCTTTGAATATACGTGGGCATATGCACGGATGGATATATAGGCATATGTGTGTGAGAAAAAGTATGCATTTCACTTGCACAAGCATAGTATCAAGTGTGATAATATATTGTACCCTTCAGTGTTGTTTGCGTGGATATACCGATATGCTTGCTTTTTTACCCCAAAATGGATGCTCGTGTATGATTGGAAGGCACCCAGATGCAGAAAAGGGAAAGAAGAAGGAATGAGGGGCCCCCAAAAAGAGGTTTCCAGATTGTTTCCCCCCCCTCCTGGCCCAGATTTCTGTTGTTGCGATGCAAGGGCGGCGGTGACCTCACCCAAGAAAAAGCACTTTTTTGTCAATGCAGCAAGGTGCAGCAAATGATCTAATATGTTTCCAGCGCCCATTTTCCCGAATTGAAATGCAGGGATAACACCTGTTACATGTAATAAAGATATAGTTCCATAAGTCGATTGACTTGTTGGCAATTTCCAGCGCCCATTTCCCCAATTTATTGTTGCCGTGTCACCTGTCAAAAAAGTTGTTGACAATTGTCCTTCCTTGAGTTGTTCTGCATGGTCACCAAGCCACTTGCAAAGTGTATCATGGTTTTAAGAGGAAGGATAAAATGCGGTACTTCATTTAAAAGCGCCACCCGTATTCAATTTTGCAAGTTTTGTTAGGAGAGACAAAATAAAACATCGCAGGCCATTTTGTTTCCATAGAACCATCAAAGAAATTCTTTTAGCTATGTATCGATAGACTCGACAACAGTGTTTTATCTCTTGATCTGAAGAACTCGATTCTCCTTATTGTACCTTCAAGTGCTGCACAGTGAAATTTGCAAGAACCTAAAGCTGCGAAAATCAGAACACCTGCCAAAGGATTCTGGAGACTTATTGCCTGCGAAAAACACCTAAAGGATCAGTTTTGAAACAAATGCGACCAGAATTTTTTAAAGGGCTCTTTCTTCTACAAGTGTTTGTGTCTTTTTCTCGGAACTATTTTCACCTGATTCTGAAGGGCTCAATAATATGGAGATTGGAGAATAGTTGACATCCCTCTCACAATAAAATTCTTTTCTTGCCTGTGAGGCAAAATTTATTTGAATTATGTCTTTGTTCAGCAAATTGATGGGTAAGTTTCGATAACATTTTCGAGGCTTTTTGTTTCGTCTATTCTTTGATTTTTTTCAGGGTTCATGGTGCTTCATTGCCGCGGAATTCTGCTTTTCCTCTTGATGGCCGATCTGGCTTACAAGGTAAAGTAAAATAATGCTCAAAAAGGGATAATTCCAATCACTTATTGATTTTAAAATCCAGCTTTCAGTGATGCCGTCTTACTGGATCAGCAGCCGGACCTCCACAGTCAGTGAATCAAGGTAAAAAAAAATCATTAAAACATGTCTTTGCGTGGCAGGGAAAGAGGGAGGGTTTCTAATTTCGAAAAGTTTTGGATTCATAAGGAAGTGGGTGGACGTTGCTTCCAAAAGTTTGTTCTTGAACAGAATCGATATTCAGGATAAAGCTGGTTTTCCAAAGAAACTAGTTCAAATTATTCGAATTTTGTTCGATTTCCAGACTGCTGCTTCTCCAGGGCCAGAGGGACGAGATGAGCCGAGAGGAGCGGCTCTCCTTCGCCGTGGAGAAGGACCCACCCCCTCCGCTCCTGCCCCAGGGACCCTTCGTGGACAACACCACCAAGCCGAACATTGTATTCATAGTGGTGGATGATGTCGGTATGCATGGTCGCAGTCAATAAAAAATTTTTTGTTATAAATTATTCACTTTCAATGTTCTAAAAGGTTACAACGACTGGGAGTGGAGGAATTCTCTGTTCAGGACTCCTACTCTGGTAAGTAGGAAGAGGGTTGCCAACCTTTGATGATTTTTGATGGCAGAATTTTTTTCACGCCTTCTAAAAGAACGAAAAGTTCTCCTGAAAATGGCTTTAAATATTTTGGTTTGCAGTCGTTGCTACAAGGCATCTTCAAATTACGTTTATATAATTTAACTTTTAAAGTACGGGAAACTTAGTACTAGCAATTGTTTCCCAATAGAAATCCCTTGCCGACGACGGCGTAGTCCTGGACAGGTACTACACCCACAACCTTTGCGCCCCCTCCCGCTCGGCCCTACTCTCCGGGAGGTACATCACGCAGACAGGGTGGAACAACATGGTGCGCAGGTTTTCGCACGCATTAATTAAACACAACTATGTCGCATGTTTGAAAATCAGTTCAGATCCTAGGATTCGGCAAGCGGACTGGAATTAACGAGGATTACAGCCTCCTCTCGGAGGAGATGACCAAGCAGGGATACAAGAGTCACATGGTCGGAAAGTAAGTGATAAAAGATTCCATTTTGGGAAATTTTGACTAATTTACCCGCCAAATACCTTTCAAAGCTGGGATGCTAGGGATTTTGATGAAAGGCACAAAAAACACGCCTTCCGCAATGTCTGTCAATTAAAAGCAGAAGGCAAATTTATCTTGTAGTTTATGGTATTTTCGCAAGCTTGGAAGGATCACATGGCAAAGCTGGAATGCTAGGGATTTTTTTATTAAAGACACAAAAAAAGTTGCACAGAAATCAATTTGGCTTTTTTGCTGTTTGCACACAGTCATAATTTTGTTAGCAATGTGGAGAAGAAATCATTGCTGCATTGCAGAAAAAACAGCCCAGCAGACAGAGGATGCTTTGTCATTGTTTTTAAAACCATGAAAAAGGCTATCAAAGCTAGGTAACTGATAGCTGAATCTTGTCAAGAGTCAATTGACAGAGCAAATTTTAGCTTCATATGGCTCCTTTACAAACATATGTCAGGATTCATTGCAGGGATGACATTGAGACATTTTCCATATTCAAACAAAAAATAAGCAGAAGAATGCCTTGCAATCACGATCTCAAAAAAATAATTGCAATTTTTTTCCTAGAAATCCCAAACAACATCATTGCTTGTATACTTTTTAACTAGCAGTGCTCTTTGAACATAAAAATGTTAGCTTTTGAGATATCGTTGCCCAATATTGGCTACCATATGTAGGATAGCTTGTGCCGGTGCTGGGAAGAGAAGCTTATGTTATTCATACCATAGTCAGAGTTCAGCAAGAGTTAATATTATCCAGCAATTGGGTCAGCCATTAGCTCCTCACTTGGAAGCACTTTGGCAATGCCAGCCTTACCAGGAAAGTTGAGAAAAGAGAAAAAGCATGTCTTTTTTCAATCCAATAAACAGACTGCCTTTTTGTCGAGGAATATGCCCTTTTTGCACCTTCCCTTGAAGACTGTCACAACTGCTTAACTACTTTCTTTTATAGCCAGTTTTAAGGCTCTCTTACGGAAGGGTGCTCCAATACAGAGGCTAAATACCACTACTCTTTGTTTGCCCTAGTGACTGGCATTGCATATGAGCAGGCTGAATATGTAACTCAAAAAACCCTTAACAGAACAGCTGTGTACAAATAGCTTGATTAGGTATGTTTACCTAAACGGCAAGAAAAAAATTTCTGGCCTTCCGCAATGTCTGTCAATTAACAGCAGAGGGCAAATTTACCTTGTAGTTTTTTTCAATTTGTGATATTTTAGCAAGCTGGAAAGGAACACATGGCAAAAAGTAATGCATCCTTGACCAATTTTGCGCTTCCGCCAAGGCTGATTGCTTTATCAAATACGATTCCATTTTAGCTCTGACATCCATCCATCCATTGCAATTGTGGTATATCAATGCTGTACTCTTCAATTCTTAATAATATTTGAGGGAAATTATAAATTCCTTCTTTGGGCTATTTTTGGAGCAAAACTTTTTAAATGGTACAGTTTCAGGATGCACACTGTTGTTATAGACGCCGAGACAAAATGAAACCGCACTAAATTATGGCGCTATGTAGTGGAATTACTTGTGTGCAGGTGGCACCTTGGCTGGTGCCGCGACTCCTACCTGCCGCATCGCCGAGGGTTCTCGACCTTCCTGGGGATACACCACAACAGGGCGGATCACTTTGACTACACGCTCAAAGTCAAGTCGGTTGCTACTACGAATATTGAAATGGCTTTTTTCAAAAAAAATTCTATTTCCTCTTGCAGGCCTAAAACCAGGTGATCATACAAAAAGTTTGCAGGGAAAAGTGATAAATATTAAACCCAAAATTAGAAAATCTGCCATTTGAAATTATCTGATATTTTATTTAGTCCGTTCTGTCTGGTGGAAGCATCAGAGAAGGATGGTCAAGTATTAATCAAAATTATTCAAAGTATTTTTTTTCTAAATGATGTTTTCCAGAGGGAATACTTCGAGGGAAACGGCACATATTCAACTGTAAGAGCACCTACAAAAAATATGCGTTCAGTTCGAATTTCCATTTTTCTATTTTTACCTGCGGCGAAGCCGTCAGGTTCTAGAGCTGTGTAAGTTGTTGTTGGGGTGTTTGTCGTTGTGGGGGGGGACTAGTTTGTCAAGTGCTCAAGCTAGGTTGCTGTTCTTCCCACTCATAATTTTCTTTGGGGTTGGATCCATCATGAGGATCAATCTTTGGCAAAGTTATGTCATCCCTGTTTCCCACTCATAGTTTTCTTTGGGGTGGGATCCATTGCTCCCTTACTAAATCTAATCTTTTAAAAGTTTTTAATCCATTTTTTTGCCGCAGGTCTTTGAACAAAGTCTGTTCTTGTTTACCACAGGACCTCTACGGGAAGCGAGCTGTCGACCTTATCCACAATCACGCCTCCTCCTCTTCCTCCTCCGACTCTCCCCTCTTCCTATACGTGGCATTCCAAGCAATACACGCGCCGCTGCAGGTGGTGAAAGTCAAAATTACTATTTGTGTCATTTTTCAAGAAGATGTTTTTGCTTCCAGGTCCACCAAGCAAACATCGACTCGTTTCAAGGAGTCCTTAACAGGATCAGCAGGGTCAAAGTAGCAGGTAGATACAATGATTTTGAGACACCAAAAGTTTGCAGTTTATGTGGAAGCAATTTAGCATTGTTTTTTAAATGATCTGTTTTTTGTAGCCATGATGGAGGTCATAGACGCCAATGTAAAGGCCATCGTGAATGCACTGAAGGAAAAAGGGTATTTTTAATATTGAATATTAAAAAAATGCCAGGTTGGACACTAATTTTCTTTCTCCCCTCAGGATATTCGACGACACTGTCCTCGTGTTCATATCTGACAACGGAGGGAACCCGGACAACAACGGAGGGAACAACTTTCCCCTAAGGTACTTTAAAAAAAAAGATTTTGAAAATGCTATTTTCTTTTGTCTAGGGGCGGGAAGCATTCCGCTTGGGAAGGAGGAATCAGGGTCCCAGCCTTCATTTATTCCCCGCTCCTGAGAAAAGACTTGAGGAGACAAGTCAACAAATGGTAAGGCAAGAATCAGGAAAAAGTCATGTTAGACGACCAGTGGCGAGGATATTTGGAGAATATTTACAATTGATTTGCAAAAAAGGGAGCAAAATGTTTTGGTTCCATTGTGCAACAGTGTATTGCCTATACCGTACCATGTTTGACAAAGCGCCCAATAATGAAGCTGAGATCCTATTTGCAAAATTTGTCATTTCTTCTCTAGTATGTTCCACGTCACCGACTGGTACGCCACCCTGCTCACCCTGGCCGGTTCAGATCCGACCGAGTTGAAGGCCGTCGGGATCGACGGGATGGACCAGATGAAGGCAATCACCAGCAAGGGAGCCAACTGCCCCAGTGAGAAAAAGGGAGAAACTGACAAAAAACACTTACTCTTGCTTTGAGCCGGAAAAAACCTTTATGCAGCTTATTTTTTCTGACGAGATGAAGCAAAATTACGTTTTGTCCGTTTGTTTGATCGGCCTGCTACAAAGAATTTACTTCCTGTACCTCCCCAACAAGCCCACCTGCAAAAAGTTTAAAAGTTCATTTCCGATTTTTTTCCAGGGACCTCCGTCGTCCACGATGTTGTGGTGAAGCCCGACTCCCCCACCAACGAGATCTACTCCGCCACCGTCCTCTACGGGGAATACAAGCTGCTGTGGGGGTGGACGGGGAGGGAGGTCATGAACTGCTGGTGAGGAAGGAGGTTATTTGAAAAACAAAACTGACTCTCCCACCCCCGCTTTTCAGGGCTCGGACACTCTTGCTCCCATTGATAGTTTGTTTTGTTTCATTTCTTAAGATAGTGTGAAACTTAAAACAGAACAGTTGTTTTCCAGCAATGATCGATCCCCTTGACCATTTTTTAACGCTCAAGCTAGGAAATCAATTTTTGTTGTACTTTTCTTAATTCAAAATCTCCCAAAAGTACATTTCCTCACTGTGACTTCATTTTCTTTTGTCATCAAAATTCAAATTAAATTTTTCCGAATGTGCAAACTCGTTTTTTCCCAAGGTTCCACGAGAACGGCACCAAGGAGAGGGGGGGCCTCCACGATCGGCTCCAGCTCTACAACGTCTTCCGTAATTCATGCGAAGAGAAAAAAATAAACCGCTTTCTCGATTTTGTTTTATTTTTCAGAGGACCCGGCAGAAAGAAACAACCTGCTCAAGGGAACGGCAACTGATGTATCTCACCTGAAATTAGCTTTGTACGCTTCAAATTTAATTTACACACATGTGATTCCCATCTGAAACTGTCTGGCAAAAAAAACCTGTTGGTTCTTAACTTTGTCACACATTAATTTTGTTTTGCATTCCAGCTCCATGATGGCCCTGGTAGAGAACGAGGTTCGGAAGGGCGGGAACATTGTCCAGTACAAATACGAGGGTACCTCACACAATTTCCCCTCATTTTGCATTTTTTTATAATAATACATTTGTTCAGACGACAACCGCCGCTACATGTCCTTCGCCGAGATTTTGACCAAGGACGAAAGGTCATGGAGATTCGGGACTTGCGAGAAAGAAAACACTTTCCTATTATAGGTTTTCCCCCCGCTTTTTTGTATTAGTGTGTTTATTTTTTCTTGTGTTCATTTTTACTTGGCTTTTCTTGTTATCATGCATTACGTACGCGTAAGTGAATACTCAAAGTATACCAGCTAGTCATGTTTTCCCGACACATTTCTAGCTGGAGGGGAAAATATTTTTGCGGTCTCGATTCCTTGGCTCCCTCGCGATATTTGATAAAGCTCATTTTATAATCTATGGGTCCTAAAACCCTAATTCCTATTTCGTTAATCGCTTACTTAAGTAGCACGATATTTTTTTCGAGACGTCGCACTTTAATATCGTTTATATAGTTAGCGTTTCCCGTAAAGCCCAACTATAAATTTTCGAGAAAGATAAAAACTCTCTCTCTCTCGCCACAACCTGCCCCTTGTCCATCGGGAGCATTCCAGGAGGTGCCGCCATCCAAAGAGGGCCTATATAGAAATGAGAAGTACATTGATAATCTTCTGTCTCTGTCTCGCTCTTGCGGCGATGGTCCTTTTCCCTACGACTGTTGAGGGGTGCTGCGGGGGCGCTGGACTGGCTGGGCTCGCGGGGCTCAAAGGGTGAGTACTAAGTATGGGTTTTGTTCTTTTGCCTAATTGAGTTTTCGATGTCCAGAGCCCTGAGCGGCGCTGGCGGCCTGTTGAACAAGCCCCCCGTGCACAAGGTGAACCCCCTCAGCAGCGGCGCGGTGGGGAATGACCCGGATATGCCCTACATGGAGGAAGGAGAGGAGGAAGGGGGAGGGGGAGGACTTGGAGGGTTCGACCTCATGCAGCTCGCCGGTTGACAGGAGAAAGAATTCTGAGTTTGAAAAATAAATGTTGAACATGAACAGAGTTTCTTAAGCATATTTTTTCAACGATTTCCGGTAGTATCAAGCTTTCCACTGCTAATTTTATTAATTCTTACCTATGACAAAGCACCATCGCCTCATCGAAGCTTGTTTGCTAGGATTTTATTTTTTTAACAGTCGAATTTGCGTAAAGCCTCTGCAGTTTCTTCGTGGTCGCTTTTAGGGAGAAAATTATCGTGAAACTGCAGTGCAAAAAAGCAAGTACGGTACACATATACAGTAGTACACTTTAAATACAACAGACCAGGATTCCTTTTATTAGCTTCTTTTTCTTTCTTTCGGCCGCTTGCTTAAAATAATCAAAACCAGGGTATCCGCCAGGCGAAAGAGGAGGAGGAGGAGGAGGAGGGAAGGAACTCGACCAGCGTCCCTTCCCTTCCCTCCTTTCCAGGAGGAGGTCTAGGAATGCTAGGTATTCTTCTTCTTCTTCATAGTTTTTTTGTGGTGAATTACTTTTCCGGCAGGAGCCTTGATTTTTTTGCGAACATGTGTTCGCCATCTTTGGGATGTTTACGCCGTACGATCTATGGATGGTGTTCTTGTTCTTGTTCCCCCTTTTCCCTTTTCTTATTCCTCCCCTCTGTCTCCGCTCGCACCAAATGCGTTTTCAAGGTAAGGCAACCTTGGGAAACGACGGAAGGAAGAAGGAGGAGGAAAAGGAAAAGGAGGAAGAGGGAGGAACCGACTTCCTTCCTCCAACTTATGTATACTACTACTAATGCCAGTTCTTTTTCGGAAAAGAAAGTTGACACTATTTTCTCTAAAAAAAAAATTTCAAGAAAACTGGGCTGCAAAGCACATATATTCTGAAACAAAAATGCCATTTTTTTGGTGAATTTCTAGGCAGTCTACATAGGTAGTTGGCCCCTTCCTCCTCCGCTTCCCCCCTCCCTCGATCCCCCCCTGCGGGCATGAGAGAGGAAAAAGGAAAAGACGAAAGAAATCGATTTTCCTCCTCGCTGCTTCCTTTTGCGGGGAAACTGATTTTTTGGTACGATACATCGTCGAATCGAGGATGCGATCGGAGCCTCTCTCCCCGCCAGCGAAAAAAGCGAAAGAACAGGTGAATTAATTTTTGGGCAGTCTTTTCCCAAGGTCCCAAGTTGAAAGGTATTCTTAATTTCATACCATAGATACTCGGCATCTAAATACCTACAATATAACGTACATAATCTTCTGACCAATTTCGAATTGACGCTAATTGTCATATATGGTGTCAGTTTGAATTTTTCAGTATAGAATAGTCCTTTAAACATAGCAAATGCAGATGTACCTACGTTACATTTTTTGGCAAGTCCTCTTAAATTTATTTCTTAAAAGTCTGTATGTTTTCTTTTTTAATTTTCAGTCGGATTTTGTAAAAACCGATTTCCCTCTTATTGCAAAGCACAGCTATTTGTCCTTGCCACCGTACTATTGGGTACACTCATAAATGGGCAAAGACGAACTGGTCTCGAAATATGCACCAGTTTCTCTTCTCCCCAAGGCGAGAAAGTACAATTTTTATGGGGAGCGGCAGGTTTCCCTCCTCCCTTTTCTTGAGCCAAGAAAAAACCCACGTTGTTGTCCTTCCAATTAAAGTGAAAAGGGGAACAAAAAAAAGTAGTCTTGTTCCATGAAGTGGAATCCGAAGGTTTCCCTATTCTTACTGTAGAACAGGTCAAAAAGTTGAATGCAGTGCTTTTGGTCATAGAAACCATAGTGCCACTACAACCAGTGTTTTTGAAACCTTGGGTAGGCATCATTCGAATATTTTCCCGGGCGAAAATACCCTCGCCTCCGTTTCCCTCCTCCTCCTGTCGCGTCCAATCCGATCGATCTATTTCTCCACTTTCCCCCGTTTTCCCGAATATATATCTGGGCAGTTGGAAGTCCTCTTAAGGATACCTTCGACAGTTGTTCCAGACCAGTTTTCAAGGTTTCATTTCTCCATTCCTCCCGATTTTCTCGCCGACCTTCCGAAAAAGATTGTGAAATGGGCAACTTGTGCTCACGAAAC
>JAAUYB010111792.1_pt1 | contig 11034 bp, 7 predicted proteins | sample 7278071 | NCBI WGS metagenome assembly JAAUYB01 (sample SAMN14350121, study PRJNA611818) | marine sediment metagenome | isolation source: surface marine sediment (1.8m) | place: French Polynesia: Moorea | collected 2018-08 | reverse complement strand
GATACCAATTCAGTACACCATGTAACCAAAAAGCAACAAAAACTCTAGCCGGAACGCCTTTATGGGCACGCCCTTAGCTCAAAAGTCATATAAGAAGAAATTGGCTTTTTGATATACCGTAGTTTTTAAAAAATATGTACTGTATATCATAAGTACATTGAGCCTGCAAGAAAGCCTGAGCCCGCAGCCCGCACTTACTGGCCCGCACCGGCCCGAGCCCGCACTGAGCCCGAGCCCGCATATTTCCAGCCCGAACCCATCCCTAGTCTAAACCAGGCTAGCATTCAACGCAGAGAAGGAAAACTCCTTTGAATTTTATAACTCAAGCCACGGGGTGGGGAAAACAATGTATTTTGCCCATTGCTATATGGGCTCAAATCTGTCAGTCGGGACAAATTGGACGCAACAGTGGATTGTCTAAATATTTTTGATGCTTTTTTTAAAAAAAAACCTAATTTGAATAAGTTTTTCGATCCGCTTCATTCCGAAAGATCAATGTAAATGAGGCTAACTTAAGATTAGATGCACACCCTCTTGTAATTAATGTTCATCACAAATACCTAGATTTTTTTTAACTCGGCCGGCTGGAATGAAGCGCCATTCGGCAAACATCGAGGAGGAGAAAACTCCTTTGAATTTGCGCCATAAAAAACTCATCCGTATAGACTCTGTAAGCGGCGGTCAAAATAAAAAAATATCAAATATCGTATTTAAGAAACAGTAGGCCAACAACTTCTCACTCCCTATTTGAAAGATAGCCCCCTTTTTTCCCGAAATCAATTTCCCACAAAATGCCAATCATTTAATTATTCATTTTTTTCCCTCCTCAGGTGGTGGTGCGCGGCCTGTCCCGCTTCGAGACGGGGGCCATCTCGGCCGACACCAGGGCCAGGACCCTGGCGGTCAGGCTCAGGGTCCCGCAGATCGACATCACGGGCCTGTACAAGATCAAGGGCAGGTGAGAATTAAAATCAGAAAATAAAATATAAATGTGAAATATAAGAAATATAAAATAAAATAGGATGTCTGAAACCCGACAAGGTTTCTATTCGCATCCAGATTTACTAGCACTTTTGTTTTTTGACAAGTTGCTCACGAAAATCAACTTATTTTTCGGAATATCAAAAATAGCGCCCCCGCTAACAACAGCAACAACAACAATGACTGTTCCATGGTCTGGGCTTCGCCGCAGACCAAAAAAATAAATATGTGGAAAAACCAATTAATTCCCTAATACTTTTTTAAACTTTTTTAGGGTCCTGATCGTGGACGTGGAGGGCGAGGGAGACTTTGAGACGACGCTGAAGGGGGTCGTGGGATCTGGAAAGGTAGGATTCTTAATTTATTATCAGTCAGTTGTGCATTTCCCAGTAATTTTTAATAAATATATTTTTAAAAATTTCGTTTTCCATTTTTTACTAAAAAATTCTTGCAGGCTCACATCGTCCCCACTGGCCCCCGCGGCGACCAGGTATACGTACAAATTTGCACGATCTGCACGAACAAAAACGAATTCCCAAAACTTAATTTCTTTTTTTTAAAAAAAAAACAAATATCTTATCCACCACACATGCTTGCATATAGGTCCTGGAGGTGCGCAACCTCGACCTGGACTTCCACATCGCCGACGCTGACGTCAAGATGAACAACCTCTTCAACGGCGAGTTCCCTCTCGTGGCCGAGAAGGCCAACCAGGTAGTTTTGAGAACTAGCAACACTCGCATTCCTTTTTTAAGAATTGCAATAATTGAATATTTAAGGTTTACACCACACACTTGCATTCCCCGTCAAATTTTGAATTGTTTAGCCCAAACTATTTTTCGACCACACCACTTGCATACCTAAGCAAAATTAAAATTATTTATGGTGGTGGTTTTTTCCGAACATTTTTTGAACTCCCACCACTTGCATTCCCTTTTATAATTTGAATCGTTTGAATTTTGTTTCTCCAGTTTATAAGCGAGAACAGCAACCTGGTGATCGACGCCGTGAAGCCGCAGATCCGGAAGCAGATGACAAACATGATCGAGAGCGTCCTCAACAACGCGTTCTCAAAGATCGACGCGGACCAGGTGAGTATACTACAAAAGGGGAAACGGATGTGCTCGTCTTTTCGCACTTTTTAGGAAAAGTATTTTAAAGTTCTATTGAATTTTGGGAACTTCAACTTTGAAAAAAAATTATTGTCATATATTTTTTTATCTAAATTTATTTCGTGCCGAATCTATTCGTGCATATACTCTGCTGAGAGTTCGTAATAAAACATTTATTTCGTGCACGCCGTCTTTTCCATTTTACTGTATGAAAACGACATCATTTTTTTCCCTCAGTTGGTCGAACGCATCGGTTTGGACGGCGAGGGCGTTGGCCCCTCCTCCGTTCCTGCACCTCCTCCTCCCCCCTCTTCTCCCCAGTCCCAACCCCTGCCTGTGCCCTCGGCCCAGAGGGATTCCAGGGGGATCAGGTGAGGAAAAATCAAATTATTTAATGTTTTACTGTTTTGGGGGTGAATTCATTGTTTTCTCAGAGTTGGGAAATGAAAGTAGACGTAATTGGATGTTTCTGAAAAGTACCTAGCATAATGGCGGGATCTTAAAGACTAATGATTTGCCGGTGGCAGAAGACGTCTGGAAAGAAAAAGAACCCAGGAACAATGTCCAAGCCAACAAGGCAATATTTGGATGGACGCAATCATCTCCCAGCTACACAGGTGCTGAAGTCTCAAGGATGAGTCAAGCCTGCAGTACAAGCCGTCAGTCGCGGGAACAATATGACGTAAATGTGCATTTTTACTTTTTTCCATGTTGTTTCACATGAAACTGTAATTAAACCAAACCAAACCAAATGGTTTCCTCGTTTCAGATTCGTCGGGTGATAAGCTGAAGAAGTGCCAAAGAGACGAAAGCTCGCCACCGAATTGTTGCAATTTATCGTATGAATTTTCTTTGTACGTACGGCGTGGGACGGTAAAAAAATAATACTCTGTCAACGTGATACGAATTCCCCTCCATTTTTTTAATTGTTTGTTTTTCGGAATATTTAGTGGCTATTCTCCCTCGGAATATTCTGGTGCTAGTCCTGTACGCTTATTTACAAAGCACTTGAAAAAGTTTTTTTAATGTCCAAGCCGTCATTTTGTACGTTTTGTAGTCTACGAATAAAGGATGCTGCAGTATTTTGGTCTATCAGTCTTTTTTATTACAAAATATTCGCCCTTTCATACGGTATATCAGAGAGAGAGAGAGAGAGAGAGAAGAACATCGTTTAAGCAACATTACGTTGATGCCGCTGAAATCTTATTCTTATGTACAAATCTTTGCCCAACTGATTTTCCCACTCATTTTTACCAGGGTTTTTTTTTGTAAAAAGATATGTTCCTATTACTTGTATTATATAGAGAAACAGCTGCGGGACGCATTTTTTAGCCCAATTTTTTTATTGGTAAAAATTAGTTTTGACTAGTGAGCCGTTGACACATCACACTACAATCAAAAATACATTATTCTACTCCAGCAGGACATTGCTAGCCTCTTTTTAACTCCTGAAAATCCGCTAATATTAGACAAGGGACGCTCTCGGAAGTTCCATCGAATTTTCGAAACTCGTATGCATCCTTCTCCCCTTTGTACCCAACCAGGGAAGTAAGTTGATCTTTGTTACTCACCAATGTGATTCACTATCGACTTCACTTACAAATAATTTGTAGTCTAGGGAAATTGTGTTGTAAATGTATGTTTCTTGTGGTGCTGAACAATGAAATTGAAAGGCATTATTTTCCTTCAATATACTACAGTAATAAAGCCGTTCCGGCGTAGTGCACTGGGACATTGTAACGTATCAAACTATGTTGGAACTTGATTGTCTGTGCGGAAGAAAAAAGAGTGGGAATCGAAAGGCCCCTTGAAAATCTTGAGTTATTTCCATTTGACCCACTTCGGCATCTCTTGGGACCTTGTCTGCTATTTTTTTCCGGGAGGACACTCGGGGAGAAGACGGACTTGATTTGTTGCGTAAAATAAGATTCTTGAGTAAAAAATAACTGGTTTGATCTGCAGTCACAGGACGTTTTCTTGCACTCAGAGCTAGCTGTTTGCTGAAGGGCAGTAACATGCAAACGAATGGAATAAACCATCCCTATTTAAAAAAAATCTATCATAGGCATAGTTGTTCACGGGGACGAGAAATATTGAAAGTAGAAAAAAGATTCATATTTTATGTTACGAAACGCTTAAGAAAACTCTATCGACTTTTTGAAAGCTATCAATACTTTGCGCATGTGAGCCCAAAAATGTAGAAGTCGGCAATAGAGTAGTCGGCCCAAAATGAAAGGAGCTTGTCTTGAATACGCAGGTAGGACTCGAGTCTGAGATCGGGAATCGTGACCATCCCTATTAAAACATAATTTTACAAAGGTCGCCCTCTTCAGGACCAATGCAGCTCGAAGAAAAAGGAAGGCTCATTATTTTATGAGAAAAACGATCCGGAAATCTCTATCGAATTGTCTTAGGCTGGCAAAGAAAAATGATGCAGCAGAATACTAAATCAGCTTGACTAGATCGCGTGTATATGATATCAGGAATCGTGATCATTCCTATTCAAAATATTATTTAACAATAGCGTCAATATTTCGAGCATTAGCCCACACAGAAGATAGAAGGCTCGCTGTTTTACATTGAAACCGATTCGTGAAACTCCGTCGAATGTTCGGAAAAATTGCGTGTTCGCAAAAAATGCGCATTCCGGCGGTGACTGGATGGAAATAAAGCCTAACGTTGCCCCGGCTAATTAGTTTGAGCCATGCCAGGGTATGATCAGCAAGTACGGTATATGGTTTTAAATACCCCACTTAAAAGATTGCAGTAATGCAGGAAAAGTTTTTGAAGTACAAGCCAACTCGAAAGACAGGAGAATCATTGTATGTACAAAACCGCTGCCAAAATCTCCATTTAATATTTTAAAAAAAGGACCGTTGGAAATTTATGCTGAGTGTGCTTATATAAACGATTATGAAACCTTTATTGAGTTTCTTTGGACACCAGCAATCTTCCCTTTGAAATACAGTACACATCATGAGTGCTGATATACATACGCTTTGGGAATCTCCTTTGATATTTTTGTCTGCGGCGAAGCCCAGACATAGTAACTGAACGCGTTGTTGTTGCTGCTGCTGCTGCTGTTCATGGGACTACTTTTCAATTTCGGAAATTATTGCGTTTTGAGATATCTTTATCTAACAACATACTTTAGTCAAGCCAAAAAAAGTCCCTCTATTTTCCTAGGTATGTAAATTTATAATAGAGTCTGTTTCAGAGCATTCCAGCAGCATTTAATTGCCAGAGGAATACTTAGTGCAATAGAAAGGAAAGGGATCTCCATTCTGGTTGGTATAGTTCCTGCCAAGTATTTATTGTGGAACAGCGCGGAAACTCCTGTTGAAACTTGAAACGCACCTCAAAAGCGTTTCGTGCGTAGGTGCTCAAGTAGGGGGTCTGACTATAAAGACCCTTTTTTTAAAAAAAAAAGAGCATTTAAAAAAAATCTGTTTGAAATGGGGAGTTCAATTTTCACTTTAGCCCTTGTATCAAGCGGTGTTTCAATAAATCTGAAGAACAAGGTTTTTTTCAGTTGGTGAAATTTTGGGCCTTTTTTATTGTGTAACATTTGTTGAGCCCGCAAGTGAGCCCACAGCCCGAACCCGCACCTTCCAGCCCGCACTCAGCCCGAGCCCTCAAACTCCCGGCCCGAATCCAACCCTCTGTAAAAGGTGCGAGGTCACTTGCAGCTCCAAGGTTAAAATTGGGCTTCAAAAAAGTCGAACTAGACGGTCAGTGGCAGCAAATTTTTTTGGAAATTCGAAAACATTAAAACATTTTTTTAATCATTAGTTTCTCGGGAATCACAAGAGTTCGAGGTGATACCACAGTTTACCCCTCTAGCGGTGTGGCCTTTCGCTGAAATTAATTCTTACGTTCAATGTTGGCCAACATACAAAGATCCCTTTGCACAAAGATTCTCTTTAACATATCTATAATTAATTACTTGCATACTTGTCATAATAAAAGGATCCAAAAATATTACGGACTAGGGACCAAAAACTCTGTCGGTTTTTTTGTAAAAACAATTTATTTTTGCAGCAGCTTTGTATGTAACTACAATACTGGTTTCCGTCCTCTTTGTGCTAGGGATGGGCTCGGGCCTTGGCTCGAGCTCGAGAGCTTGCATTTTGCTGGACCGCAAAAACCCGCAACCCACATCTAGGCTCGTAAACCTGAATTTTCAAGAAAAATTGACAAAAATAGGCCGCTTTTGGTAACAATATGGCGTAAAAAAATGCCTGAGCCCGCCAAGCTCGACCTTGCACTTCGAGCCCGCCTCGCCTCGATCCGCAAATTGTATGCTCGAACCCGGCTCGAAGCCGCAAAAGGGAGGCTCGAACCCATCCCTACTTGGTGGTGGGGATGGGGCTCGAAATCGAGTTTCAGCACTCTGTTGGATAGGACGCTAAAACTTGCAAGATTTTTTTACCCGGCAAAAAATGTTTAGCATCATGTTTCCCTTATGTTTAAATATTTTTTTAAAAAATAGCTATAAGGGAAACCACACGCATCGAGTAGGTACTGCTGTAGCATTTTACAAGCCAATGTCCTTAACTGTTGAGGCCAGGAAATTTTTTTTTCCAGGCACCATGCAAAAAAATCATTTCACAACAAGACAAGCCCAGCGGCGTTCCCAAAAAATCTTGCCTTCGAGTTTGCCTTAAATTACCAACCGGTTCGAAAACCCCTTTGAGGTATTTTTTTGCAAGTGAAAAAAAAATGAAACTGCCATGATAAAAATGTGTACTGTACTGTGTTCAATTGCAACCGCAAGAAAAAAATGTTTCTTTCTTTTGCATATCATCCACAGGTTGGGCTGGCCTCCTATTACGCTTAAAAAAAGCTTTGCTTTCAATTCTTTAGCATGCGCAACTCTCTTTGAATTAATATTACGTACATGTCTCCAAACATTTTTGAAGGTCAGTTGTCAGAGAAGTGCATATTTGGCATTCGAAAAACATCATCAAGATCCATTCCATATCAAAAAGTGTGGCCTAGAGATCGAGAAGTGCGTTTGCGTTTTCACCGAATATGTACTGTAAGTAATGAAAAATTTCCCTCGAGTAATTGTAAGTCAGACATGTTATATTATTTTTTTTGGGGGGGGAGATGGAACTGCCACCGCCTACAACACAAAGTCTCTATCATAAAGCGTACATAATGATTTTCAAATTGCAAGATATATTTACCGGTACTTTGGGAGGCGATAAAATTTTTGAACTGGGCATCTCTCGTAACTTCTTTTATTTTTCTGCTCACTCTGATATGTACTCTGTGTCCTTGTGAAGGTCCCGCACAATTTTGCGTTTTTTTTCCTGGAGCAAAAGTTTTCTTCATGGATAGGATTGCTTTTAAAAAAGAGTCCTCTACAAAATCGCAGCGAGATCCTTTATTTTTTTTTTGTCCGGGGTTCAAATCCTGGTGTCGCCCCACCAACTTTCGGTCAGTTTGGAGCCCAAATCCATTCCCATACCCCGCCTAAAGTCAAAAGAATGGCAAGGGCTTCCCTGAAGAAGGCGAAGTTGGGGCCGAAGGACTGTGGTTCCGGAGAGCCCCACGGGAAGCAAAGAAAAAAACACTGCTGGTAAAGAAATGTCGTATTTGGCATATTTTTTAACCGACCCAGCCAGAATTTTCCTAGCCAAAACCTGGGCGTCATGTCAGAGAATTCCTAACCTCATCGGGCCGGACCCGAGCCCGAAAGCCCGGCGGCCCGAAGCTATTCTTCTCAACCCGGCCCGGCCCGAGCCCGACTGTTTCTAGCCCCTACCTATCACTCCCTCATTCTAGTTAGTTATTGGACTCGAGGTCCTCCATGATATATTTCGTCAATCTTTACTGGTGTGGGGGGGGCACATTCCTGGACGGCAATACAGCAGGCAGAACTTATGATTTTTGTAGTAGCGACAATTTATTTTCTATCGTTGTTTCACACCTTAAAGCCTGTTCGCGAGAGAGTACACATTGCCTGAAACAAAAGTGAGCATTCTAAAATGACATAAAAAAGTGGGACCCAACATACTATATTTCGCGGCGGCGCCGAGAGGGCCCACGGAATATATTTGGCGTTCTTTTTCACATGGGGAACCCAGAGCCCTCTGGCGGCTTAATTGCGTTTTGCGAAAAAATAAAATTCTCGATTAAACTAAAATGGTCGAAATACGAGGGCTCAGCCATTGAAAGAGAAAAGACGTGCCCACGAATTATTTTTACATTCTTATTTCTGTCCAAGTCGATATTATAGGGATGGGTTCGAGCCTAGGCTCGAGATTGAAGGCTTGCATTTTGGCCCGCAAATTGGCTGGCCCGCAAAAACCCGCAGTCCGCATCTGGGCTCACGAGCACTAGCCTGAAATTTCCAGAAAAAATGACAAAAAAAGGCCAGTTTTTGAGAAAATTGGCATTAAAAACACCTAAAAATCGATTGAGCCCGCAAAAGCTCGAGCTCGCACTTCCAACCCGCCACGACCCAACCCGCAAATGGTCAGCCCCAGACCGCCTCGAACCCGCTAAAGGGAGGCTTGAACCCATCCCTAGTGAAATAGCAAGGGCCGGATTTTTCTTCTTAGATAGCTCAAGAAGTTTCGCGAGTTACAACTTACAAAGCTCGCGAAAACTCGTGGCCCGGCTCGAGCTCGCAATAAAAGGACTCTGAATCTGAAATCTACGCAGAAAGGCTAGACACTATAGTATTTTTCCTAACTGGAAATTACTTTGAATATGTAGGCAGACAGACCAAGATAGTTATCAATCAATTAATCAATCAATAAAAGGAGAGAAAGAAATGAAACAAATGCAATATAATGTTTCACCATTATTTTAGCAAAACTGACTAGACTTGTCTCGGTTTCAACTTTTTTCCTACCCCCGCCACCTGGCGACTCGATTTTACATGAGGACATTCGTTCTGCTATTTTTCTCGTATTGTAGTTTACCCGGCTAATAGCCTGAGACATTATTCCGGCAAAATTTGCTAAGATTTAGTTTTCACAATAGTCAACACGGATGTTTTCCGTTGCTTAAAAAATATGCTCATTAGACCACATCGCCGGGAAACCAGGTTTCGAAGAATTGTGCCTCAATCCTCTTTAACATAGAGACAGGGAAGCGACAAAATTCTGTTGAATAAAAAAGAATTATTTTTTTGCTTCCCAAAAAGAGCGAGTCAAAGAGTAGCATACTCTATTTTGATGTAGGAAATAAGGAAGCTAAAGATTAAAGAGCTAGTGACAAATTTTGGCGTAATAGCTGGTGACCAAACACCCAATTTAAAAATATAATGAGTATTAAGTAAGAACAAGTAGGATTTAGCGTTGCTCACTTCTGACTCTTGACTGCTTCATTAGTTCACATTATATCGAGGAAACTCAGTCGGATTTTTTGCTTCTTTTTAGGAAGCCGAAGCGAATGTTAAGGCTTTCCTCCTACTTTTTGCCGGTGAACAAACACCTAATCAAAAAAACATTTAAGAGTCATTGATGAATGGGATATGTGCGTTAGTCACCCCCTCTGTCTTCGAATGGTTTGTTTAGTCTACATTTTGACAAGAAAACGTCTTTGGATTTTTTCTTCATCTGTTTCTTTTCTCCAGGGCAGAAACAAGGTCCCCCTCCCCTTTTATAGGTTCTTGTTTCTTGAATTGTCGTTCCCCCGTTCTCTGCAAAATACAGGCTGGCAGATTTAATCTTTTTTTTGTTATATCAAATTATCTTTACATTTTTTTTTTTTTGGGGGGGGGGGTTGTTTCGGGCTTTTAAAAAGCATCCAGCCTCAAAACGTATACGAACTAGCCTACTAGCCTAAAATTGTGCAAGATGTTGATAGCACGGTTGAATGAGTAAAGTCAATATTGATATGACGGACATTATCCGCTGTTCAAAAAAGTATTATCACTAGACCAAATACCTGGTGCAAATGAAATTGCCGCTGAAAACCGAGTCTCCTTTTAATTCAAATACAAGGAGAGCAACTACAAAACTCTGTTGAAAAAAAAAGCTTTTTTTCGCCCTTTCTTTTTTCATGTCCTCTTTTAGAAGATCTAGAAACAAATCTATCCTAGATGCAGAAAACATGATTTTTTACCTCTGATATCTAGCAGTAATGTATATACGTTAGTGCATTTGAATATATAGTTTTCAGGAAAATATTAAAATTCAATACCATTTTATCGCACCTGGAAGGAAAACGAAGGACCTCAAAAATTCGAAGGAATTTTGTTGATCAAAATAATCCACTCATATCTTTGCTAATTGGGTTCTCGAACGGCAAGTGTTTAGTCCAAACTCTATTGAACGAAGAAAAATCGTGGAACAGGGTATATTCTGCCGAGCTATAGTTGCCCTCGGAGTATTTTTGGCGAACTTTTTTTCGCATGGCTATTGGCAATTCGAGCAGGTTGGGTTTGTCGCGCATTTACAATGGCAAACTGTGCTAAATATTGCGAAACAAGACAACAGAATATGTTACAAAGGTACAGAAACTTAGTGGGCCCGTGTTTCAATATAACTAAGTTTGAACAAAATTACTTAGCAAGGCCGGGTTCCTTACTTTAAAAAAATGGTTGGTTACTTGGTTACGGGGGTACTTCAAAGGTCTACAAACGTACTCAAAAAAAAGTTCACTTTACATAATACTTGACTGAAAACATGTTTGAATCTTTTCGTTTCGTTTATTAACGTAACCAGCAGAAAATAGCAAAGGTGATTTCTTTACCTCTTGGCACTTTAATCGGTGTCCTACATCCTTTCAGGCATTAATCAAAATTAGTACAGCGAAAAAATATTTCATAGCGCCACCTACCGATACCTCGAAAACCTAGTATATCGTACATGACAACAATATAACGTCAAATTCGAAACAAAAGTTGGCGAAAAATAACCTCACCTTCCCTCCTTCAACACTGGAAGTCACACTTTTTTTTCAGTTACAAATACATTTT
>JAAUYB010012144.1_pt1 | contig 11045 bp, 5 predicted proteins | sample 7278071 | NCBI WGS metagenome assembly JAAUYB01 (sample SAMN14350121, study PRJNA611818) | marine sediment metagenome | isolation source: surface marine sediment (1.8m) | place: French Polynesia: Moorea | collected 2018-08 | reverse complement strand
CGCGGCCGCGGCCGCCAAGGAGGCCGCTACCTCGTCCACGCCTGCGGCGGCGGCGAAGAAGACCCTGGCCCCCAACTTCCGGCCGCCCTCGCCCAAGGAGCCCCACCCGGACGACGTCCTCGCCATGGCCAGGGAGGCTGCGGTCAAGGCCGAGGCCAACATCGCGGCCACGTACTCAAAGATCAAACAGCAGAAGCAACAGCAGAAGCAGCAGAAGCAGCAGCAACAAGAGCAGAGTTTCGCTTCTCCCTCTCCATCTTCTTCCACACCAACAAGCTCTGCAGCTTCAACGTCAGCTTCGTCAACGGCGACAGCGCCGTCGTCGTCCGTGTCCTCAACTGCCGTCCTGCAAGAGCCCCAGGTCTCCTCCTCAAGGCAGAGGGAGTCTCCCGACGTCCACCGAGAGGGAGGAGGAGTCAGGAGGAGGTCCTCCGCCTCTCCCTGTTCGCCGTGCTCACCCTCCACCACTGCGCCCTCTCAACAGTCGCCCCCTTCACTTCAACAGCAACAACAGCTGCAGCAACAACCCCACTCCGCCCCAGCCGCGCCCGCTCTCCGATTCTCCCATCCACCTCCGCCATTCCCGGCCCCATCGCAGCACCCGACGAACCCCGCCCCGTCCTTCCCCCAGCCTCCGCCGCCGCAGTACCCGGCCGCGGCGACCGGCCTCTACAGCCCCTTCGCCTTCGGGATGGCGCCCTTCCTCGCCGCCGCCATCCCCCCGTATCCCACGAGGCAACAATTTCAGCAGGCGCGACAACAGCAGCAACAGCAGCAACAGCAACAACAGCCCAAGACGAAGCAAGAAGAAGAGGAAGAACCGCTCACTCCGCCCCGAACAAAGTCACCCCCCGACAAGACTGGACAAAAGTATCCGATTTCGCCGACCGCGGCAAACACTCTTTCGGCGCAACCGCAGATCAAAAAGCGTCCGCACTGCAATTCCGACTCAGCCGCCTCCGCCTCCGCCTCCGCCTCCGTCCCCACTCCAGTCCCGCCGCCCTCGCCCTCGACATACTCTTCTTTGCTCGTACCCCCTTCTCAGTTGAGCAAGACCCAGCAACCTTCGACCGGCAGGACAAGGCCAACGGACCCGAGGAAGGCCGCGCAGTTGAGGAGGTCCCAGTCGCTGTCTTCGGACTGCAAGCTGTCAGACAAGAGCAGCGACAAGCCAAAGGAAAAGACTGAAATGAAGCAGCAACAGCAACAACAAGAACGGCAAAAGAAGGTTCCTGCTCCTCCTTCCAACTCTAACTCACTAGACAAGACGCCAAAAGTCCAGACTTATCAGGAGAGGAAGGAGCAGCAGCGAGCGGAGAAAAAGGAAGACAAGAAGTCGCCAGTGGAGCGGTCCGAGGTCGTCTCCAGCATCCTGGACAAGCTGGACATGAAGATGCTGGCGCCGAACATGGGCCCGCTGAGGTCGCCGACGACCCCTTCTGCTTCGGCCATGGTGCTGCAGTCGTCGGAGAGGTTCAGGAGGGACCCTAGGAAGAGGCCGACGCATCAGCAGCAGCGACAGAAGGGGAGGCCTAGCAGGAGCCCGCCTTCAACTCAAGCGGCCTTTGGAACTCCTTCACCTACCACCTCCCAAGGTTCTGAGACCTCGAGGTCGACCAGGCCAAGGGATCCGAGGCTGGAGAGGAGGCTGAGCCAGGAGCTGGGGTCTCCGCCGCCGGAGAGGAGGGAGAACTCCATGATGCTGTCCCCTCCGCCGCCTCCCCTTCCGCCGCTGGGGGCCTTCACGGCCAACAGCAAGGGGAGCGCCGTCGCCACTCAGCCCCCTTCGTTGCTCACGAAGCCGCAGGAGGCGCTGCCGTCGGACTTGAACCTCTTCTCCGCGGCCGCAGGTGCCTCGAGGCAGCCTCTAAGTTTGTCTCAAAGCCAGCAGGAGGCGCTCCAGCAGCAGAGGCAGCACCGCCTCTACCAGCAGCGGAGGAAGAAAGTGCCAACGGAGGAGCCCAAAACGTCTTCTTCGGCCAGTGGTGACGGGAAGAAGGATCCCCTGGAGGGCCTCCTGGTACGGTCCAAGGCAACATCGTCCTGGAAGAGGTCCAAGTCGGACGAGCCACAACAACAACAGCAGCAGCAACTATCAGGAGGGGCAGCAGCAGTCAAAGTTATTCCTTTCTCCAACACCACCGCGGCCATCACAGTACAACGATCTCAACAGGTGATTTTAGAAAAAAGAATTGTGAAAGTACTCTATGTTTTAAACGCACAATTTGTTTCTTTAAACAGCCTAGATCAGTTCCTCTGGAACCTCGAGGCCAACAGTCCACAATCTCAGCGAGGAAGACTCCCGCCGCCGCCCACCTGGTGAGGGAGAGCAGCAAGGACAACTCCGAGAGCTTCTGCGCGGCCCTGGAGACGGCAGGCACCGTAAAGCTAGAGCTCATCAGGTACATGGGTTTCGCCAACCTTGATATTTGTGCACATTTGTTTTTAAGTTTTATGTTCAGGAAAAGAGCTGCCAAGAAGCGGAGGATATCCTCTTCCGACGACGACGAGTCCTCCCCGGTCCCTCCCGCGAGCGACCCCGCCCAGGCGAAGAAGAAGTCGAGAGAGTCCAAGTCTCCTTCGGCCGAACCGGCTTCGTCGGTCTCGCCAACTCCGGAGCCGGAGAAGAACAAGGAGAAGTCCTCGTCGAGGAGGGGATCGCACAAGTCTTCCTCCGAGTCCTCTTCCACCAGCAGAAAGAGGGGGGGCAGTAAAGAGAAGAAAATTAGTCCCGCTCGAGAGACGGAGGCACTCAGGCAAACTCCGGAGAAACTTCCTGAGGAGGAAGTGGAGGAGGAGGAGGAAGAAGAAGAAAAGGTCCCCGCGTCCAAGCCCAGGAGGACCAAGGCCAAGGCGCTGGAGAGGGCCTTCGGATGGAAGAATAAGGCGGCGGCCGCCGCTCAGGCCGCCGCCACCGCCGCGGAGGAGGAGAAGGGGAAGAGGAAGAAGAGAAAGAAGGGCAAGAACGAGGAGGAAGGAGAAGAGGGAGGCAAGAGAGGCGGCAAGAGGAGGAGGAAGGGCAAGTCTAAGAGCGCCAAGAGCGCAAAGTTCGTCCCGAGCTCAGAGACGGAGTCTGGCGTGGAGGAGAAGCAGGACAAGGAGGGAGAGAGAGAGGAGGAGGAGGAGGAGGAGAAAGAGGCTGCCAAGAGCAAGAAATCGAAGCACCGCCGCCAGAAAAGGAAGTCCAGAGGCAAGTCGGCAACGGGGAAGAGGAAGGGGAAGAAATCTTCTTCCAAGCGCCTCCGTGGCGGAGAAATGGAGAAGGAGGAGGAGGATGAAGAAGGAGAGGAAGAAGAGGTGGCGAAAAAGGTGAGGCCGAGGGTGAACCCGGTGGTGTGGTTGCAGAAGCTGAGGGAGGAGGACATCCGGAAAATGGTGACGGGGTCCGGCGCCACCAAGAAGAGGCCCAGAGAGTCCTGGAGCACCAAGCCAAAGAAGGACGAGGAAGACAAGCATCACAGCCAGACTGAGACGGAGGAGGAGGAGGACGAGGGCAAAGCCGCCTCCGCCTGCAGCGCCGAGGAGGAAAACAACGACGAAGCCCCTCCAGTTTCTACGAGCGAGGATGAGGCGGAGGCGAAGAGGAAGACCAAAGCGGTCGTCCCCCTCATCCTCAAGTCCAGCGTCAGGACCATCTCTGACGACAACTTCGAGAGGAAGACATCGAGGGCGTCGGAGTCGTCTGAGGTGCCCATGTCAGAGCTGGAGGAGGAGGAGGCCGGGGAGGGGGAAGTCGTCATTGAGAGGAACGAGGAGACAGAGGAGGAGGAGGAAAATCAGGATCAAGCCTTGGTGGTGGTGGAGGAGGAGGAGGAGGTGCTGACGACGACCGAGGAGATCGTGTACGACGAGACCCTGGTGATCGCCACCAGCGACCAGCTACACGTGGGGGAGGCGACGGAGGAGGTCTTCACCGAGGGCGAGGAGGCGTCGTCCTCGTCGCCGCCGCCCACCGGACCGATGAAGAAGCTTGAGGTGGGGATGACGGTGACGGAGGCGGCGGCGGAGGAAGAGGCGGCGGACGAGCAGGAGGAGAAGGAGGTGTCAGAATTGCACGGAGGCGGAGAGTACTACGGTGGCTCGGTGGAAGGGGGGGAAGGCTACTCAGACCCAGCCTCCTCCAGGTAAAACATATGATTCAATAAATCGAGATATCCCCCCCCCGACAATACTTCATTTACTGCAGTTTGTCTGAGGACCTCGAAGCCTCTGAGATGGTGCATGGTATTGGCTACCTCGTGGCGGGTGAGCCCGAGCCCTACCTGGCCGGGGAGGAGTTAGAGGTGGAGGTGCACGAGGCCGTGCAGGACACCGTCAACGAACTGGTGCTGCTGGAACTACACTCATTTTTCATAAAACATTTGTTCAAAGTTGTACTTCCCAATACAGGTCGAGAGGTCGAGCAGCGCCCAAAGCACCGAGGTGGAGGTGGGCGACGTGGAAGAGCGCCTCAACTCTGGAGAGCTCGACGACTTGGAAGAGGAGCAAGAGCAAGATCGGCTGGAAGGGATTCGCCAATCGGGAGGAGGAGCCGTCGTCTACTCATTGCCGGCTCATCGATTTCCCAAACCCCTAGCGAGTAACGCTGACAATCAGGGCGTTCGAACGGCCTCCGAGAGCGAGGAGTCGATCCCTCCCCCGCCCGCCGACGAGATCGTCCGCCAGTCGGCCATGTCCGAGTTCCTGCAAAAGAGCGCCGCCCTCGAGGAGGAAGAAGAGGAGCTCCTGATGGAGGAGGAGGAGGAGGACCTGTCGGACCAGGACAGGATGCTGCGGAGCGTGGAGGCCGCGTCGAGGGAGGTGACGGCGGCCATGGCCATCGGGGAGGAGGAGGAGGAGGAGGAGACGGAGACGGAGCTGGACGAGAGCCCGGAGTTGCCGGAGAAGAAGCGGATAGAGGAAGAAGAGGAAAGCCCGGTGCCTGAAAGACTGACAGAGTCCGAAGCCGATTCTGACGCCAGCATGGGGAGGAAGGAGAGCTTCGGTGGACAAAGCGAAAGTTCCAAAGATGAAGAAGAAGACATAGGTGAAGTCGGAGAGTATCAGCCAGCCGCTGAAGATGCCAAAGACCACAACGAAACAGAAGCACTTAGTCAAGAAAGTGATCCCGAAAGTGCCGCAGAGAAGGAGAGCTGCACGGTCGACGGCGACAGCATCAGCAACATCGACGAAGCCGCTCACGATGTTTCTACCGAAGTGGAGGAAGAGGAGGAAGGGGAGGAAGAGGATATCCTCGACGTCGACCGCGGAGCAGAGCCCAAGAAGAGGGTCAGGTTCGCGTCCGAGGTCGAGGTCAGGGAGGCCAGCAGCTGCGCGGAAGAGGAGGAGGAGGAGGAGGAGGACGAGACCGCGATGGAGGTGGTCGGGGAGGAAGAGATGGAGTCCGGAGACACTGAAGTCAAAGTGGAGGAGGACTCTGAGGAGGCTGAGGATGTCTTCGAAGAGAGGCCTAGCCTCCATGATGGCGAAAGAGAGGAGGAAGAAGAAAAGGACGTGGTGGAAGGGGAGAAAAACTTGTCAAACAAAGACGAGGAAGAAGCTCAAGGAGACGACCGTGAATTCGACAAAGAAGAAGCGGATGAGGAGATTCCGGCACGTGACGATAAGGAGGAAAGGGATATCGCATCAAGGAGTGGAAGCGACGAGGACATGGAAGTGGACGGGGCGGAGGAGCGAGCGGCGGACGAAGAGCAGGAGGAAGAAGAAGCCGAAATCTCAACCGAAGACAGGAATGAAAGCAGCCACGTTGACGACGAAGTAATACATCTAGGGGTCGAGGAGGAGGAGGAAGAGGAGCCAGAGGAGGAGGAGGAGGAGGAGCCTCCCTCCGACCACAGCTTCTCCGACGCAGGCGCCGACCGCAGCAAGACGAAGAAGACCCCTACCCCCCATATGCGCAACCTGGTCCTGATCCAGGGTCAGTCCGCCTCCATCGACTTCTGCCCCGGGTGCGACTCCAAGTTGGACGCCGTCCGCGGGCGCTACTCGCTCAACTGCGTGACCTGGGAGGTGACGGTGGGGTGCGTGGGCTGCGGCGGCACGGTCGTCATCAGGGAGGCCTTCACGCACAAGATGAAGAGGGCGATGATGAGCAAGCAGCAGCAGCATCAGGGCCCCGGGAGGAGGGTCAGGCTGCACTCGACAAAGACTGCGTGAAGAAGTACCGAAGAAAAGTGTCGTTTCTACACTTTTGTGAACGTTTGTAAAGCCTAAGTAATTTTGTCAGACTTTTCCTTCCTACTAAATCCCCGGAGATTGCAATGAATCGTTGTTGAGTAGAAAGGACTCAGGATATTGTCGGCACTTTTTGACCTTCGATACATGCACAACGCGTCAAAAAGAAAAGTCAGTTCGTTTTCTACACGTCGTTCAAAGAGTGAGATTTTGGGCTTTTGTTTTTTCTACGTACAGTTTCCGTGTGAAGAAAACTGTTCTTGTTTCCTATACAAAAAACGTGTACTGTGAAGATTTTCTGCGTCGTAAAAACCGTCATGACTCATGAGGCATACTTTCCTCCTGCATTTCTACGAGTCAAAAACACTTTCGAAAAAAAATGTGAAGTGATGGAAAAGATATATGTGTACCCCTTGTGATAGTCTGTACCGCCGGACCTACGTGCAGTGAGGAACCAACGTCGTGCAATCCTTTTTTCAATCATTTTGTAAGTCCCGATACATAAGAAACCGTCCATGTTTGCTGTGATCCCTTTTCTATCTAAAGAGTTTCAAATTAGAGCCAGTGTAGTGACAGAATAAATGATAGTACAGAAAAAAATGGCGTAACTTTACAACCCCTTCTTTCCCAAATACTCGGCCACCAGTCGGTTGAAGTTGACCGGGTCGTCCATCATGGACCAGTGGGAGATCCCCTCCAGGAACTCCTCCGTGAACTCCCCTGTGAACTCCGCGCTCAGGGCGATGGTGTCGGCCGCCAGGTATGGGTCGCCTGTGCCAAACACGCTCAGGACTGGGACCTGAAAATTGTCCGATTTGGGGGGAATATTCATTAGAAAATGATTGTAAATAATCTATTTTACCCTGCTTTTGGGATACTTTGACGTAGGTGGCATCTGGAGCAGAGCCCGATAGTAATTTAAGGGACCAGTGAAGGCGCCTGCCAAATAAAAAGGCAAATTTATAAAGCAAGAATAAGCATTTTCGTTTTTCAGGGTACCTTTGTCCTTGTATGTGAACTTGTATGCCTCGAGGTCCTCCTCTGAAACCCGCTCCTTGTTCTTGAGATCTCCGAATATTTTGTCGAACGCGGCGAGGTCGAGCAGGCCAAGGATAATTTCGGGTATCCAAGGACACTGGAAAAAATCGTAGTTTTATTTAATTAGCACTTATGGGGTATACAAGATGCTGCAACATACCTGGTAGAAGACCATGTACCATGACTTGAGCGTCTGCCCCCACCCCTGGCTGGTGGCCTTCTCAATGGCTCCGAGGTGGCAGGTGTTGCAGGCCACGTAGACCTTCACCAGGTCCGGGTACTTGTCGCAGACGGAGTAGCCGATGCCGCCGCCCCAGTCGTGTCCCACCAGGATGCACTTCTCGCGTCCCAGGCCCTGGACCAGGTTCCGAACGTCATCCACAAGCTTGTCAATCACGTATTGGTCTATCCGGGTGGGCTTCTCGCTGTCACCGTAGCCTCTCAGGTCAGGGGTTACGCACCTGAAGAAAGCACGTAAGATTTTTTATATTGGAAAATAAATGAAGCACTACATACCAGTAATTCTTTGAGAAGTGCTCCATCTGATACCTCCATGAGTACCAAAATTCTGGAAATCCATGCAGGAAGACCATCAAGGTCTTTTCTTTGTCTCCCTTTTCCACGTAGTGCATCCTCAAGTTGGGCAGGTGGATGTATCTGTGCTCTCCCCATCTTGGATCCAGTAATGTCTTTGGCGATAGAGGCCTTTCCTTCTTTGAAAAGGTTTTCTTCCAGCCAAATTTTAGCACCAGCAAAACGGCCTGCAACAGGGGACCGATGGAGAGGATTGCTCCGAGAAACCTGTGGTAATGAACCTCACTTTGAAAAAGCAATAAAATACATGTCGTTCGTTCGTTTGCATTACCTGATCGCAAGTGCTCGCAGCATGGTGTAAATTTATTTTTTTTCTTCGGCGTGTCGCTCCTTCCGGGGGGGAGGCTTCGAATGATAATCACGAGGGCTGCTGCGCGAAAGTAAGTACAAACTTGAACTGCATGTTTTGACGGGGCGACGAGTGAGTCAGGCCCCTTCTGTACTTTTCACCTGCGCAAACCGCCGCCAAGCAATTGAACTCGGGGATAATTGTTGTCGAAGTTGCAGCTTGAAGTGGGATTTTTGTTTCTGGCTGATTGTTTCTATACAAGCACTCACTCCCCATTTATGAAACCCCAATGTCCGCCGCAAACCTCTGAACAAGGCGCGTTTTTGTTCCCCGCGTGCTACCTATCTCTTTTGCGTGAGCCGTGCAGTGTGAACCCGAGATGGAACAAAAGCACGATGATGAATCAACGAGAAAAACGATGCTACATATAGGGCGCCCCGCTCGGGCGGGCGGGTGCAGACAGCGGCGATTTGACAGGAGAGTGGAATTCATCATCAGAGAACCCGAACGGAAAATATGTGGGAGAGAGGTAGAAATAGAATGTTGGGGCAGTCCCCCGTATCAAGGGGGAAAATCGCGTGGCGGGGACAAGTTTACCCGGGCGAAAAACTCGTTCCAAAGTCTCCAAGTTCCCATTTTGGTTCTTATAAAACAATACGGACGGTTTCTTGTTTCCAAGTTATTCCAGTAGAACCACAAAAAATATGACACTTTTGATACCGTGTCGCCCCATCTTCTTCCCATCATCAAGGAATCGGTTAAATAATGGTGGGTCATGTCAGTCAGTGGTCAGCGGGTGATTTTAGATTCTCATGGCCTCATTTTTGAAATGTACCTTGGGGCATTCTTCCTCTCCCTTATGTACTGTATGTGTAGGAACACCGCCTCCCAAAGAAGAAACCCTGTTGCGCAACTTTTGCGCTTTTTGCCCCTTCTCTTTTCCACTTTTTCCCCCCCATCATCAATTCATCAATCATCTTCGCATCATCTAATTTTAGATTTCGACGCACGAAGAGAGAAGGGAGGAGGGAAAGAAAAGAGGCAAGAATTGTATTCGGAATAGGCCAAAAAGAAAAGAAAAAGGAAATCAAACACAAACACTCGAAGCTGTATGGGAAGACTGCCGTCTTTGTCCATTTCCCCCCAAAAAAGGGATCAAAAGCAAATACTACGTCCATCAAAGAGAAGACGGGGAGAGGAATGCTGTTTTTTTCCTCAATTGCCTACCAAATATCGGGAAAATGTGCAAACAGTATGTATCCATTCTTACTTTTTGAAGTACGGCGCAAGGAAACTCTTTTAAGTACCAACTCTCCAAATTAAAGTAAAGAGTGCATTTCATGTGAATTTGCTTGTACCAAAAATACATTGTTTCGTGGATTCACATGCCCTTGAACTTTAGGTACTGCTCGGCGGCCCTGTTGACACCAGGAGCATCATCCATCATGGACCAGTGGCAAACTCCCTCCTGTTAAGAATGTCTGATATTAAGAAAAGTACACATAGAGCAGGATTTGCACAATATTCATACCAGCAGCCTCTCTGTATAGTCCTCCACGAACTCAGAAGACAGCTGTGAGGTCTTCACATCTATGTATTTGTCTCCAGTGCCGAAAATGTTCAAAACAGGAACCTTCAAATATTAAATAAGAAACATTCTACGTTTTTTCAATGTATGTTTGATATCCCAAGTGGGACAAATAGGAGTCAATCAATTTTACTAAATTACCTTTGTTTTCATAGCGGGGTTCATCGTAGAGGCAATCTGGAATAGTGCCCTGTAGTAGTTCAGGGGGCCATTGAATGAATCTAAAGAAGGAAAGAACGATTTTAAATGGTGGGAGACCTTTGTTTAAAAACACATTTTTACAAAAAAAGTCCTTACTCATATCCCTGTAGCAGAACTTGTATGCCTCAATGGCCTCTGGGTCAGCTCTCTCCTTGTGCTTAAACTCTTTGAAAATTCTATCAAATGCAAAGAGATCACCCATCCTCAGGAGAGCCTCTGGGATGAATGGGCACTGGAAGTAGACCATGTACCAGGACATGAGTTGCTGCTTCCAAGACTGCTGCTTGGCCCTTTCAAAGGCCCCAGGGTGGGCAATGTTGCAGGAGATGTAGGTGCGGACAATGTCAGGGTGGCGTAGGGCAACAACATGCCCAACAATGCCACCCCAGTCGTGGCCCCAAAGGATGCACTTGTCCCGACCGAGAGCTGTAAAAAATATGTACAGGCAGTTTTTTAGGAAAATTAATTTTGTAAGTGAGTATGTGAGAACTATATTCTTTTTGCTACCTTTCACAAGATTTTTGATGTCATCTGCCAGCTTGTCTGTGGTGTACTGGTCAATACCAGTGGGCTTGTCAGTGTCGCCATAGCCCCTCAGGTCTGGGGCAACACACCAGTAATTGGTGGAAAAGTGTTCCAGCTGGTACCTCCAAGAGAACCAAAACTCTGGGAACCCATGGAGAAACACCATCAAGGGCTTGTCATGGTCACCCTTCTCCACGTAGTGCATCCTCAAGTTTGGAATGCGGATGAACTTGTGCTCTCCCCATCTCTTGTCTTCAACGGTGTCTGGTGGAAGCGGCCTGTCCCTCACTGTGGTTATCTTCTTCAATCCCTTGGTGATGACCAGGAAGAGGGCTTGGAGCAGGGGCCCTATTGCAAAGATGGCACCGAAGAACTTAATCACCAGCGACTTTAGCATTTTGAAGATGCCCCAAGAAACTGATCTTTCCCTCAAGGAAGAAACAGATTGTTCGTGCGTAAAGTACAATTGTGATCAAGATCCTTTTCACCGCCAGCAGCGTTTGAGTGTGCACGTACAGTACGGTCAGAGCATGATCGCTATAGAGTCCCTTAAATGATAGGTGAGGGCCTGAGCGGGTACCATTGTGAACGCGCCAGCTGAAATAATTGCATCATCACGCTATCATGTGTCTCTAT
>JAAUYB010139720.1_pt1 | contig 11047 bp, 14 predicted proteins | sample 7278071 | NCBI WGS metagenome assembly JAAUYB01 (sample SAMN14350121, study PRJNA611818) | marine sediment metagenome | isolation source: surface marine sediment (1.8m) | place: French Polynesia: Moorea | collected 2018-08 | reverse complement strand
AGCAAACACTTGGCGAAGACAAGGAAATGCAAAATTGTTGTGACAGCGCTCACCTGCTTCTTGAGCATGTTGAAGTTGTCAATGATGACTCCGATGAACAGGTTCAGTGTGAAGAAGGACCCGCAGACGATGAAGATGACAAAGTAGAAGTAGTTGTAGAGCGAGGCCTCCCAGTCCGGCTGCTGGTCGACCTCGCGCGCGTCGACGGCGTCGGCCATCACCTCCATCCAGCCCTCGAAGGTGGCCACCTGCGGAGGAGAGAAATTCGCCAAATCTTCTACCACTTGTGGCCAGTCCACGGCCCCTTACCTGGAAGAGGGCGAGGTAGGCGTGCCCGACGTGGTCGAAGGTGATCTTGGAGTTGACCCAGGTGAAGTTCTTCTCGGCGCACTCGAATCTGTCGTTGACGACGTCGATGGTGAGGCGGTTGCCCTCCTCGTCCACGCACTTGTAGAACTTGCCGCCGAAGAACTGGACGCCCATGATGGAGAAGATGAGCCAGAACACCAGGCACACGAGAAGCACGTTGAAGATGGAGGGGATGGCGTACATCAGGGCGTTCACCACGATCTGAAAGGAATACGCAAAAAGGAACAGAAAATGAGAACTGACAGTCCATTCTATTACATTCCCACAAAGTGACATGAACAAGAAGGAGGCTGCCTCCGCCGCCGCCATTCCGCAGTTCCTTTTCCTTTCCCCCTTCCCCCTTCTCCCTCTCTTCCCCCTTCTTTTCCTTTTCCACCGCAGCCACTTAATGCAATTTTCCGGAACAAAAACTTTTACGGGGTTGGCCCTCGCTCGCGGTGTCCTCCCTCCCTTCCTGTGCCTCCCTCCTTCCCCTTTTTACATCCCCCTTCTCCTTTTCACGGTAGGGGAAGTAAGAAGAGTCCCTTGCTCTGTTTCTTTTTATCCCCCCTCTCCTCCCGCGAAAAGGTCTTGCTCGACCGACGCCGCCTCTCGCCTCTCCGCCTTCCTCGCCGCCTAATTTTATGCATTTGATACGGGCGAGAGAAGAAAAGGACAGCAGGCAAGCACAGGAAGGCTGAGGATGGGGGGAGGGGGAAGTGGGGAGAAGAAATGCGGCATCAAAAGAAACAGTAGTAGAACCAGAGAAAGAAAAAAAGAAACAACTTTCTTTCTCCACGAGAAGAAGAACTTCTGAGAAAGAGACTTCAGTACTTGCCTTCATCCCCTGCCACCTTGAGATTGCCCTCAGGGGCCTGAGCGCGCGCAGGGTCCTGAGCGACCGCAGGGCCGTCAGGTTGGCACTGCCCTCGATGGCCAGGCTAAGGATGGAGACGCAGACGATGACGAAGTCGAGACACGTCCACATGCTGGTGAAGTAGCGGAAGAGCCCGAAGGCGATCCACTTGAGCAGCATCTCGATGGTGAAGAGCACCGCGAAGACCATGTTGACCACCTTCAGGATAAACATGAGCTCCTCGTTGTCCTGCAGGTTGATGTCCTCGAAGCACAGGGACAGGCTATGGAGATCGAGTAAGAGAAAGAACATAAATAAGTATTTGTCCAATGTTTGTCCAATGTTTATTTTGTGGCTCCAATGGGCAGGAATGGTTTCTGACGAGAAAGTACCTTACGGTACCAAAGCATATTGGGTGGTTTTTCTGGGCGCCCGACTTAGCCCAACCCCTACGTACAGAAGGGTATGAGAAAGGAGGTGGTGGATGGGTGGATGGGTTGGTTGTTGGAGGTGGGTGGGAGGGTTGAGCCCCGCCGGAAATTGTTGTTTATCTACCCCCTCCTCTCCTTCCTGCTCTCCCTCCTTCTATTCCCTGGATGTTTGGCGGGGGAAGGCTTCTTCCTCAAAAGCAACCGCGCCGGAGAAGCAAGGCTGCGTGGGGGGCCATGATGATCCTTGGCACCAAAGACCCCGGCCTACCTCACGTCCGTCTCCCATATCCGGAGGAAAATACTCTTCTCTTAACCTTTTTTGCGCGCGCAACTCAAAGGATTCGCCTGACGCCAACCAGATCTCAAAGTCTAGATTCCAACAGCAGCAGTAGCGACAACATCAACAGCAGCAGCAAGGCAGGCAATAAGGGGAGCTACTGCAACATCAACGTCGATGATTGTGCATACCTGGATGCGAAGATGAGAAGCAGAATGGTCCACTCGAAGAATGGGTTGTCCACCACGTCGTGAATGACCTTCCTGGATCCGGACCAGGCCCTCATGAGCGCTGTGTCGTCCAGGCAGGTGGCCCAACGGAAGATCTTGGAGCATATCTCCGGGCAGCAGGGCTCGGGCACGCCAGAGTTGGACTTGCCGCCGCCCTCCTCGTCGTCGTCCTTGTCGGCGCCGCTGTCCTTCAGCCCGTCCTCGAAAGTCAGGCTCTTACTCTGACCTAAGAAAGCAAAAGAAGGAAGGCTCACTTTTTTTGTCCAGTAATGGGAGGCATGGTTGTGGGAGGGGTCGGTTTAGAAAAGAGGCGACGACGGGTTTTCATCTCCCCCAACCCTTTTCTCCTCTCCTCTCCTCGTCCTCATCGTCTCGATCCGCCTCGGCCGCCTTCTCCTTCTTGGCGAGGCGCCGGCTTTGAAGTTTTGAAAATTCCACCGCCTCCTCTTCCTCCCCTCATTTCGCCGAGGCATCCGGCCAGGGCGGGCGCCGCTGCAAAAGAGCTCGGGAAACGGAGAGAAGGGGGGGGTGAGGGGGCGAGAATAAGAGGGTGGGGTGGAGCCAAGGCGAGCATTCCAGCTTTGAAGTTTTCTTCCTTCTGGATGGCACACACGCAAAAGCGAGGAGGAAAAGGCGAGCAAAGTGTCCCCTTTTCCACATTTTTGGGCTCCTCTTTAGAAGGAGACAAAGAAGAGAACAAAGAACGTTTTTTTGGAATGATAACCTCGAGGCATCAACTCTACACTTTCACACTTCAAACTTTGTACAGCATATACGTTCTGTCGTTGAAGTGCACAAATAAAACAGACAAAAAGAGATGTATTTCTTATCTGCTTGAGTGTACTGTGCTGTATTGTATTTTTTTCAGGTGATGCTACTAATTGAGTGTGAGGGCGTGACGTTGCTGTGTACTTACGCAAGCCTCCCAGGTCCAGTTCAGACTTTGACCTCAGCATGTTCTCCTGCAGGCTCATGACCCTCATCCTCCTGCGCCTGGCCAGGTCCTGCTCATTCAGGGAGGAGGCCCGCTCCAGGTCGATCAGGTGTCCTCCCCGCACCTGCTGCTGTTGCTCCCCCAGGTGCTGGATCTCCTCCTCCTCGCGGAGGTTCGTCAGGTGACCTTGCCCCTGCAGCAGCTGCTGTTCATACAGGAGTCCTTGAGCCTGCTGAACCTGCTCTTGTCCCTGTTGGTCCTGCTGGGGATCGCCCCGAGGTCCCGCTAGGGCGTAGTTGTTCTCATCTACGGACACACACATCGACGAACAAAACGGGTGTGTAAAAGAAGGTTCAAAAGTAGAATTTGTCGCCCGTGCTACGATGCTCCAAAGTGCCGTCTGTGTCGCTTGTAAGTGGCAGAGAAAGAGAGTGAAATAGAACTGAATGCGAGTGCTTCTAAAGTGTCTATGGCTGTTGTTCTAGAGTACCGACGATACACATTGAATGGTTAAACATCTAGTACAGATGAAATAAAGTTCGAAAGTTTATCGTTTTCTGTTTCTCTGTCGATGAACTTTGCAAGAATCTTTGACATTTCGCGGTGTGTTGGCTGACTTTAGCAACACCGACGCTCTCCGAGAATGCACTGTCGTCTAAGTGTTTTTGTGTATTTGTGTGCAAGGAAATGTCAGGAAAACTAACACAGAAAATGAGTGCACTAAATGCTGCGGTCAAGAGGAATAACTGGCTTTGGGTGTTTCGTACTCCTAAAGACTATGCAACCACCGCATTTGATACTTATATGATGTCATGATATGTGATGAAAAATAGCAATTGACATTAATGAATTTTCTACTCCAACATACTAAACAAGTGCTCGTGCGGACATTGACTCACCCTCCACGATGTGCACGTAGTCTCCTGGCTGACCGTTGACCCCTCCGGGCCCAGTGCCCTGGACGCCCCCGCCGCCAGCGGCCAGGACCAGACTGGCGGTGTCGCCCTTGTTCACCATGTCTAGAGAGAGGAATAAAAACAGATAGTGTGAGTAACTTTTAGTAGACGTTCAGTGTCTGTCTCGTAGTATCCTCACTGGCGTTGGCCTTGTCCAGCTCCGGCGTCGATATCTGCTGCCGCGTCATCCTCTTCTTCAGCACCTTGTTCTTGAGCTTGTTCAGCTTGGTGGTGACGATGGATCCGCTCTCGCCCTTCACCTCCTGCCACCGAGGAAGAAAAAGAAGGGGAAGAGAAAGAGAGAATGCTGGCGTTAGCGATGCTTGGCATTATTCTCCATTGGGTGCAGTATTTAGGGGAAGAGTGGGGCTGAGGGTGGGGGGGGAGTGGAAGGCCGTGGTGGAACGTGTGTGTTAAACTTATCCGGTGCTTTTTTTCTTTTCCTTGTGTGTGGATGTGCAAATATCCCAAGAAAAAAGGTGCTTTGCTGTTCACTCGAAAAACCACACATTCCAGCACAGCCCCGTGGCAATACTCGTTTTTTGTACGTAGTAGTAGTAATACTGCAATATATACGTAGTAGGTATACGTTGTTTGTACTTCTGCTGTAATTATATTAGTCAATCTTTTACTGCTACCTTGTGTACATATGAGTATGAGAACGGTAGGAGTATAGTGTTCTGTGCCGAGATAGAGCTCAAGAGAAAGTAAAATAGTAAGTTTTCAAACTAGGAAATTCTTTGCGTGTCTTGGTGTGCTGTGCGTACGTAGTATATGATAGTACCTATTAATAAATTTTGTTTAATGGAAACACAACTCTGGTGTACAATGGTAGTTCAGCGTGTTGTTGGAAGGTGTACAAACACATCACTTCTCGGGTCTTTATGTCTGGTCCGTAGGGGAGTCCGTGTTATGAGGGGGAGGGAAATATCCGAATCGGGAAATGTTTTTTTCGTGAAATGTTCGAATATCGTGTCTTTTCTCAACACTGAAAAGTAAGGCAGGGTGATATTTGTTTGTTCCTATTCCACGGCCTGCTGTTTCGGTGCTTCCCAATTCCAGAGTGCCGGCATCAAACACGCTAGCAAGTGCGAGGGTGGGGTGCCGTTTTTGTTCCCTATTGTCCAGAAGTAGTCATACCGTTTGTGTCGCACACGTTTCCTCAGGGGATAAAAATCTGAGCCCCGCTCGTCCAACCCTATGCAGCCCTAATGTTTTTATGTGTGGACGGTACCAAAGCTCATTCCGATGCACACGCTAACACCGCAAAACAAAAAAAAATGTTGCCCCTTTGTTGTCAGCAACAACAGTCTCAAGTATCATGTGTGGAAGGTATCTTTGGGACGAATCCGACGAAGTGGTGGGTGGTCCCGATCATCCTGGCCGCCGCGGGGATCCAGGCTCGGTGAATAAAAAAGCAAGCAGCAGCGACGGGAATGCGTCGCTGAGGTCGGTTGTTGGCGAACTCTTTTACATCCTTGACCGTTTATGTCCAAATACAGTAGTCGACTTCTTGAGGGTTTTGTTTTTCAGATGAGGGGTTGGTTGCAGAAGCGATGGACACATTTTGGGTGGACAATCACTGAGCAACGGCTGAGCAGCTTCTGCAGATGACTTGATAGCGTTTTTCTCGGTTCGACTTTGGCGGCGGCGGCGGCGACGACTTAGGACAGCGGCCACACTCAAAGACAAGAAATGGAAAACTGGGTGGAGGAAAGAAATGCTTTCAAGGCACAGGTGGTGCTCGTTTCTTCTCTGTCAAAACCAAAAATGTCGGAAAGCAAAAAAGAAGTGAAGCAATCGGTTTCTCCCACGGACGACCACAGCAGGCAGGCACACAAGAGGCATCAAGCCAAGTCAACAACCCTCCAGGCATATCAGGCAATTTCCATTATTTAAAACATCGTTTTTCTCTCTCTCGGCGTCTGTGCTTCCTTTTTTTGTCGATCTGTTTCTTTCTTTCTCTCACTTGGAGCTGCCCGGTCATCCTGAGCACCTCCTGCTGCCGCTTGAACTCCCGCTTGAGCCTCTTCTTCATCCTCTTCCTCCTCTTTCGCGTCCGCTCGTCCCGAGTCATTTGCTGGAGACGGAGGAGGAGTTTTTTGTGCACCAAAGAATCGACTATGCTGTGGTAACCCTTCCCCCAAACAGTATACGTCGTTAGGTCGTACAAGCGAGTGTCGAAGCTAAAATTTTCTAACTATTTCCGAAAGATAGGTGGACCAGAGTTGCTAGATATAGTAATAATCAGCTAAGTTACGTACGGTACATTGGCCAAATTGTACATACTTAGTGCAACGACAAAACGGTGACAAGAAGAAACAGCTGCTTTTGCGCAAATGGCAAGAAGGTGCACCCTGGTCTAGTGGCACAGTTCTATTGTCGTTATAACATAAAATTTTGTTGTCGTACCGAGAAAAGTACACAGCTATCTAGGCATCAGACTATCCATTATATCAAATCTCCTGCATAAATTTTTCATACTCTACGCTAGTACAGAAAAAATTTGTTCGGTAGAGATAACTAAAACATTACACAAGTTCACGGAGTGGTCGGTACTTTTCGATCTCTTGCTACACTGGAGACTCATTTCGGTAAGAAAAAGCTACAATAAGCCAATAGTTTAAGACGGAAAGTTGTGAAAAAAATCCATGAAAAGCCAGGGATAGGGTCCAAACGTGATCCCACCTATGATGATGGGCTTTTTTTGGTTCCTAGCCGAAACGCTCAGATCCCAGCTATTTATTTCTTGTTGGTGTGGTGAGTGTATTTCTCATGTTTGTCGCTGGTTCGTTCGTGGAATTAATTGAAGGAGGGAGTTGGGGCGAGGGGAGCTCATTGCCTTTTGAATCCCATTGGTTCTCTCCTGAGAATTGGAGTGAATACTAGCTAGATTTTTTTTTGGGGGGGGGGTTGTTCGATGTCCAATGCCGAGACTTGAATTAGAGGTCTATTCTCTTTCGTCAGTGACATTCTGCAGTGCGTGGGATTCGGGCAAAACGGGTTTGTTGCCAGGGGACGGGGATGGTTGAAATTTGGAAATTGCAGGGGGCCCACAAGGGCAGAAGGGATTTAAACCGGTACAAAAACAAGGTAGGAGGGTGAATTGACGGGTTTGATGAGAGGGGGCGGGAGGGGTCAAGTAAAGTTATTTAAGCTATTCTTGCCAGGACCCATTTGGTATGGCACTTGACCTTCAAGTCCAGGAGCGAGGGGGGTTAGCAATCTTTTTGGGGGGTCTGCTGTAGTACATTTACCAAGAGGTAGTGAAGGAAATAGTGGGAAAGAAGAGACTGAGGGAATACAATATGAGAGTGGAAAGGAAGAGAGCGAGTAAGAAGAGAAGTGACTATTTGGTCGGCAGCGCAGCCAGAGTTCTTTGTTGATCCGGTGCCACTGCCGCTACCTTAACTTTGGTTTGGAAGTATGCCGGAAATCCTAGTAGCTATGCTATAGATGACTCTCTCTGTCAATTTTCTAGCACGTAAGGTGCTGTAGTACTTGACTACGTACTGGTAGTAATGTGGTACAGTGAAAAACTCCAAGATCTGGGGCAGGAAGGGGACGGGGGTCTTTCTTCTTCACAAGAGACTTACTCCAACTTTCGCCAGGCTCTGTTTGGTTCGCGCGATCGAGTTTGTGTGTGGTTGTTGGTGGTCGGGTTTTTTCGTGTGACAAGACAAGATGATGATAGAAACATAGTTAGCATTGTGTAGTGAAAACAATTTTACGGCACAACAATTGGAATGCGCTACTACTTTTTACGGTGCTTGCTTTGCTGAAAACTTTCCCTGCCTGATTACTCGTTTCTATTTACGCCAATAGACGCAGACGAACGTGAGAGTGGCCCTATTCTTATCCTGACGGGTTTTTCCCATCTACGTAGGTATGGTGTCAAATGTTTACTCTTTGATCCTAGTAAATTCGCCTTTCGGCGCTAAGGCATATTCATCTCCACCAGGACTATTTCCCCATTTTGCAGTACTACCGACAAGGAGAGGTGAGATACTGATAAACTTTTTGCTTCTTTTTGTGGGAACGGACATTAATTGCTTCATGGACAGTTTTCCCTCCTTCCATTTAAGGAAAGGCGGAAGAGGAGCTGAAGTGGTGACACATGTGCTGTGCTTCCAAATCGATCTGTAGCCAATTGACAATTCTCTTTTCCGTTTACCGGCCTGTCGTGGTGAGAGGCCTCCTCCTTGGGTTTTAATAGTGTTCCCCGAAAAAATGTTATTTACGAGGAAGAGAAGAAGTGAAGAAAGAGAAAAATGAGACATCTTTTTGCTCCTTTACAGAAACATCGTGTCGATTTTTTGTATGGTACACACCGCGGGTGCAGGAGTATTATCTTTCTCTCTTTTTTTCATAACTGACAGCGAAAACTTGAGACACGTAAACGGCAGAAATTGGAAAGGGGAAGAAAGTAAGTGTGTTTATTTCCTTGGTGGTGGACGATGCCGAACTTTCGAAAAACTTGAACTTGAGAATCAAAAATCAATGACGGAAGAATGAGATGCTTAATTTAGACAGAACGAGCCCGCGATCTGATAGACTCACCTCCTTCCTGGACTTGAGCTCCTCGCAGTTGAAGCTGTTGAGGAGGAGAGCGAGGAAGAGGTTGAGTACCATGAAGTTGCCCATCACCAGCGCCGGGAGGAAGATGGCCAGGCAGGACTCGGCAACGCCCTGGAAGAGGGGGGAAAGACATGATGCATTTTCCGACGCTGTGTACCATACTACAACATTTATTTGGTTTAGGGGAGGAGTTCTATTTTTGGCGGTCGTGTGTCCGCAGTCCCAGCGCACCAGCGGTGTGCTATGTGTGATGCCCCTTCCCACGCCCTCTCGTGTGAAAGTGTGAGGGGTTTGGCCGAGGGGCGCAGGGAGAGTCAGCATGGTCACATTCGCTCATTTTCTGCATCAGGGTTCTAAAGATAGCGCCGCCACACTACACCACACAACACCTCCCACTACTGTACGTACAATCTCGAACACGGACTCGCGACGGGCCAACTGAGGTAGGGAAACTTTTTTTATTCGCCCATTCCCCGGCTCGATCCACCCCTCTCCTTCTCCCTTTTATATGCCCCTTGTACCTGGTATACACTACCTTCCCCTTTCGATCTGAGGATACAGCGCAGCATGCCCTTCCGCTTTTGCCTCGTTTTGGCTATCCCTTATTTTGCGCCGAATTCGAAAGTCCTTTTTGTCTTACCCCGTCCCTTCGTTAGCATCCCTTCGGACTCCCCCCTGAGCAAACACAGGACGGCATTTCGACTCCAAAAAAGTTAGACTTTCTCGGGGCAATGTGGTTAAAAAACTGTTTTCCTTGAAACCACGGCACTTGAAGTTCGGTGCAGTAGTTGCCCCAAGGCTGAAGCCGTCCTACCATTTCCCTAAGAACAACGTTTAAGATTCCCTTTTTGAACCACCGTATTTTTGTTTTTCGTCTGGGCGCAAGATCTTTTTTTCCTTCGTCGGCCCGTCCCGCATTCATTCCGGCCAGGGCGAAGGAGAAGAGCAAGAGAGAGGAAAAAGGAAGGAGGGGGGAAAGAGAAAGAGGCTAGTTAGGCAGAAAAAGAAGGAGGGGGAGGGATTCTCACTCCGGAAATTAAGCAGGGGGAAAGGAAGGGGGGAAGGGGGCAAAGGGGTTCTGGTCGGTTGGAGGGAGGAGGAAGATAACGGGATTGCGCCTGAGAAAGCAGAGAGGACAAGGACAAGGGGAGGGGATGTCTCAAGGTGCCACACTAAGAGGCCTTCAACTAACTTTTTCGCCGCTCTCCTATACGCTTTAATTATACTTTTTAGAACATTGTACGAGGTAAGTAAAACAGTTGTACTATATTGTACACAAGGATACTGCTAAGCCTTTCTTCTCCTTTTCTCTTTTCACTCTTGGCGGCGGGCGGAGGAGGGAGAGGCCGAGGAGGAGGAGGAGGAGGAGGAGGAGGAGAAGGAGGAGGTGACAGGGCGTTGAGAAATGGCGCCAGCGTGCCAGACGCGGGGAATGGAAGGAAGGCGCTTTTCTCAACTATGTTTGCCTGCCTCCTCCTCTTCCTTTTCTCCCCCTGCCATCATGCGGAGATTTTTAAAAAGGCGCTCTTTCCTCCTCCCCCTCTTCCCCGCCTCTGTGAAGAATGAAGGGAGGTGACGGAGCATTTCCTCCTTTAGTCAAAAAGCCCCTCTCGTTTCCACCCAGCGAGCGACGGAGGAGGAGGAGGAGGAGAAAAGTCCTCATCCTCCCCCTTTTCCCTTTCCCCCATTCCCCACAAAGCCGCCACAAAAGACGCCGTCTGACACCGATCGCCTCCTTTTCTTCTCCCCCAACATTTTTTTCGGCCCCCTGCACAAGCAAGATATGGTGGAGGGGGCCTTCCCCTCCTTTCCACTGAAGCTCAGTGAATGCGTCCAAAAAAGCGTCAGTCTGAAGAAGGGAGGGGAGGCCACTGACGTCGGACCCAGAGGAGAAGGGGAAGTGTAGTAGTGGGGGGGGGGAGTCATGCGCTTGGTCGCTTTTGCGCCTGGGGGAGGGAATGAATAAAACAAGGAAAGGATCTTCTGCACTCACCACTTTTGCCTCTGCCCTCATGCAGTCCCACAGCGGCTCGATCCACTCCCCGCACAGGATGCGGAAGATCATCATGAAAGAGTGAAAGAAGTCGGTGAAGTTCCACCTGCAAACGTAATGCCTCATTGAGGGATGCACTGGAAGCTTCTTCAGTTTCGCTGAACTACTCGCCTTGGCACCGGGTCGGGGTCGAAGTTCTCCGGGATGTAGGTCTTGCCGAAGAGCTGCATCCCCAGGACGGCGAAGATGTAGATGACGATGATGAGCAGGAAGGTGAGGTTCCCAAGGGCGCCCAGCGTGCTGATGATGATGCTGAGCAGCACCTTCATCGTCGTCCAGGATTGCGCCAGCTTCAGTACTCGCATCTGCAAGGGAAAAACAGGCAAATATAATTATAGGCACAAACTCGATATTAGATAATACCGCTTCGAGTCGGACGTGGTT
>JAAUYB010015914.1_pt1 | contig 11051 bp, 16 predicted proteins | sample 7278071 | NCBI WGS metagenome assembly JAAUYB01 (sample SAMN14350121, study PRJNA611818) | marine sediment metagenome | isolation source: surface marine sediment (1.8m) | place: French Polynesia: Moorea | collected 2018-08 | reverse complement strand
GTATTTGGTCCCAGGTGTGCAAGCCCCCCCTCTCCTCCTCGAAAGAGAAGAATAAAGAAGAAGATTGGATGTTCGTTCGTCGTCACCGCTCCAACTGGCAGCACAGCCATCCATCCAGGCGGGTGATGATTCACTCCTCCCCTCATTTCTTTTGGGCGATGCAGGCGGAGGCAGGGCATGGACAGTCACAGGCGCGAAAGGGAAATGGCTAAAAAGAAGCATGCGAATCGCACGCAAGTTTCTTGAAAAAGGTTATAAAAAGAGCGATATATATATCGGTATGAAAGAAACCAATTTATATGCTCAATTTTGGATTTTTGGGTACGTATTTTGGGTGAATGTCTTCCCCCCCCCCCTCCTGACTACAGTGGATGACAGCCAAATAAAGCGAAGAGCAGTCAAATGAGGAAGAATGAGGAGGCATTGACATCTCCCTATTCTTCTTCTTCTTCCCCTTTTATTTTCCTTCGAAAAAGGAAACTGGGTATTATTCTTCCCCAGAAGAAGAGAGAGCTCTCCAGGAGTTCTTCTTAATCAAGATGAGATCCCCCTCCTTCCCAAATCCAAAACAGGTCTTGGTGACACAGTGGGGGAGGGGGCTTTTTTTGGAAGTAGGCCCTTCTCTTTTGTCTTTGGGTAGGAAAAGAAGGAGGGGAGGGGGGGGGCTCGCTCTCTGTAGCACGACCAACATTTGGGGGATGTACGTACTTGGTTTCTTTTTTGGGATGAGTCATAGCATGCATGACTTTTTGGTCAAATACTTTTGGCTCCTTTTAGCGCGGTCAATGGTTTCCAAAGGGATTTTGTAACATTCGAATTGCCCACAAAGAGGATACAAACCAGGATCTCCCCTAAAACCAGAAAGAGATGCAATAAAGGATTGCTGCCCAGAGGGGTGAAATGGGAAAATGACAGTTGGCAACTCAAGATTAACGCCTCTCCTCTTCCCCCCCTTCCCCCTCCCTCCACTTTCAAATTAGGACAGCCGCAGAAAAGGAAAAAGGGAGAGGGGCAAAGTTGGCACTGATGATGATGCGGATAAAATGTGTTTTTCCTTTTCTTATACGGGGGCGTACGGTGTGTGTGTGTAGGGGAGGAGCGGAGAGATTGGCTGTTCCACTTGTTTCTTCGTTTTTCTGTTTGTTGCGAGGGTGCATGGCTGTTGGGCGGGTGTTACGTGGCAAGAGGATCCTTCGTTTTCTGCCTTTAGAGTTGCGTGGGAGGATTGAGAGCTCTACTACACTCTACTTAGTAGGGAAGGTAAGAGAGCATTTTGTTTATCTCCTACACTTTTCGCAGAAAGGATCGAGGAGAAGGATAAAAAATCCTTCTTTTTCGAGGACAGACAGAATGTGCAGCTTGTGCCAAATGGAAAAGGCAATTATTCCCTATGGTAAAAGTGCCAAAAGGGGAAAAAATCTACTCTTCCAACTCTCGATCCCTTTCAATTCATACAACAATGGAAAAATGCAAGGTTTTTTTAAAAAAACATGTAGAAATTTTTTTAAAGCAACAAATTGAGAAAAAATATAATTCCCACACACACCAACCAGGGGGAAATTGTGTACAGCATTTTTTCGTAAAAAAAATTTCTCGCATCACATGCAAGAAGGAAAATATGGGAAGCAAAAAAAACTAAATTAAGAATACTCACTATTCCAAGACGAGTATGATCTCGTGGCTGTTCTTGAAGACGTCCTTTAGGTGCACGATCTTGCTTGATCCCGCGCATGCGCTGAGCACGGCGATCTCGTGGAGTATCTCTGCCGAGCAGTCTACGGCGCACCTGACGCGGGAGGAGAACTTTGCTGCGTACTCGACCCCTGAGTCTCGGTGGGTGCACTTGCGGACGGTGGCGAAGAGGCCGCTAAAGGGGAAGGGAGGAAAGAGAGAAGGAATTGAATTAGATGGAGGGAAGGAAAGGCGAGCACGGTGGGGAGACAATAACGTAGCGAACAAAGGGGAATAGTTTGAATGGAATATACCGGTACTATAATTGACTTTTTTTGAAAAAAAAGTGAGATCATCTAAAAGTAGCCCTAAATATGCAAGACTATGGAGGCAATCATATCTTTGACATTCGTTTATTTTATGTTGCTACCCCCCTGGAAAAACGGATTCTCGCCAAATTGTGGCGAAAACTCCAACGGTTGGAGAAAGCAATACATTTCCCGCATCGGGATAAACAAATCAGGTTTCATTCCAATCACGTAAAAACGACTTTGCGAAAAGGCTTCCTTATTTCTCCCCTCCCCCTCCCGCCAAAAACGGAGGATCATTGACCCGAAGTAGAATTATTCGCAACAGCAGCATGAAATGATAAGACAGAGGCTCCCTATTCTCTTCCCTTTTTGGCTTTGTACAATGTGGGGGGGTTGGCAATAAAGAACCAGGCGGGGGACTTGACCAAAAAAAAGGGTCCTTCCTATTCCTCCTATACAAGGTTTTCTTTTCTCTGTCGCAAAAAAGGGAAGGGAAAAGGGAGGTTGTATAAACATTCTCCTCCTGTGGCCGTTGCTAGGAGCAGGGAGGTCCTACATGGCAGAAATGGGTATTACTAGTTCAAAGACGAAGGGGGGGGGGAGGCAAAATGTCTCCTTCTTAAAACGAAAACACAATCTTCATAAAACCCCTTGGCGCCACCAAGTCACTCCAAAAAAGAAAAGAAAAGAACTGTGCATAAAATAGGGATTGGTTTGGGGGGAGGGGGGGTCTTCCTCACAGTGGGGTGTATGGCATGGGGAGATCTCAACGCGCGGCGGCGGCGGCGGCGGCTTTGGAACACAAGAAGGCGCTGATGATTTGTCGCGAGGCTAAAAAAAAACCCACGGAGATATTTCCCGAACAGACATATTTCAAAACGATACCGCTATTTGACAAATGTTGCATTAAAAATTCTTTAAACCCCCACCCCCCCGGGGAAATCGAGATAAGTTTTTCGTCGAATTTCCGTCCCCTTTTGATGGCGCGCCGTCGTGAATGCCTACTCGAAAAAAGGAATAAAATGGGCAGTGGCCGACGAAAATCCCCCGATCTTAAATTGTGTTTCTTTTGTGTGGGATGGCGGTCCTTTGGTCGAGAGAGGCACGATTCTTTTTTCATTCTTGGGCCAGCAGCAATCGAAAGGGAATTCTCGAAAAGTGAGAACTGTTATTCTTCCTTTTTCAAGCGAATTCCCCCCTCCTGCTCCGATCGCGGCAGGCATGGCATTGATGGCAGAGAGGAGCAACAACCCTTTGCTTCCCCGTTTTCATTGTATTGATATCACGGGTCTCGCTGCATGAAAATCCCCAATAAAAGGATTTTTCTAAAACTATTTGGTTGCTTGCTGCATGCTTTGCATTTTCTTGCCCTTAATTTTGAGGGCATACAATTTGTTTCTCTGGCAAAAAAGTATGGTCATATTTGGCAAATTCCTCCCGAGATCTCAAGCAACCCTGGCATGTTGCGGCGGAGCAGGAAGCGTTTTCTTCTTGGTGTAAAGGCATGTCTTTTCGCAAATGTACAAAGGCGGCAAAAAATGAGCATCTCTTCTTTCTTTCCGCTACATACCGTACTACGTGGATATGCAGGACCGAATGCGATCTCCTCTCCAGCAGATACGAGATGTATCTACACAAGGGAGGAGGATGCCTCGATCGCTTGCTATAGAGATTTGAGCCTGAGTTCGAGGTCCCGGAATTTCGATCAAAAAGTTGCGAAAAGATCGGGGTTTTATTTTGCTTATAAGCTGTTTGGAAAAAGCAATGCAGGCTGACAAACTTTTTTTAAAAAAGGCCATGATGAAGACTCTTTTGAGAAACAAAATAGACTTGATGAAACATTGGTTTTAGCGTGAGGTGAATATCCGCACAGTCATCCCTCCCCCCTTATGAAAATACGCCCCCCCCGCGCTACCCCACAAAAGCAAAAATGCAAATATACAAGAACCTACGGGCAAAAAAAACCCGCTGCATATTTTTTCTTTAAAAAATCGGAAAACAATATCATCAGTATGCGCCTCCTCCTCCTCCGCTTTGGCTAACGGACTTATATGCTTAATGATGCCTGGAGCTGTGGGAGGAAGGCCTCGAATTTCGCCACAACAGCATTCCCCGTAAAATTATGCAGCTCTTTTTTTAAATAAAAACCTGCTGCTGCCAAAACAAAAGCCCCTCATTCCACAAATAATAATTTTGAACAGTTCTTTGGCGGTCATGTTTTCCTCCTCCTCCTAACCCCCCCAAAAAAAACACCTCATGCATATTCAGCTGCAGCAGCGGTTGTTATCCTGCCCAATTCATTTTAGTTTATCTTGGGCGGTCAGGAGAGATTTATCGCTTCAAAAAAGTAGTTTCATTTGCCCCCAAAAGTATTGCACAGGGTTTTCGCTTTCATAATGGGTTTCGTTGTCTTCTCCGTTCTCCCCCCCCTGTCTTGAGATGCCGCCGCCTCTTCCGCCCACGCGAAAAACCCAAACCCAAAAGATCGCATACATAAAGATGGGGGTGAGCAAAGGCAAAAGGCAAGCACTTTGGGCAATAATGCCCTTAGGGGGGGTAAAAGAAGAAGAGGAGGAGGAGGAGGGCGATTTTCATCTATCTCTAACCCGAAAGGGTGAACCCAAAAAGAGAGAGAAGACAAGGACACACGTGGCGAATAATGGGTAAGGAAATTTTCTGAAGAGAGAAAAATGGGTGTTGGATACATCCTGTTCCGCACTTTTGGGGTGTGGGGTGTGGTGGGGGGGGGATGTACGTAGTCGAATTAATTTTGCACGCCCGATTTATTTATGGTGGTGAAAGAGTTGGTGCCCGATTCTGTCCGCCAACCATTTTTAGGGGTGCCCAACTTTTGGGTAGTTGTACTCTCTTTTGAGCATGCCGTGGAGAAAGGATGAGGCCCTTAAAAAGTGGGCGAGGCCCAGTTTTCCCTTTCTCCATCTTCTGTTTTTAACCCGTCTTCTTTTTTTTGGGTCTAGGCAGGTTCGGTTTTGGGCAAGCCGGGGGCGGACGGGGGTTCTACTTTTTTCGCAAACGAGCTTGCAGCCAACAGTCAGTTATACGACGATGGCAGTTGTAAAATGCCCCACCATTCCAAACCAACCGACAGGGTGACTCAGGGGAATTTCTCCTCAGGTTCCTGGTAACGAGGCAGTTAACGGAAATAAAATGCATTTTCTCTAACGAGGGAAGAGGGAGGGAGGGAGGTTTGAAAATGGCCGATTTGGGTCTAAAGCTGTTGATGCAGTCATCTTTCTCCTATCAACTGAACGGCCCATTCGTAAAAAGTACCATACGAAAAATAGGATTTTGAGAAAAGCAATGTTTTTTTGCAAACGATTTCCTTGCATGCATGGAGGCACGTTGACCTCCCTCCCGCCAATGGAATTTCCCTCATAATATCCTCCTCCTCCATTTATCGACATCTCTCCCCCTCCTCCAAACACGACACCCTGTCTCTCCTCTCCAAAAAGTCAGTTTGGCATCCAACCAACCAACCAACGAAGAGGAGAGCAGCCCGTATTCTCTTATACACGCCCGCCCACGCTTTCTTCTTCTTCTTCTTCTTCTTCTATTTCTCCTTTGTCGCCTCCTCCCCTCTCTCCCTCCCTCCCTCCAAGCCAACGGTCCATCCAACGGATTATAATATTCCGGAGAACCTTTCTCAATCGCATATAGAAAATGGTCACAAGATGACACAAAGTGATTTCCCCAACGAAGAAAGAACATTTTTATGTTAAATTATTTTTTGTCCCACTTTGAAGGAAAACAGGTGGTGAGTCTCCTTAATTCACCCTGCCAAGCTCTCCCTCTCCTCCTTTCCACAACAGGTATTTTTCTCCTCTTTCTACGTCAGAGGCGAAGAAGTGTCTCATCTTATTTGAGCCTTGGGTTGGAAAGAGAGGGAGGAGCAAACATATGGTCGATTTTTGTTGGATACTCCCTCTAGCTTTTCCCCCAACATATCATCAACGGCCCACGAATGGCTTAAAATAAAAAAAGAAAGGAATGCCGCCTCCATCGCCATTGCCAAAAGTGTTCCCATGATGTTACAGCCTCGTTCATGACTAACCCCGTTCTAAAGAGAAGAAAGCCATAATAAAACTTCATGCATGCGTGAAACAGTTTCCCACCGAAAAAAAGAAAATAATTTCAAATTTGGGGAGAGTTTCGTGTACTTTATATTTCACATGCAAAATGTTTCGCAGTATATTCTCAAGATTTGATTTTTTGGCAGGAAAGGAAACACAATTGGTTTCCCAGTTCCCAGTTCCCTAGCAACAAGCAAACAAATTAAACAGTATTCACCGTGCATACAGTACTAAAAAGTATCGGGCAAATTGTTTTCCCTTATCTTCTCACATTTCCCTCCTTTTACTTTTTTTGCCTATCATCGCTTTGGCGCCAACGCAAGCACACGAAAACCGATCTGCTGTTGGTCTGTGAATGCTTTACAGAGGCGCTAAATCCCTCTCCCCTCCCCCTCCTCCATTCAAAACCCCTTTGGTGACACTCTCCGCTGAATGCGAACCGTATTTGGTAGACCTCGCCACCGCCGCCGCCGCCAACGATGTGGCAGCCATTACCACCCACTTCTAGGACGAAGTGATAGCGGTGGCGCCCATCGCCCATCGCTCGAGGGGGAGATTTAACACAACAAGAAAAAGGATTGAACTCAGATACATACCTACGTGGCGGTTTTTATTCGGGATTTACCAAACATTGCCTTAATTATAAAAACACTTTCTAATGTACTCAAGAGCAAACCGAACTATCAAAAAAACCCAGACATTTGTTGACTCTCCCCCTTTATACTTGGAGCACGTATTCGGGTATCAATAATAAGGCGAGGATTAAACGTAGTCCCCGCTGGCCCCGTCCAGTGTCATTGCCACACCACATTGGCGCCAGAGACATCTTATCGCTGCCCGTATATAATGCCATACGGGCGACAAAAAATATACAATTTGAAAACCCATCTCGACGCGCGTTGAGATCACCTCTTTTTTGCCTGCACCCAACTCACCTATCTCTCTCGCCAACGGTCATTAAATGGGGGGGAAAGGGGGAGGAAGAGAAAAGATAAATAGTCGCATATGCGTGTTTTTGGGGCCTGGCTCGGACGCATTTTAAAATATATAGCACGTGAAGAAAAAACATATCTCAAAGGGATAAATCAAATCTCCGTTCGATAGGCGGTCAAAGCATTGCCAATTTCTGAATCCCTTGAGCAAAGAAATAATTGATAAAATATAGGTTCGTTTCAATTGCGGACTTAGGGTGCTCTAAATTTACTCAAGGTCAAAATTTCTGCGCAACCCCCGAATAAGTCGGATTTTATGTGCGAAACTGCAGTGAGGCAGGGAAGTGGAGAACGCAACGGTTTCCTTATTTTGAGCCGCATCAACAACAATCTTGGCTTTGTTGGTCCTCCTCCTCTGTTGCAACATGACAGAAATAAGCGGTGGCGATGGCGACGCTAATCCTTCCTCCTCCTCCTCCTCCTCCTTCCCAAGAAGGAGGGGAGGGGGGAGGGAGGGAGGGAGGGGAGGACGATATATACCGGTGGAGCCAGCGAGGAGGGACAGCGGAGCAGGACATTCAAAGGAATGCGGAATAAAGATTCGCCGTTTTTGAGAAACGCATTTTCACACAAAATATGTACATATGAAGTTACCGAATTAAAAAAAAGTTTTGAATTTAAATGCACATTATTTTTCGCTAGTGTTTGTCAAATCCCTCACTTCCCTCCCTTTTTGCACGAGCGAATCCCTTCCACTACTACTAAAACTACCTGCCAGCTACATGCATGCCCAATGGTGTGTGCAACACCAAACCCACTACCCACTTATCAAGAAGCAACAGCAAAATACCCAAAATGGGTGCCTGGCACGCAAGCAAGGAGGAGGGGATAAATATGGGTGCCCAAAAGCAACATGGAGCAGCCAACAATTTTTATTTTTAGGTAGCCAAAAAAAACACATTGTCATCGTGGGTCATACCACCCAGAGTACATTCAATACAGACTAGAGTGACTCGGCTAGAAATGGAATTCCCTTATTTGCTTGTATTTATTGTTCTCAATAGGACGCAGGAGCGGCGGCAGTTTATGTATTGAGGAAACAAAAAATGTTCTGCATGAGTCTACGACCTAGCAGCATGTTAATGCTATCGGCCCCAGCGATCATTTCCCATTCCTCCTCCTCCTCCCACAACCGAAAACGCTCATAAATCAGTTTGTCCGGCGGGAAAAGAGAGGGAGGGGGAGGAATTCGCATGAGGAGGAGGAGAAGGAGGAGGATGGCGACTCGACGCGACAGGACGGGACGGGGGAAGGTAATTATTTTAGAATAGTAAAAAATGAAGGACCGTTTCTTTCTTCCTTTTCGCGCTGACAATGGCCTCGCTAATTGCGGGAAATGATTGCGGATACCTTGGAAGCGAGTTTTGGGTTTTCCCTCAAACTTCTTCAAAAGAGAACGGAATATCTGGTGCGACATTCAAAAAAAAGGGACGTCTTGTATATGCTGTATATGGGGCATTGGTGTTCGTCCGTCGTTCGTCCGACCGTAGGTCGCCTTCCTTCTTCTTCCCAAAGCTGAGTCAATGAGGCCTTTTTCGGAATCCTCCGCCTCCAGCGTGGTAAGGAGCGAGAATTCGTCTCCTCCTCCGCCTCCCTCTTCCGTGGCGGAGGAGATATTGGAAGCAATGCTTAGGATGGCTACCCATAATACCGCCACCACTGCTGCGAGAGGGAGAAGCGGGTTTTGAACGGAGGGGAAGGATGATTCATCGCGCAGGAGACACAAGGGAAATGGAGCAGGAGTTGCATTTTAAGAGGATATAGGTGTAGGGCGAACAATAAATTCCCAATCACGCAGCATTATTTATTCGGGTAACGGCGTGTACGTAGACTTTTAAAAAGTTTTGCGGGAAGTTGTGTAAAATATCCTACCTTGCTACTGGCTTCTCCTCCAATTCGAAAATGTTTGAGATGTCCTCCTTGTTGATGAGCCCCTCGAGTATCTCCGTTGGCAGCTTGACCATCCCCTGCTCCACCTCCCTGTTCTCCCAGAGGCGGCGGAACTTGGCCTGGGATGGGTCCTCCTCTGCTTCGTTGACCTCCTCCACCACCACGGTGGGGGCGCGGGGAGGAGGGGGAGGGAGGGGGGGGGAGCAAACGGGCTTGGAGGGGGAGGGCCTCTTCGCGCAGGGGGGGCGGGACGGAACAGACTTCCTTTTTGTGCGTCTACCAGGACTGCTGCTGTTGCTGCTGCTGTTGTTGTTGCTTGTGATCCTGGTGACGTTTCGCGGCGAGCCGCTGGGAGAGCGGCGCGCGGCCGCCGCCTCCTGCAGCTCCCGCCGCCGCGTCGTCTGAGGGGTGCGGTTCCCAGGGGTGCCGCCGCCGCCGCCGCCGCCGCCGTTTGAAGCGGCTGCCGCCGCGGCCGCGGCTGGACTTGCAGCCGCTGCAGGCGATGCCGCTCCGCCCCTCTTCCCCGTGATTCCTACGGGTGAGCTCCTGATGCCGCCGTTGCTGTTGTTGCTGTTCTTGTTCGCCCCATTGAGTCTGGTGGATGAGGCCGAGGGCGAGATGGGCACGGAGGAGTTGGAAGCATTCGTGTTTGCCGAATTCCTCCTTCCAATTGGCGACCCGCTCTGCTGACGGAAGGAGGACCGTGGGCTGTCTAGGGCGGTCGGGGGAGCCATCATCGTCTCAAAAACACTTTTGTTCAGCACAAGATAAAAAGTTAAAGACACTTCACAAACAATTTCAGCTCCATCGCAAACGAAAGCACAATATATTTAAAACACTCGGTTTTATATCACTTTAAAAAAAAACTATGGCACCTTCGTTAATGTTTCACTTTTACTACTTTTTTAAAAAAAATCGATTAGCTTTTTTGTTAAGAATGTGTCAAAACCGCATGCACTTAATTCCGCGCCGCCGCCGCCGCTTAGGAGGGGAGGCCGCCGAATACTAAAAAAAATTGGGCCCCGTCTTTTTGGGTAGGAGGGCAGGAGGAGGAGGAGGAGGAGGAGGAGGAGGAGGGCGCTCACTCCTTCGCGAATCTTCGTCGGAGCAGCGACGGGACTTATGGGGGTGGGAGACGACGGAGGAGGAGGAGGAGGAGGTGGAGGGGAGGGGGGTGGCGTTTTCGAGCGTGGGCAGTCGCTGTTGCTGTTGCTGCTGCTGTTGTTGCTGCATCTTTATCGGTGGCACCCACGGATTTTTTTTCCTTTTAGTTGTTGGTGGCAGGTCGTGGAATTTTTTTTTGCAATTATCCGATAGCGGTCAAAAAAATGTTACATAACTCGAAGAAAAGATGCTAATTTATTCGTAAAAAGCACAAGGGAAAATACGCACTTCCATTTCGAGTAATCTGATACACATGCTTTTCGAATAAAATATGCTTTCGATGTGCCAAAAAAATGCTTTAACTAAATTACACATTTCGCTGTGAAACTAGAGTGTGGGCGTCTGGAAAATATGTATTATGCATCTCTCTCCCGAACGTGATCCCATTATTAACAGCAGATTTGTTGCCTGTGCCTGCTTTGGGTGCACTTTTTGGACAAATTGTCCCGATTTTCACACCTCCTCTATTTTTTTCTGCCTTTTGTGAGGCTGTGGTTTGGCGTCGTCGTTTGCATGACTTGAGAGGGGGGGTGGGCGGATTTGTTGAGTCCTTTGGTTTGTGGGAGATGTGGAGGAGGAGAAGGAGGAGGAGGAGGAGGAGGAGGAGGGGATCGGATAGCGTTTCGCGAGGGAGAAGGACGGAGCAGCAACAATAACAAAGCAACTCATGAAGAAACATTCCTCAATTATATTAATTAAACTTTTCAAGAGTTTCCGCTCCGTCGTATTGTACTTGAGAAGGTTTTTTGTTCGAACAGAATTTAAGAATGGTGAACTCCATCCCCGTCCTCCTCCATCTCATTCTTTCCCGCCTGTCTAAAGCCGAAAAATGTGCCTCTGATAATTCGTCACAAAAAATATCTGAGGCGCCGTCGGACGAACACTGCGGTGGGAGTTAAGGTCACCAAAAAAATACAAACTCACGTCGGTGT
>JAAUYB010092394.1_pt1 | contig 11057 bp, 10 predicted proteins | sample 7278071 | NCBI WGS metagenome assembly JAAUYB01 (sample SAMN14350121, study PRJNA611818) | marine sediment metagenome | isolation source: surface marine sediment (1.8m) | place: French Polynesia: Moorea | collected 2018-08 | reverse complement strand
GGCAACAAAATATCGCATTGCAGCCGCACCAGAGCAATCGAGACAAAGGATCCAACCAGGATGATCAAATACCCCAGGTCGTTTCTTCGTACGTACAATCGCCCTTTCTCGAATATCAGATCGGTTTCGAGAATGCCGGCCATAGATTCGATAAACAGTTTCCAGTTGCGATTCTCGGCCTCCTGTAGAACGATTTGCTGGAGGTCTCTAAATACGACCTCACCGCCAAATGAAATCAACATCACGCCTTTAACGCCATCGATATTGAGTATATCGTCGAACAGCTCGCGCATACCGGCCTTTCAATCACCCAGCACTTCAAGCATTTTATCTCGCGGGCATTTGGGGTTTACAGAAATTACCGTGGTTTTCTCCCCGGGCAACACGATGTAGTCCGTTCTCTCGCCTTTGTCGATGTATCCCAGTGTCAGCTCTCCCAGGCTGAAATACTCACCGATTCTAGCCAACTGGAAGATCAGACTGCTCCAGGAATCATCCTGATAAACGTCTTCAAGCCCACACCCGGGACCAACCTCTATCTCGATTTTCTCCTGAATGCTTTTCAGATAGGCATTCGGGTCCACATCTACAGGTGCCACCTCCTCCAATTCGGACGGCGGCACCGTCTCCTCGATACCTTCATCCTTGCGACGTGCAGCTTCGAGAATGAGATGCTGCAGCTCGCTGTGAATTCGCTTTTTTTTCAGGGCGCACCCGTTTTGAATGGACAGATTCACCTGGTCCCAGGAGAATATCTCGTACGCCGCATTCTCCCCCATCAGATCATTTGCCCGGGCATCCAGCAGCTTTCCGTTCTGGAAAAAGAGGATGCCCTTTTTCGCTGTCAGCTTATCCTCCAGGCGAATGGTACAGGTCTTCTGCTCCATTTCGACCAGCTGCAAAAACATGCCGGAGGAGACATTGTGCAGCGTACCGCCTTCCGATTCCTTGCTCAGTCGCGCTATAATCTGGCGAGCCAGATTTTCAATCAGAAAGGGTTTGGCGATATAGCCGACCGCCCCTCCCTCCCGGGCCAAACGTTCCATTTCCGGTGTGCTGTAGCCGGTTATTATGATAACCGGAATGTCCGGGTAATGTTCCATAATATGGGCCAGAAGCTCAAAGCCGTCCATACCGGGCATCTTTAAGTCGGTCACCACCAGGGATATGACACTCTGCTTTAATTTCTCGACCGCCTGGAGTCCGTCCGCAGCCAGTTGGATCCCGAACGAATCCCGGTAACGGGTAAATCCACCTTTCAGAGCCAGCAGCATTTCCTGATCATCATCTACAAGCAGTACGGTTTTGATCATGACTTACCCTCGGTTTCCCGCGCCCAGGAGGCTTTGTCGATATCGACAATTTTGATGCCGGCGACATAATCCATGGCTTCATATTTTTTTATACTGCCAATTTTTTTTGCAATATCATTCATTTTGTGGATATGACTTTGCATTTTGACCAGCTTCGGATAGGTGGCATCATCCGTCTGCTTTTGCGCCAGCAGTTCGTTGATCAGGTTGTTGACAATCGTCAACGGCTGATTCAAGCTGTGGGCCACGCCTCCGGCCATTTCCAGCACGCCCTGAAATTTCTCATCATTGTTGCGCGCCCGCTGCCGACTGACCAGGTCGCTGACATCCCGAGCCATGCATTTGATGTGGTGAGGGCGACCATCAGTTCGAACCAGATATGCACGCCAATCCAGATACAGCTTTTGGCGGTCGCTATTCAGAACAGCCAGTACGGCTTCATTGCGGCCGATTTTCAAAATATCAGACAGAAAAACAAGAAAAAAATCCCGGTCCTGGGGCACAAAAATGCCGGAAAGCGGACGGCCCTGAAGTTGTTCACGCGAAAATCCGAGCAGCTGCTCACCGGCCCGATTGATATCCGTCAGATCGCCCTGAAGGTCCAACGCAATAACCGCATGGTTCACACTGTCCGTGATTCCGTCCAGGCGGACGGTGGTTTCGGGAGATGCGAGCTGACCGGTGATATCCCGCATAAAACCGTCCAGATGGACGACCACGCCGTCATCATCCAGAACCGCTTTGGCGGTTACCGCACACAAAATGGGCGTACCGTTTTTCATTTTAAAGGCAAGGGGCAAATCGTACAACCGACCCCGCTGCAAAAGGGAATGAATAAACAGTCCCCTGTCTTTCTTGTCGCGATAGAGCTCGATGATGGGTGCATTAATCAGCTCTTCGGCCGCATCATACCCGAAAATTCGGGCAAAAGCCCGATTGCAATATACAATTTTTCCTTCCAACGTCGTGCGGTAAACCGCAGCCGGAATTCCATCGAAAAATTCAGCGAACCCTCTTGCCGAAATTCCGAAATCACTGATTGATGGGATGGTGGCCATTACGTCAACCTAATGTTAAAGTCCTCTAATTCTTTAGCATATTTTTGGGACCAGACGGCCGTGTTTTTCATAAATTGAGGCGCCAGCCCGAGCTCTTGAATTAAATCCCGTATCGACACCGTAATGCCATCGATCAATTCTCGATCAGAGGCGTTTCCCGAGAACCGCATCTGTTGTTCGGCATACTCGAATTCGCCGGCAAAGGGATCGAGAAACGCATACTTCTCAGCATTCTCGACTAATTTCTTTTTCAGTAATTTACTGAAATTGGACTTCATCTTTTTCTTGGCGGAAACCGTGCTTTCGAGTACGGCCAATAGCTCTTCGACCATCACCAGGGTTTTCTGGGACGGTTTCGCAAAAGATACTTGCGCTTCCCCGGCGGACTTCAGTTTGGATAAAGGGATGCGGCAGACGTTAAACGATCCGCCATATTTTTTGGTATTCCGGATCAGCATTTCCTGGTTTTGCTGATTCGGTCCCGTTTCGCCATTCTCCGCGGCAAACGATCCGCCCATAATTTTGCCGTTGATAATAAATATCAGGCCGCCTTTCTGCCCATTGCCGATGGCCACATCGATATATCCGGTCAGTTTCTCGGAGCTCATCTTGCGAATCAGACCTTCCAGATCGGTAAATTCAGTGCTGAGGTCTTCGTAAATCTTTTCAGCCGACGGGATGCTCGACCAGAAATAGACGTCTTCCAGGGAAATCTGGTAGACATGAACGCTGTAATTGTTCCGCCCGCCGGCCTCAATCAGCTGCTCCATGGCATCGGCTCCGAAATATTCCCCTTTTTTATCCCGATAGGTAGCACTCAGCCACTCATCTTTATCGAAAAAAATGACACCTTCAGCCGTATGACCTTTAAAATAAATACCGCCGGAGCCGAACTCCCCCTGATAGTGCTCCAATAGCTTGCGGACATCCAGGTAGTAAATGTTCAGATTTTCAACTATCGGTTTTTCTTTCGGAATAATGACCATTTTTACGTGCTCAACTCCTTAATGCTTCGATTCGCAATTTCAGGTACGTATTTTTAGAGAAGTATTCATTAATATTGCTCCACTCAGCACTAGGTTCTGAGTGAATAAATACGTCATCGTATTTATGAATCGATGGACCTAGCGTCGACGACGCAACCGCTCGATGGAAAGCCGGATGCTATCCTGCATCCTGGCGATTGCCTCGGCCAGATCTCCAATTTCATCATTTGATCTGGTTTTAATTTCCATACCGAGCTCACCAACGCTGATGCGATCGGCAATATCCGTCAATGATTTAATTTTTCCCGTCAGCCGGTGGCCGTAAAGCGAAACGATGATCCCAATCAATACAAGCGTTGCCCCCAGAATGGCATATGTAATCTTCCGAGCGCGGTCCGTGAAGGCGGCGGCATTGGATTCCATCATCCTGACGGGACCGGTAAATTCATCCAGATAGGTGGTGGCCGCGATCACAAATCGAGTGCCGGCAATCGGTGTGCAGACCATGAATTTATCACGAAACTTGCCGTCCTTATCGCGCCAGGTGTAGTATCCCTGTGACTTTTTACCGCCTTTGACGCCGGTGTAGACCTTCCAGAATCCCACAAAGCTTTTTCCAAGCGGTTTGCGCAACTTGCTCATATCGATGGCAATAATTTTCGGATTGACATGCGCCCAGGTTCGCCAGACGCCGTCTGAACCGGGCAACTGGTAAAGAGCCGTATAGCCCGTCAGACCGACCTTCTGTACGGCCAAAGATTTGAAACCCAGGTCTTTATTGAAATCCTCTTTTTTGAGTTCGGGATGGCTCAGCAGGTAGAGTTTGCACTGCATGGCAACCGCCACCGATTGATCGTTGATTTTTTCCTCAGCCATGCGATTGACGAATTTGGTGCTCTCCCGGGTGAGCAGGGTTGTGGTATCCTCAAACTGCCAGAGATAAAATAAGCTGGCGGCAATCAGAAAAATCATCGGTATGAGTAGAAACAGCACCAGCATTTTGGCCCGCAGGCCGAGCCGTCCTCGCTTACTCGGTCGTTGGGATATCATATCGCCGGATAACGCCCCGGCGTCGGCTCCGGGAGCCGATGCTGATGATCGTTTCTCGATTGATGTGGTCATGGATTCCAGGGTTGCGCGCTTGCCCGTTTCGGCGCCGGGCACCGGCGTGTCTTCGGTTGCAGGCGGTTCCGGTTTCGAGACGACAATCAGATGGTCACAGGCCCGGCATTTAAAGCTGGCTGCTTTGCCTTTGATTTTACCCGGATCAATGCGATATTTCTTACCACACTCTTCGCAGATGACAATCATACAGGATATCCTTTTTGCTGAATTTTGCCGACCATATTCTTTAGGAAAGCGGCTTTTCTTTCATTGCGCATGATTTCGGCAGCCAGCCGCTCGACCAACTCCCCGGCGCGATGACCGGGGAACCGATCGACTTCATAGCCGAGGCTTTGAACCTCATCTTCGATCAGCACGCCTGCTATCGGACCCGTTGCAATGGAGAGTTCGTTGAGCAAATAACGGAAAAAATCCCCGTCCAAAAACACGACATCATTCCGGACCTCCTCGATCAGGCCCAGTTTAACCAGATTGGATATTACAATCCGCATGGTTCCCAGATTATTTCCAGTACTTTCCGCAAGTTTCTCCAGAGTATCTTTGCCGTTCAACAACATGTAGACATTCAGTGCCCGGCGATCCAATGAGAAATCCCCGATATCAGTGGTGGCACTTCGTCTGAAGATCATGCCAGATATGTCGCCTGAAGTTAAATCCATGCAAATACCCGCTGAGATTCAACCCCCATGGTGTTCGGTCTGTCGTCGGTCGCGCTATTGGCGCACAGCCTTGCCGACTTTGCCCAATGTGTCGGCCAAACCGTGCCGGGCTAACCTAAGGGCTGTTGAGGTCCAACATCGGGCAGCCCGTCATTTGGGTTGGCGCAACGCCTGGATTTCCTCTTTTAATGCAGCTATTTCGGTCTGAATGTAGCGCTTAATTTCCTCAACCGCTTCGGTCAGGGACGCCAATTCTTTCGGCGGCGTTATCCCGATACCGGTGTCCAGAATATCGTCTGCAACTTCAGCGGCAGATGGTTCAGACGTCTCTGCCAGGGTCAGAATCGGGTCCTCTATTCCGTGATCAGCCGGGGCAGATGCCTGCTCTTTGAGATCAATTGGGGGTTCCGTCGGCGTTTTGAGTTCAATCACATTGGAAGGCTGGTCCATCTCCAGCACCGGCTCCGCCAGCCGGCCGCTGTCGGCATCCGGGGAAGGTTCCTCCGGGCGAACCACTTGCTCTTCGGCAGGGGTGTTGCTTGCCTCCCTCGACGTTTCATGTAGCTCAAGGACCGGCTCCTTATTTTTTCCCATTGCGTTCGTCTGATCGGCCGGGGCCGGCTGCGCTTTGCCGGTGCGCTTGGCGGCAGCTTTGCTCTTGGCAATCTGCGCTCGCAGCTCTTTGTACCGGTTCATTTCGGCACGCAAAATCTTCTTTTTTGACGGCTCCGGCATATCTCTCGAAAGCACCACTTTATCCAGGCTGGCGAATACCGAATTCAGAATTTTAAAGGTTTTGGGATGAGCCTTGGCCCGGTGCGTTTTAATATAATTTGTCAGGGAATTCAGGATTTGCAGAAAAGTGGAGACAATCTTATCGTGCTTGTACGTCAATTGGAGATCTTTAAGCTGCTGCAGCAGCTTGTCCAGGACCTCATCGGTGATTTCCCAGTCGATGGACAATATCAGATTCTTCAGTTCGGCAAGCGGATAATGCTCCTTGACTTCCTTCTCGGATGCATCCAGCAACTGGACATCGTTTTCGCCGAAAAGATCATCCAACCGGCTTTCAAGTTCAACATTCAGCGTATCTATATCTTTTGGATCGACCAATATGTCTTCTCCTATGCTAAATCTTTTTTGATGGAGGCCACCGTCATTGAAATAATCCGCTTCAGGGTTGCCACGACGTTATGCCCTAAAACAGCACTGGCTGGGAAAGAAGGATTATTCAAATGACCGTTCAGATCTTTCTCGAGCGTTTCTACCGCCAACAGCGGGATCCCCTGCTCTTTCAAATCCATCTTATTGTACTGCATAACAAACGGTATCTTGAATATACTTTTTTTATAGGCGGCAAGATTTTCTTGAAGGTTTTTCAGGGCCAGAATATTTTTCTCCCGGCGCACCACCATGGCATCGGCCACAAAAACAATCCCGTCCACGCCGCGCAGCACCAACCGGCGGGTGGCGTTGTATTTGACCTGGCCGGGCACCGTATACAGCTGAATCTTAACGTCGTAGCCATTAATAATGCCGATATCAAAGGGCAGGAAATCAAAAAACAGCGTCCGGTCACCGTGAGTCTTGACGGTCACCATCTCGGTATTGATCCGCTGAGCAAATTTCCCGTAAATATATTCCAGGTTGCTGGTTTTGCCCCCTCTGCCGGGACCATAGTAGACAATTTTTACCTGGATTTCCTTATTCTTCAGATTGACAAATGCCATCAGAGTGAACCTGGTGATCCGCGATGATTGAGTATCGATACCGATTGCGACTGAAGGACGAACATTTTAAAATGACAGCAGCGGCTCCAGTATCACCTTCAGCTGCTCGACTGACTCGGATACCTTAAGCCTCAGAAAGCCCAACGAAATGTCATTGCCGAAAATGGTGATCAGCAGAAATTCGGTCGTGATTTTATTAAAATGGATGTTTTCTTTCTTTCCCTTGTGAAAGAGCAATGAAAACTCATTCTCACCAATGATTTTGGCCATCGCGCTGACCGCACCAAAATTACCTGCGGCCAGTGCGGCCAGCGAGTATATATCGTGCTGCTTTTCGCCGTTATCCAGATTGGCAATGATATTGCCTGCCATATCTATCAAAAAAACGCATCTGACACCGTTATCAATGAGGTCCTGCTTTAAGATATCCTCAATGCTATCGAGCTGTTTTTGACCAAGCGTGTATGACAATTGCCAGCCTCCCTAAAATAATGGATTAAAAAATATGGTACCTCTTATATTTCGGTAACTATTGACAAAACTTGAGAATTATATCGAAATTACGACGGTCGATCGAGTCCGCCAATTTCAATACACAATCCAGCGTTTTGTTATTCCGTTGTCGAATTTGCAACAGTTCGGAGACAGGATCAGCGTTTCGTCAATTATTTGTCATGAATGCATCGAGGGTCGACGTAATTCGTTCGCGGTGAAGCGGCGCTCGCGTCGTATCGCATGAACATAAAAATCTGGAAAAAGGAATTTCTCAGATAATGAAAAACATGACTTATACTTCTTAAATTACATGATATTTAGCATTTTAGCAAGTCAAATCTTTTTCTCCCCTTCGGCTTCGACCGGTTCCTCGGGTGTATTAAAATCCATCACGATGAGCAAATCCGAGCCGCTGTTCATTGAAACGTCGGCATTTGGAAAGCTTTTTTTGAAAACTCGAATCATGGCGGCGTTTTCCCGCAGTACCGTCGCGCAAAAACTGTTATAATGATTCTCTTTGGCTATTTTGGCCAGCACGTTCAGCAAATAACTTGCAATTCCCATACCTTGAAAATCTTCGCGAACGACAAATGCCACTTCAGCCCGGTCTTCGCTTTCCTGGGCGTATGAACCGATGGCCACAATCTCCTTATGCCCGCCATGTTGAACGAGACCGATGATGGACATGTTTTTGCGATAGTCGACACTGGACCACTGCCGCTGAACGACCTCATGTGAAAATGTTCTCATTTTATAGAAAAAACGCATGTATATGGTCTTTTCCTGAAGAGAGTAAAAAAAATTGCGGTAGGCAAATTCATCGGATGGCAGCAAGGGGCGAAATTCGGCAATTTTCCCATTTTTAAGTTTCAGTGAGGATTTGTAGCCCTCCAGGAACAGCAGATCTTCGGTCGAAGGCGGCAGCTGGTCAGCAAAAATATAATGTTTCTTCTTGGCCACGCTTATCAACTCTTCGCGAAACTTCGGGTGGGCGATCTGGGCCAGTTCCATGACTCGCTGGTAGATGCTTTTGCCTTTCAATTCAGCAATGCCATATTCGGTCACGACAAAACTAACATCCCCGCGGGCGGTTGCAACGCCAGCCCCCTCGCTCAAGTGCGAGACGATACGGGAGACGGTGCCGCCCCGGGCGGTCGAAGGCAGGGCGATGATAGAAAAACCGCCCTTTGACATGAAACTGCCTCGCAAGAAATCGACTTGATCCCCGATGCCGCTATAGAATAGATACCCCATTGAATCCGAGCACACCTGGCCGGTCAGGTCCACCTCCAGAGCCGAACTTATGGAAATCAGATTATCGTTGCGGGCAATCACGGTCGGGTCGTTGACAAATTCGGACGATCGAAAGTAGAAAACCGGATTGTTGTCCACATAGCGATAGATCTTTTCAGATCCCATGCATAGCGAACTCACGACCCGGCCCGGCAGCAGCGTTTTCCTTTTATTGGTAATCACGCCCCTTTCAAACAGCGGCAGCAGACCGTCGGTGATCAACTGAGTGTGAATGCCCAGATCATTTTTGCCGTCCAGGTACTGCAAAATGGCGAAAGGCAGGTTGCCGAATCCGATCTGGAGGGTGGCGCCGTCATCGACCAGTTCCGACACGTAAAGCCCGATTCGGCGAGCGATTTCGTTGTCCTTGACCACCGGCAGGGCTTCCACCAAATTTTCTTCAAATGGCACCAGGCAGTCAATCTCATTCACATGTACAAAACTGTCACCCCAGGTTCTGGGCATTTTCGGGTTTACTTGAGCAATCACAACACTGGCATGCTCAACGGCTGATCGGGTGATATCCACCGAGACACCCAGGCTGCAGTAGCCGAATTTATCCGGCGGGCTTACCTGGACCAGTGCGGCATCCAGACCGATTCGGTGTGAAGAAAACAGGCGCGGTATCTGAGAAAGATATTCAGGAATGTAGTCAATCTTACCCTCGAAGGCCGCTTTGCGCATGGCCCGGCTGATGAAGAACAGTTTTAATGAAAAACGTCGGGTAAACGATGGATCTTCGACGTAGTCGGCCAACGTAAACGAAAGCATCTGATAGACCATTATGTCCTGCAGATTTTCATCATTTATCATGCTGCGAATCAGGTGCTGGGGTTCACCGCAGCCGGTGCCGATAAATACCCGACTGCCCCGGTTTATTTTCGATATTGCCTCTTGAGCATCAACTATTTTTGATGCATACAGTTCTTGCCAGTCCATTTACCTTCTCCTGTCATTCAGCTATGATTGATAACAACAATATATCAAATATTCCAATTTAAATCGACATTTTACCTGAATTTTACACCGAATTTGCTTTGGGTCGCGTTTATCGTCAAGTTCCGGCGATGAACCTGGAACGCCAATTGTTACGCTAAAATTTCAATTTTTAGTGTCCAGCGTTCTTTGATATAGCGCAGGGTAACGTTAAAGTAGATTCTAAGCCGATCGAATTTAAATATTTTATCAGAAAATCAAATTATTTATGTGAACTCAGTCAATTACTTGTTTACATGGCGGAGCCCAGTGATATAGCGGATTCCGGTTGACCATCTAAAGCCGGATTGTTACCGTATTCATAATCTGGAGTATACGATACGATTTTGAAGTTTCTTACTCGGACTCAGGCTCAAGCTTAGCTGTCTCAGGCTGGGCTGACACCTAGTGAAACCTGAAACCATTAGTCAAGTGTAGATAGATGTGCAGATTACCCCAGGTCTAATTCCAATAGCCAATTTATAATCCGTTAATCAACAGATGAAACCATCAGACTCCTCATCAGGTGCATTCAAACCCTTTAAGAATCTTAAAACGTTGCTGAAGAAGAAGTCCGTCGAACTGAAATCTGCTCCAGTCGAAAAACCCGATCAGCCAGTTGAGTACCAAACCGATGGGGGTTCAGATCGTGCCGTTTTCGAAGAAGCCATGGCAGACGTCAAACGAATTCCCCGGACCAAGTATGCGGCCCAAAAACCGCCGGTAAACCGTTACCGACATAGCGCAGCTGACCCCGATGCCGAATCGTTGACTCAGCTCAAAGAGCTGGTCAAATATGGCACCGGATTCGTCGTATCCCTGACACCTGAATATTCAGAGGGTATCGCACGAGGGGTAAATCCGGATATCGCGCGACGGCTTCACCAGGGTGAGTTTTCAATTCAAGATCATATCGACCTGCATGGATTGCGGGTGATTGAAGCCCGTGAAGCGGTTGATGCGTTCTTAAACAGAAGCATCGCAGGCGGCAGGCGGGCGGTACTCATCATTCATGGACGCGGGTTGTCCTCCCGGGCCGATCCGGTTCTAAAGTCGAAAATTTATCATTGGCTGACGACGAGCCCGTGGCACAAATGGGTAATCGCATTTACCAGTGCCCGGCTTTGCGACGGCGGAGCCGGTGCCACCTATGTTTTGCTCAGACGCAAACCCCTGACAAAGCGACACCGAAAACGCTGAAACCTATCGTATTAATTGAGGGATTTAGGCGGTAAACGATTTAGGGATTCAAAAATTAAAAAAAATAGATAGAATTCTTTTAATTCCTATAATTCCTAAATTCCTAAATTCCCAAATTCAATCCTTAAATTCCTAAATTATGTGCCATGACCTTTGACACTGAAATGCTAATTGGCTGGACAATGAGCAATCTTACTGCCCAGCAGGGGCATCTTTTTCCGAG
>JAAUYB010101037.1_pt1 | contig 11063 bp, 4 predicted proteins | sample 7278071 | NCBI WGS metagenome assembly JAAUYB01 (sample SAMN14350121, study PRJNA611818) | marine sediment metagenome | isolation source: surface marine sediment (1.8m) | place: French Polynesia: Moorea | collected 2018-08 | reverse complement strand
TTTTTTTTGTCGTAAACTATTCTTAGATAGAAGGCTACCGGGGTACATCATAGAATTTGTAAACGTAATCCTCACAAAATTTTTGGCATAATATGCCTAAATAACAGCCAAAATGCCGCTGAATCGACCGAAATATGCAGTCAAACAAGTTCAATTAACCAATTCGTGACTCATTTTTTCCGCGATCGCGGAAAAGACACCGTTAAATTCAAAAAATTAAGATCCTCTGAATCCACAAGATGCAGACCCGATTTCTCATTTTTCCACGATCGTGGAAAATGTTGCCGAATTTTTCCACGATCGTGGAAAAATTCGGCCCCTTCGGAGCGTCTGCATAAAGACACTGGGGCGTGCATATTTCTCTAAGCCGGACAGTCGACGCCCGTTTGATATGAAATCCACCCGGCATTGGAAGATCAATTCATGCCGGGAGCATCGATCGTTGCATTTTGTGTAGGTTGTGATGCAGGGCCTGCCGCTCTTGGAAGAAGTTCTGATGCGTTGTCCAGGTGGCGACGCCTTCCTTACTCCAAGAATTGCAACACAATTGCCTGCCGATATCGATAATCTCAGGCTGTTCATTCCCGGAAAAACTGATGACAATGTCTTCGCCGTTGCCCACCTTGGTGAGATCGTGCCAGCCCAACTGGTCGAACAAGGCCGCGGCCCGCTCCAGGTGCGCTTCGTTGAATCCGTAAACACCCGTCAAGTGGTCCACTTTCCGATTACCCCGGCAGCCGACCCGGAAGGGGTAACCCATACGCGGGTTGTCTTCCTGGAAGACCTCGCCTTCAACCCCCATGGGAACGGCCGGGTTGCGCACCATGGCGTCGAACAACTGCTTGATCTGCCGGGGATAGAGGAAGCGGTCATCGTCGGGAGAGAGGAAGAAACGGTATTGGGAGCGCCTTTCCTCGGCAAGGCCGAAACGAATGCCCTGTTTGGTGTGGACCGACCGTTGGATCAGGGTTATGCGAGGGTCTTGCGTCTTCAGATAACGGCGCAGGTCTACATCGGGATTGTTGTTACAAATGACCAGGGAATCCACGAACTCGCATTTGAGATAACCGCGCACCAACCACTCCATGTTGGCCGGTCGTTTGTAACTGAGCATCACCACACAAAGGCGTTCTTCGCTGTCGGCGGTCTGACGCGCCCCGAAAGTAACCCTGATCATCCAGGCGCCGAAACGTATGATATCGAACGGAGTGCGGAGGACCGCCACAAGGTACTTGAAGCAACGCGTCATGATGTTGAGATGTTTCGGCAGGCTGAAATTTACTACCCATTGAAAAGCAAAAAAGCGTAAGATATGCATTCTTTCATCCGGATTTCTATCGATACTTCAACGGTTCATTTCTACCTTTTTGGAAAGGTCCACCATACCGCGGGCGGTTTGAGCCAGGATCATGGCTGACTGAGGCGAGAATTTCTCTTTTCCGTCACTCACTACTTGCTTCAGGCCTTGTTGCATGGTCTGTAATTGAACCGCCAGGGGACCTTCGATTTTGTTTTGTTCGGCAACCGAAGCGATGCGTTCGAGCAAGCGAGAGATATTTACCGCATCCTGATAGGTGGGCAATTGCATGGACTGAGGCGTCATGGAAAAGACAGGCGGGTTCTGACCGCTGTCAACCCGCTGGATGAGCCGGGCGACCAGGGTTGAAATGGACTGGACCTTGTCGTAATTGATACGGCCGGGTTCGTCGGCCCAGGTGTGGTAGACACTGCCGTCTCCATCGGTGAGAAACACAAAGGGAACCGGATTGCCGTTCATGAGAAAGGCTGTGATGTCGCTGCGGTTATGGGCGAAGGGGTAGCTGAGGAAAACGGGCTGCAACGGATTGCCTTTCAATGAGGCTTCCAGGTGGCCGGCCAGGTTGGGACCGCCGGATTCGGCGCCGCAGATGATGTGCGTGTCGGGCAGGCCTTCGAAAAGGTCCAGGCCGATGATGTCCAAATTGACGACAAAGCGCAGGCCGTCCAAGGGAAAGGTGGGGTTTTTGACAAAGTGCTTGGAACCCAGAAGACCGAACTCTTCCGCATCCCAAAGGCCGATAGCCAGGGGTTGCTTCAATTTGCCGACCAGGGCTTTTGCCGCTGCCAGGGCTACGGCAACGCCGCCCGCGTTATCAGCGGCGCCGTTACAGATTTTTGACTTGGGTTTCGGGTGCTGATCACAAAGGTCGCCGTGATGGTCGTAGTGACTGCTGATAAGGACGGCCGGCTTTGCCTTGTCGTCCAGGCCCTCGGGCCGGTAAACCGCAAGAATATTGATGCCTTTGTCGAAGGACTGTTCGAAATTACCGTCGTCGCCCGCGGGCTGGAAGCCGTTACTCTTAAACCAATCGATCAGCCAGAGCCGGGCTTTTTCACCGCCCGGCGTCATGTGGCGCCGCCCTTCCATGTCGTCTGACGCCAGGGTTCCGATGATGGTTTCAAGGATCTTTTTGGAGATGACCGGCTCGGAACTGTCCGTGCCGAATGCGGGGGAGAACAGGAGGGAACCTAAGAGGGCGATCAGGAACAACACGGCCTTGCGATTCATCATGACGTTTTCCTCTCAATGTATGGATCAGAAGGGCTTCCATTTCAGGGAAAGCCCGAATGCGAAGGGGGCTCCCGGTGTAAAGTGGTTATCTCCCACCGGTTCGGGTTCGTGAGGTAGTTGGGATTCAAAATAGGTCTGCGCCTCTAAAAAGTTTTCATCCAGCAGGTTTTCGAACGAAAGCGATACTTCCAGGCTGGAGGTAAGGTCTTTCTGCACGGTGAGGTCGACCAGCGTGTAACCCTGACCCATAAAGCTGCCGTCTTCATTCAACGGGAAATCATCGATGCCCCGGGCTTTCAGGCTGCCCTGCCAGCCCCGGCCGGCGCGGAAGGCAAAACCGGCGGACCATGATTGGTCGGGCGCGCGCGGGATCGGGTTCTTCGTCTCCCGGTCATAGCCGGTGACATCGTTGAAGTCGAAGCCGAAGTACAGGCTCTTGGTGATGAGCCAGTTCATGCCCAATTCCAGGCCGTAGCGCCGAGTGGGGCCGCCCAGTTCGGTGACGCCTTCGTCGCCCACCCAAACCAGTTCGCCGTCCAGATCCAAATGCCACCAGGCAACATTCATTTCGATATACTTGCCGATGGTGTTGCTGATTCCGATCTCGTAACCATCGCCGGGCGCCAGGATCACCCCGTCGGGATCGGCGGCCGCGGAGCGGGCGTCGTTACTGTGAAAGCTGCGACCGTAATTCAGGTAGATATTGAAGCCGTGGTTTTGGGAGGGGGTTAAAATCAACGATGCCTTGGGTAGGGCAATCCCGTGCGAGGTACTTCCTTCCGGACCGTCCCCCGTTTTGTCGGTTACATCGAAATCGAACTGTTCGTAGCGCATGCCCATGAAGGCGCGCAGGTAGTGGTTGAAGGTAAGCTCTTCCTGGATGTAATAAGAGGCGTTGCGCTCGTTGATTTGAGAGTCCACAACGGTGCTCAGCCGGGTTCGTTCCCTCTGCCGGAACAAGCCCACGTCGATATCGTCCTGGCGAAAGTCCGCACCGACGGTCAAGGTGCCCTGACCGCCGAAGACATCATGGTAGTTCAGGTATTGGATGTGCCCGCCGAACAGAGTGCGATCGTCGACCTGTTCGATACCGTCACCGTTTTCCTTGTCATTCAAAAAGAAGGTGAAATTGGAGTAGAGGTCCAAGTCGTAGGCGGCAAAATAGACTTGTGACTTAAGGACTTGGGAGCCCATTTGTTTGACATGGGAAACCGAGAGGTTGGTTCGCGAAGAGTCACCGCCCTCAGTGTCGTCGATGGCGCCGAACCGGCTCATGCGTCCGCTTTCTACCTCGCGCAGGGGAATCTGGCCCGACGCGTTCCACTCGCCTTCATAGTTGGTGGCAAACAAGGTGAGCTGCTGGTCATCGCCCATGGGGAAAGACCAACGCGTGGCCAGGTTGGTACGGGTCATATCTTGGGGGGAGTCAAAGGGTCCGTCGCCCATGAAATGCTCTACCATCACAAAACCGCGCGCCCTCGTTGTCTCTTCAGGGCTCCACCCCGCAAGGAAACGACCGGAGTTGAAACTTGCGCCTTCCAGTTGGACGAAAGAGTTATCCAAAGATTCCCTCAACCGCATCTGAGCGGTGCCGGCCGTGCCCAGATTGCCGAACTCCGAAAAGTAGCCGCCCTTATGCACTTCCACCTTTTGCAAGGTTTCCGGGATCATAAAGCTCAGATCCGCATAGCCCTGGCCATGGGCATGGCTGACCATGTTGACGGGGATGCCCTCGAAGAACAGCATGAAATCGGTGCCGTGGTCCGCGTCGAATCCGCGAATCAAGTACTGGTCCGACTTCCCGCCTCCGCCATGCTGGGCAACCACCATACCGGGGACGGCCCGCAAGACATCACCGGGGGTTTCCACCAGGACACGCGCCAGTTCCTCGTCCTTAAGGGTGTTATTCCCGGCGGAAGTGCGCGGCGCGGCGGCGTAAACACCGATGCTCTCCTCGGAAACGAATTCCCGAGGCTTCAATCTGATCTCCAACAGATCCACATGCCCGGTAATGGTCTGTTTATATTCCTTGTAACGGTAGTCGTCAACCACAACGTCGAAGGCGCCCTTGGGCAGCCCTTGGAAAATAAACCAACCGAGGTCCGTGCTTTCGGTAACCGCAACCACGGCTCCTTCAAAGACCATTTTGACCGGGATTTCAGGAAGTGGATAACCGTCTACGTCGAATACGCGGCCTCGGAATTGGCCGCTTTCCGGGTCATGGCTCCAGCTGTAACCACAAAGGAAAGGCAAGGCGCAAAGCACCAGAATAATGCGAATCGGTGTTGAAAACATACGGCACCTTCTTTGCTTTTAGAATCGAAATCAATGTGATGAAGCGTTGTCTAAGGAAGAAACGGGTGTCAAGATCTGATCGGTGAAGTATTGGGAGAGGGCTTCCTCGTAATGCGGATAGTCATAGTCGTTCTCCACATCCTCGACCAGATGGTATTCGCCCACTTGTTGCCCGTTCCGGAATCGCCGGATGATGGGATGCAGGTATTCGATCAGGTGGGCCTTTTTCGGATCAGGGTCGCGATCGATACCGAAAGGATCGCGAACATGGCTGAAATCTCCGTATTCCAAGGAGATGGTGAAGTAAGAAGCCGCTTTGCCGGGTTCCCCGTCGGGAATATAGTCCCTGGGCACATCACAGATCAGGGCAACGCCGCCGTTGTCGTCTTCCACCAGCATATCGCAGAAATAGCCGGGCTGCAGGAACATGGAGGGGGAACGATTCAGCCGGTCGATCACCTGACGAGCCAATTTCAAGGGGTCCGTCTCCAAGGGAGTTTTCGGCCAGGAACCGTTGTGGTTGCGCTCGTTGAGAATCTGAGCCAGGGCTTTGGTGTTGTGACGGAAGCCGTGAATGAAACCGGACATGGTCTTTTTGAAATCTCGGGACTGCATCAACACGCCGGAAAAGTACAGGCCGGAAATGTTGGTTGATTCATAAGCGCTTGTCATGGCGGGCAGTTTGTCGCAATGGGCCAATTCGGGCTTGCAGTCCTCGGCGAAGATGGACGTATCGAAATCGAAGCCCGTGGCAAGAATCACATGATCGTAGGGAATGGTGCGGCGCTCGCCCTTGGCGTGTGTGTAGATGATCTTGCAGATCAACTGATCTCCGTCGCGCTCCAGGCTTTGAATATCCGCATCCAGAATGACGTTCTGCGACTTGAGTTGGTAGGTGTCCAGGAAATTGTTGTTGACCGCGCGCACGTTACCCACAAAATGTGTTTCCCAAGCCAGCTTAACGGGCTTGGGACTGCAAAGGTGCAGGCTTGCAGTTGTGCCGATCAGGGCATCTGCCGTTTCCAGCGCCGAATTACCTTTACCTACAACCAGAACCCGTTTGTTGACGAAATCTTGGGGGTCGATGGAACATTTGGTGTAATCATCGGCCAGTTCAACCCCGGGAAAGTCAGGCTTGTGAAGCTTGAAAAGACCGGTCGCCACGATGACCTGCCGGGCGGACAGCGATTCTCCGGTGGTGCTGTTGACATAAAAACCGTCCTCACGGCGTCCGATTTCACCGACCTTGTAATTGAAACGGGTGTTGATCTTGAAGCGTTCCTTGAAGTCTTCCAGGTAACGGACCAGATCATCGGCGGGAGGGAAGTAGCTTTTGCAGTAGTCGGTAAAGACATGGCCCTCCTCGCTGAGCAAAGAATTCCAGTCCCAGCGAAGGTTCATTTCCGAGTCGTCGAAACCGGTGTAAACCTTGTTGATCGAAATCAAGGTTCGGTGCCTTGGATAGGTTCTGAAGAAGGCGCCCACATTGTCGGATGCCTCTAAAACCAGGTAGTTATGGCCCATTTTCTCCAAAAAGTAGCCTAGCTGAAGTCCGGACGGACCACCACCGACTACAATGTAATCATAATGCATGTTCTACTCCAGAGAATCGAGAAGATTTCCACGGTCGAGACAGGGTGTATCGGAAAGGGGCGTGTTATTAGTTTAGATCCATTCAACTTAATTCATTTAGGGGCGCTATACCGAAGAGTTGTTGACTGCAACACTATCTTATTGGTATAACTATTCACATAATCTTACAACGACACAATGTTAAACGTGCGGATATTTCCGAGTCAAGATTTTTTTGGTTAAATAACCGTAACACCAATCTTGTGGTATTTCGGTCATTTGCCTTTTATAATGATCTTCTCTTCGGAGCCAAGGCGAATAATTCGATGAATATACACCAAAAGAATCTTGCTGATCTATTAGCCCACCGGGCGGATTTATCAGGCCAAAAGATGTTTTCAATGCTGACCGGAGCCGAGGGTCAAAGGGAAGATCTGTCCTTTTCCCAGTTAGATCGAAGGGCTCGCGGCATCGCGGCATCTTTACTGAGCCGGGGCAAACGCGGGCAGCGGGTTTTATTGGTGTTCCAGCCCGGTCTCAACTTCATCAGCGCCTTCTTCGGTTGCATATACGCGGGCATGGTTGCGGTGCCGGTCTACCCGCCGAGACGAGGTCGCGATGAGCGCATACTCGCCGTTACGGCCGATTGCCGGCCTTCCCTTGCATTAACCGAAACGTCCTTAAAGCTCAGAACGGTGGAGGCGCTTCAAGGGCAAAATATTCGCACCGTCGATATTGCCGCATGCCTGACCGACGCCGCCCTGGATATCCCTCAATCACCCCAACCGGAGGACCTGGCTTTCTTGCAATACACATCCGGGTCTACCGGCACGCCCAAGGGCGTGATGGTGACCCACGGTAATATCATGGCCAACCAGAAAACCATTGCGGAAGCCTTTGAAACCACCCGGGATGATATTTGCCTGAATTGGTTGCCGCTTTACCATGATATGGGCTTGATCGGCACCGTGCTGCATCCGGTTTTTATGGGATTCGATTCAATCCTGATGAATGCCGCTGAATTCCTGCGCGAACCGGTGTGCTGGCTACGCCGTATTCATCACTACGGCGCTACCCTTTGCGGCGCGCCCAACTTTGCCTTTGACCATATCCTTCGCCGGGTCCGACCCGATCAACTCGAAGGATTGGATCTCAGTTCGTGGCGTGTCGCTTTCAACGGTGCCGAGCCTGTTCGCGCGCATACCATCGAACGATTTTCCAGGACACTGGCGCCGTACGGCTTTCGTCCCCGGGTCATGTTCCCCTGCTACGGCATGGCGGAAGCAACACTTTTCATCACCGCGGGCGGGACACGCACGGAACCCGTGGTGCAGCGCTTTGCCAAAGATGCGTTGAGCGAGGGCAGCGCGGTTTTGGAAGACGGAGAAAAAAGCACCGCGCTGGTTGGTTGCGGCTTCACGCGGCTTGACCACCAGGTGCGGATCGTCGATGAGAAATCCCACGTCCCTCTACCCGAAAATCAGGTCGGGGAGATCTGGTTTTCGGGTCCTAGTGTGGCTACGGGTTATTGGGGGAAACCCGAGTTAACCCAAGCCTCTTTCCAAGCCCGTACGGTCGACGATGCTCGGACAGCCTGGTTGCGGACGGGTGACCTGGGTTTTCTGCATCAGGGCGAACTCTTTATAACGGGCCGTTTGAAAGACCTGCTTATTTTCCAAGGCAGGAACCATTATCCCCAAGATATCGAACGAACGGCCGAAAGCGCACACCCCGCGCTTCGCTCGGGCCACGGTGCGGCTTTCTCCGTAGAAGGGCCGGCCGGAGACATGCTGGTGGTGACCCAAGAGGTGGAAAGAACCGCCTTGCGCAAATTGAACGGCGGCGAGGTATGCCGAACCGTAACGTCCGCAATTGCCAAAGACCACCAGTTGGCAACGGCTGCTGTCGTTTTGCTGATGCCGGGCAGTTTACCCCAAACCAGCAGCGGCAAGATTCGGCGGCAAACCTGCCGGCAGCAATACCTGGACGGCGGTCTACGCACGGTCTATACAGGAGCGTTACAGCAAGATGCCGCATTTGCGGAAGACATGGTGGACGAATTGACGGCTGTCGTAGCCAAAGCCCTGGAGATGGACCCGAGCCGTATCGCGGAAGACGAACCCCTCACAAGCTACGGCCTCAGTTCACTGTCCGCAATGGAAATTCAGGACTTCTTTCTGCGCACGGCGGGCGCGGCGCTTTCGTTGGACACCCTGTTTGAAGGCGCAACCCTCGCCGACCTGCGCGCGCCGGCCGCAATAAAGACAGAGACGGTCGAGGAGGCGGGCGAGCAACAAACACCGGACACTGTTTTCCCCTTGTCCCATCATCAACGCACTCTCTGGTACCTCTACCAGATGCAGCCCGAAGACACGACCTACAACCTGGCTTTTCCAGTCACCCTGGACCCGATGCCGAACCCGGCGCGCCTGACGGCGGCGCTACGCGCACTTCTTGAGCGTCATCCGGCTCTGCGCACCACCTATGGCATCGACAGCGAAGGTGTTTCCATACAAAAGGTGGGCGAGGTTACTGAACCGCTTCTAGTCATCGAAGATGCTACTGCCTGGTCTTCCCGGGACGTCCGGGATTATCTTCAAGCCGAAGCCTCGCGCCCTTTCAATTTGGAGAAAGAGGTTATTCGCGCCATTCTGCTGAAACGCTCGGAACGTCCCATCCTCATGCTGGTTATCCACCACATCGCGGTCGATTTACAATCGTTTCAAGTTTTGGTTCGTGATTTGGCCTGTTTCCTTGCCGATCGGCGCCCCGCCGGCCCGGCGCCCGGCTACCATGCCTATGTAACGGCCCAAAGACACTTCCTGGATTCCGCCGAGGGTAGGCAATCCGGTGATTTCTGGATGTCGCGTTTGCAGCATTGTCCAACCTTGGACATGCCGCTCGATGCCGTGCGGCCCATGAGGGAAAGCCGGCGCGGCGCCGAAGCGGCCTTTAAGTTGGACGCCCCCCTGGTCGGCAAACTGGAAGCCGTGGCTCGCAAGAAAGGCAGCACCCTGTTCAGCCTGTTGCTGGCCGCTTACAAAACCCTGCTGTACCGTTGGTCCGGCCAAACCGATTTGGTGGTGGGCTTTCCCGCCGCCGACCGTCCGCCTGGTCTGGGCGAACTGGTGGGTTATTGCGTCAACATGTTGCCCTTGCGTACGCAACTGGACGAGCACATGCCGTTCGAAAACTACTGGGAACAAGTTCGGGAACAGGTCAACCTGTCCCTGGCCCACCGTGCTTTTCCGTTTGCCGCCATGGTGGAACAATTACAACTGGAGCGGGATGCCGGCAGGCACCCCATTTTCCAAACAGCTTTCGTCCTGCAAATGCCCAATCACGCGAAAGGTTTGGGCGGCTTCGCCTTGAGGCGGCAGGGCGCGCGAATGGACCTTGAGGGCATTACCGCCGAAAGCCTGGCGCTACCCGTGCAAACTACGCCCTTCGACATGACGCTCACGCTTGCGCCGGACAACGGCGGCCTGACCGGGAGTTGGCAATACGCCACGGATCTTTTTCAGGCCGAAACCATGGAACATCAGGTCACTCATTTCCAAAACCTGCTGGTCGCACTGGTCGAAAACCCCGGCCTGAAGCCGAATGACCTGACCATCATGATGCCGTCTGAACGCGACCGACTCCTGGCTTCCGGGCAATCCACGGCCGCGCACACCGTGGACACAACCCTAAATCGGCTGTTCGAAGAAGCCGTGACGGCCCGGCCGAATGACGTCGCATTGGTCCATGAAGAAGCCTCTATGACCATGGCCGAATTGGACATGGCCGCCAACCGCATGGCGCATGCATTACAGGCCCGTGGCGTCGGTCCCGAAGTAATCGTGGGTCTGTGCTTGAACCGCTCAATGGAAATGATTACGGCCATTTTGGCTGTTTTGAAAGCGGGCGGCGTGTACTTGCCTTTAAATCCCGATGAGCCCGATGCGCGTTTAAGTATGGTCCTGGCCGATGCCGGAGCCTCTCTGCTAATTACACGTGATCGCAACGCGGCATCTTTTCCCCAATACCGGGGTCACATTTTCGACCTTGCGACCTTCTCCCCGGACACCGAACCGCACACGCCCCCTGACTGCCGCCAACACCCGGATCAGGCCGCCTATGTCATCTACACCTCCGGTTCGACCGGCCGTCCCAAAGGTGTGGTGATCACCCATACTCACGTCATTCGTCTTTTCAAAGCAACCGATGCCTGGTTCCAATTCAGCCCGACGGATGTGTGGACCCTTTTCCATAACGTCTTCTTCGATTTCTCGGTATGGGAAATGTGGGGCGCCCTGCTTCACGGCGGCAAACTGGTGATCGTACCCTATTGGACAGCAAGATCCCCGCTTGCCTTCCGCGATCTCTTGTACCGGGAAGGCGTGACCGTGCTCAATCAGACGCCCACCGCATTCCGGCAACTCATTCCGGCCGTGCTGGAAGACCCCCATGCCGAAGAAAAGCTTTGTCTGCGCGAGATCATATTCGGCGGCGAGACGTTGGATCTGCCCGTACTGGCGCCATGGATTGCGCGCTTCGGCCATGACCGCCCTCGACTGGTCAATATGTATGGAATCACCGAAACAACGGTTCATATTACCTTAAGGCCCATAGAAAAACAGGACCTCGATTTACCCCGCGCTCC
>JAAUYB010015187.1_pt1 | contig 11065 bp, 21 predicted proteins | sample 7278071 | NCBI WGS metagenome assembly JAAUYB01 (sample SAMN14350121, study PRJNA611818) | marine sediment metagenome | isolation source: surface marine sediment (1.8m) | place: French Polynesia: Moorea | collected 2018-08 | reverse complement strand
TGGGGTGGCGGTTTTTTTTGGGAGGCGGGATTTTCCGGGGTTTCCGTGGGGAATCTTCTTCCAGGGAATCGAAAAAACAGGGCGCGGGCAGATTCAACGGTTGGTCCGTGATCGGGGCTTGGGGGGGGGGTATCTAGGCAGGCCCGTTTAGTCACGCGGAGACTTTTCATAACTCCATTTTTGGGAGGCACGAGGCCCCTGGGAATCCTAGGGGTTTGGGCGGCGACCCCTCCTACCCTACAAACTCAACCGAACGGTTTTTTTTGTTAGTTTCCCGTGCGTAGGAAGTACCGCGGAATCCGTGGGACTTGCGGTTCCCCTCTTTGCCGCGTTACTTGTCGGTTTCCCCCCCTCCCCTCCAACGATTTCGGCTCAGCGCCCAGTTCATTGCCTCGCCTCTCTGTCATGGAGGGCTCCAAGATTCCGTCCGTTTTCCTTTTCCTGTCACTTTGCTTATAATTCGGTTTTTCATTAATATTTCACGGAATCTACGCGGAATCAACGCGGAATTAGTAATCTTTCTTGCTCCCATACATCCACTCTTTCCGCCACTCGGTGAGGACGCCTCCAGCCAGGATTGCTTTCCCCTTTATTGCGCTTCGTGGTACCCTTAGGCTCCTGCTGTAATCAATGTCCTCCAGCCTAAAAAAGGGTTCAAGGATTTACCAGTGATTCCGCGAGGTTTCCCATTTCAGACATCTTACCTTGCTGCGCTAACTGTTCCCCACGGCAGTGGTAGCCCCAGGTGCGACGTATCGATGTCCCGCACCACCACAGGATGGCAAAATACGTGGTCAGGATCGGCCCTTGAAACCGCGCGGAATCCTCTCCTTGTTGTGATGATGTTGTCGGCGGCCTTCCTGTTTGCGCTTGATGGCTCCACCACCAGTTTCTCCTTCGCCTTGCACCGGTGGTACGCCCTGGGAACATAAAACAATATGTTACGGGATACTCGCGGAATCCTTGCGGATTGCCACTTGCGTGTCGCGCATGTAGAAATTCTCCATTGCTTGTTTCGAGGTGTTTATGGTGCCCGCCCTATAGCAGCGCCTCATGACGGCGTACAGGCTTTCGAAGGGTTCCGTGGAGAATCCCCAAAGTGGCCCCTTCTTCTTGCGGATCTCCTCGAAGTGGGAGAAGGTATGGACGTTGATGCGGACCTTGTCCCCGGCTTTTACGCAGAATCCGCGCTGATACCCATCGTAGAACAACCGGTGTAGATCCTTCAGCGCCAGCCCCTTTTCCTCTAGCTTCGCCTCTGCCTCCCCCAGCTCCCAGTCCCCGTAGTGATAAAGCCTTGCCAGGAAGACGTAGATCAAGAGGGTGTGTCTCCGATAAAGCCTGGAAAAAGCAAGGATACCGTGGGGTTTCCGTTTTTTCTCCCCTTATCATCGTTTACCATTCTCCTGCTGAAACATTGCACATGGTGTCTAGGGCAAACGGCAGCAGCACGGAAAACGTAAGGATTCCGTATTCGTGGCCCTTCAACGCTGCTAGCACCAGTGTCGTTGTCCTCTTTGGCGCTTCCGAAAACACTTTGGTTCCCTCGTAGAGACGCGACAGCAGTCGGTGAAAAGAGCGGGAAACCTGGGTCTTTTCCGCGGTAAACATGCGCCGCAAACATTCCTTTGTGATCCCTTCAAAGAGCAGATGGAAGGGGTCCACGTTGACGTCCCACACAATGTCGAAGCACGTTTGGAGGTCAAAGAGCGGGGAAAACTCCTGGAGTCCCTGGCGTTCCTCCAGGCTTTCCAAGCCTAGGCCCAACCTGAACAACGAATTCCCCATATTGTTTGCTGCTTACAGCGCACGGAATGTTCGCGGAATACCTGGCGATTCCTTCCATTTCCTGGTGTTCCCTGCTGTCGCATCCGAAGTAACGGGGGTAGGGCCACGAGATTCCCCCGCCTGTTTCTGCCTTGCCTTTACAGTACTCGCAGCTGTACCGCCCGCTGATGGCGATGAGTCCCCGTAGAACGTGGCGGGCGGGCATGTCCGCAAGCACATCTTTCAGCTTCATATCCGGGTCGTTGTTGAATTCTTCGACTATGGGCCTGTGAAAAAAAAAGGAATCCGTGCGGTTACCGCGTATTTACCGTTTTTTTTTGTTTCTTTAGGACTTTGTGCGCCGCGGAATTCTCGCGGAAATTTCGGTGTTTCCCTTACCCCAACACCTCCTCGACGGACGGGCTTGCCACCTTGTGCCCTACCAAAGGGTTGAAGATTTTGTACAGGTAGATGCAGGAGCCGAGGCGGAGGGTCACGACATGGAAGGTTGTCTTACACTTGTTCCCTTCCTCAACACCATCCACGCTTATTGCGGCGTTTCCGTAGTGATTCCGCAGTTCTTCCTCTGACACTCCGCGTGCCCGGTGTATTTTCCTGTGGTGCTCCTTAATGTCGCGGAGTTTCACATAGGATTCCTCGCGGATAATTTGAATTCTCCCACGGTTAGGAAGATTCAAGTATTCTTTCGGGATTGCCTCCAGCTCCTCCAGTTTCCGGTAATGCAAGCCGCCCTGAACTTTCTCCTCCAGGAGAATTGCGGTGAAAACTCGCGGAATATGCCTCAAGGCCCTGGGCCGTAATTTTTTCGTGTAGAGGTTTTTTCTGCTCCCGCCCTGCCCCAACCAATCCAGGGCTTCCCGGTGTTCCAAGGCCACCTTCAGCATCTTGTTTATTGCAGAGTCGCTGACTTCGCTGGACCCGCGAACTCCCGCCAAGGCCATTGCGAGCCGCTCAGTGGGGTTGGCGGGCTCCACAAAGTATCCCTGCGGAATCCTAGGAGCTTCCCCTGCACCTCCTGCCTGCTCCTCTTCACGTCTGCCGTTGTTTGCGTCTTCTGCCCCAGTGGTACTCCTGTGTTCCCGCGCGGAATCCGCGCCTTCTCCTTGTCCTTCGTTGCCTTGCTGCCTTTCCGCGGGGCCCGCCTGCCAGCCTTCTTCGCCCCCTCCTTCCCAGCCGTCGCCGTCCTCGTTGCCGCTACTGTAGTGTCCATGATTTCTCGCGGATTCCTCGGGGTTCCTCTGCTCTGGCTCCGCAATGCTTTGTCCGGCCAAGCCTTCCGCCGCTTCCTGATCCTGTTCTGTGCTCATTGTAGCGCTTTCCCCTTCTGGTGTTTCCGTGGGTATTCCTTGGTGCGCCCCTGGTGGGCCGCCTCGGGCACCGCCCCACTCGTTCCGGCAGGTAGCGGCCGGGCCGTCACCCTCGAACAGGTAGGCCTCCGGATGCTGTATCATTGCATTTTCCGCGTTGTTTCCGCCGTCCTCAGACTCGGTGGACGATCCATCCACTACTGGAGCTGCTGGTGTCTTCCGGCCCCTCTTTTGTCGTTTTCTTAGCTTGTCCTTCCTACGCCTCTCTGCGGGATCCTCGCGGCTTCGCCGCCTTTTAATAGGCCTCGGGGCCTCCATGGCAACCTCAAGGTATCCTCGGCACTTCCTTGCAGTATTTGCGCCCAGACCGCTTGCGTTTCGAATCTTCCCTTTCGGCAGTCAGCTGACTCCGCAAGGCTTCCAGGGGGAAAACCGGCTAAAGCCCCGGAACGTTTGCGTGTTTCTCCCTTTAGTTTACATTTTTCTGCTGACGCCCCTGTTTCCGTTTCCTGTTTGGCCCTGAACAACGCCCCGTTGCGTCGCGCTGAAACTTCGCGGCAACCCCGGGGAATCATGGCGACCGCCGCCGAGAGCAGGGCGCGAGAGCGCCAGCGAATCAAGTCGGGCGTCATGCACGGCCTTTCCAGACTGATCCTCTACTCGGATCGCCCCGGAGAGGGCGAAGCCTCTCGCTGGTCACAGCTTGTCCTCACAGACGTCAAAGGGATTCCGCCTGGAATCGAGGCCAACTACAAGCTATCCAAGAACCTAAGGAAGCAGCGCGTCGGCTTCTTCCCGAAGGACAAGGACATCGAACCCTTCAAGTCCGTCGTGTTCTGCCGCGTGGAAGAAGGTAAGGTCTTACGGAATCCCCACGGTTTCCGCGTCTTTCCCCTCCCGCATTAAATGCTGTTGCGCAGTTGTTTCTATGGTATTCTGACGTATACATCACGGCTTTTTCGCGGAAACCTACAGGAGTCACCGTCGAGGAGCTGGAACGTGTCTTCCATCAGCAGATCTGGCGTCAGTTCCTCGAGTACATGAAGGGCAAGCCCAACATCGCCTCGAACCGCGCCCAGGCTTACTGCCAGCTGACCTCCACTTTCCCGGAGGGCTTGTTCCATGGGTACAGCTACCCGAACCTGCTGAAAGGAGAAGACTACACGCTGGAGATTCTTAGCGGAAAACGCGGGGAAACAGGAAGCATCTCCGTCAACGAGAGCGATGCCGCCGACGACAACCAGGACGGGCTAGACCTTGGCTCCGGCGCGGGGAGCGACTGCGATGAGGAAGAAGGGGACCTGGAAAGCCAGGTATTCCTGGCGGTTTCCGTGTATTTTCCTTCGTCTGTATGCGTTTTTTTTCTCAGTGCCTTCTCCCCGCCACCCAGAGGAACAGCGGGTCCCTGGCGAGCATGTTGTTCCCTGTGAGCACCCCCAAGAAGACCCGCCGCAACAACAAGGAGAACGAGCCGCCCAGCCCTCAGGAATCTCCCTTCGGCCGCAACGCCGTGGGGGACGATGACGGTTTCACCAATGAATCCATGAGTATTATCCCCTCGTCGATGTGCCTGGCAGCGACTGCCATGACTACCCTGGCGCAGAGGTCCGCCAAGGCGGCGGCTGCGGAAAAGGCCAGGAACAAGGAGGTTTCCGTGGAGAATCCGCAGCCCAGCACCTCAAAGGCGACTGCCCCGGAAAAGGCCAAGAACAAAGAGGCCAAAAACAAAGGGGTTTCCGTGGAGAATCCGCAGCCGAGCACTTCCAGGGCAGCAGACGTCGAGGAGCCGCCGATGGACCCCTTCGCCCCCGTAGCAGGGGGCAGCAAGCACGGGAAGGGCACAAAGGGCCTTAAAGGCAAAGCCAAGGTGGGGAACCTAGGTATTTCCCTTTGGTTTCCGCAGTGTTTCACCGGCCCCTTTTTTTTTAGGCGCGTGCCATGGCTGCAGCGGACAAAGGTCCCGCCAACAAGAAAGCCAGAAAGCAACAAGAGAAGATGGACGAGCAGGAAAAGGTGCGGAAACACCACGGTTTTCTTTGTTTTTCAATTAACTGTTACTATCTCTTGTAGGACAAGGACGGAGATGACAACGTCGTGCCGGAGGACTTGGGCAACAGCGATGATGATTTCGAAGAGGTAGTTTATTGCTAGGATTCCCCACGGAATCCGTCTAGATGCTGCTATTTGCTGCATTTCAGGAAAGCGAAAGCCGCCGGGCCGCCCGCAAGGTTGCGACACTGCAGGAACTGAGGCTTCGCAAGGTTGGTCAAGACGACGTGAAGTTTCCGTGAGGATTCCATTAATACCCCCCCCTTCCTATTATTAGAAGCGCCACATTTGCGGGGCCGACTGTACTTGCGACGCCATGAGCCGGGGCGCCCTTAGAGATGCCGTTAGCACTACTCCCGAGGCGCACATGAGGGAAAACCTTCGCTGTGAGTTTGCTGAGTTTCCCCGAGGATTCCTATAATAAACCCTTTCTTTTTATTGCAGACCTCGACTTCTGCCAGGTCATGAAGGCCATCGGCGGGCTGCGCGGCCAGGTGGCGGCCCTGGTGACCACCGTCGGGGAGGTCTCCGAAAACCAGGGTGCTGTGAAGGAGCTAGCCGAGGTAAAGGGTTTCCCTGCGTTTTCCTAACGTTTACCCAGGCACATTTATTTCGTTTAATAAAGTTATCGCCCTGTACGCGGAAAAGTCAAGGAATTTGTACGGTTTCCCATCCTTTTCAGAAACTGGCTAAGGGAGGCGGAGATGCCGCACCTGGAGCTGAGCCGCCCGGCAATGCAGGGACGCCTTGGAACAGCTGTGCGGAGTGCTTCGCTGTGTTCAGCGACGAGAAGAAAAAGGCCGTAGGTTTATGCGCGGAAACCTCGCGGAAAAGTTCTAATTTGCGCGTATTACAGGATCTCGGTCTTCTACTGAAGACAGTGACTCAGAGGATCACTCACTTTCCCCGCGAGGCAGTGAGGGCGCTCTTCGCAGAGGATCTCCGTTCCCGCGTCTACCTCAAAAGGCCTCCCAAGTATTTCCGCGCAGTTTCCGTGTAAAAACCAATTTTTGTTAGAGTCTTCATTCCCTTCCAGGCACCGCAACGAAGGCCTGGTCATTGTCCTTGGCGAGAGGTACTGGGTGTATCCCCAGATTTTCACCGAGTTCCTCGTGCGGCACATGGTTGCCCATGTCTCCGGAGTGCCCGACAGAGAGACAGCAGAGGACAAGCTTCGGGGCTATTTCAACGAGACAAGGAAGAGGGCCAAAAGAGAGCAAATGGTCAATAGGAATTCCGCGAGGATTCCGCGACAATTCACTATTACGTTCTAATCCCCGCAGGCCTGGTTCAAGGAGGAGGGAAACAAGAACCTGCCGATCTTTGGGCTGTGCTACAAGGACACCGCGTGCGAACTCTACGAAATCACCGAGGAACCCCCGCTGCGCCCCCCCGCCGACGCAAACGACGAACAGATGGAGGCCTTCCGCGCCAGCCAGGCGGAGTTCGTGGAGAGGATGGAGCCACTCGTGGAGGGAGCCTTCAACCTGAAGAATCCAAGGGTTAGTTTCCGTTAGGTTTCCGTATGGTTTCCCCCCAACTAATCAAATTTTTTTCCCCCACTCCAGGGCCGCCACTTCGTCCCACTTTCCTCCCTCTGAGACCACAAGAAAGACATGACAACAGGAAACCCCGAGGTTTCCGTGTATTTTCCAAGAGTACTGCCACGTTTAAACATGTTCGCCGCGCCCACATTGACGTTTAAAGTAAAGTAACCTGTAAAGATTTGTCTTCGTAAGTAGTTGGAACCCCTGAGGATTCCGTGCGTTTTCTGTCAGATGTTTTTGCTATTGTCTGAAAGAAGGTAAAAAGAATTTTACCAGTATGTCATTAAAATGTCAGAGTTTCTTCGCAGAATCCCCTCATTTTCCGTGCTATGTATTATTTTCCGGGTGTTTCGACCCGCAATAAACAGTACATTTGTTGGAATCTGCTCAGACTTGCGCGGTTCTCTTAGTTGCGTCAGAACGCGTCGCCCCCCCCCTTGGCTGCCTTTCTTTTTTGTCCTGCCGCGCCAGCAGGCCATTTCGGCCGGAATCGCCGGGGAAACCCGCGCCCACCAACGGAGGGCAAACGACAGCTGATTTGTTCCCTTTTTCCGGTTCCCTTAAAAAAGATATTTTAAACAGAAGAGAAACGGAGGACGCCGGGCTGAAACCCGCGCAAAAAAACCTTTTGGCGGAGCCACCCGGACGCACCCGGAGGCCGGACATGGTTGCGGGTGCCCTCAAGAATCCCTGGGTTTTCCTGGGGCCCTCAATCCGCCTGGACGAGCACTACCTCTCGGGGCACACCGGCTGCCCCGGCGGCCGGGAGGTCGAGGCTTTCTTCGGTGATTCCTCCGGGTTTCACGGCAAAGACCCCGGAGGGGACCACGAGGACGAGTCGGACAGCGAGTACCTGTACATAGAGGAGCTGCCGGCCGCAGGGGAACACCCGATCGCCGAGGTATGAGCGGATTTCAAAATGGAAGGGAGACGCCGGGATAACGCAGGGTTTCCGTGTCCTTTCCCCGCAGGGTCCGGGCGGAATCATGTCCGCGCCGCGCCGCAAGGCGACCAAGAAGACCAAGAACACGGGCGGAAGGAGTTCGTCAGCGTCCGGGAGCGAGGGAAACCCCGGGGATTCCTCGGCGGCCCCCTCCGCCTCGGCGCCTTCAACCTCAGCTGGCGGCAGTGCCGGCGGAGCGGGAGGCTCAGAGCCCCCCGGAGGCGGCGGCGGAGGAAAGAGGAAGCCCAACGAAAAGGTCAGTTAAAAAAAAAAGAATCCCCGAGGATTCCGTACGCAATCCCTGCTATTTTCTTATAGAGCCCCAGCCCGCCAAAGAAGAAGAGGAGGGCGCGCGGAAAGACCGCGGAAGACGAGAGGGATGAAGGAGGCGCAACAACAGCTCAGGACGCTGTGGCCATGGCGGCATCTCTACCGTCAACGTCTACCTCTGCATCTGTAAGGTTTCCGTATTGTTTCCGTGGGTTTTCCCCAGTTGAAACCTATTTCCTTAAAAGGTGTCGGCCGCGACGCTCCCCACTACTGCCCAGGCGAAGGCTGCGGTCGCGGCGGAAAAGGCTGCTTCTAAGGTGAGGGGGTAACTAAGATATACCGCACGGTTTCCTAACGGCTTCCCCACGCAGGCCGCTGGTGGCGCAGCCAACATGCCCCCGCCCGCTCCTCCGGCCGCCGTGCCATCAACAGTAAGGAATCATTACTAATAAGGTGTTTGCAACAATTCCTCAAGGATTCCCCGTGTTTTCCCTGCAGGGCTACCCCCTGTACGTCTGTGGGGCGGGGTGCAACTGCAACAAGATGGGCCCCGAGAAACTCAGGAAGGAGATCTGCGAGGCCGGCACCATGGCACACATGAGGGAGAACTTGGATTGTAAGTTTCCCCGAGGTTTCTAGGAATTTTCCCCACTGGGTTTTTGGCCCTGCCGTACTTAAAATGTTAAGTGCCTACCCATAAATAACGATTTCCTCAAGGTTTCCGTGCATTTCCCCCGAACAGTTATACGATGGTGCGAGATCAAACGTGACCTCAACACCATCAAGGAGCAACAGAGGGAGCTCCTCGACATCTACCAAAAGCAAGGAAAAACGTTGGAGAACGTGCAGGACAAAGCCGAGGTAAGGAAATAGCGCGGAAATCGTGAAAATTCCCTGCAACGTATTTTTTTCGTAGGAAGCGGCAACAGTCCGCCAAAGCGAGACCCAAATCGTCAACGACTTTGGGCTCCTCCAGCTTAAGTGGACCTGCCTGGAGGACTTGCAGCTGGGGATGGGGACCGCGGCTAAGCAACAGGTAACCCTAAGGTTTCCTAGGGTTTTCCGTTTACTAAGGTTGGTTTTTTAGGCCGTGTACAGGGTCCTTATCCGTCTCGGGGCGGACCGCGCCCACTTTCCCCGCGCCGCCATGGAGGCCCTGTTCGTGGATGCTGTGAAGAAGAAGGCGTACCCCCTCAACAGGCCGGGAACGTAAGTATCCGCAAGGATTCCGCAAACTTTCCGCGAGACATAAATTTTTTTGAGCGGGCAAGCCACGGAAAACTCACTGTAACCTCGGTGTTTCCTTTTCCAGTCACAAGAACCGAGCATCCGTCTGGTGGTACGGCAGCCATTACATGGTCCTGCCGCCGATCTTCGTCAACTTCTTCGGAAGCCTTGTGAAGGACAAGTTCCACCTAACGGACGTCAAGGCCGGGTGCCAGGACCTGAAGGACCACCTGAATGACGCCAGGAAGGAGGCAAAAGACGAAGACAAGGTAAAGGAATCCCTGAGGTTTCCAGCATAATTCCGCGAAAACAAAAATTGCTTTAGTTTTATAAGCGAGTAAAACCAGAAAGGGCGAGGGAAGCCAAAGGCAACACTGGGGATTCCCAGTATTTTCCGTGGCACCTTAGATCAAAAAATGGGGAAAATGGGAAAGCGCGAAAGGAAAGCAATAGGAATCTGTACGGTTTCCGCAGGAAAAGTTCGCGGGGCGTCTTGGCGACCCGGTGTACCTGCTTGTGTGGCGGGACACCACCTCGGGCGCCCACATCATCCAAGAGGCGCCGCCATTCCAGGGCACCCACGAAGAGAGACAGGAGTTCCTTGCCAGGTGGGAGGGCCCCGTAAACGAGAAAATCGCGGACAAGCACCCTCACGTGAGTCCGTGCGGTTTCCGTGAAAATTCCCCGACAATAATTTTGGCTTTTTCAAGCAGGGTTTCCACCACCCCCCCGCCTAGACGCCAAGGAGAGCAAGCCAAGAAGGAGATTCCCCAAGAAATCCGCAGTGTTTCCGTGCCAAACATTTTATGAGGAAAAAGTCAGAGAAGAAAACAAGAGTGCTTTTAAAGAATCACGACAAAGAAGACAAAAATTAACTTGAAACGTACGATTCTCGTTGGATTCCCCTATGTTTCCCCGTTGTTTCCCCGCCCCTCAAATCAAAAAACTAGTGCTGGCGCGAAAAGAAACAAGAAGTATGCGCGTAGGCCAGTGTTCAAGGAAATCCCGAGGTTTCCTAGGAAATTCCGCGATACATATTTTTTAGAAACCCCCGTAACCCCCCACCCGATCCACAGAGTAACAAGTTTGGAAAAGTATACCGCGGGTAATCCGCAGTATTTCCGCCTAAAAAAGGAGTTCCTAAACGACAGTTCGCGGCCGTTAACTGTACAGAATCCGCGAGAATGCCGTGCGGAGGAATAAATAAAAAGAAGAGAAAGTATACATTTTCCGCATGGTTTCCGTGTATTTTCCGTGAAATGGTCTATTTACGACGGCGCGCAATATCGCTTCTTCTAGAGCGGAAAGGGTAGGCCGGAGCGAAAATGAGCTGAAACGTCCGGCCCAGGAGTAGGAGATTCCGTGAGGAAACCAGGAGGAAGGCATGGCAAAAAACTAACAAAAACCATTTTTGCCTGTTTGCTTTCCCAGGGGAACTCCAGTATTTACCGCAGGAAAACGCAGCGGCAAGGCTTTTCTGTCCTGCAAGGCACAGCCGCGTGCCAGATTCCGTGGGGAAACCCAGCATATTCCAACAGTTATTAAACGTGACGGAAGGGGGCTGACAGCTGCCGCAGTACGGATGGTGTGCCGGTCAGAACGTACGTCCCCGCGGTTTCCCCTAGAAATCCCCGGCCGCTTTTCCGCACGGGTTTCCCGGGCCGAGCGGCTACCTTTTTCTTCCGCGGGAACGGCGCGGAAAGGAAGGAGTTTGTCCGCACGAGAGCGCAAAAACCGCGTCCTTTCCGTGCCGCACGGAGCACGGATTTTTCCCCGAGGCCCTGATTTTACCGCCTCCTTTCCGCGCCGACTGGTAGGTCGGGGTATCTACAAATTTCATGTTGGTTGCGCGCCTCTATTGCTCTGCTGCCCTCCGCCGTCCGTCACCGTCCTCCTGTCCACGGGGGCAGGGCGTGGGGCGTGGGGTCCACGAT
>JAAUYB010104438.1_pt1 | contig 11071 bp, 3 predicted proteins | sample 7278071 | NCBI WGS metagenome assembly JAAUYB01 (sample SAMN14350121, study PRJNA611818) | marine sediment metagenome | isolation source: surface marine sediment (1.8m) | place: French Polynesia: Moorea | collected 2018-08 | reverse complement strand
TCTTGTGCCGTGTTGACTTGTCCGATAATCCCTCATTCCAATCCTTCTTAAAGCGGGTTGAGCAGGCCATAGAGATGGCTTATGCCCATCGCGACTATCCACTATGGTTGCTGAGTCAGGAAGGCAACTACAACTCAACAGAAAACCCTCTAATATCGGTTGCTTTTAGTTGGGAAGAGCAGTTTTCCTCTTCTCAACAGTCTACGCTAGACCCAGGAAAACAGCTGAACATAGAGCCGTATCCATTAGGAGAACAGAGAGGCGGGAGCTTTGATTTGTATCTGACTGCTTTGGAAACGCCTCAAGGGATACAGCTTTGTTGGAAATACAGCACAGACTTATTTAAACGCAGTAGTATCATTCAGTTTGCCAACCGTTTTAGGATTTTATTAGCAGCAGTCATTGATAATCCTCAACAGCTCATATTACAGATACCTTTTCTCACAGAAGCTGAGCGAGTTAATTTGTTAACACAAGCTAACTCAACGTGCTCTTTCGATCCTCCTCAAGAATGTATTCATGCTTTATTTGAAGCACAGGTACAACGTACACCGAATGCTGTAGCCACTGTCTTTGAAGGAGAGAAGCTTACTTATCAACAACTCAATCAACGAGCCAATCAGCTAGCTCACTATCTCCACGCAAAAGGCTTACAACCTGAGGCTCTTGTTGCCGTCTATTTGCAGCGCTCTATTAGTCTAATAGTGGCTTTACTAGGTGTTCTAAAGTCTGGCGCTGCCTATCTTCCATTAAATCCTGACTTACCTCAAGAGCGCCTAGACTACATGCTCAAAGCTAGTCAAATCGACTGGGGCATAAGCGATAGTCAACTTTCTAAAGACTTGGCCAATAGCGCTCTTAATGTACTGGACCTCGATACTGACTGGTCAAGCATTGCGCAACACCCTCAACAAAACCTAAATACATCCATTACTTCCCAGAACCTCGCTTATGTCATCTATACTTCTGGGTCCACGGGCAAGCCCAAAGGCGTAATGATTGAACACCAGTCAGTTACCAACTTTATTCGAGCGGCCATTGCTAACTACGAGTTAACTCCTGTTGATCGAATCTTGCAGTTTGCTTCCATTAGCTTCGATGCTGCAGTTGAGGAAATCTATCCTTGTCTAAGTGTTGGTAGCACTCTAGTCTTACGACCATCTACAATGCTGGATTCTATTCCCACATTTCTTCAACATTGTCAGGACTATCAATTAACCGTACTGGATTTACCAACCGCCTTTTGGCACCAGTTAGTCGATTTCTTAGTAGCTACGCCCAATGCAAACATTCCATCCTCAGTTCGTTTGGTTATTATCGGGGGCGAAAAGGTCAACGCTCAGCATGTACATCATTGGTATGGGAAACTCACCAGTGCCCCATTGGTGATTAATACGTACGGTCCTACAGAAGCTACTGTTGTGACCACACTCTACAAAATACCTGCAGCTCAATTCTCCGCTGAGAACCTGATACATACAACTAATGTCCCCATTGGTAAGGCCCTGAACAATATTGAAACCTATATCCTTGATGAACAAAACCAACTAGTACCTCCTGGCGGTGTCGGTGAGCTACATGTTGGTGGTTTATGCTTAGCCCGTGGCTATCTAAATGCAACAGAGAAAACTCAAGCCCAGTTTATTCCTCATCCTTTCCGCTCTAAGCCTCAAGCACGTCTATATAAGACCGGTGATTTAGTCCGCTATTTACCTGATGGCAATCTTGAATACATTGGCCGGGCCGATCACCAGGTGAAGATTCGGGGTTACAGAGTTGAACTCGGAGAGATCGAGTCAATTATTCTACAATATCCCAGCATTCAGCAAGCTCTAGTCATTGCTCACCAGGCAATCTCATCACACTCTCAACGTCTCATTGCCTATGTTGTCTCTGACTTAATTCCAGAAAAAATTCCTTATCAGACTGACTGTCTTTTAGAGCTTGAAGACCAATTACTGCAAATACCCACTCAAGCCATTGCTTGTCATACGATTCAATTCGCCCCCAATACCCTAAGTTGCAAACCTGGTACTTTGGTTAGATTACACATTTTGCTGCCCGGAGAATCGGAGAAACGCTGGTTACAGGGGACTGTTTTACCGGATGCTTCAGCATCTAACCATCCTAGTATTGAGCTACAGTTATCTGTATCAGAGCTCAAAGCTGTTATCAGAAGCATAGACTACCTCCTAGGAACACAAGGGCTGATAAGTACATCCCAGAGAGTCTTTAGAGAACATCTTAAAAAATATTTAGAGACTAGATTACCTGACTATATGATTCCATCCACTTTTGTGTTGATGAATGCCTTACCTCTTAACGCTAATGGCAAGGTCGATCGTACTGCTCTTCCCATTCCCTCAAGCAATAATGATTTGGGTGTCCAGATCCCCCGTGCAGAAGCGCCTCAAACGCCTATAGAGAAGAAAATAGCTAAGCTCTGGCAAGAGATTCTAGGAAGAAAGCACATTGGTATACACACAAGTTTTCTTGAGTTTGGGGGTAATTCTCTTCAGGTGATTGAGTTATTAACTCGAATCCAAATTCGCTTTGCTGTCAAAGTCTCTACGGAGTCCTTTTTGCAAAATCCAACCATCGCTCAATTAGCAACCCTCATTACTGATCAAGCACAATTATTGGACTCTTCTAGTTCAATGACTTCTTCCATCAACCTAGCATCAGAGGCACAGCTAGATGATGACATTCAATTTTGTAATATTCCATATCCTAAATACTCACAGGTGCAGAATATATTTCTGACAGGAGCAACGGGTTCTATTGGTCCTTATCTATTATCTGAATTACTTAAACAAACAACCGCTAAAATTCACTGCCTAGTTCGTGAAAAAAGCTTACAGAAGGGTCAAGATAAAATTATTAACCATCTAAAAGCAAACAACCTTTGGCAAATATCCTTTCAAGACAGGGTAATCCCGGTTTTGGGAGATTTATCTCAACCTCGACTAGGGCTCACTCCATCAGATTTCGATGGACTTGCTAAGCAAATTGATACTATTTACCATAACGGAGCCTGGGTCAACTTTATTTACAACTATGCTTCACTAAAAGCAACAAATGTACTGGGTACCCAAGAAATTTTACGTCTGGCAGGCCGCCTCAAACTCAAGCCTGTTCATTATATTTCTACGCTTTCTATATTTTCGGAATTGCCTAAAAATCAAACATCCATTTTGGAAACAGATTTACCCAATTCAATGTCCAGCCTTGATAATGGATATGACCAGACTAAATGTGTAGCAGAGCATCTGATTCATATTGCAAAGACGCGTGGCTTACCAGCCTCGATTTACAGATTAGGCACTGTCTTAAGCTACGATGCTCGGGATAATAAAGCTAATCTAAGTCCAAATTTTTTCAAGAGCCTGATTCAAGACTGCCTTAAATTTCAGAGAATACCAGATTTAAAGCAAGTCATTAATCTTACACCGATTGACTATATCGGTGTAACAATTGCGTATCTCTCTCAGCAACCCTCCAATTTTAATAGAACCTTCCACGTAGTAAATCCTAACTATCTCACTTGGGATAACCTGTACAAAGAACTTGCTAAGCTATCCCCAGCATTAAAAAAAGTTAGTTACCCAGAATGGTTAACCCAACTGAATAACTATATACAAAAGGACAATCCCAGTTTACTGAAGCCTTTTCTAAACTTACTCGATGTATCAACAGATTTTCCTCTAGAAAACCTTCACTTTGATTGTCAAAATACACAACAAGAGCTCACAAATACCTCTTTTCAGTCACCATGCATAAATGCAGACTTGTTTAGAAAATATTGGTCGCACTCTTTAAAGTCTCTTAAAGTGCAAGAGGAGGTCATTGAAGGTTGAGGATCTTAACTTTGCCTCACAAGATCTTGGATGATAGTTAAGACCTTGTCTAAAAAACAAACAGATAACCTATGGATGTAATAACCGTCGCCAATAGACAGAAACTAAGTTGTAGGCCTAACCCTTCTACATCAGAAATTTGAAAAGCAGCAGTCGTAATGACTCGCATATCAGAACTAGGAGATAACGTTTCCCCTGCGCAAGCACCGGCAGCACAGGCACCAATTAGTGTCATCAGGTTATCCGCCTCAACCGTTGCAATAAAACCTGTAACTAAAGGAAGACCAACTGCAATCGCTGACCAAGTATTTCCTAAAACTGCTCCTATGATTGTTATGGACAAAAAGACAATAACAGGGGCAAATGATATAGAAATATGCAAGAAATCAACTAAGCGACCTATATTCTCACTAAAGTTGAGATCTTCGACTAAAACAATGGCAAACGCCCATGATAGTAACAGAGTCATCACGGCAGGAAGCATTTCGTATACCCCGTTAGAGGCTCCTTCAGTTAGTTCACGGAGAGATAAGCGACGCTTTAACAACAACCAAACAGAGATAATTGCCAAGACTAAACCTGCTGAGGTAAACAGCGAGAGTGTGCCTTGTCCATGTCCCAAAGCTTCCAAAACACGTGTCCAGATACTAGTTTCCTTAGTGAAATGCAGTGACTTCCAACCGGTCCATCCGATAAAGAATACGGCAATAGCGGTTAACCCTAAAGGAATAAATAGCATCATACAGATATCGGGCCAGGTAACCTTTGTGACTCGAAATTGACTTGATTGAGACATGGATTCATCTGGCTTATCCATCGAGCGAGTTGCAGATTTAGTTCCCCCTAAATCTTGACTAAATTTAAAGGGAAAAACCCCGGCGATGGCAATCAATAGAATAACAATCCAACCATAAAAGTTCTGACTAATGGTTTGCAAAATAAAATCCAAATCTGACAGCCCTACCTTCTGAACTAAACCTATCTTGTGAGCCTGAATTAATAAAAAGAACATGCTGGTTGAGATTGGGACAATCAAGCTAAATGCCGTTGCACTGATAATGATCATGACTGCTGAAAAGCGCCGAAAGCTGGTATTGCCTGGCCACCCTCTTAGAATGGCACTCCTAGATAACATATTGAGATAGTCATCAAAGGCAGTTAAAAGGCCACTAAATAGAACGATGAGAAACGCCAAGCGATTAGACTGGATAAATTGACCTGCAATATGTTTAAAGGTATTGATCTGGCCGCTTTGCTCCATGATGCCAAATGTGGCACCCAGCAGTAATGTCAAGAAAGCAAGCATTGCCGCTTCAGGCTCACCAATAGCTCGACTTAAGCTGTCTGAAATACCTAGTAAAGCATTGACTAAATTACCCTGAGCTGCCAACAAACATGCAATCGATAATCCGGCCATCATTGAAACAACGATGCTCCGGGTCTTGATTAGGATGATCACTAAAATAATTGACGGAATAAAGCTGCCCATAATCCACCCCGAAAAACTGCATAGCTTGGTTATTGCTGATGATCAAGCGTGGTTTGATATGGCGAGCATCAAAATGGGAAAGGTAAGCCTATAGGAACTCCGACGTTTTACCGAAAGTTATTTTGATGACTGTATAGCCTCCAAGTAATTGAAACTATTTAAGGCTACTAGCTCACCACACAAGCTTGACATGAGAAGTTGAAAAAAATGATCAAGAAAATAGGCCAAGACTCAATAGCAACCCAAGCATTAGTTAAAATTTCTGCAGGGGTAATCCTCATTATCTTCGCCTCTGCCATTGGTAGCTATCATTTCCTTAAAGCTGTGTTGGAGGCACAAACAAAGGAAAAGCTTGAAAAATATGTAATTGAGCGAGTAGAAGGGGAGAAAAAACTATTTGCCTTAGCTGAAGATAATATTACCTTAGTTAAGGACGCCTTTCTTGTTCAGCTAGAACAAAACCAAGATAAAGACTACTCTGCAGAATATAACCAATATTTTACTCAGTTCCCGGATGGAGTAACCCGTAACCGCCCCGAATATCCCTACGATCAGGTTGCGGCCTTATTTCTGGATGATGAGGTGGTGGTCAATGCAGATGTTCAAAGACGAACAGTTATTGCTTATGATCTAGCCACCCATTACGGTCGTGCATGGATCAATCGATTTCCCAACCTCTACTTCCTGGCACCTGAAAACTTTTCGATAGGCTACTGGCCGACATTCGATTGGCCTTCTGAGGCAACCCCAGATATCGATGAGACAGAGGAAGAATATTTCTATATCTCTGACCCGGAGCACAACCCTGAACGGCAAACAGCCTGGACCGGTGTTTATATTGATCCAGTTGCCGAAGACTGGCTCGTTTCAATTGTGACACCTGCCGATGTCAATAATCGACATGTCATGACAATTGGACAAGATGTCCCCCTTGATAATCTGATCCAACGGACAATCAATGAAACTTTAGAAGGAACTTATAACATTATTTTTCAGGAAGATGGCCGTTTAATTGCCCATCCTGAACTTAAGGAAGAAATTATTAAGAATGAAGGGAACTTAAATCTAAAGGACATTGATAATCAAGCTTTAAATCGTATTTATGAGCTGGCTTTAAATAAAAAAAATCAAGCTATTATCGTTGACGATCCCGACGGAAACCAATATTTGGCTGTTACGAAAATTCCGGGCCCAGATTGGTTGTTTGTGACCGTCTTTCCCAAGGAAATTATTGTAGCCGAAGCTGCTAGTAAGATTCCGTTTGTAGTAGCTTTAGGACTTGTGGTGTTACTGGTTGAGCTTGCGGTATTGTCTCAGGTAATGCGCAGGGATATCACCTCTCCACTGAATGGTATTACAACAGCTACCGCTAAAATTGCCCAGGGTGACCTTACGATTAAGATTGATGAGTCTAGAGACAATGAGCTAGGTCATTTAGCAAAGTCTTTTAATGCGATGACCCAAAAGCTTAAAGAGTCCTTCAATACTTTAGCTCAGACCAATGAGGAGCTTGAGGAGCGTGTTGAACAAAGAACAATAGAACTAAAAGACGCTAAAGAACGTGCAGATTCTGCCAATCATGCTAAAAGCGAATTTTTAGCGAATATGAGTCATGAGCTCAGAACACCACTTAATGGCATTTTGGGGTACGCCCAAATTCTACAAACTCAGAGAAATCGATCCGACAAAGATCGCAAGAGCATTCAAACCATTGCCCAATGCGGCAATCATCTTTTAACCCTAATCAACGATGTTCTAGATATCTCTAAGATTGAGGCTCGAAAGCTTGAGCTAAATCCTAAACCCTTTCATTTTCCCTCTTTTGTACAAGGTGTGGTTGAAATCTGCCGTATTCGTGCTGAGCAGAAAAATCTACCGCTCGTTTTTGAATCCCTCGACAATTTACCGCCGGGCATCGTTGCTGACGAAAAGCGGCTACGTCAGGTTTTGCTAAACCTGATTGGTAATGCAGTCAAGTTTACCGAGAATGGCAGCGTCACTCTTAGGGTAGGGGCTCATAGTCACCCTGAAGAGCCATTGATGACCCAGCTCCATTTCTCCATTGAAGATACAGGTATGGGCATTGATGCTGATAACCTTGAGAAGATCTTCATGCCCTTTGAGCAAACGGATAGCACTAAACATGTGATTGAAGGAACAGGCTTAGGCCTTGCCATTAGTCAGCAAATCGTAGAACTGATGGGTAGTCAAATCCAGGTGAAAAGTACACTGGGTGTGGGGAGCATTTTTGAATTTGAAATCACTTGTCCCCTGGCAGAGGATTGGATACAGGCAGATCTGCAGCAGCAAGGGTTAGGCCAGCTGATCGGATATGAGGGTAAACCTAGAAAAATCTTAGTCGTTGACGATCGTTGGGAGAATCGTTCTGTAATAGTCAATCTTCTAGAACCCTTGGGATTTCAACTACTCGAGGCCCACGACGGTCAGGATGGGTTGACCAAAGCACAGTCATTTTTACCAGATTTGATCATCACTGATTTGCTAATGCCCAATCTGGATGGCTACGGGCTACTCAAACAGATTCGTGGGTTACCAGAGTTCAAGTCAGTTCCAGTCATCGCGTCGTCTGCCCATGTATCGGGCCTAGATCGACAGGAAAGTATTGAGGCAGGGTTTAATAGCTTTTTGCCTAAACCTGTACATGTTCAAGAGCTAACAGAGCAACTACAGAAGGGGCTGCAACTCAAGTGGAAGTACGAGCTAAACTCTGAAACTGTATCGACACAGACAGATGGTGAAACTGAGATGATTGTGCCGTCATCGGGAGAGCTTATACTCCTCTATGAAGCGGCTGAAAAGGGCTATATCTCAGATATTAGGACTGAAGTCGATCGACTTAAACAGATCAGTCCGGACTATACACAGTTTGCTGATAAGCTGCTGGAACTGGTCGACGAGTTTGATGATGAAGCGATTGTTAAACTAGTAAAACCGCATATCCACTGTTAGATGCATAGCTTTTTTAGGGATACATCAAATTTTGGGAATTCTGAGTTCACTGGACTAACTAAAACCAGCATTTGCTTTGACGATCCTCAAAGCAGCGTCTTCTTACTTCCTGAAACTGGACCTCGCTAGACCATGCCCAGCCCCCATCAAAGTGAGATTTTGATTGTTGATGATATTCCCACCAACATTAAGCTGCTATATGATTTTCTGCAGCAATCTGGCTACAAAGTGTCAATTGCCAAAAGTGCAGAGAGTGCCTTTAAAAAGCTAGAGAAAATCACACCGGATCTGATCTTATTGGATGTGATGATGCCAGGGCCAGGGATGGATGGGTTTGAAGCCTGTAAAAAGCTAAAGCAGGCTCCTGAAACTCAGGAGATTCCAGTCATCTTTATGACGGCTTTGACCGATGAAGTGGATAAGGTCAAAGGACTGAGTATAGGTGCTGTTGACTATATCACCAAACCCATTCATACAGATGAAGTATTGGCCCGCATTAAAGTTCATCTGGCACTCCGACATACGCAAATGCAGCTGATTGATGAAATTGCTGAAAGGAAGCAAACGGAGAGAGAACTACAGAAGGCCCTCGATAAACTCCAAAAAGCACAAATACAATTGGTGCAAAATGAAAAGATGTCGAGCTTGGGACAGCTGCTTGCCGGTATTGCCCATGAAATCAATAATCCGGTAAATTTTATCCATGGTAATCTCCAGCATGCTGAGTGCTATGTAGAAGATCTGCTAGGGTTAATTAGCCTTTACAAAACGAATTTTCCCAGCCCACCCAAAGAAATTTCAGACAAGATAGATGAGATTGAGCTTGACTATCTTGAGAAAGATTTAGTTAAAATATTGACCTCTATGAGTGTTGGGACCAGTCGTATTTGCGAAATTGTCCTCTCCTTGCGAAATTTTTCGCACCACCATGAAGCAACTGTTAAACAGACTGATATCCACGAGGGTATTGACAGTACCCTCACCATCTTGCACAGCAACTTGCAACGCAAAAATAGCTATCCTGACATTGAAATCGTCAAAGACTATGGGACTTTACCCAAGGTTGAATGCTATGCAGGGCAGCTCAATCAGGTGTTTATGAATCTGTTGAGTAATGCCATCGAAGCCCTCAATGAGCGGGATGCAACCAGAACGGCACTAGAAGCTAAAGCCAATCCCAGCACCATCAAGATTTCAACCCGGATCAAAGGTGAATGGTTGAGGATTGGAATTATGGACAATGGTATAGGTATTACTGAAGAATTGCGATCGCAAATTTTCAACCCCTTCTTCACCACCAAGGACGTTGGCAAGGGGACCGGCATGGGCCTATCCATTAGTTACAAAATCATCACTGAAGTTCACAAAGGGAAAATCTGGTGTGAGCCCAATCCTGATCAGCCGTGCACCCAGTTTTTTATTGAAATCCCCATATCCGTCAGCTAAGCCTGGGGCATCATCACCCCATAAGAAAGTGTCAGATTCCTCAGCTAGCGCCGGCGCTATATGGCATTAACAATGCCTTTAAACCCTGGCGACGCTTGGGGGCTTAACCTCGTATAAAAAAGTCATCCTGCCCACTGACGGGCAGGATGACTTAGGTGAAAACATATCTCTGATTTAATCCATCTCAGCAAATCTCGTGATTTGCCGAGAAACGGTGTTATTTCAGGTAGGCCGACAGACAGGTGGGAGTGGTTTTAGTTCTTAACTCGATGATATCCTGGGTCTCCGACGGCTGAGAAAACAGTCTCTCCAAATTCTCACGATTAGGCAACTGGGGAGGTTGAGTACTCAAACAGAGTAAGCCTTTACAAATTAGATCCATCAGTTGGGTCTGGTTAGCCGGTGTGGCAAATTGACACCAGCGGGGTCTTAATCTCTGAATGGTTTGGAGCATTTCATACAGGTCTTCGCTGATCTGGTAGGTGGTAAAATACGGATCCTCAGGGACAAACAGTTCGATTTTTCGCGCCAGACTGGCTAGACCTGATTCTATGCGAAACTGCAGATTTGGCAATAGGGAAAGGAAGCAGTCATCTCGCGTAGGCAACTGTAAAAGCGCCCGTTGTTGAAAATAGCCTTCGACTAATGGATAAATAGCCTCAGTTGGGTTGTGGATAGTCCGGCAGAAATACGAGCTAGCACAATCTTCCGATTGCTGCTGAATAAAGATATATCCAAAGTTCACAGCCTGGAGATCTGCCTGGTGGAAGTTGTCGACCCAATGCTCAAGTTCAGCATTATAGGCCTCCAGGGTTTGGCCAAAGGGTGCATGGCTGTGGGGGACCGAAAATAAAATGTCATCTCGGTCTGCGGTGCACAGTACAAGCTGGTGGGAACTGTTACCATGCCACCAATGATCCAGTTTGGTTTGATAGGTTTTGATATCAACCAAATCGGTGACAATAAACACATGGCCCTTTGGATTCAGATACTGGGCGCTGTTGCTGATAATAGCGGCGAGAATCTCTTCCCCCGTAGCTCCCCCGTCCCGGAATCCCAGATCCTGCTTAGGACTGGGGACAAAGGGAGGATTCGCCAAAATCGTATCAAAGGTTTGATGGGCAACTGGTTCATAGAGGCTGCCGTGACAGAACCGAACATTGCGTACATCATTGAGCTGAGCATTAAACCGAGAAAATCGAATGGCTCGGGGATTGAGATCCACACTGGTTACCGCCTGGGCATAGCGACTGGCGACCAATCCCTGCACACCACTACCACAGCATAGATCCAGGACAGTCTCAACTGA
>JAAUYB010043461.1_pt1 | contig 11072 bp, 16 predicted proteins | sample 7278071 | NCBI WGS metagenome assembly JAAUYB01 (sample SAMN14350121, study PRJNA611818) | marine sediment metagenome | isolation source: surface marine sediment (1.8m) | place: French Polynesia: Moorea | collected 2018-08 | reverse complement strand
CCTAGGTATATGACTGAGCATAAACGACACGAAAATGATACAGAAGTCATTAACCTATGTATATTGTTCAATAAAATACATTTGAAAAGGTATTCTATTAAACAGTTGTGACATAATAAGTATAATAATTTAGTAGTAAGGAGCAAGTGTCCAAATTACTTTTCATAGCCACGACCATGAACTGATCATGATCACGAGCACATGGCGATGGCGAAATGACGTCATTTCCGGAATTTTTATTTCCGGTTCCTGTATAATATTTCCGGATCCTGTGACGTATTTCCTGTGCAATATTTCCGCAATTTAGCATATTTGGTGTCTTAAGAAAGTGTAACATCTTGAAGAAAGTGTAACGTCTTAAGGATGAAAAAGTTGTTAAAGGTAGGCTTGTAGTATATCGTTAGAAAGCTTGAAGAAAGTGTAAGACAATGCAATAGGTTTAAGAAGTGTAAGATGAACCAGTAAGAAATGACAGCATCTTAAGACATTGTAACGTCTTGAAAATTGAAAAGTGCACAAATGCTTGGTATTTGGTATCGTTTTAAAGGTATTGAAAAAAGAAAGACAATGCAATAGGTTTAACAAGTGTAAGATGACATAGTAAGAAATTATAGCATCTTAAGAAAGTGTAACGTCTTGAAAATTGTACATCTTGAGAAATATAGGTTATTTGGTATCTATTGAAAGGTGCTGACGAGTACAACACGATGAAATAGTTAAACAATGTGTAAGATAAAGCAGTAAGGAATTGTAGCATCTTAAGACAATGGAACGTCTTGAAAATTTTAAAGTTAAGAAATGTACCGTATTTGGTATGGTTTTAAAGCGTATGAAGAACAAATGCAATTAAGAATGTGTCACGTGACTGCATGAAAAAGTTGTCAAGGTAACGTGCAATAGTTTAACCAGTGGTGCAATGCGTCAAAACCGTTAGATACATTTTAAAATTACGACACGTGCTTTGAACAATGTGTGAATGAAACCTTTGTTAAAATGTTAGCGTCGTTTTAAACCTGCATAATGTTTAGTATTGTTGTAGTGACGACGTTTAGCATTGTTCTAATGATATTGATGTATGGTATATAACGAAGCACCTGTTTTGAACCTGTCACACACTTGTGGAATTGACTCATTGCCCAAAAAGAGCTTGAGAATGGCGCATCATTTTAAACTCTATGTGTTATTCTGGTATGATGAAGAATATAGTATACCGGATTATTTGGAACATGTAAAGACTGTGGACAGAGGTCATTCCAAAACGAAGGTGTTTAAGAGCAAAAAGTATGATTTACTGAGAGACATGATGAACGATTACAACGCTATACAGATACCTAAAGTAGATGCAACACCAACCTTTTATAAAAATGATGAACGGCTACCACCTAACGTCTACAAACATTACATAAAAATATAACATGCGCATGACTGAATATTTTATGTGTAAAAACTGTGGTTGATGTAGGAATGTGTGTCATAATGTATCATTTTACACTTCGAGTACTATGCTGGGATGATGATGAATATACCATACCTTCTTTTTTAAAGCTTGAACTTACAAAACACAGAGGATATTCTAAAGTGAAGTTATTTAAAAGTATAGAATATGATTCGCTGAGTGACATGATGGATGATTTTAATAGTATACAGATACCACATGCAACAGCACACTTTTATCACGATGATGAACACCTCTACAATGAATGTGAAACTACGGAATATTTATAAAGTGCCAAAAAAGTACTTATAACATGTGGATGACTGTTGAATACATCCAAGTGAAATAACTTGTAAATGTATAATTGTCTCTTCTGTAAAAACATTTGATTAAGAATTATATAAAATGAAATAAATTTGAAAATATGTGTAAAATAATTAAATGTGTACCTGTGAATAAACGTGTTTTAATAAAATATTGTTGAATGGATTTAATTCGAATAACACAAGGCAAAATTCAGAGTACTCAATTTTATTTCACACTAAATACATTTTTTACAAGTCGAGTTACTTTTTTATCGTTTTCTACAAGATCAGTGCTATAGTTTGCAATAATTTTTTCAAATGGGTAAAACTGTCTAAGATGTGCAAAGTACAGTACATGATAACCGCAAGCTGCAGAAAAGGGAGATTGCACCATTCTTGTATTGTATATCCATTCACCTTCCCATCTCTGTTTCGGCCTTCTTCCAAATGTATCAAAGAATTCAATCATTCTATCCACATAAAATAGTACCCAATGTTCGCCTTCTTCATCACTGTAATCTGTGTTAGCAATGTATAATCCTTTCTTTGGTATTGACGGTAATTGATCCACAGCAAAAACACCGCGAAAATTTGGGTAGTTCTTTAATGCTTTCTCTAATTCATCTGTCTTTAACATCTTTTTGAATGTTTCACTCTTAATTCATGTAATCTTTAATCACGGTGTTAAATCTGTCAATCTGTAGAGTATTTTCGTATTCACCTATACAAAGAATTGTGACAGTTTCTGGGAGTGCTGTACCGAATTTCACATGCAACTGAACATCACCACGTTTTACAAGCTCTAAATGATCACCGTCGTTGTTGTCTGCAGTAAGATCGAAGCAATATATCGCATAACCATCCTTAAAGTCAGCCAGAGAGATATCCAATCCTTTATCATCGAATAATATACCAGATGAAGAAAAGAGTGTCATGTAACATTCTCTAAATAAGTTATTTGTAAAATCAGGTGTCAGTGGTGTACTTGGATAGTTGTTAATGCCAACAGATAGATAAATTTCGTTCAGGTCATAATTTTTGAAGTTAAATGGATTCTTTTTGAAATTTCCAATCTGTGCTGATTCTGAGACAAACATGACATATTCCCTCTTTGGTATTTGTCCCATTGAAATGATTTCACTATGAGACTGTAAACCTCGAGCAATTGTAATAGGTTTTGTCTTTAATCGTCTTATAGGATAGTAGAGTTTATAACCTTCTGTACGTTTTCTTACTTGTTCCAATGCTACAGTACTGTTAACTTTAACCACTCTTGTATGTAATTTGAGATCTTTAAATTTAGGTTTGTATGGAGGATTGACTTGATTAGCCATGAAACAAAACTTTGGATCACTTGGAATAAGATTGAGGCATATTTTCGTAGATGGTGGCAAAAGTCTTTCCTGTTGAAACATAGCTAAATTTGGTCGCATGATATAATCTCTGTAATTGCCAGTATTGAATCCTTCTGCACGTTTGACAAGTCCTTTATTATCACCATCGAGTGCTAAAACCTCCATTTGTCCTGCTGTATCTTTACAATATCCCTGAATTTCATTTTGTGTTTTTGCAGCTTCTTTACCGTAATTCGTAAGGGCTAGTAGCATAGATTCATAAGGATAGAATGCATTACTCGTTGTTACAATCTGTCCATTTATTTCCAAATCAATTTGTTTAAATAGACTATGTGCTGTATTATTCACAGGTCCTCCTTTATCATGTGGGTCTCCTCCTGCACCATCAATTTTAACTTGAAATGAAAGATACGTTTTTGCTAAATCTAAGAATAATGCTTCTCCTGCTGTAAATTCAAATTTAATACTATGGCTATCATTCACTTCTCTCGGATTCACTTGTATCCATTTTCCATCTTCAATAGCAACTTGAGTAGGTGGTAAACAAAATAAATCTAATTCAGAGGTACTGCATTGTTCCGACTTTACTTCTGTCATAGTTGTAATACTTTCTTGAATGCTATAATGCTATAGTTTAGTCTTCGTCGAATATGTCTGCTTCTTGAGATGCTTTCACTTTCTTAGCTGGTGGAGAACTGATATCGGGCTCACTGAATACATCATTTATACCCTGTCTTGCTGCACTTACACCCATGTCTAATAGTGGATTGATAGATTTTTTAGCAGCTTTTTTAGCATGTTTCTTAATCACATTCTGCCAATCTGCATCCGATTTTTCTAATTCATCCAAGATATTGCTACCTTCACGTAACCAATGCTTTGATGTGGAATATCCTGCCTTCTTTAATACTGGTATAGCTTTACGGAAAAACGATGCAAAATGTGCACCAACACCATATCCTTTTTGTCTACGTCTACCTTTATAAATTCTCATACTGTTAAACTGTTAAATTTTTCTATATTCTTGGTCTAAAATGAAGTTTCACGATAGACAGTCCTGTAGTAAATGGTACTAAATCACCTGCGCTATTCCTTATAGCTATCAAAATACTTTCAAAATGTTTTTTCTCTAGTGGTACATATTGTACAGGATTAAACGTATGCGAAATAATGGTATTGGTTCTCTGTGGTGCTGGTGTCACTTGCAATAGTTTAGCATGTGTATCACCTACGACTTGTGGTTCTATAATATCTGAGTAAATGAAAAGACTGTAGAAACTATTCTTAACGTCAAAGGGGTATTCTCCAGTTATTCTATCTCTACCCTTGATCACTCTCTCTTTAAACCCAAGTAATGCACCTAATGGCCAATCCAATTCTATTTCAATGCCGTCATAAGGTAATTTCACTTCGATATATTTTCCAGCTTTGTAGAATCCTTCACGTCGTTGTAAACGTGGTATAGATAATGTAGCTACCATAAGAGAATTAAGTGAATGTAATAGCATATCAGGTCTTTCATAGTGTCCTTCAGGTATAGGATAGGTTACATTGATACCATTTTCCATGCTTTCTTCTTTACCTTCAATTTGTATGGTAAAAGAGTATAATCGATGAGGTGCACCATTCACATGTTGTTTTGTATTCAGTGTGACCTTATCCGTAATCTCTTGTTTTTCCATACCTAAATCATGGGCTAACTGTCGACTTAATGCTATCTTTGACACTCTTTCAGGTAAATCAATTTTAACATTTCTATTTTCGTAGAAGAATGCACCATGACTTCCTTGTACCACCCTTTTCACTTGATTCCTTAATTCTGCTACTAGACTATTGATATCTGGAAATACTCCTTGTACAGTAATACTTTGAATATCTCTAGGTGTTGTAATTTTACCAGGTTGTCTGCGAAATGTCACATTGTTTCCTCCTTTAACGACATTATACCAATTTGCAGGAAATATTAACTCACATAATCCTACTTCCCACTTATCTTGAAACTCTAGTGCTTGAGGTAATTTAGTACGAAATTCACTTATAGTATTTTCAGGATAAAAATTTTCTGAAGAATTACTTGGTAACGTAATATAGAACTGTTCCATGCTGAATGTGACTATTTTTCATCTGCTTCCTTATTTTATATCTTTTCTCTTTATCTTTGGAGAAGGTAACAATGACCCTAATCCTGTCGCTACCATAGCTGCCCAATAGCTCTCAGTACCATTATTAAGACAGAGATTAACTAAGCCAACTATAACTACTAAAGCTATCACACTCAACTGTGAAAAAAAGACAATTTCTTCTTTAGGTATTTTCTCTCCAGCAATGACCCATCTACTACCATTTTCAGGTACTATACCATTACTAGAACTTTCTTCATGAGATACTTCCTTAGATACTTCTACTACAGTGTCTTCCATGATAATAACAAAAAACACAAATAATTTAAGAAATATACAAAATTTATTACAAATGATTTATTTCACTTGCTTTAATCCAAGAATTTGCAGATGAAGGATATCCTTTCCATTTCACATAATATTCTTTGGTTGCATTTCTTCCTCTCTCTTGTAATATGTGTTCAACTGTGTAATATTCTGGTGGTGTTACTTTCTGCAATTCAAATTCATAAAAGGTTCCTGTCAATATTTCATTGTTACTATCTTTGATACGATATACTGGTGGATCTCTAGGTATTCTCGCTGTAACAGTAAATATTTCTTCACTCCAATTTCCTGCATATCCTTTCTCAAACACTCCTTTCAATTTACTTATTCTGACAGTATCACCCACTTTGAAACGGTACTTTTTAACATAGTTCTTCATGTTTTTGTATAAGACAGCTCTCACTTCTGCTACATTACTCGCATTGACATCAGCTGGTCTATGTTTAATACTTCTATGTATCCGATGGTTGTAGGCATGCACAAAGTCTTGTAATTTATCAATATATCGTCGTGTATTATGTTTCGTAAAATATCGCCACATGTATCCTTTTAATGTCTTTTGAAACCTTTCTACTATGGCTGCTTTGACTTCATTCTGTGCTAAGTAAAATTTTATACCGTGTTTTCTGCAATACTCTTTCACGTCTTTATTGACAAATTCACCACCTTTATCCGTTCTAATACGTTTTGGTTTTCTACCTGTTTCAATAATCTTTTTAAATGCTTCTAATAACACTGGTCCAGTTTTTCTCTTTAACGCGAGTACCCAAGCAAATTTACTTAATGTATCAATGCAACAAAGGAGATAGCGGTAACCATCATTAAATTCTGCAATGCTACCAAGGTCTGTTAAATCCAATTCCCACTGTTCATCAATGTTATATACTACGATACGATTTCTTCTCCTACGTCTTGTTTGTTTATGTAATGTATAACTGTCTTTACTTCTAAGGTATTCTGCTACTTGTTTCCTAGTGATGCCGTGCTTTTTCACATGTTTATATAAGACATTTGGTGTACTGAAGCCTGCAGGATGTCTTGGATCATTGTAAATAGTATCAAGAATGTTTAACTCGGTAGCGTGTGCCATGTCTTCTTAGGTATGTTTACTGGTGGTGGTGTACGTGTGGGTGTAAGACTTAAGCTACGATCTACTGGTGTAAGAGTTGTTTCAGGTGACATTAATGTAAACCTTCTAGCATGCTGTCGTGTAGGATATGGTGTACTTTCATAAATATCGTCTTCTCTTACAGGATTAATGTAAGTATCCCAATGTTCTTTATTTGCTACAAGAGTTTGTGGTATGTTAGCTTCTTTAACCAATTCTGTAAACTGTGCAAATCCTGCAGGTAATGTTGTACTTCTGACTTTTGTTAATTCTGTGACAAGGTCTGCAATGTTACTACCTGGTATACCTTCTACTTCACCTCTTTTATTCCAAGTAATATTAGGTTCTGTACGCTTTATCCAGTTGAATATTTGTTCTGCTTTCTTTCGCTGTTTCAAAGGTACGTCATCAATAGGTGATGGATTTGATACAGGTGTTGTAGTCTTCACTTCTTTAGGTTGTGTGGCAAATTCTTTCGTTGTCATATATTTTTGTAGTGTTTGAAAATATTTTTGAGCTTTTGTTGCATCTGGTAAATCGGCATTCAGAATATCTTTCATTTCTGCATCTAAAGTAATAAGCTGTTGTCCTACTACACCCATTTTCTGTTGCTGGTTATAACGTAAGGAATCTAAAAGATCTTGTGGAACTACTACCATTGGACGTGTCATTCTGCTCTGTTACATCTACGATACTGTCTCATTTCATTAGTAACACCCCCTTTTTACAGGCTATTAACGATATGATTTACAACATGTGGTAATGCAGCTTTTAATATCGGTTTCAACATGGCTTGTAACATACCACCTTTCTGTACAATCTTCTTTTTTGTTCTAGTGCTAACTTTTGGTGTAGCCATCTGTCGCAATTGATTCCTATGTTTACGTAGATTCGATTTTTCATCTTTTGTCAGTGTTATAGTCCCTTTTAAAATATTTAATGCACACTCACTAAGTAACTTCATAATTTCTGGTGGTGCTCCATTGATCAACGTTTTCCTGTACTTTGGAGTTGATTTAGATAACATTTGCAAGAATGCTCTGTGATCTCTTAACTTTTCCATCCTACTTTCTTGTAATCTCCTATGAAACTGAAGTTCGAATGACTTGTCGTAAGGTTTTATTTGACAATTTTACTCATCACAACTCCAGCAATATTACCTCCGATAGCAGCTAAGATAGGAATGAGAAATGCTGGTAAAAATCCTCCTTGCTGTAATATTTTCTTCTTCGTTTTAATTGAAGTACGTTTATTAGCTAAGGTCTTAATTTTCTTTGTATGTGGTTGTAGTTTTGCCTTTTCTTGCTGCGTCAATAGTATAGATCCCTTAAGTATGTTAAGAGCGCAATCACTTAATAACTTTATCACTTCTGGTGTAGCTTTCTGTAATAATACCTTTTGATATGCAGGTTTAGCACCATGTAACAACTTCAGATAACCTTCCATAACTGATACAACATACACGATACTTCTTTATTTATATGTTTTACTTCGGAAAAAATACAATCTGTTCTTCTCCAGGAAATATACGTGTTCTTAGTCGAAATCTTTTATCAATACCTTGTCGCAGATCTACAAAGAGATATCCATAAGGGTTCTGCATTGCGTGTTCATAAGCCTGTCTCATGTGCTGACTTTTACCAGGAAACATTTGTCTTCCTATATAATCAATTTGAGACGCATCTTGTGTATTTTCAAATAAGACAAGGTGTTTTGCATTCTGTTTTATCGTTCTCATCTCTTTAGAAGGATAAAATATGTTATGTGTAACGAATATAACACTGATATCTCTATGTCTTCCACTGACAAAGAGTTGTGTAATTTCTTTACTCATAGATAACATAAGATCATCCAATATAAGTAAGTATTTTTGTCCTGGTGCAATGCTATAGTTCAAACCTTCGACAAATTCTATACCTTCCATCAGTGAGAAAATAGGTTGATATTGTCCATAACACCATATTATTTTATCTGGTGCATCTTTTATCATGTCATCTCTATGGTAAAGTAATTTCCTGATCCATTCTGTTTTACCTGCACCACTAGGACCATTTACAACACAACTAAAAGGATGCGAAAGACGTAAATCAGGTACGACCTCCATCATACTACTAACAACAACACTATATTTCATCTACATTTATTGCATTTATTCATTCAGGTACAATATTTTCTAATTCTTCTTCCTGTTCAAGTATATGCTTTGCCTCATCTTCCAGTCTCTTTCTTTCTCTCCTTCTGTATATGTTTAATGGTTTTACATGTCGCGGTTGTAATACTTCTTCTCGAATACCAAACTTTTTTATGACTGTATCAATCATTTCTCCTTTTGCTACCATTTCGTCATATTCTTTTTGTGCTTCGAGTATACTATGATAGATTGAGTCTGTCGTATGCTTCTTTCCTTCTTTTTTAATATTTCGTCTATTTAGCATTTCTACATTTTTACATCCACTCCATTCTTGCACTGATTTGACTGATGTAGGATTTTTGAAGTGTAGTGTATAAGCTCCTTTATCATAGAAGAAATTATCAGCTTTCGATTTAAATAATTCATCTAACACTTCTGACCGTTCTACCCGTACGATAATGTTACGTCTTCTCGTCATAGCTGCTCAATGTCTAATGAGACACGATCTATATAAATGTTCAATGTAAGGTTTAATACCACGTGATCAAATGCACACTATATAAGCTCATAAAACATTTTCGTTATTATTCATCATGCACTGCCCACACTGTGACAAGGTCTTCTCTCATTATTCTAGTTTATATAGCCATGTACAAGTGAGGCATAGTGGATTAAGGTATAGGTGTGATGTATGTATTAAAGCATATACCTCAAATGTAGCAAAATGTCTTCATATGAAACTGGAACACAATATTGAACCAAAAAGAATGGAAAGAGAATTTAAGTGTTATACATGCAAGAAGGAGTATGTACGAAAAAGACAATTAGAAGATCATATTATTGCTGAACATTCGAATGTCACATTTCCGTGTCATTATTGTAACAACGTGTACAAGTATAGACATTTTTTATTAAGACATTTGAACCGTAAACATAAGGAAAAGAAATTCGACTATGAGAAATTGTTAAAGGAAGGAAAAGATCATTGGAAGTATGTCGCAGAGAACAAGGTACCATTGGATACATTACCAGAAGATACAGCACATGCTATTAGACAATATCTGCAGTATGTCGCTACAAATAAAGTGGCATACGGTGACAAGTATGAAGAAGCTGTATAAAGGTTAGAGAATATATAAAGTATGGAAAAATATTCTAGTCTCATTTATGCAAAATGCTTTACTTGTGTTTCATCGCATGTCTTATGTTTAGTAGTGCTGTAGGTTTTAGAGTCATTAACCCATTATACGGTCCCGAAGTTATTGCAAGCGATGGAGAAGAGTTAAATTTTGGCACTATAAAAATTGGTATTAAGAAGGATGAATATGTTGACATAAGAGACAGAAAACATAGTGTTCAACTGAATAAGAACGATTGGAGAAGATTACAGATTATAGCTCCGACATTAGAAAACTATATGGGACTTTATCACCTAAATGATCAATTTTTTGTCAATGTCGGACAAGTCAAGAATTTAACATTAACGAATGGATACAATGGTGTTACTATCTCACCTCATGTATGGCGAAAAATAAGAGAAAAGATGTCGTATATTACAAAGACTTTATTAATAAAATTTGATCCATAATAATTGTTGTTATTGTCTTTTAGAAAAACATGTATTTAAAGGCAGGCATGTCATCACTAAAATCACAGTTACATTTGTGAGCATCGAATACTTCAATATATTTTTGGAACACTTCAAGTATTTCAGTTAAATCTGTTGAAATCTCCATTAGTTCCTCACATTCGTCAATTTTTTCCACTATTTTATTTAAATTATTTACCGTTTCCTTTAGTCTTCTATAAATTTCCCATGTATCAAATACAATACTGCACATTTTTCTTGTACAACTTCCTTACATCCATCACATACTTTGCTACAATCCATCTTGTTATATTTTATCAGCTTGTTGTATTTGCAACAGGTTCAAAATGACGCTAACATTTAACAAAGCTTTCATTCATACATTGTTCAAAGCACGTGTCGTAATTTTAAAATGTATCTAACGGTTTTGACGCATTGCACCACTGGTTAAACCTATTACCCTTTTTCATCTTCTGCAGTCACGTGACACATTCTACACTTAATTGCATTTGTTCTTCATATGCTTTAAAACCATACCAAATACATTTCTTAACTTTAAAATTTTCAAGACGTGTCTTAAGATGCTACAATTCCTTACTGCTTTATCTTACACATTGTTTAACTATTTCATCGTGTTGTACTCGTCAGCACCTTTCAAATAACCTATATTTCTCAAGATGTACAATTTTCAAGACGTTACACT
>JAAUYB010049959.1_pt1 | contig 11082 bp, 8 predicted proteins | sample 7278071 | NCBI WGS metagenome assembly JAAUYB01 (sample SAMN14350121, study PRJNA611818) | marine sediment metagenome | isolation source: surface marine sediment (1.8m) | place: French Polynesia: Moorea | collected 2018-08 | reverse complement strand
CCATTTATGGTATTCCGCAAACTCGGCTTCTCTTCCAACCAACAAACGCGGGTCGCCGAGACGTTCCTCCAAGGGGAATTGCATTTGATCGATCTGCAAGCTCATCACCGATGACTCCCGTTGCACATGTTCTCGCCAAGCATAGCATAGAAGGATACTGCCCTTCTCCGCCGGAAAGCGTCATGGCGACTGAACTGCGAGTAACAACGTGCTGAGCCTCGGGTTAAGTAAAGTGCCGTGTACAGGCCTGAAACCAGGCCTGTACGCCGGAACTCCGGGTCTCTTACGAACCCGGCTAATTACCACCCTTCATTTCTTTCTGAAGACGGGCAACGTCTTCAGTGTGGCCCAGTGCCTGGTGTGCGGCAATCAGAGCGCGGTACCAGTTTTCGTTTTTGGGGATGCCGTTCTTGGCGGCGTCCTCGATCAGGCCGACGGCCCTCTCGTAGTCTTTCAGGGTCAGCTTGACCAAACCGTGAATCATGAAGTAGTTGCGGTTGTCCGCCGCGTAGTCCATGTTTTCGTGGAAGCGGTCCAGGTAGCTGTCCGCTTCTTCCCAGTTATGCAGGTTGAAGGCGCTCATCCCGGCCAGGTAGAGGGATTGACTGTCCTTCTCGTCGAATTTCAGGGATTCTTTGGCAAAGCGAAGCGATTGATCGAATTTCTGTTGGGCAAAGGCCAGTTGCGCCGTGGAATAGGCCAGTGACTTATTGGCCACGCCGGCATCCATGGCTTTGCTGAACCAGTCCAGGGCGGCGGGGTACTGCTGCTGTTTGACGGCAATATTGCCCAGCATGATGTAACCGTCACCGAAACCGGGCTCGGCAGTCACCAGTTCCTCGGAGATTGCCGCGGCTTTATCCCATTTGCCCTTTGTGAAGTAGCCCTGGGCCTTTTTGTACTTCTTCGCCAGTTTCTTGGGGAGCGGAAGGCTCTCGTTGTCCGCGGCCTTGAAGCCGGCCTTTTCGCCGCTTCGCAGCAGGGTCAGGTCGACGTCCTTGTATTCCGTACCGCGGGTTTTATCGATCCGAAGACCGATCGCCATCTTCTGGAAACCCTTCTGAGGTTTGACAGCGACAAAGTAATCGCCGGGCGAGGGAACGCCTTCCATCAGGTAGCTGCCGTCCTCGAGCGTATCCGTCCAGGAGACGCGTTCCATGCGACTGGTGTTGACCGCCATGGGGTTGGTCAGCAAGGTGCCGCGAGAAACCTCCGAGCCGCCGCGAGAGGCGGCAAAGATTTCGACGCGAATGCCCGCGAGACCTTCACCTTCAGTGGTGACGATCTTGCCGGCCACCGTCACGTATTCGAAGTTTTTGTACAGGGTTTGCCCGAACAGGGCGGGAGTAAGGCAAATCATCAAAAGAAATGCGCGAACCATTTGTGTTCTCCACTACGGTACGGGAGGAGCGGGGCTCCTCCCGTCTGTCGGGTCAATGGTTTAGAAGACGAAGTTCATACCCAGGTAGTAGGAACGCGGGAAGGTATACTCGGTCGGCTGATTGAAGGCCGAGCGAACTTCGCCGTCCAGCACGGGATAGTTGTTCAGGATAAAGTCCAGGTATTCCTGGGTTCCGGGTTCGGCATTGGTATTGAAACCACCGCGGCCCATGTAGGTGCTCACGCTGATGGGATCACGGGAGTTGACCACGTTGAAGATGTCGGCGTAAACGGACAGTTTGAACCGGCGGATGGTGAACTCGTGCTCGATGTGCATATCGGCGCGGCTCCAACTGGGATAGCGCTCGCTGCCGCGAGGAGCGGCCCAGATGGTCTCCAGGTCGCCGGTGCGGTTGGTGCCCTCGATGACGTTTTCGACCGCAATCGTGGGTGTCCAGGCGGCGCCGCTGTAGTACTGGTAGTTCAAGCCGATGCGCGTACCGAAATCGAAGGTGTAGGAACCGAAGAACTTCACCTGATGGGGCCGGTCGTTGACACGGCCGTAGTAGAAGTCGGGATTGCTTTGGTAGGGGCTGTCGAACAACGAGGTCGAACCGCTGTCGTTGCTGCTGACACCCTTGGTTTCGGAATAGGTGTAGGATGCGGTGAATTGCAGGCCGTCATTGGCCAGGCGCTTTTGCGCGGTCAGCATGACCGCATTGTATTCGCGCCATTCGCCGGGATAGGTAATGTATTCATAGGTTTCGTCCTGGTCGGGGTCGACATCTTCGATGGCGTCCTGCCAGGAACGGTGAACACCGCGAATACCGAAGGCATAAGCGCGGCCTACCTGCCGCTCATAACCCAGGGTGAACTCGTCCATATAGGCCGGGTTCCATTCCATGATATCGGCCTGGCCGACGGAGCCGAAGGTGGAGGTGTACTGGTACGTCCACAGTTCGGGATGATTGGCAAAGTGGATTTGCTCGTAATCGGCCGGATTATCCCAGGGCTCGATACCCATTTCGCGCAACTGGTTGACCGTGTAGATCAGTCTGTAGTAGTCGCGCTCGTAGGTGAGGTCAGGCTGGCTGTTGTCTACCAGGTAATCGTTGGGCGCATCGTAGTAACGGGAAGCAGAACCGTTGATAGAGGCGCCGTCCAGGTCATAGGCAAAGCCCATGCGCGGAGAAATCATGCTGCCGTAATCGGCGGAAATGATTTCGCGATTTTCCAGGTTGGACAGGCTGATATCCTCGGTGCGCAGACCCAGGGTAACGGTCAGCTTGTCGTTGACGGTCCAGGAATCGTTGATGTAGAAGGCCGTGTAGTCCTCGTAGGTGAACGCAAAGTCACGGGTGTCGCGATAGTCGTAGAAACGAACCGACGAAGAGGCATCGGGGAAGTCCAGGCGAACATAGAGACGCGCCCCGCCGTTCCAGGCGTCGGACTTACTGCCGTTGGTGCTCTCGCGAAACTCGGTGCCCACTTTGATGTTGTGCGTCCCCCAGGCGGAATTCAGGAAGGTATCGTAGCTCGCCTTGTAGGCGTCGTACTCGCGAGCGGATACATAGGAGTTCGGATAGGCAAAGTTCAGGTCATCGTAATAGGAACCGGAGTTGGTGACCAACTGCAACACGGGGTTGTCGTGAGAAGACTGTAGGTTCTCGCCGGCCAACTGGTTCAACGGGCTGTCCTTGCGGTTGAAGCTGACCTTCAGGAAGGAGTTGGCGTTGACTACCCAGTTGTAGTCGAAGTTGAAGTTCTCGCCGCCCTGTTCCTGGACGCCGGAGTTCAACGGGTTCCGGTAGTTGCTGTAGTTGCGATAGCCCGAGTTGGGAAACTCGATGGGATCTTCGATGAATTGGGCCACGAACGAATGACTGTCGTTCATCTGGTAGGTCAACTTCAGGTTGAAATAGTGACCCTCGTACTTGGGGAAGATGGCGGCTTCTTGAGAGGCGTCGCCCTCGTTATGGGACTGCCAATCTTCATAATAGAAGGTGTTCTTGTTCTTGCCGCGGGTTTCATAGGAGGTGAAGAACCACAGCTTGTCTTTGATGATGGGACCGCCCAGGGTGGTCGCAAAGCGATCTTCCTGGGTGTATTTGGTGGCTTCGTCGAAGGGTTTGCCCTCCGCTTCTTCGTTCCAATCGAAATCGGATTTGACAAAGCGAATATTGCCGTGGAACTCGTTACCGCCGGACTTGGTGACCAGGTTGACGACCGAACCCTGGAAGCGCCCGTGCTCGGCGCTCACGCCGCCGGTGACCACCTGAATCTCTTTCAGAGTGTCGAAGTTCATGGCGGTGGACCAGGTCTTGGTGGTGGGGTCGGTATGGTCGGCGCCGTCGATCAGGTAGACGTTATCGGTAGAGGCGCCGCCCAGCATGGACGGGTTGTTGTCTTCCACCGCGCCCGGGGTCATGGCCATCACCATCTGCATCTGACGGTCGTTGGTCAGGGTCTTGACGAAGTCTTCCGTGAAATTTTCGGCGAGCTGAGGAGATGTGGTGTCGATCAGGGGTGTTTCCGAGGTCACCACCATGACATCCTCGAGCTTGGCGGGCTCCATGGCCACGTTAATACGAGTGGTCTTACCCAGGGGCAGAGCAATACCTTTCTGGATGAAGGTATTGAACCCGGATAAGGTACAGGTCAGTTTGTATTGTTGGCCGGGGGGAATGAGAATGAAACGGTAAGTCCCGTTTTCGTCGGTGACGGCATCACGCGTGCCCTGAAGATCCGGCCCTTCAAGGATGAGCGTCACACCGGGGATAGGGTCACCGTCGGCCGTGACGGTGCCGACCAGTGTACTGTGGGTTTGCTGTGCGAACAATATACCACTGGTAGTCACACAGAAAAGAAAAATCGTCATCAACCTCTGAGACATGGCTCCTCCAATAAAGAATCAACGGCGCAACCCTAATCCGCCATTGTTGGTTTATGCGCATTTATGAATATAACGGGAGTGAATTTGCACGACGACAAAAGCACTGAGGTTATTTTTACGTGATCATTTTATGGCGGTAGAGTGAAGCTGTCAACCATGCCCGGCAAAATAAGTTCACATGAGCTTGCGAATTTTCGCGATTCTCGAATCTCACCACTGTCCTGGACATGAAGAAGTGTTCAAAAACCGTTAATTAGCGCATCTTTTAGCCGGGTTTTGCACAATTCTCATCCAACCTCAAAGGAATTAGGCATAAGATGCAGCCGCCGTCGAACGGCACGTAAAACTGATCTAAGGAGTGAGGCATGATCGGCGCCAACTTCGACCCATTGGAAGAAAACCTACCTGACGACCGAATGATGCGCGAGGCGTATGTTCCCGCCGGCCGTTCTCACCAATCCGGCCGTATGGAAGAAGACGAGCTTTATCACGAACGATTCGCCCGCTTACAAGCCGAGCGGGAAGCCGGTTGGGCGCGGGAAACCCGCGACCGAATGCAGCGTGATATCGACAACAAACGCGAGTTGCGCCTGAGAGCCGAGGCAGAAATCCGCCGCCTGCAAGCCTTATTGAACAACGTCGGGATCGATCCGCTGAATCCGGCCGCTGTTGCAATCCCCCTGAAATCCATGCCTCAATAACACGCGCCGGTTGCGGGGGCAACCGGCGCGCAAGGTTTTATCATCCGAGATTTCTATACTATTACCGTCTCGTGTTCTTTTTGTCGGCCGTTCGATAGCTACAGGAAAGCCACGCCCACGAAATAGGCTGCCGAAGCCAAACCCATAAGGGTCCACATAATCTTGTCGAACATGCGCGCATTCAGCTTCACGTTGGGGCGGGCTCTGCGATTGGCGTCCATGTTAACTTTGACTTTGGCGATATCATACCCGTAATTCATCATCCCAGCCTCCTCTCCAAGACTCAACCTTCCTCTTTACCTCTTCACTACCTAAAACGATATCGAGAAGGATTTAGGCTCACCGTTTTCAAGATTTTTCTTCGTGCACGGGGACCGGCGCTCTCAAAAGGGGCAGCCGGCAACCGGTGACATGGCCCGTGATGCCTTTCCACATGGTTGTTCCCCGGGAACAACGACCTTCAGCGATCGGACGGACACCATGTCGACCGGCTTCAATCGACACCACCGGCATCAAACGGGCTTTGCTCCTATCGGCAATCCAATCACCGATCCTTTCGGCAGCATTTGCGGTTGAACGACAGGGTTTCCGGTCGTCGACTTGAGCAATCGAGCCCAACGGCAATGCGCCGGAGATCTCGGATGAAGGGTTCGTGACCGGCGATCAGCCGGGTTCTCATTTAAGTGGGAAGAACATAACCTGCCATGAGCCCCTTTTAATTTTCAATAACGATAACAGAGACGGTCATGTATTCAATTTTGAAAATTGAAACTACCTCATAACCGGCTATGAAGGAGGATTTCAACTGAATGGGTAGGTCATAACACACCATGCTCTTCTTTCCTGAATAAATATGAAGTCCATGCGCGGTCATGTACTCAATTTTCATTTTTGAAGCACCCTCATAACCTGTCATTCAAGTCATTTTTATTTGCCAAATGGGATCGAGCCTTGTTCTTATCGACCTTGCAGGCTGCTGATCTCCATCTCCTCGAGCGGCAATGCCCCTCCCGGCATTTCAACCTCCATGTCCCCCAAGAGCAAACCGTGTCCGAGATTACGGTGGTGAACTGCCGTGCGAGTCGAAACGCCGCCGAGCGGTCGGGGATGGATTGCCCCGCGTTACAATGCGCTTTCGAGACGGCGGGGAAGCATGGCCGCGCGGGGCCGGGCGTCTTCGAAGCGGTCGAGGCGCATTGCCGCGCGGTAAGATTACGTTTTCCCGGTTTTGATCGCGAATGACGCCAATACCCGCAAATAAAACCAGGGAATCCCCTTCTGCCTCAAGGAGTGCTTTTTGGATCCGCCAATCGATCTAAAGTATGGGGCGCCGGCGATAATGTTTGACCGGATCTTCGTCAAAATGGTTCGCTTATTCATAGATAGTACTCATCGCTCGTGACGCTTTCGATAGACGTGCAGGCCCGATTGCGGTTCAATATACATCCGTTCCAGCCCGGCCGTCTCCATCATCTCTTCAGCCTCATCATAAGGAAACATGCGGAAGTCGATCCGTTGGGCGGCCAGAGCCCGGCCGTCGCGTTCGAAAAAATAATCTTTGCCAAATCCTTGTTTCATCGGCGTAATGATCTGACGGTAGTGGATACCGTCGGCTAGTGACAATTCCATGGTGTGATGCTCGCCCTGGCAACTAAGTGCCATGATACCCCCGGGTTCCAGATGAGCAGTCACGCGTTTCAGACCCTGTTCATTGTCCTGACGGGCTTGTAGATGGCTGCACAACGCATAACCCGTTGCGGTTTCAATGAAGTTCCATACGCCGCCGCTGGAAAAAGCCGCTTCGAAGCGCTCGCCCAAATCGAAGTCCCGGACATCGGCCCGGTGTATGATCGCATGTTTTCCCAAGCGTTTTCGCGCCAGTTCCAACATGCGGGGGCTGATATCGATACCATGAAGGAACAAATCGGGCCGCCTTTCGAGCAGCCGGGAGGCCAGCAATGCGGTGCCCATTCCCAAGTCGAGAACTTTGCGGCGATGCTCCAAAATGACGATCATGGCATTGGCAAGACGCTCATAGTCGTAGTAGCCAGACGTTACAAGGTAATCATAATAGGCGGCAAGATCCTCATATGTATTCAAAGCAAACACTCCTCAGCCATTTTTTCAACATTCACTGATGGCTTGTTCCAGACGCTTTGTAATCCGTTCGCGATACGTCTCACCATGTTCCAAGGTGCAATGTTGGACCATATCCCAGCTCAGGCCGAACATCCGAACCAGAAACATGTGCATGCGAATGCGTTGCCGCGCCCGTTGGTCCAACGCGCCGAAATAGGCGGCCAGGAGTTGGTCAATCCGACCCGGCCCATAGGCGAAATTCAAGGCAATAGAAGCCAGATCGAAAAATGGATCGCCCCAACCCGCGTACTCCCAGTCGAGTATACGCAGACGCCCGGCATAGAAAAGATTGCCTCCATTCAGATCATTGTGGCAGAAGCGAGGCTCGCCTTGATCTTGGGCCAGGTCTAAGGTGTATTCCCGGCAACGGGCTACCAGGCGTTGGAAACCGTTGGGAAAGAGAAAGCCTCTTTCACGAGATACAGCTACGTAGGATTCTATGGTGCCGAGCGGTGAAAAAGGCGCCCCTTCGGGTGATAAACGGTGAACATTTTTCAAAACTGCCGCAATCTCGAGTATGGTTCCCGGTTGGTGTGGCGGCGATAAATCGCCGTCCGCTTCAAGAAAACGAGACACAAGAATTCCCGACGCCGTATCGGACCAAAAAACCTCCGGGGCAATGCCCGCGTTCGCGGCAGCGGTAAGCGCGGAGATTTCCCGCTTCCGATCGATACCCAACAAGGAAACATTGGGACCGCCGATGCGAAGCACGTAACTCTCTTCCCCCGATGTTACGCGATAATTCCAATTGGTCAAGCCGCCGGGTAAGGACTCCAGTTGCCATGATTTACCGGTGAACATAGGTATTTTTGCAATAATTTCTCCAGCATTTGGAACCATGGGCACTCCGTCTGTGGTGAGTTCTGATTTTAGCATCGCAGGACCATAATCGAAAACCTGGAAATGCCTGCTGTTCGTCCACCTGTGAAAGCACGCGTCGGACCGCAACAATTTACTTGACGTTCACTTGAATCCTATTTTATATTAAGGTGATACGCTAACACGGTGAAAAATATGCTTTCTTCGATACCCGGTGCTTGGAAGTTAGTGTCCGAATCTTCGATGAATTCCGTATATTATGCTGAGCACTCTGACTTTGGTGTCCCCGCGATAATAAAAATAATGCGTAACAGACATCCCGATACGAGGGAGATCGCTCGTTTTTTCAACGAGTACACTCTTTGTAAGGATGTTCTTCCGGCTTCCTTCCGCAATGTGCTGAAAAAAGAAATGGTTGACAATCGTCATGCCCTGGTTTTCGAATATATCCCGGGCAAGACCTTGCGCAATTTGTTTGCCGGTAAACAGGCGCCCCTCGATGCTTTTTTCAAGATCGCGATCTCATTGTCGAAGGACCTGGCGATGCTTCACGACAAGGGGGTGATCCACAAAGATATCAAAAGCAGCAATGTGATTGTCAACAACGATTTTTCCCAGGTCAGAATCATCGATTTCAGTCTGGCCGCTCAAGTTGACCTGATCACGCAAAACTTGGGCAATCCGCTCACGCTTGAAGGCTCACTGCCGTATATTTCTCCCGAGCAAACCGGAAGAATGAGCAGGGTAATCGACTACCGGTCCGACCTCTATTCGTTAGGCGTCACTTTTTATGAACTGCTGACGGGTCGGATGCCCTTCGAGAGCAGCAATCCGTTGGAACTGATTCATTGTCATTTGGCGAAGAACCCTCAAGCCCCTCTCGACCATCGGCCGGATTTACCGGGGCATTTATCGGATCTGGTGCTCAAGTTGATGGCAAAAAATCCGGAAGACCGCTACAATTCCGCGGCCGGTCTCATGTTTGACCTGGAGCTTTGCCGGTCCGCCTGGAAATCTAAAAAAAGTCCTTCTTTCGAATTGGGCCGGGAAGATGTGTCGAGCACTTTTCACATATCATCCAAGCTCTACGGCCGGGAACCTCAACTGGAGGTGCTGCTCCGTACGTTTAACCGGACCAGCGAGGGCAATTGCGAACTGGTCCTGGTTACGGGTTATTCCGGGGTAGGAAAATCGGCGCTGGTCAATGAGGTTCATAAACCCCTGACCGGGCGAAACGGTTGGTTCATTGCCGGGAAATACGACCAATACCAGCGGGGTGTTCCCTATTTTGCCTTTACCCAGGCCTTTCAACAGCTTTGCCGGTATTTACTTGCCGAACCACTTGAAGAACTGGAAATCTGGAAGCACAAGATACTGGATAAGCTGGGGCTGAATGCATCGGTGCTTACGGATTTGATTCCCTTTCTTGAGAAAATCATCGGCCGGCAAGCCCCGGTTGAAGCGGTGGGCGCTCAAGAAACGATCAACCGCTTCAATTACGTTTTTCAAAATTTCCTTCGTCTTTTTTGCCGACCTGAACACCCGCTCATCATCTTCCTGGATGATTTGCAGTGGGCTGACACAGCCTCACTGAAACTGTTGGAAGTACTGATGAGCGATACCCGGACGACTCATTTGCTGATCATCGGCGCTTATCGTGACAATGAAGTAGACCAAAGCCATCCCTTGATGCGGACTATCGACGAAATTGGGAGGGGCCAACTGCCGATCAGTCAAATCAAATTGACGGAACTGGAAGAGACGCATGTAAACCAGTTGCTCGCGGACACCTTACACCATGATGAAAAGGACACCGTCTCTTTGAGCAAAGCGGCTTACCGGAAGACCAACGGAAACCCGTTTTTCACCATCCAGTTTCTGCGGTCTCTTCATGAAGACAACCTGGTGCGTTTCGACAAGCGGAATCGGAAATGGTCCTGGGACGTCGACGAAATTGAAGCCCGGGACATAACCGACAATGTCGTTGTGTTGATGACGGCAAAACTCAATCAACTTCCCGAACACACCCTGGAGGTGTTGACCATAGCGGCTTGTATGGGCGGCAATTTCGATCTTCTTCTGGTTTCGGAAGTGGCCGAACGTTCGGCGTCAAATGTCCTGGCGGATCTATGGCCCGCGATCGAAGAAGGGTTGATATTGCCCTTGGACGACGGCTACAAAGAATTGAAAATGTCAGCGGATCTACCCGTGGTTGCCGAGGCGGGGGTCAATGGCAACTATCCCTTTTGTTTCCTTCACGACCGGGTGCAGCAAGTGGCCTACAGCTTGATCGAGGAAGAAAAGCGACCGGCCTTTCACCTGGAAATCGGTCGTCTCATGGCGCCTGACATGGAGGCAGTTAAGGATGAACAACTCTATGATGTGGTAAGGCAATTCAACGCGGGCCGGCAGCATATTCAGGAAACCCGTGAATTACTGTCTCTTGTGCGGCTCAATGTTCGGGCGGGCAAAAAAGCACAAGAAGCCACCGCCTACAGTCTTTTTACCCAGCACATGCAAATTGCAAAGGAACTTCTCCCGGAGAAGTCCTTCGAAGATTACCCGGAAACGGCCTTTCTCGTCTACCTTGAGTTGGCTCGCTCCAAATCCCTCGAGGGTTTTTTTGAAGAAGCGGACGAGATATATCATCTGTTGTTGCGACACGCCTCCGACGAACAAAAAATGGAAGTCTACTTCATTCAGACGGAACAGTATCAGGTACAGGCCCGTTTTTCGGAGGCTTTGGCGGTGGAGATTCAAGGCCTGGCTTCATTAGGGTATGCCATTCCCGACACAGAAGAGGCCGTCGAGGCGCTGCTGAAGGAAGATCTCTCGAAGATTCCCAAGCTTTTGGGAAAAAGGGAAATTGCCGGCTTGATTGACGCACCGATGATGACCGACCCGAAACACAAACTGGCCATGCGATTACTGGCCGGTATGTGGACGACCGCCTATCTGCTCAGCAAGATGAACCTGGTCACCTGGTGCACGGTGGAGATGACGAATCTTTCCCTGGAGCACGGAAACAGCGATATTTCTGCATTCGGATATGTGAACTACGCCTTTTACGAAGGTTCCGTAATGGGCAACTACGGCCGGGGTTACGAATACGGCAAGTTGGGCGTAGCTCTTTCCGAGAAGTTCCCGAAT
>JAAUYB010084876.1_pt1 | contig 11089 bp, 8 predicted proteins | sample 7278071 | NCBI WGS metagenome assembly JAAUYB01 (sample SAMN14350121, study PRJNA611818) | marine sediment metagenome | isolation source: surface marine sediment (1.8m) | place: French Polynesia: Moorea | collected 2018-08 | reverse complement strand
GGAACATTTTCACTTTTTAAAAACTCCACTGCCTTCTCCTCTTTAAGGTTTTTTGGAGGGAAATTTCGCTCACGTGTAAAAAAGGTGGGAAAACAGATCCACCGAGTACGAAGATGGAAAGGGGTGAATGGACAAAAAAGTAATTTTTTTGCTTCGAGTTTACGTGAATGGAGGAGGAGGAGGAGGAGGAGGAGGAGGATGGGAGTGTGCCTTTAGGTCGGTCCAAGACTCACCAAAGTTGGCCTTGGGAAAAGCACAACAACCATTTTTCCACAAACAAAATGCTTTTTTAATTTTTTTTTTGTTTTTCGCCTGAAATCATTTGGTGAATCAGGTTCGGTCGTAGAAAAGATAGCGCTAGGTGGGAGGAGAGCAGTCAGTCCTGCCTGGGAAGAAAAGAAAGGGACAGTTTTCGGACGGGGGGAGGAGGAAGACGGATCGGCAATAAACCGATTGGCAGTAAATCTCGTGAGAGGGGAAAAAAGGGGTCCAAGAGACGCACTTGGGTCTCCCAGTTTGACCTTGTAAAAAAAGAGTCCCAGAAGAAAGAGAGAGAGAGAGAGAGAGGCTATTAGGAGCGAGTAATGACTCCATTACGAGCGAGAGAGTGCGAAGCCCACTGCAGGCGGCGGCGGCACCGTGAGATCGGCTGTGACACGACCATTCATTGCGCGAAAAAAAAGTTTAGAGGATATTTATAACACTCAGATATTTGAATGCGTGTTCGTCATAAAGCCCGATGCCCGCTGTCCGTCCGCGCAAGGAAAAAAATGATGCTATTCCTAGGTGGATGTCCGTGAAATACCGGGCTTTGGTATACTAGGGAGAGGCTGACTCCTGCAAGAGTATTTGACGAATTCATTTTGCCATTTCTAAAAAACACATACTACGGTCTGCTTTCGCCGCGCGGAAGCACATAAGGAAAGAGGTCCAAATTCTTCTCTCGGTACAGCTTTGCTTGCTAACTCGAGGCGCTGCGAGGAGAATTTGCCTACGAATGTCCAGCATGGACGGTAAAGATGAACGGAAATCCGTGCGAAAATTCAAAGTGCGGCAAGTGCGTTTGTTTCCCGAATAATTGCAAGTTTCGCGGACATTGGAGCGAATGAGGTTACGCCGAGAAAATGATTGCTATACGAGCTTCTGAAAAGTGGCGCCCTAGCGAAAATAGCATCGCCCCCCTCTTTTCCCAGATAATGCGGCGTACTAGGCGATCAACTGCAAAGTGCCCGTGATAGTTATGCAGGAGGGGAGCGATGCCCCCTGCATCAACTGGGTGTATAGGTGATCGAGTAGCCATCTGTTTCGAGGCTAAAACGACCTCGCCACCGCTGCGGCGGAGGAATCAGGCGGAGACATTAACACCTCCTCTCATTTCATTCCCGCCTCAGACCTGCGGGAACATACGGCTTCCCAAAATTGAGCCATTCCTGCCCCGGAAGTCGAAAGCGCGGTGTATTCCTGCCCCTAAAGCCCGCCCGCAAGTCCTGAGGCCAACCATCCCCTCAGCGTCCCTCTCCAGCTTTGGCGCCAGTTGCCCCAGCCTTCAGGACACGCACTCCTCTTATGCAATTTTCACCCCTGATTCCACAGGGTTGGCCCGGGATAACTGCCGGGGGGGCCGGGCGCGCTTCCCGATAGCAGCACGGAGAGGGTTCCCTCCATCTACTGGATTTTTTGGTGCTGCCAGACATAGCTCCGCGGGTGCGACACGGAGGCGCCCAAGTACTGCCGCTCCGCCAAGGCTGAATCTGGCAAGACGCCGCCGAAAAACAAATTTGCCAGGCTACAACAGCATGCGTCTTTCGCGAGGGTATGCTCTGGTCTGTCGGGCAGGGTACTGTCTTCGGGGAAAGCTTTTCAAAGCTGGGGGAAGCACGTGGAGGGGGGCGGGGGGAAATGCAGTTGCTCTCGCCGAAAGGTCCTCAGCCAGCATTTGCCAATGCTTCTCAGAGCTGCGACGGAACTAAGATTCGGCGATTTAAATTGCACCCAAACAGCAGGGAAATTAACTTTGACCCAGTCTGCGTCTCATGCCAGCAATGTTGCTGCAGGTGGAAGAGGGCGACTGCAATTATTTGTCCACCTCTTGCACGCTTCCTAAAAGACATTTCTCGCAAGGAGAGCCCTTTGCCTACATTCAGTCTCTCGTCTTCGCACCTTTCAACGCTGCACAACTTTCCCGCACAAAGAGACCCGACTTTTCCTCCGCCTCCGCAAATATTGACGGCAATGGCCCCTCTGGAGGATAGCGGGAGGGGACGTGGGGCGGGAAAAAAGGGGTGTAGGGATATACTGCTGGGGGTCCCACTCTTGCGGTGCCCCTTCCACCGTCCCTGCTCAGGCAGTTCCGAGGAGGGATCTTCCTTCCAAGTACACCAGTGCTACACATTCTCATCAACCGTCTGGTCATTCAGACTATTTGTGCTGAAGCCTGGAAGGCTTAAAACCAGCGTGACGCGCCCAACGTGCCCCTGAACCCTCTGGGGTCCCTCCTCAGTGAGGGGATGAAGAAGAAAAATGTGTCGACACGGTCTGCTGCCACCAGATGCCTCCTCTCACCTGCAAAGAAGCACGTGGACTCGTTCTCTTGGGGGCTTACACCTGCTGGAACAGGTGGCAAGGGCTCTCAGGACCGCATCCGGGCCACGATGAGCGCGGCGAAGAAGGCCGCCTTGTACATGACCGCGTCGGCCCCCTTCTAGATTGTAGATCCCCGTTCCAATTTAGTTACGTGGAATACCTATTTTATTCCGAAGAGTCAGATGACTAGTAGTCCTTGCCACACATGGGCGCCGACTTTTTTCCAGAGGGGGGAAGAATGCTTCAAAAATTGTAACACCACCAAAAATGGCTCTAGGGAAGGGGATACTTTTTCCCCTTCTAGGGGAGGGGTAGAGGGGGGCAGGGGGGGCAAACAAAATTTCTGCGGGAGAAAACTGGGATTTTTGCTCTAGGGGAGGGGATAGGTTTTTGGACTCTAGGGGAGGGGGATCCTCCCCCCCATCCCCCCCCGTCGCCCATGTGTGGTCCTTGCCCCCTCAAAATGATGTACATTATACTGCATAGGTATATCTTGCAATGACTCGCAGTACCGCAAACAACTCCCTTGGGAGTATAAAACCTCAGAAGGGCGAAAGTTACACACACACACACAATCTTTTTTCTCTCTCTCATACGTAGAGTCTATCATACAGTGTATGGTAGTGGATGGGCTGGAGGTTGCAAGATGCCTCTTTCTTTCTTTCCTCTTTCCCTTCCCCTATCCTCTTTCCTCTCGATTCGATTGTGGATTCCTCCTCGTCTGGACGGCCTTCACCCGGTCCTCCTCCTCCTCCTCCTTTCTCCGGTCTCCACCATGCCGTCCAACCTGGAGCCCTCCCCCTTCTCCTCCACCTTCCGCCCCCCCGGCGGCCTCCTCGTCGCCCTCCACGGCGTCCGGGGATGGCGCGACCACATGGAGGACCGGGCCAAGATGTGCCTCCTCCCCGCCGACGAAAAGCTCCTCGCCCGTAAGAGACATAATTAATAATACTTTGTGATAAGGGATACCTCCACATGGTAAATATCGCTTCGTACGATCCCTACTATGTGGATACCTCTTTGGCGCAATGGGAGGAGGGGGGATTCATTGTAGAGGAGGGTTTACCACCACCCTAAAGGCCGTCCCGTGTTAACTTTCTATCCCTCCTTATTTGTTGCGAACACTTTCCTACATTAACTCTGACACAACTGGGACCATTACTTGACCTGACGGCTATCGCCGCAGGTAAAAACATTGGCTCGCCCATACGTTTACGCCCATGTGTGCATTTTATCCCGTTCCCCTTCCCCCCCCCCCCCCCCCCTCGCTAATTGATTTTTCCTCCCCGCCACACCCGACCCCACCCCACCCGACCCCGTCCAGTGGCAGACGGCCACGGAGGAGCCCAGGCCTCTGAGTTCGCCGTCGACAACGTGCGGAGGGTCCTCTGCGACGACCCCGCCTTCTCCCTCTCGTGGAACCTGGCGCTCCCCAACGTGAGACTTTTCCCCCTCCCCCCTCCCCTTCCGACCTCGACTCCTCCTCCTCTCTCGACAGGCCTTCTCTTCCCTGGACTCCGAGATGCGGGGTGGCGCGGGGGCCGTGGGCGACTCAGGCACGACCCTGCTGCTGGCGGCCACCAAGGGGAGGGCGCTGTGGGTGGCATCGTGCGGGGATTCCAGGTCAGTTTTGCAGGCTAGTGGCGGTGGGTGGGTGGAGTTCGTGCGTTACTACAATGGGATCCGGAGGCTGGGGGATGTTTCCGCATGAATTTCCCCCACTTCCCCCGTTTCCCCGTGTCGGGGTGAAAGGGAGCGACGTCGCCAGATGAACCCCTAGCATGGTGGCGATTCTATTCCCGTGGCGCCCGTCCCCCTTCCCTCTCGCCACAGACACATGTTCTCTCCATCTTCATTTCCTGTTTGGGCGACAGGCCGGGCGACGCCGGATGAGCCACCTTCGTTGGCGATTCCACCCGTGGCGTCCGCCTCCTCCTTGTCGCCGGCAGCCTTGTTGCATCCGTTGTTGTTCTTGTTGTCCTCTTCCTCCTCCTCCTTTCCCACCTCCTCCGCTCTTCCTCCCTCCCTCAGGGCCCTGGCCATCCGCGGCTCCACCGTCTCCGTCCTGAGTGGGACCCCCCACAACTTTGACGATGCGGGGGAGAGGGGACGCGTGGAGCGACTCGGAGGAGTCTTCCTCAACGGCCGCCTGCAGCGACCGGGAGGGGAGGGAGGATCACTCTCCATGACGCGCGCGCTGGGAGATTTCCCGTACAAGGAGGGCGGGGTGGAGGTGAGGGACCAGGGAATCGTGTAGGGGACACTGTACACCCGGAAGGAGAGCATCAAGGGTCATAGGTGGGCGTGGGGTTGGCCATCCGGGGGGGGGGGGGGACAACAGTAAATAAGCCCAAAATTTGTGCGTACGTTACTAAATAAGAAATGGACGTCCGGAAGGGGAATCTCCTCCCCCCGTTCCCCCCCTTGCCCACCTATGTCAAGGGTCCATCTTTTACTTTTTTGATCACCCATGTACACTCAAAAGGGTGCATCAAGGGTCCATCTTTTACTTTTTTTGCCTCCACCCCACAGTTGGTCAGCGCCGTCCCCTACGTCGGGCACATCGACATGGACGACGCGCTCGACGCGGTCGTCCTCGGAAGCGATGGCTTGTACAGCCGCCTGACGGACGACCAGGTGATGGCCCACGTCGTCCTGCACCTCGCGTCCGCGCTCGACGACGACGACACCTCTTCCTCCTCGCCGTCCTCTTCCTCCTCCTCTTCCTCCTCCTCTTCGTCGTCCTCCTCCTCCTCCTCCTCCTCCTCCGCTCCGCCGGCCATCCACGAGAAGCTGGCGCAGTCGCTGGTCGAGCGGGCGGTGGCTCCGGAGGCGGGCGGCCAGGGCGGCCACGACAACGCCTCAGCAGTCGTGGTCGTCTTCGGGAGGGGCAGGACAGACGTCGAGTAATACAAAAAAGGACTAACCCCCAACTTTCTTTTTCGCATTCAGGGAATCTAATAGTTTTTTCCTCTCCCCCACTGGACAGGTTGCAAACTTACTTCAAGGCCGTGAGGGACCAGAACCCTAGGCTGGCGTCGCTGCTGCAGGGGCTGTGATGCCACCACCACCTCCTCTTCTTCCTCTTCCTCCTCCGACTTCTTTAATAAATTTGTTGCTTGCCGCAATTTGGATAAAAATGCAGGTGTCCTAATTCTATGACCATTTGCCGGAGCTCTGGCTTTGTTATCGCCCCGTGATGTTGCTGCTGCAAAGCAGTTTGCAAGAATACTTTGTACGCCAAAAAAATAAAAAAAAAGAGTCGGTGAGAGGATAATTGTCTCTCTTTGGATATAAACTTTTATTAGATCCTACAGTGTTGCACACTTCATAGATACTCAAAAATAAAAAAAAATCTTTAGGTCGGCGGGATATCCTTCAGCGACTAAAACGTCGCCCAAATAACAATAATTGTTGACCCTATCTAATGATGGCAATTTTGTTTGTGACGCACTGTTTTCACAGTCTGACCCTGAACACCCTTCCCAGTCCTACCTGTCCCCCGGCGAAGACCAGCATCGACTTCCCTTGCTCTTCTTCCTCCAAATCCGGATGCACGTCCACCCTCGTCACCCCCCTCCCCACTTCACCCAGCTTCTCCATATCCATCCTCTCCCCTCCCCTGCTCCTCTTCTGCTCCTCCGTCGGCATGGACCCGGGCAGGTCCGAGAAGGGAGAGTCCACGAACGTCAATGCTTTGTCTTCCTCTTCCTCTGTCCTGAATAGATGCACCCTCCGCCTGAGCGACTCCTTGTCGTTCTCAATGGACCTCCTGTCCGGGTGGCCCCACACGTGGAGGAGTGCCTCCCCCGCCGCAGTGCCCAGGACGGAGGCGCCCAGCCGCGGGCACAGGGACTGGCACCAGACTGCGGAGTTGGTGGCCGCCAGAGGGTGCGCCGTCGCCTTCTTGCCGCCAGAGGAAGAGAAGACGTCCAAAGCGACAGTCTGGGTGTGGGACTGCAGGTAGACGTCGTCTGAGGACACCAGCAGGTGCGGGGAGAGGGAAAGGTGTCGGAGGAAGGAGACGCATGTGACGAGGCCGCGCTTGGCCGTGTGGGCGGGCTGCGTCGAGGGGGAGGAGAGGTCCCACACAGAGACGTATCTGTCGGATGAACCCGTCGCCAGGAGTGCCGGCAGGTGCGGGCGTCCTGGGGCGGAGTCGTCTGACAGGTCTAGGGACAGGACGGGGGCGGAGTGCGCGCGTCGGGAGTGGAGGCGGGGGAAGAGGGCGCGGCCGTCTCTGGAGAGGGATCCCTCCGGCTGGGATAGGTCCCACAGGGAGAAGGATCCGTCGGAGAATCCGGCTGCCACCGAGCGGTGTGAGAGGCCGCGGTGCCAGGACAAGGAAAGGCACTCCGGAGGGGGAGATTCGCCGTCAGGGCTTATTCGGAGGGTGCGGACGGGGTCGCAGGAGTAGATGGGCAAGAGGTTGGCGACGGAGGCGCTGGTCTTCTTTGGCTTTGGCTTCCTGGGGCTCGGCTGCTTTTGCTGCAGTGACTCTGGCCTGCAGACCGAATATATCCACACCTGTCCGTCGGACCCGGCGCAGGCCAGCAATCCCAGCCTTGGCAAGGTGCCGCTGTCTTTTTTCGAAGGTGCCAAGGACGGGCACCACTTTAGGCTCCAGACCCTTCCCCTGCCCTTGTGCGCGATCCCCAGCGCCATTTCAGCACGGTCGTCGTCCTCGCCGCCGGAGGAGAACCTCCAGATCTGGATGAGGCCCGAGCTGGCATCCTCCTTGTCCGCCTCCGGGTGGTTCGTGCTGACGGCCAGGTAGCGGTCTCTGGAATCCCCTTCGCCAGAGGAGGAGGACGGGCACCAGGCCGCACCCCAAACAGTAGCGCCGGCGAAGAAGGTGGTGGCGGTTGCGTGTTTAGACTCTTCCTCTCCTTTCACTTTGCGGCTGAAGGAAGCCTCAAACAGCCCGAGGGATCCCCGACTCCCCTTTGACCTCTCCTCCCCGCTCTCCGCGGTGCTGGCCACAGAGAACTGAACAGACTTGGAATCTCTTGGCGCGGGAAGGTGTTTCTTAGCTTCCTCCTCCGACAGCGCCCTCCAGTCCTCTCTCTTCGTGTTCCACTCTTCATAGGCGTTCTTTCCGAAGCACCTCTCCCTGAATGCCCTCTCCCTCTCCTCCATCTCACCAGCCGGGTCCAGCAGACAGGGCTTGAACGTGCGAGGGTAAACCTTCTTGGCTTTGGCTCCTCCTCTCCCCCGCCCTCCCCTGCTGCCCTTGCCGCCTCTTTTGCTTCGACGACTTGGAGTGGAAGAAGACTTGATCCTCCTGTCTGTGAAGTCCTCGTCGTCCTCATCCTCTTCGAAGGCGCCATCCTCATCCTCTTCATCGTCACCTTCTTCCTCATCGTCTTCATTCTCCGCCTCTTCCTCCTGCTCCCTGGACGGCTTGAACGCCTCGTCCCTGTCGTCGTCGTCACCCCTCAGCCTCTCGTCCTCCTCCTCCTCCTCCTTGGCACCCTTGAGCACGCTGATGGCGTCCGCCATCTTCTTCGAAGCCCTCCTGGCCGCCCTCCTCCTCGACCGGCCGCCTTCTTCCTCTGGAGGCTGTTCTTCCTCTTCCTCCTCCTCTGGCGGCTCCTTGACCGGGTGCCTTTTCGCCATATGCTTCTCTAAGTAGAAGCCGAAGTAAACGCAAAGGCTGCACCGTACTTTTATCCTGGGTGCTGCATCGGTCTCCTTGGGAGAGGAATCCTCTTGTGCCGCCAATGACGCTTCCAGCTGAGAGAAAACTTCGTTTTGCGATCCCGACGCCGTTGCAGCCTCTTCGTTTCCCTCGCTGGCTTCTCTTCTCTCGTCCGTCCTGCTGGGCAGGATGACCCTTGCCCCCCTTCCTCTTCCCCTCCCTCGCCCTCTTCCCCTTCCCCGGCCTCTTCCCCTGCCGCGGCCCCTTCCAGTTTGGACAGGGGAGGGCTGCGTCACCGAGGTCCTCCTCGTCCTCTTCTGCTCCGGCTCCTTGTCCTCCTCCTCCTCCTCCGAATTCGGCGCAGGAGACTTCGTTGCCGTGGTTCGCCTCGTTCTCTTGGACGGAGTTGAGGAAGCGGAGGGATCGCGAAAGTATTCGGAGAACTGCAAACAAAAGCACGGTGTCAGTACAAACGTAGAAGAACCTCTGGGTCTTTTGAAATACCTTGGAAGTGGCTCGGCTTCTCCTGGATGCCCGCGTCTGCCCTTGTTCCTCCTCATGGTCTCCACGGACCTCGTTGGTGAAAGACTACGAAAGAAAATGGCTTAGTTTCAGGAAAAGTCCCTTTTTTTTCAGGGAAAACATACCTGCTGATCACAAGGCACATCGTTGGTATGCTTTCGCGGTGAAGTTCGGCTGGCCGTTTTACCTGCGGTCTGCGTCGAAAACTGAAAAAAATAATGTTGAAGTTTAAGAAACTTTGAAAAGTGAAAATTTAACTTCTGCTGCACCTCGTCCTCCGCTTCCTCTGCCGCAATGGAATCCTCAGAAGCCTCGTTCTGGGCCTGGTCGTTGGGTATCATCTCTCCTCCCTGATCCTCCTCTTCCTGGGCCGCAGCAGCAGGAGCTTCCTGTCCTACGACTGAGTCTTCCTTGCTGGGATCGGCTTCTTCGTGTTGTTCTTCCTGGCTTTGTCTCAGATCGATTGTCCTTGTGTCATCCTCTTGCCTTGGGCGAATGACAGGCTCTTCCTCTTCTAAGGCACCTGGCAAGATCATTTCTCCGTCTCCTCCTCCTCCTCCTCCCTGGACTTGAACCTCTGAGTCTGACGTTGCGGCTGCTTCCGTCGTCACAACATTGCCCTCTGCTTCTGCCTCCTTTTCGCCTTCGGCGATGCTGTCATCGAGGGAAAACATGACGACATCTTCACCCACCTCAGCAATGGTTGCAACAGAACCAGAGGCTTCATCAGTTCGCTGAACAGCAGGCGCCTGAGCGGTGGAGCTGGCCTCCCCTGCGGAAGAGGCAGCGGCTTCTTGTTCCTCCTCCTCCTCTGTACCTCTTGATGCTGACGATCGACCCCTCTTTGTCTCCTCAATGGTACTGACGGCCTCTTCCAGCCTCTTCCTCAACTCCTCCTTCTTCCTCTGCACCTGCCTCTCCCTCTCCCTTATCCTCGCCCTCCTTGCCTGCGCCGCCGCCATCCGCTCAGACTGGCGAACCAGCTTTTCGTACTCGGCCAGGCGCGCCTCCTCCTCCGCAAGCCGGCGCTCGCGCTCCTCCATGTCGGACTCGGACTCGGTGCCGGTGGACTGGTCGCCCTCGGACGTGCTCCGAGCCGCCGCTGATTTGTCGGAGGGAGGAGGATCTGACGCCGCAGCCGGGGGTGGGATGGCTTGCACCACGATCCTGGATGGGGTGGCGGGCTGGACGACCCTTGGAAGCTGTTGCTGCTGCTGGTCAAGGAACTGTAGCTGCATTGGCGATCCGACGGGAGAGGAGGTGGCCGCAGGAGGGGTGGAGAGAACCAAGTACTTGACGCCGCCGCCTCCTGAGTGGGTGGAGGAGTCGGCAGCCATCTGGAACTTTTGATGCCCTTCTCCGCCGTCGGCCCCGGGCTGCTGCTGCTGGTTGCTGCTGCCCGGCTGCTGCGACGATGTCAATAGTCCTTGGAGCTGCTGTTGGGGTTGCTGCTGTAGCACCTCTCCGTCGTCGCCAAGTGTTAAGAACTGTATTTGTTGTCCCGCCTGCTGTTGCGGAGGCGGAGACCTCAGCACGATGACCTGCTGCTGTTGCTGCTGCTGCTGCCCGACGACGACCGGGTCCAACATGTCGAAGGGGTCGCTGTACTGAGAGACCTTGGCCAACTCCACCGCAGCCGCCCCTCCTCCTGCCCCTCCCTCTCCTCCTCCGCCGCCAGCGACGACCGCGAACTGTTGGTCGAATTTTGAGGGCCGCCCCCTTGGCCGCGGAGTAGATATGAGTCTGCTCTCGGCCATGATTCGGGCGGCCTGCGCGGCGGGACTCTCGGAGCTCTGGGAGGGGGCGGAGTCAAGGGCCTCGAAGACCTCCTCGGGAAGGTATTGAGGAGCGGCAACGGATGCTGCGGCTTCCTCTTCCTCCGCCGCAGACGACGCGGTTGCTGCAGCTGCAGCAGGTTCGCTACTCCTCCTAGAATATGTCCTGGATGGTCCTGCCACCGGCTCTGAGGAACTCCCCGCATCGTCGGAGGATACCGCCATGGCCGAGGACGGCACTGCCGATGTCGCCACGACCTTGGCCGCTCCCGGCGCCGCCCCCAGAATGTGCGTCTTTGTCTGGTGGGCCTGCAGCGATCGAAAGGTCTTAAACCTGGCGGCGCAGGCGGCGCACTCGATGAAGTCCCCCTTCTCGGCCACCCCCAGGCAGGTCTTGAGGTGCGCGGCCATCCCGCCCAGGGACATGAAGGAGATCCTGCAGCGCTGGTGCGGGCAGGACGCGAAGCCGCGGCTCTCGATCTCGCCGCGCCACCTGGCCGTCCTGGCGGCGGCCTCGGCCGCGCGGGAGGACCTCTCCGCGGCTGTCGCGGCGGCGGTTGAGGTCCCG
>JAAUYB010004222.1_pt1 | contig 11095 bp, 6 predicted proteins | sample 7278071 | NCBI WGS metagenome assembly JAAUYB01 (sample SAMN14350121, study PRJNA611818) | marine sediment metagenome | isolation source: surface marine sediment (1.8m) | place: French Polynesia: Moorea | collected 2018-08 | reverse complement strand
CGGGAGAAAGAGAGAGAAGAAGATACAGTATGTAGCGTAGTACATAATATATTCAGTCGTGATGTGATCTCCGAAATACACACACGAGAAACCATACTTTCGTATGTGACACTGTCCATCAGCGGGGGCACCTGGTGGGTGAGATGACACCAGGACCTCTGCATGATTAGCAAAGACATCCGCGGACGGCACCGGGACGTCCAACTAAACCTTGTCCGGCCCAGCAGACAATAGACATGGCCAGCGACAACTCAACCCATGGGCAGAAGCGGTTTGAGGATTCAGGGAGCGGTTGGGAGGAACCCCACGATGACGAGGTGTGCCTTGGCCCCTCATCCGACACGGCAACGGGACGGCGACTCCGGCGACGGCGCTGGACCATGCTAAGGAACGAAGCAAGCCTGCATTGGAGCCTTTGGGTCAGCGAAGAAGATGCAAGTTTGTGACAAAGAAAAGCGGCAAGGACTGTCGGTGCGATCGTGGAAGAGTGAGAAAAAAACTCGTACTTTTCCCTGGGGCATTCCAACCCAGGGTTTTTATACCCGATGATGTACCTCATCTCTGTGCTAAAGATTATGCAACGATTATGCAACTGCTAGGCATACTCCTAGAAGAAGGCCCCTTCTCCCCCGCTCGGTTATCTTTGCGGCGTCTTTAGGGACTGAGAGAGCAGAGCAGGGGAACGTTGGGAAAGTCTGCATCACCAGCTACAAGGACGACACGGACGCCAAACAAGAGGGGCGAGCCCCCGGCGGCTCTGTGATGAGGACGAAGGAGTACCTGAAAAAAATCAGTCCTGTGACGAGGGTGCAAAAAAGGGTGCCAACCTTGCCCACCTGGTGCAGGCGGCGGGCGGCGGGTCCTGCGTAAGCCTAATGTTGCGGGTGGTGGTGAATCAGGGCACAGGACGCGCCAAGGAAGTCAGGTGCACCCTGGACACGGGCGGGGGCCACGAGAACAGGGGTGGTGGCAGACATGGTGCGCTGCATGGGCCTGACCATGACGACCTCCTCCATGTGAGATACAGCTGAACATAGAAATATATCTGTATCTTTCCTGTCTTACCACAAACTAAGAAACATACCCGTAACAACAACAACAACAAATGATGATGCCTTGAAAAAGTTAGTCCAGAAATTAAGGAATGTCATATCTTTTTAATCTCCAGTTGTAAGTTTATGTAAGCTGCTTAAGAAATAGTGAGTTAGTTTTTGCATTGCCAGCAACTTTTTTATAGAAAGGATAAAATCATTAATGTTGGGAGAAAACTAGACCCATAACCTAACTTTCCTAGCCTGTACTTTTCAAAAGGGACTTTTTTGGCAGAAGCAAAGGAAATTATCATTTTTTTGAAGGTTGTCATAACATTTTCATATAAAAAAATCAAGTATTGGGAAAAAATTGACCGCAAAAAAGTGAAAACTAAGTTCAAAATTTAAATCTTAAATGACTGAAGCTCAGCTAGAGAACTACTAAACCAGCTAGTGCAGTGATTTCCAGGAAAATGCCGCCACAAGAAAGTCGGGCTGCGGTGGGTGGCAGCCTGCAGCACGGCAGTGGGCAGCATCTTGAGAATTGGACAGTAGAAATATTTCTTTTCCTCCCTTTGACTTCCAAGCTCTCCAAATAAACATAAAAATATTTGTTTTTACCTGCGGCGAAGCCGTTAGGTCATAGAACGGTGAGAGTTGTTGTTGTTGTTGTTGTTGTTGTTGTTGTTGGACTACTTTGAGGTCATGAACTTAGAGTTGACTTTAAGCCAAGGTCGACTTTTTTTGGTCGAAGTCATCTTCATTTTTTCCCCTCCATCCTGTTCTCCCACCCTAAATTTCCTTTGGGGTGGGATCCGTCGAGATCAATCAGGATTAGTCAGCCATCGTGTTCTCTCACCCTGAATTTTCTTCGGGGTGGGATCCAGGACTCTTTGACCAGATTTCTCTTCGGGGTGGGATATGTTACTTAATAAAATTTCTGTTTAATCCCTCACTTAAAAAGGGGGATACTAAATATTTAATCGTAAGAAGATGGTGCAAACTTTTTTTATAAAATATTTTTTCCCTTTTGTTATGTTTTTATGTTTTTATTTTTGTCAATGCCGCAGGTCATTGAATAAAGTCTGTTCTTGTTTTGATGAAAAGTATGTGCAACCTGTTATGACCACCTTCAACAAAATTGTTGCCAAATTTCTTAAAAATAAAAAATGCTGGCTTTACAGAAACAACTTACAATTCTACAAAAGCACCTTGTATGCGCAGACTTAACACATTTAGTGTTCTAAAAGAAAGCATAAATAACTTTTTTGAAGTATTTTACCCTTGTGTCCATTAACTTCAGAATATTTATATGTTCCTGACAAGTCAATGTTATTGTCATAGGATATGCGGCCCTTCCACCTGCTTTCATCTCTTGAAATAGTTGAGGTGATTTCTAATTCAGTACAACAGGTTCCAGCAAAGGGCAGGCCTTCTAAAGAAAACTTTGCAATATGTCTCAACAATTCTGCAAAGTCTGGAAACCTTTGCTTTCAGTAATTCCAAATAATAAGAAATAACCAAACCATATTTCAAAAAGCAGTTTCCTACCCAACTTTCCAACTTGTTCATGATTTTTTTTTGCCTCAATGTCGTTTCTATATGAACTTCTAAAAAAGTTTTTTATTTGCATTCAGTTTTTTTCATTTTGAAGATACCTTTGCATGTCATTCATTTTTAAACCAAAAATGTCAATCTAGTGCAACATTGAGTCATTGAGAGATATGTCATATTGCCAAGAACAAAAGGTGAAACTTTACTATTTCTAACTTAACCTTCATTGCAAATTATCCATGAATTTTTATGTTAGTCATGCATGATTGGCAAAAAAAAAATGGTGGGGCTGCTTTTTGACGAAAAAAAGACTGCCTTTTGACGAAATATTTTTACAATAGCCAAATGACGAATTTTTTTTCCAGCTACGAAAATGTCCTCTTATAGTCTGCCAAACGACGAAAATTCAAGATTAAAAAAATATCTTGACTGTCTGCCAAATGCAGAAAATAAAGTTTGTAAAATGCAAGCTGAAAATGGTGCTTCAGTCGGTAGAAACTTACTTTTTCTGTTACATCCCACAAAAGAGTACCTAGTTCTGGTTACAGTTACTCAGACAAAAGTAATTAGTTCTTGTTACTTTGCAAAGTTAGCAAAAATTAGCAAATTTGCTAATTTTTCAATAACTCTGTTGGCTTGTTTGTTTTTTCATGTCTTGTGTCTTGAACATCCAACATACGTAGCAATTAATTCTAAGCAAACTTTACATTTATTGCTACTGTTTATATTGTTTTTCTTGGAAAAGGAAGATACTATACTTAGTGTACTATGATACTTCATGCACTTATTGCCTGTGTCACTTTGGAAGTAGGATAGTAAGAGCTGCTGAGTTCTGATATGACTGCATGGGGTGGGTTATTGCAAAGCCAAAGTGACTGTTTTTTGGTATTTTTTATTCCAATCTTTTTTCCAAACTACTTTTACTCTAGCAACAAAAAAATTTGATACCTTTCTGTCCTTATTCGTAGGTTCCCCTCCTAACCCCCCCCCCCCCACTTTGCCCCACCTATCCACCCCCCAAAGGTCCGATGGTAGCAGAAGCCTTGCTTCCTTTTCACTATTTTTCTGCAAAAAGGAGGGATGGTACATTTTATGACCGGAAAATTGTAGAAACTCATTTTTGTCATTTGGCTGGGTTCAGCAATATTTTTCTGTCCTAAGAATTTTTTTTCGGCAAATGTCCAGGTATCTAGAGTAAATTCGTCAAATAATTTTCGTCAAAAAGCAGTCGCCCCAAAAAAATATATATAACAAAAATTTGAAACCCAAGCTTTTTCACACTTCCTTTGGTCCAGGTGGGCCTCTTTGGCCTTCTTTTTCACTAATGCTAAGTTACGGATGGAAAAATTAATGTCTCTTCTGGGCCTTTTTCAAGCCTTTTCACTTATGTTTACCCAACCGCCGGAAACCCGTTATATGAGGCGCACAAAGGTGATTTTTTAGAGCAGAAAGTTGCAGATCTGCGCCAACTTTATGCTCAATTAAGCAAAACTATATTTTGCGCAATACTGCTGCATGCGTCAAAGCATGCAGCGGCTTCACACAAATTTTTTAATGATAAAAAACTCGCACATTTTTTTGCGCAAAGGAGCCACATGCATCAACGTATGCAACAGTTTACCTCAAAAAATATTTTTTTTAAAATCTAAATTTTTATAACCCCGCGCATAGTTTTTTTTGCAAATCTGACATTAACGTTGGCGCTCTTTGACTTCTACTATCATTGCTTTGGTGCTTGCGGTGGTTTTTTGAAAAAAAAAATTAAAAGTTCTTGGTGCATTTTTGCGCATGCGACAGGATTGCAGAAAAAAAAAAAATTTCTTTCTCCAGATATTTCACAAAAATATGGAAGCGACCAATTTTTTTCCTTATTTTTTCTCAAAAAGCCTCACAATGTTTAATGTTTTTGCTGCAGCAGGGAGGGGGGAGCCCTGGAAAAGTTTCTTTCTCTACTATTGGGGGGGTCAAAAATTGCCTTTAGGAAGGGGACTGTGTTTTTAAGGGTCAGCCTATGGGAATCCCCCCTTCCCCCTCCCCTTGCCCATCTATGGTCACACCCCATTCTTGAATCATAGTGGGAGATGAACCACCTTGTATTTTTGAACCACCCTGTTGCAGAAGGGGGGTCACGCTCCATTCTGAAATTATAGTGGAAGATGAACCACCTGGTATTTTTGAACCACCCAGTTGCAGAAGGGGTTTACACCAAAGAGAAAAGAAGCTACGCAAAGAGGACCGATTTCGCCCTTTTCCGAATCGTCACAGACTCCCAAGAAAATCTCCCCTTTTGCCTTTTAGCATTCTACTGGTGGGACAGGAGGGGGTTTGAGCGAGTGCCGAGCAAGGAAGAGAAGGGGTCCTTTCCTTTTGCGCAAGTTCCGAGAGGAAAAGCCGGCACTCGCACCAGCCAAATAGGCGGGAGGGGGGACGATCTTAAAACTCCAAAAGTGTGTTATGAAAAGTTAATAAAAACATTTTTGAATGGTGCATATTATGCAAAAAAGGGCACAGATTCCATTTCTGAAGTCAAAAATGGGTGTTTCTGAAGCCATTTTTGCGCAATTTTAATTTTAAAATCCCCAGCTACTCAGGCCGTTCTCTGTTTCTCCCTCCTTTCTCCTCCCTTCCTGCTTGCTTGAGCTGTTGCTGCCAAGCCATCTTATCCGGATCCCGCTGCTCTGCCCAGCGCGAGTCGTCTTCTCAAATTTTTAGCCTATGGTTTACCCCCGTTCTGAAATCTTAGTGGGAGATGAACCACTTTGTTGTTAGTCATCTATTTGGGAAGAGGGAATAAAATTACGGTGGTCCACCTCCCTTTTTATTTTAGAATGGGGTGTGACCCCCCTTCTCTAATGATACCTTCTTAAAATTAGGTGCACTTAAGTTGTCTCTCTTTATTGCAATATCCTGCCGCAAAACATTGAACAGAGTTTGTTCTTGTCTAGCAATGTGACAACTCCCAATCTTTTTGGCGGTGTGACAGGTATGAGGAAATTTATGTTTGTCAATGTGACAACCCCTAATTTCACCTCGGGCAGCCTCCGGGCAGCCCCTGAAGGCCAAAACCCCAAAAAACCCTAAGAGCCACTCGGTGCAACGTCAGCTGTCGCTCCCCAACCCCCCTGTATTTCAAAAATAAAAAATGACACAAATTATGGAAGAAAATTTGCCACCTTAGACGGCATTAGCATAAAGAGGGAGAAGAAGTTCGGAATCTTCCTCTGATGGAGTATATGTTTATAAGAATAGAATGATTCTACCGTACAAAAGAAAAGTCCAAAATTTGGCTAATAACTTGACTTTCTTAAGATATCCTTTTTATCTGCGGACAAAGGCCAGCAGATCTACTAGCACATTGGTTGTTGTTGTTGTTTCTGTTGTTTGTGGGGAATATCTTATACATCCCCTAGAGCCCATGTATGGCTTAAAAAACTTTAAGCAGAACCCCATTTTTTGGTCCATTTTCATTTTTTGTTTAAAAGCCAATGTATGGTTTGGATGCCCATGTATGGTCTAGAATGGGGTCACACCCCATTCTGAAATCATAGTGGGAGATTGAAGGGCTGGTTCAGGGGTGCGTAGTCACATCTCCTACGCCTAAATTTTCATGTGCCACCAGTCATATCTCCTAACAGGTGTATAGTCACATCTCCTACAGTTATTGACACAACCAGTCATATGTCCTAAATTATCATAAAGCAGCAGTCACATCTCCTACTCCTCAAAGCCTGGGAAAGTTTCAAATGGACTTTAAAATAATGAACAATCATATATTCTAGTCATAAGTCATTTTTGCCGACCATGATTTCTGGATCTTGTTACCGTACGTACATTAGGACAAAGCATTTGCAAGTCCAGGGTAGCACTTTGGTAATAAAAAAATGTGCTTCAATCATAGCTTTCGTCAGAGAATATGGCAAAGAGACATTGCGTCGAATGACCAACTGTAGCAAACCCTGTGCTGAAGGACACGTCGCATAGCAGGAGAAAAGGGCGAATGGCAAAAGGCGGAGGGCCGGAGGCCGGAGGGTTGTGGTTTGAGCCTTTGCGGGTGGGGGAGGAGGGGTTGAATGTTCAATGAGGCACGTGCCCAATCCTCAGTCCCTCCGCATCGTTCGAAATGTTGGGACCACGACGTCAACCGTCGCTCCTCCTCTCCCTCCTCGTCCTTGTCATGGCCGCCATCGGAGCCGGGGCCAAGGAGTGCTACCAGCTGGTCAACGCCACCTCCTCCGGCTTCCAGGAAGTCGATCAAAAAGGAGGTAGCTTATGTAGTTACAAAAAAAGCTGTAGAAAAAGACAAACGATAGTTTTACACCGTATTAATGCGGAAACAAATGCAGGTCAAGGAATTGTGAGAGTTGTGACGTTTTTTAGGGGAGCAGTTTGCCTTATTCCCTTTCAGTAAAGGCATGCAAAGCTTCATAAAATCCCTTCGCGGTAGGATCAAGGAACCTCGCAAAGGCATTTCAATGGGGTTTGTGTGTTAGCGTGTGTTACGAACGTTAAAATTTCAAAATTTTAAGGAGTCTGGAAAATCTCCGCCTTCCTCTCTCATTTTTAGTGGGAAAGCGCTGCAAGGCACGTGTATAGTTTTTTATCCAGGCAGGATCAGCGATGTCAAGTTGTCAACTTTTGTTCTGCTTCCCATCGGCTCAAAATGCTGCTGCCTTATCTTCGGCGGGCTCTAACTTGCTTCCTTTTTTCTTTCTTTCCAATTTCGGAACGTTGTATGTATGCGGTTGTGCTACTTTCACAATCTGCTTGCATTTACCAGCTAAACAAACTTCTGATCCTTCAGCATACAGAAAAAAATGCTGGATCGAACCCAGTGATGTCGTTTTGGAACTAAGAGAAGGCTACCAGAAAAACCATATTTGCTACAAGCCTAATTTGTTTGTCTAGTATTTGTTTGTCTAATCTAACCAATTAGTAAACGATCACTTAAGCCTGCCTCTGCAATAGACACGTACGGGCCTGGGAATGCCATCGACGGGGACAAGGCCACCTTTTTCGCATCCCAGGACATCGCCGAGACGGGTAAGTGTCTTGATCATAATTGGGCGTGGGGCTCGGACGTTGGGCGGGGGGTAGAGGCCCTCGGGAAACTGGGGAAAAGAAAATTTCGTCACTGGGAATAGGGGTTGGAGGAGAAATCTATGGACTTTTTGGGTTATTGCAAGCCGCAAACATCCAATTTTCTAGTCGCCTTCGGCGGCCGGGGATATAAAGTAGTGTATACAAAGCCTTCTTCTAATGCATGCTCCTTTGAGCAGGTCTGGCTTGGTTTCAAGTCCAGCTCTTTGATGAGACTGATGAAGGGTACGGGGACGGAAAGTGCAGCAAGAGATGGGTCACGCGAGTCTTACTCGGCCATGAAGAAGGCAAACCTCCAAAGGTATGTGAGAACACAACATAAACATTCATATATTTTTACCAGTAGGCAGTAGCTGTAAGGTCAAGTCTTGGTCCCAGTTGTTGTTGGACACAGTATATTATAGTATCTAAAAAAACTTGTATAAAAAAGTCCAAAAAACTCACAGAAAATTGTAGGTACAGCTCTGCTCACAGAAAAGTACAAGAGCTAAAACAAAAGGACCATAAAAGATTTAGACTTGCTGGCTGGCCTGGTGCCTGAAACATGTGGTACCTTATGTGAAAAACAGTGTCATGTCCTGCAATATTGGTTTCCTATGAGAATGGTATCTTTGAACCAACGATATAGTAAGAGAATTCGAACCACAGTCTCCCAAGAGAACTGAAAAGATTATGCACCTACCGGTGGACTGCTTGTTCCTTTGGCCATAATGAGAACTGTTTCAAATCTTTTGGCATGTGAAGACTTTCCACCATACGTGGCGAGCAAAAGTCCGATTTTGGGCTTCAGGAGGGGGGGGGACACAGTACAAAAGGGAATTTTGGAATTTGTACTTTTCTACGTACATAAGGTTTGACCTTCAGGGAGGGAATTCCACACCCCTGTCCCCCCCTACGCCCACGTATGCTTCCCACTGTTTCCCATGGGAGGGCGTCTTAACGCCGTAGTCAAAGCGTCTTTCACAAATGCCTTCAACCAAATAATGCCTTCAACCACAATGCCGTGGTTACAAAACGCCATCCGGGTATGCTACGGAGTGCAGGAAGGGCAGTCTGCACAGCACATGTTGATGAAGGGGAAAACGTTTCATAAAATTGGTATGTAGCACGGGAATATTTTCCATTTTCTTGCTGAGTGGGAATGGGGACGATACGCATTTATTATCTTTAATCTATTTGCCACCAAAAGATGGTGTGTACTGTATACCAAATTCTCGAATTTTATCAACAAAAGAGGGGCTTTTTTTCCCAAAAGGTGGTAACGTACGCAAAGGAGGGAATAATATTGTAAAAAATAAGTAATAAATTTCAAAGTCACATTTATCAAAGTCTTCTGTTTAAATTTGGAAAGTTAAGTTTTGAGTATGGTATCCTATACCCAACTGTAGGGGTTGCTTACGCCTCTGGGGAAAGCAGGAAACACACAGTCTTTAATATTTTGGTTATTTGCCAATATTTGTCCTTGAATGCCTTTTGTGTCAATGTATTTTTGTATGACGGCGTTTTATTTAATGTGACTTGTTAAATTGAAGGTAATTTAAGTACGGTGATTTATGGCACAGCCGTATCCCATAAAAGGCACTACATGTTGTTGCATGCTCCAGGTCAGCTAGAAACTCTAAGTCATAGGAGGTACTCCTGTTTTAACTCTTCCACTTTCATGTGATCGCCAGAGTATTTGCAGGCTGTTTGGATGCTGTCCATTTTTGTTTCTAGGATGTCTTAGTCACTGTGGGAAACGACCCCTTCGAGTTTGTTGCTCCCATGGACAAGGGGCCCATCATCTGTCACCACAAGAAAGGACCCTTGGTGATGATCACTTACACTGTCTTCTTGTGTGACAAGGGTCTGAGGGGGAAGTATGTGGGGGTTCACACCAGGAGCAGGTACTACGGTAGTTGCTTCTCAAGAGTCATTGTCAATATTTATCATCTGTACCTTTTAATCCCTTGGACAGAAGTGCCGCCTTTAAACGCCTGAGCTTCGCGGAGATCTACGTTGAAACCTCTACTGACCCGAACATCAACCAGTACAACAACCCCGACAACGACCAGTGGAAGAGGCCCCAGATCAGCACCAGCATTTTCAGGGGCGAGACAGCCTACCCGGAGAAGAAAAGGATGGTGGTGAGCCCGCCAAGGAGGGGAGACAATGTGTACCACGGCGACCCACGCAAGTACCTGAGGGAGGAAATGCTGGCTGCTGCTGGGTACGAGGTGAAAAGTAAGGGTCCCAAGGAGGTGAAGCTGTCCAAGGACCAGTTCATGAAGATCATCAGGCCCTTCTATGAGTTTGTGAACTGCTTTGTTGGCTACTTCTTGCTGGAGGGGATGTGGCATGGGGCACTGGCGCTGGTGGCCTGGTGCAAGGAGGGCTGGAGGGGAAAGGATAAGAAGAGGGACAAGAAGGAAGACAAGAAGGAAGAGAATGTCAAGGAAGGGGCGGTAAAGAAGAAGACAAAAACCAGGAAGGACGCAAAGAAGGCAGAGGAGGAGAAGGATGAGAAAGAAGGGAAAGAGGATGAGATCAAGGCTGTGGTGGAAGCGGAGGAGGAGGAGGCGTGGGACTGTGACAGGGGAAAGAAGGGGATGGAGGGGATCAAGAAGAAGAGCAAGGAGCAGGAGGAGGAAGAGGTCAAGAAGAAAGAAGAGAAGAAGGCCAAGAAGGAGGAAAAGAGGGAGAAGATCAGGAAGCTGAAGGAGGCTGTCAACAAAGCAGACTAACTGCAATCTCAGGTAGTAGCAAGGGAATGGAAGCAGAAATCAAATTATTCTGCAGATTTGTTGGTCGAAAAAGACATGCTGTGGTTTGAAGACAGGCAGAACCTTGATTTTTTTCATGTAGGTTTGTTGACAAAAGATTTTGGTGTATGAAGGACAGCAAAGGAAAAAGGGGGAAAAGGGAAGACCAAAAAGAGGAAGAAGGGCAAGATGAAAAGAACTCTCAGAGGAAGAAGAGGCAGGAGGAGGTGCCCTTTGCCTTTTAAAACTCATGATATAAAATAATAATTATAGTTTACACTTTGGAGTGCAGTATCAAACAACTCCGAAAAAGAATATGAAGAGTCCAAATGAGCTAGAGGAAAGAACGGGGAGGAAAAGGGGCCAAATAATTGATTTTTTGGAAACGGACCAACATGAAACTTCCTAGTTGAGATTCGCGATGGAAACACGCCATAAAAGCAGGAGGAAACAAGAAGAAAAATAATGCAACATGTGTCACATTATATACCGGCTGCTGTGAGAACGTGAAAATGTGAACAGATTCAAGTTTGCTTTTAATAAGGAATTAATTGAAGGTAGCTCATTTTGAGCGAGTTTATACTGTACTGTGCACATCACTAGCTTGTTTATTTCAAGTTGGCCATGATGGGAACTATTTTTTTCTCCTTTCACTCAACCTTGATTTTTCCT
>JAAUYB010171893.1_pt1 | contig 11098 bp, 17 predicted proteins | sample 7278071 | NCBI WGS metagenome assembly JAAUYB01 (sample SAMN14350121, study PRJNA611818) | marine sediment metagenome | isolation source: surface marine sediment (1.8m) | place: French Polynesia: Moorea | collected 2018-08 | reverse complement strand
TTTGCTGATATGAACAGCCTAGGGTATTACCTTTCAAATGATACCAAAACTAGAAAGGGCTTCCTTCATCACCATATCAAAGGATTTTCTGGCGATTGCAGATAGTTGTGGGTGGGAAAGTGCAATCGCGCATACCTTGGCAAACGTGGTGGTATCTACAGTAGTCGTACGGAGAAAACAAAGTTCCCCCCGCCTTTCTATTAAAAATACGCGAACACGGAAAACGGAAAGAAATAAGGTCCGAGGCGGAAGCTTCGGAAGCCCAAATTCTATCTTTGCCGCCTTTGAAGATGCACCTGTGAACTAAGTTTTTTTTTTAAAAAAAAAGGAATTCCTCCCTGGAGCGAGGCGAAGGGGGGCAACTGAATCGCAGATCCAATTCTGAGGAAATGAGGCGTAACGAAGCGAAGCACTTGTACTCTATGTGGGAGAAAACACCTGAATTAGTCGAAAAGGTGAAGCTTTAGATGAGAATGCATTTTTTGTGTCAACGAATGGAATGCCACAAAAAATAAAGGTTGAGAAAAATGGCCACTGTGTGTGTGGTTTTTTTTAACAATAACTCGTGCTTTTTCTTGTTGGCCGATGCCGTTTTGAACGCTAATCTTCCAGAGCCATGCGTCAATTTTATTTTTGCACAGGGTGCGTGTTCTCCTGCAACAAGAAGGCCAAGACGCGCGCGGAGAAGATATCGGCGGTGTACAACGCGCACTTCGGCCCCGTCTACGCCCTCCAGCGAAACCCGTGCTTCCCAAAGAACTTCCTGACGGTGGGCGATTGGTGCGCGCGCATCTGGTCCGAGGACATCAAGGAGTCCTCCATCATGTGGACCAGCTCCTACACGGAGAACCTGACGGACGGGTGCTGGAGCCCCACCAGGCCCTCCGTCTTCTTCACCACCAGGATGGACGGGTGCCTAGACTGCTGGGACATACTCTACCAGCAGCGGGCGCCGCTCCTCAGCATTAAGGTGGGTGGGACAGTTTTTAACACGACGTACATACAGTTGAACACGTGCGAAAAGAGCGTGAAAAGAGACGTGCGACTTGGGGCACACAAAATGTCGTTCAATTTCGCAGAAAATATGTTTCTTTTTCCCATTGCTTTTCTTTTTCCCTAGCTTCTTCGAAAATGAGAAAAAGGCACACCCCGTATGACAGTACGGCGAGCGAAAAAAGTCAGCTACAACGTACGTGACTTATCGCCGTCACTCGACACTTTGTGCTGCCGCTGCAATGTACGAACGGAAATGCCGGAGAGAGAGGAGCCGAATTTGAGACAACTAAAAGCATTTTTCCTCTTGCAACTGCAGCCATAAATTTCTGTGCACGGATACGAAAATAGAAGCGGCGAGAAAAAGTGCACCGTGATTTTTTCTCTCAATTTATAGGTGACCGACGACGCCCTCCACTGCCTTCGCCTCCACGAGAGCGGCCTCCTGGTGGCGGCGGGCTGCGAGGCGGGGAACGTGGCCCTGCTTCAGCTGACGGAGGGGCTCGCCTCAGCGCACAGGAACGACAAGACGGCGGTCACGGCGGTGAGCGGAGTCAAGCATAGAAATAAACAATCGAAATTATTTGACTGCCCCAATTTTCCCCTCGTAATATTGTATGTATCCCAACTCGATCCCTCTTTGTCCAGATGTTCGAGAGGGAGACCCGCCGCGAGAAGATCCTGGAGGCGCGCAACAAGGAGATCCGCCTGAAGGAGAAGACCAAGGGCATCCTGGGATTGGGCGGCGGGAGCGGAGGAGGGAAGACGGGAGGGGCGCTCACGGGGTTCGCACTCAGCGCGCTCAAGGGGGCAAAGGCGCAGGCGGACCAGGTACGTTTTTCAGAAATAGGGACGGTTTCGAATCTTGATATGTTGTCATTTTTTAAAAAAAGGAGAAGAAAGACGAGGTGGAGGAGGACCCCATCGAGAAGGCTGAGAGAGAGTTCTTTGAGGTAGTCAGAAAGGTTAGGGTGCGGAAAAAAATTAGGAAAAGACTTTTTCCTTCTAATATTTTTTATTCTTCTTTCAGGAGCAACAGGCACGGTTGGAGGCGAGAAGGCTGCGGGCAGAGGCAGAACCATAATTTAGTGCCTCTCGAATTAGTAGGAAAATAACATATGCGCTTGAATTAAAATAAAAAAGTATTAAATACGCGAGTTCCGAAGGTGGGATTATTTTAAGGGAGTTGTCGTCGTTTGAACACCGAACATACAGATGCAACGATTCAAATTTGCAAATTAAAATTACCGACACCAGCCTCACATGATCACTTCATACATACCGTATACCAAGCCGTATTTCTTGTTATAAGACAGGACAGCTACAAATTTGCAACTTTGGACAAAGAGTTGCACCATACTTTCGTCGCCCCAACATTTCGATATGCCGCTGGCGCAATCGATACGTGTACCTATCGTGTGTACACGCGCACTACGTTGTGAGGGCGACCTCGCAGGGAACGAACGATCCAGAGGAAAGGGAAAGGCACACATATCACATACTTGTCGAGACCGGCAACGTTGCTTGCTTATCTTGGGTCGATATGTGCGGCTACATAACAAAGGTGAAAGGGCGCAAAGGGGACAGACGGCCGGAGGAGCCAGAGCCAACGACAACCACCACAAGATGGAGAAGAGGGTCACCTTCGAGGAAGGCTTCGAAGTCGTTTTCGTCGACGAGCAACAGGAGGAGGAGGAGAGTGGCTTCGAATTCGTGAGCCTGGAGACTCCCTGCCCGGAGGAGCAGGAAAAGTTTGAGTTTGTCGCGTATCCTCTTGCTCCAACGCAAGAGCGATGCCTGACGCCAGAGTCCCCCGCGACGGTCGCCCTCAAGGCAAAGTGGTTGGGGATCGAGGAGGAGATTGCCGACGCAGGGAGAGAGGAGGAGGACGGCGAAGCAGCCACCGACGACCGCCAAGAAGTGCCAAGAAGCCTGGAAGACGAGGAGGAAGAGGATTATGAAGAAGGGACCTTCCCAAAGATGACTCTGGACATTGCGATCGCCCTCGACTATTGCGGAGAGGAGGAGCTGGGCCTGGAAGAGGACGAGTGGGAAGGCGACCCGTACGACTCCTACCACGAGGAGCACATCATCCAGGACGTCCTGGGATACCGGAACGACACATACGAGACCTACGACTTTGTTCTGGGGTCCATCAAGCGGCCCAGCCCTATCTGCTCCTGCGAGAGGTTCGCCACCAGGAACCTCAAGCCCTGGAGGAAGGAGACCAGGAAGCTCTCTTCCTACGTCTGCAAGAATCTCTAATGAGGGGCCAGGAACTACATAAAACCCATCGCACTTTCAAAAAAATAAAATAATGAAGCCTCACTAACCTGGCGTTTCCTAGCCGGGCCGAACCCACTCATCAGGCACTCAGCGTGTCTTTTTTTCTCACGGAATGAATTTTTATTCGAAAAAAGATGTTCTACTTAATTAAAGTGTCTCTCTGTTAAGCACTGAGTGAGATGTCGTGGTTCTACTCGTCGTTGTTGACGCACTGGAATATGCCTGCCCTCTTCATCCTCTCGTAGTCCTTCTGCGCGTCGTACGTGCGGTAGAACTCCTCGTAGTTGAGCTTGCGCTGGCGGGCGACGAAGTACCTGAGACAAACAAGAAGAAAAAATCGTCAACTTCTGCGCCACAATTGGCTCAAGGGCGCCTTTTTGAGCCTCACCAGTATGCCCCTGCCAGCACGCTGGAGAAGACGAAGGAGGCGATCATGTTCTTCTTGATGTAGGAGATGAGGAAGCCGCGCATCTCCGGCTTGGGGATCTTGGCCACGGAGGAAGCCTCGGAGGCCATGGTGCGGCGCGAGGCCGTGGCCAGGCTCAGCCTGTGCAACGAGCAGAGAACGGGGACGATTGAGTTATTACGCCCGCCGAGAGACCATAAAGTGTTATTATTCTGACCTTGCGGCTCCAAGGATGGAGGGGAGCATCTTGGTGGGGAGGAGGAAGAGGTCGGGGGAGACGAAGACGACGTTGAAGACGGACGCCAAGCAGACCAACCCAGACGAGCGAGTGTCTCGAAAAATCAGCTGCGTCTAAGCGTCTTCTTCTCAATCTTGTGTAGGAAAAATGGAGTCCCACAGCGCAACTTTGCGTTTTCCAATCTCGCAACCTCTCCTGCCTCTTCTCCTCGCTCTCTTCTCTTCCTCTTTTCTGCGCGCGAAAAAAACAAATAAACAAAATAATTCAAAAACGGCGAAAAAAACGTGAAGGCAGCCGAGCGAAGGGGGAGCTCGTCCGGGTCGTCCCCCATGACCTCGACCTTTTCGGCCTCCGTGACCTCCAGGAGCGTCATCGCGTCCTTTTCGAGGCTCTTGCCGTCTTCTTCATTGATGTCAACAAAGGTGAGCCAGGACCGTTGTGCGGATCGGATCCACCTAGATCCATCTCATTCGGGGGGAAGGGGGCATATGGATGGCGGGGGGTTCCACTTCCACTGGCAATTTGGCACCAGTTTGTATCTGTAACTCTGTATCATTCCATCCTGACCTCCCTGCAGGTAACACGAATACCATCCTGACAGTAAATTTTTGCCCCCATGGTGCTCCAGCAGGCTAGGCCTAGGCGTTAAGGTTAAGTTAGGATAGGGTAGCAATAGTGGCACTATTCAAGCTCGGTGGACTCTGGTGGACCGGGTCCACCATACTTTTTGAAGGTCTTAAGAGCACGTCCAAAAAATACCAAAATAATCAGCAAAAATTACCAAAATGTGTGTAAAAATAGATAGGTTAAAATGATAGCTGAGCGAGTACCCCCAGTCTAGAACTGTGCCATCTTTCCTTTTCTACTGTACAGTAAAGTGTACATTTAGTTAATCTCTGTAAAGTTGCACCGTTACTCTCTCCTCTATTAATCACAGTCTTCCAAACGGAAGGTGCCCAACTATACAGTACGCCCCTTCATAATTATTCATTGTTAATTTTGCAGCAACATGGATAGCCCAGTTCCCAAGACCGGCATCTCCTGCAAGCAGGAGGATGCTTCTGGCATTTCTAGGCCTGCTCCTCGCGCGCCCTCCACCACGTCCTCATCCTCGTTATCCTCTGCGCCAAGCCGACCCCTGGGCAGGGCCAAGAACTCCTACTCGAGCCTCCCGCTGGCGCCCACCATCCAGGACTTCCAGATCCTCAAGCCCATCAGCCGCGGCGCCTTTGGCAAGGTCTTCCTGGGCTGCCGCAAGAGCGACACCTCCAAGCTGTTCGCCATCAAGGTGATGAAGAAGTCGGAGGTGGTGGCCAAGAACATGTCCTCGCAAGTGGTGGCCGAGCGCAACGCCCTGGCCATGAGCAAATCCCCATTCTGCGTCAACCTCTTCTACTGCCTGCAGTCGGCCGACAACGTCTTCCTCGTCATGGAGTACCTGATCGGGGGGGACCTTAAGTCGCTCCTTAGCATCTACGGCTTCTTCGACGAGGCCATGGCCAGGTTCTACGTCTCGGAGATTGCCTTGGCGCTGGCTTACCTACACAAGCGAGACATCGTGCACAGGTGCGAATTTGGGATGCTTTTCCATTATTTTATCAACTTACTTACACCTTGGGCCTTTGTACATTTTTAGAGACATCAAGCCGGACAACGTCCTGCTAACCGCCAGCGGCCACATCAAGCTGACCGACTTCGGCCTGAGCAAGGTGGGCGTGGCCAACCGCGAGCTGCGCATCCGGGACCTGGTGCAGGCCACTCCCGGCCCGGTCGCCTCCAGGGCCTCCGGTCGCATCCACCGCACGCCGGGACAGATCCTCAGCCTCACCTCCCACCTGCACTTCAGCGAGAAGAAGGAGGAGAGCCACCATCACCACGCGTCGACGGCAGATGAGAGCGCTGTCCACCAGGGCGGCAGCATCTCCAGCTACATGGGGTCTCTCACTCTCAGGCGTCAGCAGCAGCAGCAGCAGCAGGAGGAGCTGTCGTCCTCCGTCACCACCATGTCACACAGCGCTGCCAGCAGATATTCGCCGGAGCTTTCTAAAAGCATTAAGGTAAATGTCTTGTTTGACCCAAATAGGTATATCCTAGAATATTTCAAATCCTTTTGTAGGATGTTTCTCGCGGAGTTGTCGGAATCGGAGTCCAGCGAGCCCGTCTCGACAGCGTCTCCAGCTCCGCCCCCTCCGAGCTCCACTCTACCACAGCGGGCGGAGAAGACCACTCGCACTTTGCGGCTCCCCTGAACAGCACTGCGGCGGCGCCGACCTCGGCTGAGGACGGCGACGACCGGACCACTCCGACCTCCACCTGCCCCGGCGGCCTCGGAAAGCGAAAGCGGAGGCAGCCGCCGGAGGCGGGAGAAGGCGGAGACACATTAGACAATGACGAAAGCGCAGATGCCACTGACGGGTCCGCTGTCCTACCCCACCGTTCCCTGCGGAGGAAGAAGTCCTGCATTGACGCCATCATGCAAGAGCCGAACCCAACTCCAGAAGCCTCGTCGGTCATTATGGCAAAGGAGGAAGATGACGGATGTAAGCCGGCAGTGGCCCTGAACTTTTCTTCCGGCTTCACCAGCAGCAGCGGGAGCGAAGATGAAAATGACGGTGAAAACAGTGAAATGTACAGCGACAAGGAGAACGCCGCCACGGGCTCTCCCGCGGCCAAGGCCAGGCGCATGCGACGGAGAAGAAGGAGGACAATGACCGTGGCCGAGATGTCGGTGGCCGCCAAGCCCACGAGGAACTCCACGCCACTTAAGCCGGCCGACCAGGTTTCCTCTCCCCGCCGCAGCTCCTCCTCCCCTCCGTGCGGCGCCTCAGCCACCAAGAGTGCCGCGGCGGTGGCGGTGGCCGGAGTCGGCGGGGGCAGGAACGTCCGCTTCATGACAGCCTCCCCGATCGACCTCAGCTCGCTGGACGACGGATCCATGGAAGTCTCAACGGCGTCAAGCGTTCTCGGGTAAATTATCATCACGACTTTCCTTAACATTTCTTTAATTTTTCTTCATCCATATTAGGCCTCCCGTGGATTGGAGAAGGTCGAGCCTAGCCCCTCTGCCGCCAGAGACCCCTCCCCCATTCCTTCCGCGCAGTCGCGGATGCGTTCACCTTCCTGGTGCCGCTTCTTCGCCCGTGACAACTGCCGCATCCGCAGTCACCACTCCGACCTCGGCGAGGACGCCGTGCGGCGGCGGGGCCAGCAACACACCGTTCAGGACGCCCAAGAGCGTCAAAAGAGTCAAAAGGAGCACGTCTGACGACAGAATCTTGGGTAATATATAGAAAGTGGTTCGTGTAGCAAAAATGAACTGTTTTTACTGTTTCGTTATTTCTGGGCACTTGTCAGGTACCCCCGACTACCTTGCCCCTGAGATCCTCCTCCGCCATCCGCACGGCGAGGGCGCCGACTGGTGGGGCCTCGGGGTGGTGCTGTACGAGCTGCTGGTGGGGGTTCCCCCGTTCTCGGACGAGACGCCGGAACTCGTCTTCTCCAACATCCTGGCCCTGAACCTGGAGTTCCCTGAGGGGGAGGAAAGCCTGAGCGCGGAGGCGGAGGGAGCAGTCAGGGCACTGCTTAGGCTAGAGCAGCAGGAGAGGGCAGGGCTGCAGCAAATTCAGGTAAAGTGCAGTAGGGAAGGCGATTTTCACATTTGCAGCGTACAGAGTACAGACTACAGTTGTGCCACAATGTACGCACTCAAAGTGCCCTTGAACGTGTGGTTAATTCCTATGAAAAAAGCCCCCCTCTCCGATTCCATCCTTTAGTACGTATCCCTGCCCTTCCCCTGCTTCACATGCAGGCAGGAAGAGAGCTCCCTTTCGCTCTCTTTCGCCGCCACAGTACAGAAAAACAAAAGAAGTGCCCCCCTTTTTCCACCGCGGCCGCTGACCTCGTTTACCCCATTACCCTCATTGATCTTGATTGCGGTCCCCTCCGCCGCAGTGCCCGAGGAGGAAGGAGAAAAAAGTCTGGTCAAATATTATGGAGACAGAGTACATCATTCCGCCGTCTGAAACTGATGGGTCTGAACCAGAAGTACAGTACATAGTACATATTGTTTATTATTCTCTCCCTTGCCTTGTCCTTAGGAGGAGCTCCCGTTCTTCTCCGGGGTGCCCTGGCCCTCTCTGCTGGAGCAGGAGGCCCCCTTCGTGCCGCAGCCGGACGACGACACGGACACCGGATACTTCGACGCCAGGAACAACATGCTTCACCTCAGGGTTTCGCAGGTGGAGAAACTGTGAAAATCAGGATTGTGGCAGGCGCGGATGGACGCTTATGCTTTCCCATATCCCATCGTTCTACTGCAATCATCTCATGGTTGGTTCTCCCTTTTTTGTCATAATCGTATATCAATGCAAGATGCGAAGGAAGAAGTCAGGATGTAAAGTGTAAACAGATATAAGGCAGTATCGTATAAGTAGAAACTACCTCCCCAAACATACATGGAAACCATAGAATAGGCGCTTCGCGGAAATCTTTTTTCTCGAGCAAGAGCGCTAGACGCGCTACACGATATGCTTGTGATTACCTTCGTTGCGTAGCCCATAGCCTATTTAGTTGTATCGTACTTCAGGTTGTAAGCACAATAGTACAGGTACATGAATTCACAGTAAATAAACTCTTCAGAAGTATGAAAACACACAAGTGTCGAGTTCAGCTCTTCTTCTCGTTTTGAAGGAATATACGGCTGCCATTGTCCCGCTTCGTCCCCACCTCTCCCATTGAATACGCCGAGGAAAAAATATCAACCTACAGTACTGTATGTGTACAGCGCGAGGACGTCTCCCTCCCCCTCTTCCGAAAACGAGAGAAACAGAACAGAAAACGCGGCCTTATTTACATACGAAGCGCGCATATACACACATTGTGCCACATAGCAAGACCGGAGAGGGGGCGAGGAAAGGGGCGTCTTTGTGCGCGTTGGCTGGGTCTGACTTTTTTCTGAGTGCGTCGTGCGCCTTAATTTGAAAAGCTGGATACTCAGACGAGGGGACCAAGAAGAAGGCTTTCTCGAGTGCTTTCTTTCCTGTCGCCGACAGTGCAGCAAGAAAGACAACGACGACGAAGCTACTTGAGGAGAAGGAGGGGATATATTCATGGGCCCTAAATTGGCAGTTGTCATAGAAATGGGGAGGGAGGGTCTCCCGCCCGGCCTTGTGCCGATAGCGGCAGAGAGAGTGGGCTTTTTAAAAAGATCGGAATATTAGCACCTCGAGTACGTATGTACTATGTACCCATGTTAATGTACAAAACCACAATAACCAGGATCGGCAACGAGCCCTGCAACGCCTTGCAAGAATGTTACTACTAGCATGCTCGTATACTTACACAGTGGGCGAGGGAGCGAAGGAGAAATCCTATCCGCCCTCGCAGGTTCCTCCTTCGCCCAATCTACAATTCTGATTAGGGGTCCCCCTTCCCCCTTCCCCCTTCCCCCTCTTCCGTCCGCCACCGTCGCCGCTGACCCCCGGAGGAGGAGGAGGAGTGTGGCCTTTTTCGTCCGCCCTCCGCGGCCCTTCCTCCGCCCGGCGTCGAAGAAAGTCTCTCCCACAGTTTGACCCTTTCCTCCCTCTAGATCCCTCTTGGGACGAAGGGGGAGGAAGGTGGTGGCGGAGGTGGTCAAAGCCTCTCTTCTTGATTGCTGATTCTGGAAAGTACTTGTCGGCGGCCGTGAAAAAAACAACCAGAAATGATGTTTCCTTTTCCTTCCTCCTCCTCGGCCATTGCCACCGTGGCCTCCGCCACCTCCGCCCTCTGCCTGGTCATCCTCGCCTCCTCTGTCTCCGCGGACAGTGGGCCCGTCGTCACCAAATATAAGTTTGTTGGCTACCAGAACGTGTTCTCTCTCGACACCAAGAACCACGGGGTAAGCTAATCTTGAACGACGGATTCAATATTATAGGCTCAAAAAACTTTGCTAGAGTAATTTACATTCACAATGGAAAAGGGGGAACGAGGAATTGCGAAAGGCATTTTTTGAAAGAATGGACTTTTTTGTTTTCCTCACCTTCAACAACAGACCCTCCATCCTTCTTCCTCTTCTTTCCCAAGGAGAGATACTGTACACAAGGCGTAAATCGCGCAGTAGCGAAATTTTTTACTCCCTCTATTCCATAGCATCTTCATCACGCGTCATTTACCCCTCTGGGTTTTTCTTCCCTCTTCCCGCAGAAATTCGACGTGGGCAACTTTGCGCAGAGCGAGACGGTGGCGGCCAAGAAGTGCGCCAACCTCTGCTCGGCCATGGACTGGTGCGGGGCCATGTATCTCTCCTACGAGGTATAGGGAGATTTTGAAGTAACAAACGAAAAGAATATTCTGTACATGCTTATCGATTTCCCATTTCCTAGGACAACAAATGCCACGCGGTGCCCCAGGACGAGACGGGAAGCGACTACACGGCCGCCTACGCTGTCGGTGAGAATGGGAATAAACCAAGAGGATTTTTGAGGAATGTTTCTTTTTTCACGGGGACCGTCTTTCCCTTTCCAAAAAGGTCCTGGGCACGTCTTCTACTACAAGTCCCAGGTTGGCCCGGCGGTGCCGCTGGAGGCAGACTCTGCGTTTGAGGCCCTCATCGGGATCTGAACCCCTCCAAGATGGAGCGACGAGAAGCGCGAGTGGAGTGATCGAATGACGACGGATGAAGCTTGAATGCCTTTTGTTCACACTTTCTTTAACGCTTGCGTAAATAGATGCCGCTTACAATACCTGTCTGACAGAAACTGCCTTTTTTCCTCTGCTAATTTCGTCAGATTCGTCCATTGCTTCTTTCAATAGCCCTTGAGTCTTGATGCACTTTAGTAGACAATTCTACTTTTCGGTCGGAAATCCCAAGAGTCCCTTGTAAAAAGCGCAACGTATCTAGGTAAGGTACCAAAACACGGGAAGAAAGTTTCTTATGGTATTTCAGGATATGTCAGTTTTATTGGGGATCGAAATGGCAAGTAAAAAGAAAAGACACATGCCCAATTACCCCGCGGAGGATGGGCCCCCTCGGTGAGATCACACATGCGCAATGGGGGGGGGGATGAGGGGGGGATACCATGTTCTTTCTAAAAAAATATTGTAAAAGTAATATTTTCCTTGTTTTTATTGTTGGCTCATTTTTGGGAGAAAAATCCCCCTCACTACCCCCTCCCTGGATGAAACAATTTCTCCCC
>JAAUYB010167500.1_pt1 | contig 11098 bp, 19 predicted proteins | sample 7278071 | NCBI WGS metagenome assembly JAAUYB01 (sample SAMN14350121, study PRJNA611818) | marine sediment metagenome | isolation source: surface marine sediment (1.8m) | place: French Polynesia: Moorea | collected 2018-08 | reverse complement strand
TTAGCCAAATTCCCGGCAGTAGGGGGTGCCCCGGCACTCCCGGCACTAGTACATAAACCAAAAACCGGCACTAGACTAACAAGACCGCTTAGATGAACTCATGTGGCAGGGTGCGGTCACCTACTTGGATGACGTCTTGGACTACTTGACGACCAAGTCGTCAAGTACTTGAGTCCACGCCCTGTTCATACGGATATAATCTTGTTCTACTTCCATACTTCACCATGATACCCGCCGATCCCACTTATACATAATTCCCGCTCGTGGGCTTTCTAGAGAAGTCCCAAGGGACAACAGCTAAAAAAGAAGAGGAATAAAGCATTCAACACCAAGCCTCCGTTGAGATTACTTGCAAACGGGAACATGGCCATCCCTGACTCCTCATGGTACATCTCCCAGACCTTCTGCACAACCAACAGGGTGAGCAGAGGCGATGCCAGGCGGTGGTGCGCCCTTAAACTGACTAGGGCTGCGTTGAAGTCGGCGATGTGCCTGGCCTTCGTCTCGTTTACTCCCGCCAGGGCCAACAGGTCAAGCTTGTCCTGCTCCCAATTCAGGTCGTTGTGCAGGTGCTTCACATCCTGCTGGAGTGCAGCAAAGGAAGCTCTCTCCATGGAGTTCGTAATTAACTTGCCTGTGAAGAGCTCCTCCAGCGGCGGCAGAAGGAACCTCCCAAAGACGGTGGCTGAGATGACAGCCATTGTCACCAACCTCCTAGGCCTGGACGTCTCCTCCGTTCTGTCTGCTGGGGTGCCTCAACTGGGAAACAAATGTTCCCACTGCCAGACGTCTTGGCAGGCTTTGTGTAGCGTCCTGTTGGCGTGCTGCACCTCCACCTGCTGCCACTTTCCGGCCATTCTGACCACCACTGACCGCAGCATCATCTTGGTGTTCTGGCACTCCTCTTCCAGGAAGTGCAGTTCCAGCGGGACCCTCACGTGGAGAACACCATCTTCCGACCACAGCGTCCTTTTGTGCTGGAGCGGCCGTGTGGGTGTAGGTCGACAGCAGCGACCTCTCCTCCGCTCTGGCTGTCCCCAACATCAGAACCGGAGGAAGAAGAAGAAGCTCTCGGGAGCTCTTGTCGGTAAACGTATATATTAGAAACGGGCCAACCTGAGCACAGGCCCCGCCTCAACCCTAGTGGGGCTAACAGCGCTTCTGTCGTTGCGGGCAAAAGGGGCTCGTCCTTTGGCTCCTCCGCCGTCTCCCTCGCCGCTTTGACCTCCTTTGGCAGCGGCGGAAGCTCTCCATCCCACAGGCAAATCCGAAACTCATTCGTCAGAATCTGATCCTCCCAGAGCTGCAGCAGATCGTAAGCTTGACCCGCCAGTGTCTTGAGGAGTTCTTCCTTGATTCCCCTGTCAACTCTGGCGTGAAACTTCACCAACATTAGCATCATCCAGAACTCTTGAGTCATGTGATGCCGGATCACCAGATCGTCGTAGTCCACAGCTATGTCCTGGAGGAGCAAGGAGATTGCCCCTGCAAGGCCCTCGTCAACTTCTCCGCCCTGCTCTCTCCGCTCCTGTTGGTGTTGGACATTGGTCCAGAGATCTTCTTCTTCTCTTGTGTGACACACTTTGATATGATTGCGGTGTTCGATCGACAAATTGCATAATGAGCCATCAGGGAGGATATATTGCACTTAATACGTGGTGGCGCCCAACACATTTTGACAACCTTTTTGTTTTTCACTTTTTGAAAAGTCGCCCGCGCCTGTTTCACAAACACTCGGTCTCCAACTGAAAAGTCCAAATGGGAATGATTCCAACTGTAGTATTGCACATCACGGGCGGGGGCGGCGTTGATTGCTTGCTGTGTCAGCCAATAAATCTTCTTCATACGGTCTAAATGGTCGGTGGCCCAGTTCTCCCCTAGGAGTTTGCCCTCTCCTCCACGTACCTGGAAGTACGGCAGATTGAAGTTTTATAGATACGTAAGGAAAAAGGGGGAGGTGTTGGTCACGCTGCGGACTGCTGTGTAATATGAAAACTGCACTGCGGGCAAAAATAATTCCCACTCTTCATCGTCGGGATCATCAAGTAGTGTCCACATGATCTTGATGAGTTGGCGGGTAAAACTTATGACAGAAGAATTCATTTGGGGATGATAGGCGGACTTACGGAGGTGATGCAACCCCATTTTCGTGTATAGCTCATCTGATAATTTATAGCAAAATTCTCTCCCTCGATCAGTCACAATCTGTTTCGTGCAGGCTTGGCGGTAAATCCAAGCATCTAAAATAGCGGCTGCTACAGTTTTTGCTTCTTTGTCTGGTATCAACACAAGTTCGACAAGTTTGCTAAAAACATTTGTCATGTGTCCCTTTTTTCTTTTCCTTTCAATGGTAAAGAGATCTGCGTGCACTCACACCCATGGGCTATCCGGCGCTGTCCACAAGTGAAACAGTTCTTTGTTCTTTTTGAAATGTACGGGGTCTTTTCCTTGTTGACAAACGTCGCAGCTTCCTACAAAGTGATCAACATCCACCATCATAGTTGGCTACCATTATTTTTCTTGCATATGCTGCAGTAATTGATGTGCCTTCATGGCCAGAATAATGGTGTGCATGAGCTGCTCTCAATAATTCATACTGCATAGAAGTTGGAACTTCAAAAGCAGAAGACGTCTCCTTGTCCGGTCTAGATGCAAAATGGTGCATAATACCCCCTACTACGTGGAAGGGTTGCATTCTTCTATTGTCTACTCCACACAGGAAGTGTTTTTGTCTGAGCCATTGTAATATACGATTGCTATAATACTCCTTGCTTTGTGCAGTGCGGATCACATTGTGGTCAAAAGTACGGACGTCGTTGGCGGCGAGTGGATTGGTGCTGCATACTGTGGCCCTACTCAAGGCATTGATAATTATGTTCTTAGCTGCGGGCAAAAAATTCATTTGGAAATCGTATTCCCCCATCAATTCTTGCAGTCACAAGAGGGTTCGCTTGTGAATATTGTCTAACTTGACTATAGGCTTATGATCACACACCAGCACAAAACAGGTGCCATAAAGGTAGATGTGAAAGTGTTTGATTGCGGCGGCACCCAGCTCTAATAGGTATCCTGATCACACGATTCCTTCCATTTTGAAACTGGAGGAGCACTCCCCCATAACCGTGTTCAAGAAAGTGTCTGTCACTAAGGTAAATGGTACTCCCCACTGGGAAAAGCAAGGATTGGGGCCTGAGTCAGTTTATTGCGAAGGCACTTAAATGCTTCTAAGGCGTCCGGTGGCAGATCCCCTCCTACCCAGCCGGTCTCCTTCACGAGAAGTTTTGGCCATTTCCCTACTGTCTTTGCTTACCCGGGAATGAAGGCTCTAGAATAGTTGGTAAGTCCTGTAAAGCGTCGGATTTCTTTCACTGATTTCAGGGTGGGAAAGTCTTTCACAGCTTGTGTCTTTTCTTTCCAATGCTTTATGCTCTCCGTAGAAATGGTGTATCTGAGATATTTTTTCTCTGGTGCTGCGAAAATGCACTTTTTCAAGTTCAGTTTAAAATTGTAGCAATGCAAGAGGCAAAAACTCTTCTAAGTGGCGAATATGATTTTCCCACCTTTTGCTTCCCACTAGGACATCATCATGCATCGAGATAAATCACACTGTTTTTAAATCCGCGAAATAGAAACTCCATCAGGCAGCTAAAAGCTGAGGGGGAGGTTTTGAGCCTGTGTTAGCTCAAAAAAGTATCACCCACAAATTTCCGAGATGTCTAATGTGTTTCTTAGCCCAAATTTTTCCAGGTTTAACTTAAGTCAAATTTCCGTAATCCTCAAAAATACCAAAAATGAGACGGTCTTTTATAGGAGGAAAAAAAGGAAAGGAAGAGGGATTGCCAGATATAGAGGGTTTGACTTGCTTTTAACATAATGTAGATCAGAATTAGCCAAATAAAAGTTTAATACAAATATAGCAAGCTTGGAATTGTATATGTCAGGAGATTAATAATATTAGGGGGGAATTTCTCGGCCTCCTCCTCCTCTACCTCAACCTCCACGGCCGCTGCATTGGCCCTGACGAGGATTCAGGTTGAGGTCTTTGGGCAGCTTGTCCCATTCTTGCCTATCGGGGGGGACTCTGCAGTCGACGGCCATGTGTCCCTTCTTTGTGCAGACGACACAGAAATCCAGGGGAATATCGTGGAAGTTGACCCAGCCTAGTCGATTGGTGGGTTTGGTGCGCCAGGCTGCGCGGGGCATGCCGGAGTTTCCTCCTCCTCTGCCTCCGCTGTGTCCTCCTCCTCCTCCTCAGCCCTGTCTGCTGTAGTTGACAGCGTTGATCCCGTTGCTTGTACCATTGCTGGTCGTCGTCGTCGTCTGGGGGAATCCTTCGTGGGCTTTGTGGAAGAGTTCTCAAGACGGTACATGATCTTACAGATTTCCTCAATTGACTTGCCTTCGGATAGCTTTTTTGACTTCCTCTCGCATCTTCTCCTCCAGACAAGGTTGATGCATTCCCTCTCCAATATGGCGTAGTTGATTCCTTTGATCTTCTTGTCGCGAGACAGACAGTCTTTGCAGCCGTCACATCTGTTGCAAGCAGGCAATGCTCGAGTGATTGTCTGCCTTGTCTGTTGGCTGACCTTGTATTGGTAGAGACAACAGAGGTCGATGAAGTTGCGGCAGAACTCGCCATCCCTGATGTACAGGGTCATGGCCTGTGTGCCCCTGGTGTGAGCTCAATACCAAAGCGATCGGCAAACTTGGTCTCAAAGGCCGTCCAGTCGGGGAAGGCGCCGACAAACTTGGTCTCCATCCGGTACCACTTTTTGGCCATTCCTGTGAGACACTGGTCGAGGTTTCTGAGCCTCCTCCCCTGTGTGATATGAGCATGTTGGCAGTAACCAAGGAAACTGTCGATGAATTCTTGTGTGAAGGTACTTACCACAAATATATTGTTGCCCTTGCCGGCAAATGTGGGTATGATGGGCTTGGTGCAGCCAGCTCCACCACCAGCTGCTGCGGCGCCTCCTCGATCCGCCATGTTGTCACAGTACGAGGAGGCGTCGTTTTTTTTGTCGTCTGCTTTCGTTGTCTGAGCAGTCTTCCGCGTCATCATCATCTGCAGTGTCACTGCCTTCTGCTGAGTCATTGCCGTTGTCTGTGGCTTCGCCCTCGTCTGTGTCAAATTTGCTGTTGTCTTTGGCATTGTCGTTGTTTACTTGCTGGAGCTGAGGTAGCGGATCATTGTGCTGCCTGCCAGCACTCTGTCCCAGTGGTTGCTGTCTGCCGTTGGGGAAAAGTTCCTCGGTCACGGCAATTAACACTCTGTGTACATTGTCTATGTGGCGGGATTTTTGGATGCTAGACCGCTGCCACCAAATGTCATGTAAGAAACTCCGGCTTTGCAAGTGTGTACTTCGGAAGTCACATCATGACTAACTACGCTACATACAGTATCTTCTGCTCCTTCTCCCTGTCATGGCGCGCGTCAACTTGACCAATTCTTCTCTCTCTGTGTCGTGAGATCTTCTTGCACGACACTTTATTTAAGTTTTGGAACATTCTTTTTTCCCAAAAATGTAGGTGTGTATCTTATGTAGAAAACCAACTTTGTATTGTTGTATTTTTGTTGACTTTATCCAGCTCCTAGAATTTAGCAAAATAAATAAAATGTCACGTAAGGATTCTGCTTGTTTTATGCATTCTGCCAAAAATGATTTACTAGAAAAGTAAGTTTTAAACGTATGGTTAATAAAAGCTCTAGGTAATTTTTTCAGGTCAGCTGTTTGTTGGGGAAGCAAAAACACGTGTCCGTTTGAGCTCTTCAACAAAATCAATGTCGGGGACGTCCGGGGCCTTTTTCTACACCTACTAGTCATTCGAGGGGCACTGGGTGACCCCGCTGGGCGTCGTCTGGGTGCAGTTCGAGGCCGGGGCCCTCTATTCGGGGGTCCTGAGTGGGGGCCGCCAAGCGCAACAAATTTTCCACAACAAATGGGGGACATCTACAAGGAAGAATGAGGAGCTTTCCGAAAGATAAACCATTTGCTGACCTTAACGTGATTTGTTACCCTTGCTGATAACGGTTTAAAACCGCACCAGGGTCGACAACATGGGCAGAGACGACGACTGCAGGTGGTTTGTCGTGGGTGGGCGCTCTCGGGCCAATAAGCACAACGACACCACCAGCAGCTGGGGGTGGCACGTCGGCCGTCAACACGGGAGCAGTCACCAGCCGCAGGGGCGGAAGGAAGTGCTACAACTGCCGGGGGATTGGCCATCCCAGGCACCATTGTCTGTCATGGGCGGGCGCCGCATCGAGCCGGGGCAAAGAGGTGGCGAGGGGTCACTACGGCTCCTTGTCAAATGTCAGCACCGCGGCATCAACCAGCAGCGGGGGCAGCAGGAAGCCTCCGCCGCCAAAGAAGTACCCCAGGTGGGGCCGTCGAGGGGAGGCGGTCAGCGTGGCAGCCAGGCCGCGTCCAACCCGGGGGCCACCGCCAACGAGGGGCGCAAGAGGGTGAGGGACCCCACGAAGTCATCGGCGCTCACACCCCCTAACAAGCAGGCGACCCGAAGCACCCGGTTCTCCTACGCTGCGGCGGTGGAGGGCGGCAAGCGAGTGGTGCTGGTCAGCTTGGACGGAACTGCGCTCACCAAGGAGGACCCCAAGCTCCTGCAAGATGCGGTTAACAAGTTAAATCTGGACGCGCTTGCCAAGAAGGAGTACCACAGCATCCCGGAGGTCCTCGACGCGAAGCTTGGGCTGGAGGTCAAGACCAGGGACTCCAAGTCAGTGCACCTCATTGGGGTGTGCACGGCCAAGGCCAACCTGAGGGCTCTCACGGCAGAGGAGTTGGAGGTTTTGGAGAGGCCGCTCAGGAGGCACAGCGGCTTCATGCGTTAGGATGCCAACACAAGCCTCACCAAGGAGGCCATGCAGCTGATGGTGGACGGTCAGTTGTACCTGCGGGGCATCGGGGGGTGGCTGTGCCTGGACGAGGAGGTGGAGGAAGGCATTGCCAGGATCGACGGCACCAGCAGCCTGGGCTTCTCGGGCCACATGAAGTTCCGGGAGGCAGGGCGTGGCCCCAGGGAGAAGCTGGAGGAGCAGAGGGAGCGACTTCAGCAAGAGCAGTGCAAGCTGCAGGACCAGCAGGAGGCTCTCGCAAAGAAGCTTGCAGTCATTCACAGCCAAGTTAACTCTGTGACGAGTTCGGAAAGTAGATTAACATAAATTTAATATTCTATTTTATTCATTCACATGGGGAGCACGCTTGCCGGCGCGCTTTCTTTAGTGTCTCTACATCTCCCTTGGTGGGAGGGTGGAACGCGGCACCAAATGCAAAGACCGGTGGGGCGCGGGGCGCAAAAAATGTACAAGGCAGTAGGTAAAAAAAAACCAGGCGCAATGAGGAACGCGAGTACACATTACTCGGTGTTACAGGAACGGGTAGAAACGAGGGGTCATGCCATCTGCCGTTGTAGTTGGGGATGTAGAACGGCGGGGCTGAGTGAATGGAATCGGTGCCGGGAGGAGGGGTGAAAAGTCCCTGGAGAAGGGAACAATCCAGGGATGGAGGGGTAGGGCGTCGGGTGCGTCTGGGGTCCGGGCTGGAGCAAACAGTCTTAGGCAAGGGGAGTGGGAGTGAGGAGGAAGGCTTCTTCAGGCAGGGTGGCAGGCCGCAGTCTGGTGGGATGTCGAGGGCGTCGCTGATGTTGGAGAGGAGGCGGAGGATCTCCGGTGGCGCAGTAGTCTGGGGACTAGCGACAAAGCAGGTGCTCCCGATGTGATTCGTGCTCCTACCGGTGGTCGAGGAACTCTTCGGCGAAGAGCTTGGAGCAGCGGCGGTTTAGGAGGTAGTAGAGCGTGCTGAAGACGAGGAGGGCGCCCTTGAGGGTGAAGTCGACGAGGGCCCAGTCGACGGGCGCGGAGGCTTCAGTATGCTCCTCGGGGTCGGGAATGGGCGGCATCCTGGGGTGGGGGGGGAGGAAATTGTGAAGGAAATATCAAATATTAACTTTGGGAAAGAAACACACCTCCTTTTTCTCGATTCACATTGGTATTAAAGTGCACACTCTCGTTGGCTTCATTTTTGTCTTCACATTCACAGCTCGTTCCGGCGGGAGACTGAGCCAACAGCAAAAGAGATGGTGTAAGAAGAACCCTCCCTGCTCAGCACTTCTGCTTTACTCCACTTTCCCGACAACGGATCTTGCACCCAGACTTGCTGACCCGGGCGAAAGATGGCCAGAATTCTTTTCCCCGCCGCCACCTCTTCGTTTGATGCCTGACGCTTCTCCACCACTTGGTCTGCATCCACGGCGGGGAGGTTTCTGGCCATGGGGAGCGACGGGAGCCTGCCCCTGGCCCCTCGGCGGAACATGATGTAGGGGGGGGGGGGGGGGCAGACGTCGGCTCTGGGGCAGTTGTAAAACTCTGCCAAGGCCGCTTGGAAGGCCGGTCCTTCCTTGATGCATTTGACAAGTAGTTTTTTTATGTTCTTGACAGCCGCCTCCGCCAGCCCGTTGGACTCGGGGTTGTAGGGGCAGCTGGTCTCGTGAAGGATTCCATTGTCCTTGCAGTAAGTCTTGAAGGCCTCGCCGCGGAACTGTGGTTCTCCCTCCGAGCGAATGGACTTGGGGAAGCCAAAGTACTCGAATCACTTCTTGATAGCTCTGGTGACCGCGAGGGAGGTGGTGGTGGTCAAACGATGCACCCATGGGTAACCGGAATGGCGATCCACCATCACCAAGTAGTCGTTGCCGCCTGCCACGAACAAATCCATGCCCACCGCCTGCATGGGCTCCGATGTGGAGGTGGGTGGATCGAGCGGGGCGGCAGGTGTCTTGCTGGGGAATGCCTCGGTGCAAACCTCAAAGCCTGCGACTCTGTCGTGGATGGCAGCATTCGTCCCCGGCCAGTAATATAGCTGCTGGGCGGCTTTCTTTGTCTTGACCTGGCCGGCGTGGGGAATGTGGAGGTGATCGAGGACACGGGAACGGGCTTAGGGTGGCACTGTAATGTGAGTGCCATAGTAGATGAGAAGTGGAGATCCAATTCCTTCCTCCACGCGGATGAAATCCAAGACGTTCAGGAACGCACGGGCGGGGTGGTCGATGGGCAGGTGGTTGACAGAGGAGCCGCTGCATTAGGCTTTTACCACCTCCTTGTAGGTGGGATCCTCGTCGGCCGCAGAGCCATTCTAGGCCGCCATCGTTGCTGGTGATGGTGCGCCGATTGAAAGCCCTGTCCTCTTCCATCTCTGCACTGTCCATCGGCTCCTTGGGAGAGACGGGGAAGCGGGAGATAGCGTCGGCAATTAGGTTGTGCTTCCCGGCCTGCCATTCCAAGCGCACGTTGGCCCCGATCACCTTCAATCTCATCCTCAGCAAATGGCTGTTGGTGCACTCGTTGAGAGGCCGCTGGAAGAACCCACTCAGCAGCTGGTGGTCCGTTATAAGTGTAAAGGTGGTGGGGAAGCCCAGCATGTAGAATGAGCATTTCTGGATGGCGAAGACGGCTCTAATCGCCTCCAGCTCTTCTGGGGAGTACCTCTTCTCCGCCGGGTTGAGGCTCCGGGATCCACAGGAAATGAGCCTGGGGGCGCCGTCTGGGCTGTATTGGACAAGGGCGAAGCCGATACCGGCTGCGCTGGCGTCGGTAAGAATGACGGAGCGCAGTGACGTGTCGAAGAGCTTGACGATGGTGGTGGAGTTGAGGAGGTTCTTGAAGTCTTTGAATTTGTTGTCGTGCTCGGGATTCCAGACCCAGGAGACATTCTTGCCGAGCAAGACATGGAGCTTGGTGCTGGCCGACGCCAGGTCTGGCAGGTAAGTTCCTAGCTGATTGGCCACGCCCAAGAATGAGCGAAAGGAAGTGACATCCGTGGGCGTAGGGAAGTTGGAGATTGCATCCAGGCGTACGGGGTCTGGGCGAACTCCGTCGGCCCCGACGATGTGGCCGTCGAAGCTGACCTCCTTCCCGATCTCCAGCTTCTTTATGGAATGGATCATGCCGTGCTAGCGGCATCTCTACAGCACCTTCCGAATGCGCTGTAGGATCTCCTCCTTTGTAGGGGCCTACATAAGGCCATCTTCAGGACGCCTGGGAGTCCGGCGAGGGCCTCGTTGCTGCGCTGGCACAACCACTCTCCGGAGTGGGAGAGGCCCATCGGAGCCAGCTTGTAGTAGAATTTCCCCTGAGGGAGGAGGAACACAGTTAGCATTTGACTGTCTTTGTCGAGGGGTAGTTGGAACAGTTGCTACAGCACATCGGAGATGAGGCACTGGCCAAAATCAGACACTTTTTTATGCGTTCAATGGTGTCATCTCTCATTCCAAAAAGGTGGCGTCAAATGAAAGTAGTCTTCATCCCCATGTTGGGAAAGAATGACTACTCGGTGCCGAAGGCCTACAGGTCGATCACCTTATAAACTTTCTCCTAAACGTGATGCAGAGAGTCACTAACTTGTTCTCAGTGAGAGGGTGGTTGCTCTCCCATGCATACACGAGGGGACTGGTTACAGAGATGGCGCTCTCGTCCTTCGCAGACCTTTTGGAAAGCGCCTTTCACAGAGGGAAAAAATCTCTCGACATCGTCTCGACTGCTCAGGGGCTTTCGACAGAATAAAGTTCTCTTCTTCGAAAAAGGCTCTTGATGCTGCTGAATCGCCCGCCATGATTGTGGGTTGGTACAATCAAGTGCTGACTGGCCGTCTGTTGTCGGCGGACCTGCAGGGTGCACACAACACAATAATTCCAATCATGGGCTCTCTGCAGGGAGGAGTCCTGTCACCGCTTGTTTGGATTATAGTAATGAATTCCCTGCTATCTACCTTCCCTCGGGAGGGCGTCAAAGCAATAGGATATGCAGATGGCTATTGTGTATAGCGAGGTTCGCGGTAAGACAGGAAAGAAGATAATAAAGATATATTTCTCTCTTTCAGTCAGTCGAGTCAGTCGAGCGCTCTCTCTCCTTTTACTCTATACAGACCACCAAACTGTTCTCCTGGAAAACAACAACTCCAACAGCTCTAGCACCTGATAGCTTTGCCGCAGTTAAAAATAAGAGAATCACATACTCTTTGCTGTAGGGTTGATGTCATTTACTTCAATTTCAGAGAGAAGGAGACAGGAGGAATCCGAGGAG
>JAAUYB010092048.1_pt1 | contig 11100 bp, 9 predicted proteins | sample 7278071 | NCBI WGS metagenome assembly JAAUYB01 (sample SAMN14350121, study PRJNA611818) | marine sediment metagenome | isolation source: surface marine sediment (1.8m) | place: French Polynesia: Moorea | collected 2018-08 | reverse complement strand
TTTTGTGGTCCCTTCGTCGCGAACAAAACCCACCTTGCTTATAAGCAGGGTCATCATTCAGGCCGGCTGTCGGTTCCTTACCCAGGTCGAGCCACGTGAGGTTTGTTCACGCTACTCTGTATCTTACCCGAACTTATTGAGATGTTGCTCTAAATGTTGTGTTTTGGGTTTTTGACAACCGAATGTAGGGTTTTTCCGGGGTTTGGGTCCAACAACATATTCATGGCGTTGTGCCGGTTTGTTTTGGGCGCATTGTCGGGCCTGGTTTTGCTCGGTTGGGGGCGTTTCGGCTTATTGTCGTCGCGACCGAGGTCCTTGACGTTGCTTGTGAACCGATGTTGGGTTTATGATAGAAGTGTGCCGTAAGAACGGCAGGTAGTTTTTTCGTGGGGGGTGCCACGGTTTGCGGCCTGCAATCAACATTGTCTTCACTATTTTTTCCACCGCGTTCCTGGGAATCATTGCGATCCTGACTTGTCTCCTGCCCCTGGAGGTAGGTTCCTGGTGTGCTCGGACCTGGGCTCGTTCCATTTTGCAGGTGGCCGGTATCCGCGTCAGGGTTGAAGGCATGGAACATGTGGACCCCAAGCATCCCGTGATCTATATGCCCAATCATGCCAGCATGGTCGATATCCTGGTGTTGTTGGCCATGTTGCCGGTGAACCTGCGCTTCATCTTCAAGCAATCGATTCTTTTTATTCCCGTGCTGGGCCAGGCTATTTACCTGATAGGTATGGTCCCCATCGACCGCAGTCGTTTGGATAAGGCCCGTGAGAGCCTGCGCAAAGCGGGGGTACGGGTTAAGAAGGGAACCCACCTGTTGATCTTCCCGGAGGGGACCCGCAGTCGCACGGGGCGTCTGATGAATTTCAAGAAGGGCGGATTCTACCTGGCCGTTCAGGAAAGTATCGATGTGGTGCCCATCTCCATTAACGGGAGCCAGGCTGTGGGCGGCCGCAATTCCGTTTGGTTACGCGCCGGTACGGTGGAAATGATCGTGCATCCGCGCATCGACATGTCCGTTTATGAGGTGGAAACCCGGCAAGAGGCTATCGCCGCGGTACGCCGCGCTATTTTGTCCCGGCTCAATGAAGATCAAAAGCCCGTCGAACCGGCCGGCAACGAGCAGGTCCACGCCGTGGTGCCCGCTACTTCGGAATGATGTCGTGATCATCGGGGAAGATCGGATGCATGAAATCGGCAGGGATGAATAGGCCGGCCTCGGTGAGCATCTCGCGTTCCCGCGCGGTGTAATCGGTCAGTTGGTGGAAGAGGTCCGCCAGTTGTTTCTCGGTTTGCGACTTGGACAGGCCCTCGGCCTCGGCCCGGCCGATGATGCGCATGGCGGCTTCCTCGACAGGGGAGGGGTGGAACAGGCGGGATTCCTCGGGAACCGGGTCGGCGGCCTTGCGCAGGTATTTCCGGCTGAAATCGTCGGGTTTGTCGATATGGCAATGCAGGACGACGGGGCCGGCGATGAATGTATCGGGCGCCTCGCGGTTCAGGTACCAGCCGTGAACGCCGGCGGCAAGATATCCGGCCGCTACACGCACCGCGGACTTGCCGTTGAAATAACCCAGGAACCAGGGCCGGGGTCCTTCCTGGCTCAAGTTCAGGTGCTTTACGACCTGTTGCCAACCCGTCGCGCCCAGGCGGGCGGCGGCCTGGTGGGGGTTCATCTTGAAGCATGGCCGGTAACCCGCTTGAGTCAGCAGTTCGTGATTGGCGAAACGCAACCTGGGATAACCGGCTTCATCGGCCGCGGCAAGACAGTCGGCAAGGGTTTCACCGCCGCGTCCCGGTCCCAGGGGCATCAGCAGTTCATCGGCATCCAGGTGAACGAGCCAATCCAAGGGCGCGCCGCCGAGGGCATCGGTTCGGGCGGCGGCCAGGATGCATGAGGCATGGAGCATCTGGCGGGAGGCGACGGCATAAGAACTGTTGCCGGATTCGGCGATGCGTCGCGGTCCGGCCAGGCGCGGGTCGTCCGGTAACCGGTGAAGTTTGTCCCGGCGTAGGTCTCTACCGGAGAAAATGGTGAGGTTCTTCGGGGGAAAAGTCGTGGCCAGGCGATCGGCCAGGGCGGTTTCACCGGCTTCTTCCAGGTGATCGAAGACCAGGATCAAATGATCGATCCCCGCGTTCAGGTGATGATTGCACCAGTGTTCCAGGAAGGCGCCGGCGCCGTAGACGGTGCATACCAGGCCGACACGCGGCTGTTTTGTCGGTTGCCACACGGAGATTCGACCGCCGCCGTTGCGTTCCAATTCGTGAAAGAGGATACGACCGGGCGGGAGCGGCGGGCGTTCGATCGGGACCAGCAGTTCGTCGATGTTCGGCGCGGGAACAGGTCTGGGCGGTTGTTGCGGTTGTTCGTTAAACCAGACGACCAGGGCCCAACGGGCGCCCCGTTTCAGGGGGAGCACCTGGTGAGGGACGGCGCGTGCGTCGAACAGGCAGGCGGAACCCGGATCGGTAGCGATCACCCGGTCCGGCTCTCGATCGGCGCGGGTGTGGGGGCGCCAAACGGCCAGATCGCCGCCCTCCGGCCTTTGGTCGGGGTCGGACAGGTAGAGCGTGAGGGTTCGCACCCGACCGTTGGATTTCGGGCCGCCGGGGTTGTCCACATGGGGCCGGTAACCCTCGGTCGGGCCGCGATAGCGGGCAAGCATGACGCTTTGGGGCGGGTATATGGGGCCGTTTGTCGAGGGGGCGAGCGATCGAGCGGCCTGGGTGAGTAACCGCCGGATCAGGGCGGTCAGATTCGGGGCGATTGCCGCGAGTCCCTCTTCCGTGCCGGTCAGGTAGCAGGACTCGTCGGTGCGCACATCTTTGATCTGATCACCGTCGCCGACTCCGGCCCGCTCCAGGGGCAGTCGGCCGGATGTTGCCGCATGCTCCAATTCGCGGTAGATGGTTGCGGTATGTTCGCGGTCAAGCAAGGGCATGGATAAAAAGCAGGAACTCCCGTCACTGAAAGCTCCCTTCAGGACGGTTGCATCGTGAAAAGGAAGGGCCGACCGGTTCCAAACCATTTCCAGGTCGGACGGGCCCGGCAGCGGTTCCCACCAGGCCGGAGCGTCCGGGGCCCAGGCGTCGGCCCGGCGCATGGTCGCCAGGGCGTCATCGCAAAGACGGCGCAGGCCGGCCGGAATTTCCAAGGGAATCTTTCGCTCAATCACGGCCTTGTTCGCAACGGTCAAAATCCGGGCGGGGGCCGGGCCGGAGGGACCGGTGCGCAAGGCGCGGATCATGGCCAGACGGAAAAGGTAACCCAGGCTCTCGGCATCGGGGATCTCTTGAGGTAAGCGGTTTTCGGCCAGGTGGGCTTCCAGGTCGTTGAGCTGTTGCGCCGTGGTCAACGGGGGCATCGATGCTCCTAGACGGTGACCTTGCTGGGAACCGGCCCGGTGGAGGCGCGGCGCACCAGTTCGGAATGCAGGGTCACCTCATTGGTGATGCCTTCTTTCTTCTTGATCATATCGATCAGTATGGAAGTGGCCAGACGGGCGGCCTGCTTGACCGGTTGACGGACCGTGGTCAGCGGCGGCCAGGCGTAGCGCGCCATGGGCGTATCGTCGAAACCGCAGACCGAGAGATCGCCGGGAATATCCAGTTTCTTTTCATGGGCGGCGGTCAGGACGGCCACGGCCATGTGGTCGTTACTGGCAAAAATGGCCGTGGGCCTGGTTTCCAACGACAGCAGACGGTGCGCGCAGGCATAGCCGGATTCGAAATCGTAGCGGCCCGTTTCAATCAACTCGTCCAACACGGGGAGGCCGGCTTTTGTCACGGCCTCCTTGTAACCTTCCAAACGATCGTGACTGGAGCCGTGCTCCGGGTGGCCCATGATGAAACCGATCCGGCGATGGCCCAGTTGGACCAGGTGGCGGATGACGGCTTCCGCGGACTGCTTGTCGTCTACCGCCACGCAGGGAGAGTGCTCCCGGCGTTGGTTGGAAATGCGCACCACATGGGCGTCCGCTTCCCTCAGGGCCGCCGTCAGGCCGGTGTGTTCGGAAACGGGTTGTGACAGGATATAACCGTCCACGGTTGACTGGCTGTACAGTCCCAATGCTTCTTCAAGAAAGTCCGGCGCATCGGGTCGGCATGGGTGGATGAGCAGGTGGTAACCCTCCCGGCGGCATATATCCAAAGCGCCTTCCTGGATGTCGGTCACGTAATCCGATTGCGGATTGTCGTAGAGCAAGCCGATCACAAACGAACGGTTCGCGGCCAGGCGTCGTGCGGACACATTGGGTCGGTAGTTCAATTCCCTGGCTGATTCCAGTACCTTGGCCCTGGTTTTCGGCCTTACATTCGGCTCGTTATTGAAGACACGGGAAACGGTCTTGATAGACACGCCCGCAAGTTCGGCAACCTCGTCAATAGTCGTCCTGCGTTTTGTTGCTCGCAAAAACTACTCCCCAATACCGAATCGATTCACGGCACGTCGGTATTCAGGCCCCATTCTAACAAAACCCAACGCGGGTAGAAATAACGGAATCGATCTTGTCCATGACGGAGCTAGTCCAATTCATGTTGATCCTGTTTCATCCTGTAGCGTAACTGGTCGCGCGAGATATGCAGTAACTTCGCGGCCTTGGTCTGGTTGCCCTTGGTTCGTTCCAGGGCCTGGCGCACCAGTTCCCTACTGACGAAATCCAGGCTGATACCGCGCGGCGGCAGGGTAATCCCGTGTTCGCCTTCCGTAATCGGCGCCGCCTGGCGGGTGCGCATGGGGAAGTCGTTCAGGGTCAAGCGGTCCTTGCGGGTGAGGATCATGGCGCGCTCTACCGCGTTTCGCAGCTCGCGAACGTTGCCCGGCCAGTGGTATTCCTTCAGGGCCGTTTCCGCGTCTTTCTCCAGGCCCTGAACCCGCTTGTTGAACTTGCGGTTGAAGTGGTCGATGAAGTAGCGCACCATGGGCATGACGTCCTCGGGCCGTTCGCGCATGGAGGGCATGGTGATCTCGATGACGTTCAGGCGGTAGTAAAGATCTTCCCTGAATCGGTTATCCCGGATCATGTCGTCCATATTACGGTTGGTGGCGGCGATGATGCGCACGTCCACGTCAATGCGACGCGTACCACCCACCCGGCGCAGGGACCGGCTTTCCAGGAAGCCCAGCAGCTTGGCCTGCAATCCCAGCGGCATGTCGCCGATTTCGTCCAGGAACAGGGTGCCGCGGTGGGCCAGTTCACACAGGCCCTTCTTCATGGTGTGGGCGTTGGTGAAGGCGCCGCGCTCATGACCGAACAATTCACTTTCCAGCAGGGGCTCGGGCAGGGCGGAGCAGGTAATTTCCATGAAGGGTTTGCCCGAACGGCCGCTCTGGTTGTGGATGGCGCGAGCCAGGAGGTTTTTACCGGTGCCGCTTTCACCCAAGATCAACAGGGTTTCGGCCTCGCTTTCGGCAACCGTGCGCCCGATCTCCAGCACTTCCAGCATGGCGTCGCTTTCGCCCACGACCTGGTCCAATCCCTGGTCGCCGCGGTTGGCGCGCAGGGTACGCACCTCGCGGCGCAGTTCGGTGATCTCCAGGGTTTTCTTGATGGTGAGAATGACCTCGTCCAGGTTGAAGGGTTTGGTCAGGTAGTCGGTGGCGCCGCGTTTCATGGCTTCTACCACGCTCTCCACCGAGCGCACGCCGGTCATCATGATGACCGGCAGGTCTCGATCCAACTCGTGAATTTCGGCAAGAAGATCCAAGCCGTTGGCGTCCGGCAGGTTGATATCCAAAAGAACCAGATCCAACAACCTGGTGAAATGCTCTCGGGCTTCCGCGCCCTCTCGGGCCCAAATGGTATGGTACCCTTCCTTCTCCAACTTGCGCTGGAGGCTGCGACCGATCATATGCTCATCTTCTATGATCAGGATTTCAATCTCTTCCATTTGCGTCCCTTCCCGGCGGCCTTCACGGGTTCATATTGAATCAGGCAGTAAACCGGCCCGTGATTTCAAACACAAGTCTAACATACCCGGATTGTGGCATTTGAAATCATCTTCAGGTTTTTGGGTAAAAATCCGCAGTTTTTTTGTGACGGCCTGGGGAAATACCCACAGCCCTGAGGAATATCCCGCAGTCTGAACGTGGGCTCAGTGTCGGCGCCGGGCTTGAAGCTAAACGCAAGATGCTGAAGACACTGGGGAAAAAGGGCCGGGAGTGCTCGAACCGCGGTGCTTGGCATTTGGTTTGATTAGTAGCAGACATATTACCGTCCACCTTGATAAGGAATGGTAAACCTCTATTTTACGGAATGGATAACGTGAACCAGGTCGAAATCCAACAACCAAACGATAACCTCCGACGTCCGCGACCCCACACCGCGAAACTGTCGACGCGTGAGGTTTGGGAGACGCAATTGTCCATGGCGTACACCTATGGTTCCCCCGAATACCGTGTCTAGAGGATTGTGTTATGTCGAACTTCGAGAACCAGATCTATACAGGTAAAGTCGTTGTACCCGCGGCGGATCGATCGAGTTGGAGCAATTCGAAGAAGATCCTTGTGGCCAGCGAGGACGTGTCGATGCGCAAGTTGGTGGCTGCCTGCCTGCGCAAACACAATTATCGAATCATCGATTTGGACACGCCCAGGGAAAGCGCCGTCGTGGCAGCCCGGGAACAACCGGACCTGCTGGTACTGGACCAACACGCCAATGGAGATGCCATTTCCGAGGCGGAAAAAGAGATTATTCGTTCCGTAGAAAGTTGTAAGGTCCTGCTGATCTCCAATAACCCGCAAATTTGTAAGGATTGCGTGGTGAGTTGGGGCGGCGACGATTTCTTGCAACGCCCGTTCAGTCCCGCCATACTGCGAACAACCATCGAGTCCATGTTATAAACGGTTGTTTTCGCGATCGGCGGACAACCCTGTTCCAAATAAGGTTCAATCAAATGTGCCTTAAGTGAAGTTTTTCACGTGGTGCGACCGCTTTCCCTGAATTGTGCCTTTTTTCTCACGCTAGTGTCCACTTCAGGTTACTTTACCATTGTTTTTCATAAAGCCCAAGTATCTGGCAAAGCAATGTTTAGTCATTATGCCGCTCGGGCCTGATTCGCCGGCATACACCTTGATATTCGTATAGGGCAGAGCGTGGGAGCCGCAAGCACAACCCCGCCGTTGCCGCAATGAACGGCAAAGCGAAACTATGATGGGAGGCTTGTCATGTTACACAAAGTGATCAAAAGGACAGTTTGGACGATGATGGTAGCCTTGATGGCTGCGCCGGTTGCAACCGCGGGCAACAAGCTCCCGCTGAATGACAGTGAAAAAGAATGGCTGGAGTCGGTAAGTTATATCATCACGCATCAGGAACAGAAGGCCTTCAGAAAGAAAATGAAGACACATGCGGAGCGCGAGGCTTATATCGAGTATTTCTGGGCCAGACGCGACACCAACCCCGCCACCGAGGTCAATGAATTCAAGGAAGCCTATCTGGAACGCCTGAAAAACGCCGACAAGTACCTGACCTATAGAAACAGTCGCTGGAATTACTTGAGCATGAAAGAGCTGTACATGTTGCTGGGCAAGCCGGACCGGCGCCAACTGGGAACCGATTTCACCATTATGGGCACCAACCGCATCCCCCTCCGCTACAGTTTGGCCCCTCCCGAGGTTTGGGAATACCGCGACGTGGGTTATGGTTTCCGCAAAAACACCCTGAAAGTACAATTCCTGGCCACCAGCAGTTTCGGTGACTACATTGCAATCACCGACCCCATCACCGAACGCTTCCTGGAAAGCCTGAAAGCAAAACTGATCGTCAATCCCGACCCTGAAGTGAGCCCGCGGCCGGCTCCCCAAACTTAACCCTGCCCACACGGACTGAAAACGGCCCTCTTGGAAGTCGATACCAAGAGGGCCGTTTCCTCGACTTGATGTAGTGACGACTCGGGGGATTAGTTGACGCAATACGCTTTGATGGCGGCCAGATAGGCTTGACGCGCCAGACGGATGCAATTGCGGCGATTGGTTTTGCATACCTCGTCGTTCTCGTCACAATAGGGGTAGTCTTCAAAGCACTGGCAATGCTCGGGTAGATAGTCATAGAACCAGATATTGCAAGCACAAGAATTCGTGTAGGGACAGGGTTGGTTCAGGCAGGTGACTTCCTGAGTGACGATCAGGGAGTAGGATTCGCCGAAGGGTTGAGACGCTTGAAGGGGCAGTTGGTCTTCCAGAAGGTAGACGAAATCATTGACGTTCATGGTCAGTGAACCGGCGGATTTGTCCTGGAGGAATACAACGCCCTGATCCAACTTGACGGGATCAAGGTAGACGGTTTCGCCCATGATCTCGACATGGAAGCCGTTGCCCAGGTTGAAGTAGGTGGTTTCGGGTTCGGTGATTTGCTTGTCGGCCAGGACGCTCAAAGAAATCATGGTGAAGCCGAGTAAGACGGCCGCTAATTGTTTTTTCATCGATAATCTCCTTGTGAATGGATGATTCACCAGTTCTGGTGTGCCGTATCCGCCTTGCAAAGGGGCGGGGTAGGTACGGACGATTAGCAAACCGAAATTTTTGGGCGGCAGGGGTCACCAAAATCTTTTCTCGCCTCGGTCGGCGCTCGGAAAACCCTGCTCGATTCAAGCCCGGGTATTTCGATCCACAAATAACCCTTCAAACTCTGAGGGCCTTTGGTACGTCTATAGAAATTACGGACGGTGGAATCCGCGCCTAAGTCTTGATTGGTTAGGATTTCGCAAATGTTTCGTTGTTTTCCTTGTGGAATGACCCGATTGTCTAATATCATGAGCCCAGCCAGGAGGCGTTATGACCAAAGAAAAAGCACCGATCAATTGGGTTAATTCCATTTTCCTTGTATCCACGCCGCTGTTAGCGGCTATTTTTATTCCTCTCTATGCCGTCAACGTGGGATTCACCCTTTATGAATGGGCGTGGTTCGCTTTCTACATGGCGGCGACCGGGATGGCCATTACCGCCGGTTATCACCGTTTGTGGTCGCACAAGGCCTATAAGGCTCATTTCGCCGTTCGCCTCTGGCACGCCGTTTGGGGCGCCGCCTCTTGTCAAAACAGTATCCTCAACTGGTCTTGCGACCACCGGGTGCACCACCGACATGTGGATGACGGCGAGAAGGACCCCTATGCGGCGTCTCGTGGGTTCTGGTATTCCCATATCGGTTGGATCCTGCGCCACCATCCCCGCCATTGCGACGATTACAGCAATGTCAAGGACCTCCGTCGCGACCCCCTGGTCATGTGGCAACACCGCAATTACTGGTTATTGGCCCTCGTCACCAACGGCGCCGTCCCCCTGGCTTTGGGATTTGCGGTAGGCCGTCCGCTGGGTGTCTTCCTGCTGGCATTCCTGTTACGAGTTGTCCTGAACCACCACTTTACCTTTTTCATCAACTCCCTGGCTCATATCTGGGGACGCCGGCCCTATTCCGACGAGGACACCTCGCGGGATAACCTGTTGCTGGCCCTGTTTACCTACGGCGAGGGCTATCATAACTTCCACCACTCTTTTCAGTACGATTACCGCAACGGTATCCGCTGGTGGCAATTCGACCCCTCGAAATGGATCATCAAATCGTTTTCTTATATCGGCTTGACCAAAGACCTGAGAGAAGCCAGCAAGCTTCAAATCGAGAAGAAAAAGGCCCGCATGCAGCTGAAACGCGCCCTGGCGCGGATGGAAACGGGAGCCGAGTCGACCCACCGCTTCAAAGCCGCCCTGGAGGCGCGCCACGAACAACTGGTCAATGCTTTGAACGAATGGTCGGGCGCCAGGAAAAAGTGGTACGCGGTCAAGCGCGCGGCCATGGTAGAACGCCTGGAGCGGGCCGAGGTTCGCAACCGGTACTTGGAACTGAAATACGCTCTGAAGGCGCAGAGACTTCAGTGGCGTGCCCTGCTGGCAGAACTGGCCACGGCCTGAAGTTGAACTGAAAGCTCCGTACGGTTGTTTGGGCCCTGTACTGAATCGGCAGGAAAAATAGGGGAACCCGGTAACTGCCTATTGCCTGGGCCGAAGCCGTTCTGTACGGGGCGGATGGTCATCATTGGTCCGGGAACCCCATTCATCAAGGCAAAGAGCAAAACCCATGCCCGCGTGCTGAACACCGGTTTATGCGGGTTCTGAGGGCCTGAGCGAGCGCCGTTTCAAAATGTTGAATCCATGGCGTTGGATGAAATATGGTCGATCCCGCGGCTCCCTGCCGTTTATCGGCAATGTAAAATTCCAATCAATAATTGAAAGAATTACGTGAAATTGGTCAAATATTACAGATCGTGTGAAAACTATTTGAGAGAATGTGCCGTTGTAAAGAGTACTACTTGCCTCACACACCGGAGGCCCGAAATGAAAACTGACTCCTGGCATGACGACTGGCGATACAAAGCCATCTTTCGCAAGGTGGAAGATGACTGGAAGATTTGCCGTCTTTCAAAAGGCTCGCGCAACTGGCGTTATGTGCTGGTTGAAGAATACATGGCGACGGGCAATATGGTGTGCCCCTACACCCTTGTCCGCGCCTGGGTTCGCAATCACGGCGGACTACACGAAATTTCCCTGACCGAACACGCGCGTCGCAAGCGCAAGATGATAGACCGGCTCTTTTATCCCTTTATCCTCTTCTCATTTCGCATCGATCCGGAACAAGGTCTGGTGATGCTCAGCGAAAGCGGCGATCGCCGCTGCGGTATCGGCGCCGAGTTTCGCTTCCAGGGCGCGGGTGAAACCGCAACGCTGAAACCCAAGGCCAACTGGTTGGTGTAACGAACAAAAAAATACCGGAGACCGGCCGATCGGGCCGGTCTCCGGTATTCTTGTTTCGGGTTCCCGGCCGGAAGGGCTTTGCCCGGGATTTTTCGAAGGGATCGGTAGATACAGGAAACATTCAGGCGCAGAATCCGCGGGCCCGGGATTTATCGAGACAACCAATGACAAATGGATTCTTTGGTTGTCAAATCAAAAAACCGGCTTGTTATGTGCCGAAACGACGAAAATCCTTGCCAACCGGGTGAGCGAAATACAACGACGATGATCCCGAAGTAGCGTGAGGAAGCCCGGGCACGGAACGATCACGGACGGAACCAGGACGGTTGCGGTTATAGACAGGTGCTTAC
>JAAUYB010081868.1_pt1 | contig 11107 bp, 7 predicted proteins | sample 7278071 | NCBI WGS metagenome assembly JAAUYB01 (sample SAMN14350121, study PRJNA611818) | marine sediment metagenome | isolation source: surface marine sediment (1.8m) | place: French Polynesia: Moorea | collected 2018-08 | reverse complement strand
TTTCATCTTCGAACGAGGTGCGAGGCCGGTATATTCATCGGCACAGCCGTATTAGCCAGCGCCCAACAGGCTTATACGCTCGCAAAGAAAACTTTCTCAACTGGCAGCAGGGAGACAGCCATGAGCAATGCACCTACGAGTTATGACATCGCCGAGGTTCTCGGAGGCATTCAAACGGTCGAAGCGGCGCAAGGCCTGTTCAAGGATCGCATGGATGCCGAACACTACGCCCGCATCTGCCGGATTCAAACCCCTGCGATTTTGATCAAACTCGCCAACGCCATCGCCATGTGTGATCCCGAGGCCATTTTTGTCAATAGCGGTACGGAGGCCGACCGGGAGTGGATTCGCCAGCATGCCCTGGGCAACAACGAAGAACGGGCGTTGCCCATGCCCCGGCACACCCTGCATTTCGATCTCAAGGAAGAGCAGGGGCGCATCATCGATCGTACTTTTTATATCGTGGACCCGGATGAAAAGGTCTCCTCGCTAGCCCTCAAGAAACTACGGGACGAGGCGCTGGCGGAAATCAAAAGTCGCATGGTCGGCATCATGCGCGCCAAAACCATGATCATCGGATTTTATATGCGCGGTCCGATCGGCGCGCCGGTCTCCAATCCCGCGCTCGAAATCACCAGTTCGGCCTATGTGTCCCACAGTGCGGAAATTCTCTACCGCAATGCTTTCGACCAGTTTGATGGCGAGGTGGCCCGCAGCGACCATTTTTATGCCAATATACACGGCGAGGGCCTGAACAGGCCGGAAGACCTGCCCCATGCGCGGGTTTTCATGGACCGCCGCCACCGCACCACCTACAGCTGCAATTGCACTTACGCCGGCAACACCCTTCTTTTGAAGAAAGGCAATCACCGTTTCTCGGTGGACAAAGCCGTGTATGACAACTACGGTCAGGAGCTTTCGGAGCACATGTTCATTACGGGTATCGAAGGCCCTGGAGGGCGGGTCACCTGGTTCGCCGGGGCGGCCCCCAGCGGGTGCGGGAAGACCACGACGGCCATGGCCGGCAGTTGGTTCGTGGGTGATGACCTGGCCCAGATGTGGATCGCCGATGATGGCAGTGTGCGCTCGATCAACCCGGAAGCCGGTATCTTCGGCATTCTGGAGGATGTCAACTGGGAGGGCGACCCCTTCCTGATGGAATTGCTGCGCAAGCCCGGGACGGAAGTCATCTGGTCCAATGTGCTGATCGACGCCGACGGCGTCCCCCATTGGACCGGCAACCGCGAAACCCACCCGGAGAGAGGCTTTAATTTCCAGGGCGATTGGGAAGCGGGCATGCTCGGCGCCGATGGCAAGCCGGTTCCCATATCCCACCCGAATGCAAGGTGCACGGTTGCCGCCAGGGCCCTGCGCAACTATTCCGACCGCTGCGAAGATCCCCTGGGCGTGGAAACCCGGGTGATCACCTACAGCGGCCGCGACAGCGACACCATGCCACCGGTATGGGCGGCCAAATCCACGGACGAGGGCGTTCTCATCGGCGCCTGTATCGTTTCGGCCGCCACCGCCACCGAAGTGGGGGCGGCCGGCGTCAAGCGCGCGCCCTGGGCCAATGCACCCTTCATTCCGGGTTCACTGGGCGACTATATGGCCGCCCAGTTCGATTTTTTCGGCAGCCCCCTGATCCACGACGGCAAGCGCCCGATCATGGCCGGCTTGAACTATTTTTTAACCCATGGGGCCCGTGGTGGGGAGGGTAAAGCGCTTCTGGGGGAAAAGCGTGACGTCAAGATCTGGTTGGGCTGGCTGGAGCGGCTGGCCCACAAGGAAGTGTCGACCATCGAGACCCCCATCGGCTATCTGCCGCGCTATGACGATCTTAAAACGCTCTTTGCCACGATCATCGACAAGGACTATCCCGAGGATCTCTACACCAAGCAGTTTTCACTCTATATCGACCATATCCTTGGTCGGATCGCCCTCCAAAAGGCCGCTTACAGCAAGGACCAGAACATTCCCTTTAAGCTGTTTACGATTCTCGATCGGCAGCGGGAAGCGCTCGAGGCGCTCAAGGCGGCTCACGGTCCCATCGTCCCCCCGCAGGCGTTGTAGCGGCGCTGGGCCTCTTGGCAGGCTGTCCGCTGCGCCGGAAGCTTGTGACCTTGCCACCGGAAACCGATCCTCAATCGGCCGTGGCGGACGGTACGCTGCCCCGTCGTCGGTTCCAGGCCTCGATGTATTTTTTAACGGTCCGGCGATCCAGACCGGTTCGCCGGGCCACCTCACCATAAGTCCCGAACAGGGCGTAGAGGTGATGACAATAGCCGGCCTGTAGGTCCTGAACGGTTACCCGGCCCTCGGCCATAGCCTTCACAAATTCGGGATGTAAATCCATCCCGCTGCCGATGGCGGGAGGTGAATAGGATCGGTTCAACAGCACACGGCGGACGCATTGCGCCAACTCGCGGACGTTGCCGGGCCAAGGGTAGTGCCGGCCCAGGCGGCGGTCGATGACCCCCAGCACCATCTTCACCAGGTTCGGCGATGGTTTTCCGATAATTTTCGCCACGACGGCGCCGGTGATGTCGTCGAGTTCTCCGGGATCTTCCGCAATCCGCCGCCTCAGGGGCGGGACGACGATCACATCCGAGCAAAGACGGTAGTAGAAATCTTCGCGCATGATTCCCTGGTTCAACAGTGTTTCGGCATTTCGGTTCGTGGCGGCAATCACGCGGCCTTCAAACCGCTGATCGGCATGGCCCCCGACCGGACGGAAGACCCGCTCTTCGATGACCTTCAGGAGCTTGATCTGGAGGCTATGGGGTATTTCGCCGATTTCGTCTAGAAAAATGGCACCGTAAGGACGGCAGCGCGAGAAAATGCCCTGATGGTCCTGGAGGGCCCCCGTAAAGGCACCTTTGGTGTGGCCGAACAGCTCGGACTCGATGATGGTCTCGGAAAACTGGGACAGGTTGAGCGACACCAAAGTGGATGCAAAACATTCCTGGAAACGCCCCTCGCGACGATTGTACGGGATGAAGGCACTCTGGCCGATGGCCATAGCCGCACTGCCCTTGCCCGTTCCGGTTTCACCGATCAGGATGGTGGAGAAATCTTCCATGCGGTTCCAGAGATAGTTGTCGTAAAGGTCGATATCGCTGGTAAACACATTGTTCCACAGGCTTTCGCGAAAGGTTTGCATGCTCGCGCTGCGGCCCACCAGACCGAGGCGAATGAAGAAAAAAGCCCGCCGCAACTGGTAGCTCAGCGCAAAGTAGCGTTCGGCTTCCCGGCGCTCGAATCCCTTGGCTTCGAGATCGGCAAGGGCCGCGGCGGCGAACGGCACCGGCAGGGATTTGGCGGGCGTTTGCTGCTGCGCATCGATTAGTTCGTCGAATTCCGTAATGTAGCGATGAAACACATCGTAGAGGAACGCGCCTTTCAGGACCCGCCGGTCATCGCCGTTGTAATCCCGAAGATCGGCCCGGCCTCTGGATTCCAGGCCCGCAATGCGGGCGGCCACATTGCGGATAGCTGCCGTGATGATCGCATCGGTCGGTTTTACGTTTAGCAAACCGCTGATATCGCGATCGATCGCGTTTCGCTGCGCACTGAAGGGGTTGGCCAGCACCGCGGCATTCACGGTCTGGAAAAAGCTGCGGTCGGAGGCGCTCAGTACATAAGGTTTGGCCATGTCAGCCTCTAGTGGATGGCGTGGATGTGGCACTGCGGTTGAGATGCATTATATCCGTCCGATCCAAGAATGTATACTCGGAAGGCTCCCTTTCACGGCGCCTGGCCGGGTGGGCGGCTGGGCTCCGTGAGGGAGACTTTTTTTCCAGCCTGGGGTGTGATAATGGCGACGGTTTGATCGGCACCAAAAAATAACGGTTATTCGCAAAGGAATAACCGTTAAGGAGGAATTGATATGTGAAAGGTTAGGTTAGGTTGACTTAGGGTATATGCAATCGGCTTGCCAAAATCACAACAGATCGCGATAAAATTTAAATTAATATAAAATACAAGTGGTTAGGATTGATATACTCATGGCGGACAACATTGTCAGGCGCTTGGATGGGCTGGTTTTAGGGCCCGCCGGTTCATATTTATTAACCCGCCCAGCGGTAAAATGATGAATCCTACTGATATGTTTGCAAATTATGAGATGTCCCTTCGGTTCAAAATTTTGAACCGCTTAGCCTCCTTTCGATAACTATTTCTTTAACTATTTGTTTTATTTATAAATTTAGGGGTTCACGGTTTTGAAAAAGGACGCATCCAACGCGCTATCAGGATCGCCAATCGAAACCCGGATGGGTTTTCGGCAAGATCCCATGTACCGCTTTCTGGTGGTTCTGACCATCGCATCGGCGATCGGTTTGCAGGGCTGGCGAACGCTGTTCAATAATTTCGCCGTCGAAATGGCCGGTCTAAACGGCGCCCAGGTCGGCATCATTCAGTCCGTGCGTGAAATCCCCGGTTTTCTGGCCCTGCTGGCCATCTACGTGATGCTGATCATGCGCGAGCATCGGCTTTCGTCATTGTCCATCCTGTTTCTCGGCCTGGGGGTGGGGATCACCGGAATGCTGCCGACCTTCGCCGGAGTGATCATCACGACCCTGGTGATGAGTTTCGGATTCCATTATTTTGAAACCACAAACCAGTCGTTGACCCTGCAATATTTCGACCGCGATACGGCGCCCATCGTCTTCGGTCGGCAACGCAGTTATGCCGCTGCCACGAATATCGCTGTCGGTGCGGCGATCTATCTATTGTCCCTCGCCCTGACCTATGCCCAGATGTACCTGATGATCGGAGTGCTGCTGGTCGTCATGGCGCTGTGGGGGTTCCGCCAGAAGCCCACCCGCGTGGATCTCCCGCCGCAGCGCAAACGCATGGTTTGGCGCCGGCCCTACGGCCTGTTCTATCTGCTGACCTTTCTGTCCGGCGCCCGCCGGCAGATCTTCATCGCCTTTGCCGTTTTCCTGATGGTCGAGCGCTTTGGCTTCTCGGTTCAGGAAATAACGCTGCTCTTCATTGCCAACAATGCCGTCAACTATTACGTGAGCCCCCTGATCGGCAAAGCGATTGTGCGCTTCGGTGAGCGCAAGGTGCTCTCGCTGGAATATGCCAGCCTCATCTTGATTTTCCTGGCCTACGCCATGGTCGATGCCAAGCTGTTGGTGGCCGGTCTGTATATTCTGGACCATATCTTTTTCAACTTTGCCATCGCCATCCGCACCTACTTCCAGAAAATCGCCGATCCCCAGGACATTGCCCCCAGCATGGCGGTGGGCTTTACCATCAATCATATTGCCGCTGTGGTGCTGCCCGCCGCCGGGGGTATCCTCTGGATGGTGGACTATCGTCTAACCTTCATCGGGGGCGCATTGCTGGCCTTCTGCTCACTGGTGGCGGTCCAGCGTATTCCGCGCGTCTGATCAGCCAGCGGCTGTATGGTCGCGAATGGTCGTGGGGGGGGTCTCAGAAGAGGCCATCGATGGCCTCGTGGCAATAGGCGCAGTGGTTGCCGTCGATCAGATTGGTGCGGGTATTGTAGTGGAAGCGGTTGATGACGCTGTTGCCGCAATTGGGGCACAAGGTATTCTCGGCGCCGCTGCCGGGCAGGTTGCCGAGGTAGACATATCGAAGACCGGCATCCTGACCGATCTGGCGGGCCCGGTGTAGTGTTTGGGCCGGCGTGTTGGGCCGGTCGGTCAGGCGGTAGGTCGGATGGAAGCGGCTCAGATGCCAGGGGGTTTCCGGTCCCAGGGCATCCACCAGAAACGCTGCCAGAGCCGCTAATTGGGTAGGATCGTCGTTCAGCCCCGGGATCACGAGGGTCGTCACTTCGACATGGATACCAAGGGCCTTCATGTTTTCCAGCGTGGCTTTGACCGGCGCCAGGCGGGCCTCACACATATCCCGGTAGAACTGGTCGGTATAGGCCTTTAAATCCACGTTGGCGGCATCCAGATAAGGGGCGATCATGGCGAGGGCTTTCTCCGACATATAGCCGTTGGTCACGAAAACATTGTGAATCCCTTCGCGTTTCGCCCGCTTAGCAACCGCCAGGGCATATTCGAAGAAGATCGTCGGCTCGGTGTAGGTATAGGCAATGCTGGCGCAACCCGCGGCAGCGGCATCGGCGACAACCGCCTCGGGGGGGGTGTCTTCGCCCAGGATCAGGCCCTGGCGATCGGACGGCAGTTGGGCGATGTCGGCATTCTGACAGAAACGGCATTTAAAATTGCACCCCACCGTGGCGATTGAGTAGGAACGGCTGGCGGGCAGGAAATGATACAGGGGTTTTTTCTCGATCGGGTCCACATGGCGGGCGATGATCTTCCCGTAGACCAGAGACGCGAGACGCCCCCGCTGATTGACCCGCACGCCGCAAATGCCGCTTTGGCCTTCACGGATCTTGCAATGATGGGCGCACAGGCGACAGCGGACTTTCAGATCACTGAGGCGTTCATAGAGCAGGGCTTCCATTCCGGTTGGTTCCTTAGGGCACGTGATCGAACCGCGCCGCATTGCGATAGGGCGACATGGGCAGCCCGGGCAGAGGGCCGGCCTGGCCGGTTTTATAGCGCAGGGTCAGCGGACGGATGCGGAAACGCGGCACCAGCGAGACCACGATGCCGGCAAAGGTCCCGAAGGGACAGCGCTGGACCAAGGTGGACTGCTCCATACGTGAGAGAAACCGATTGCCGGTTACAGGCAGCTGGCAAACCGTGCGCCACGACATGGGGGCTTTATTGAGCAGGCCCGTGAGCATCTGCTTGATTTCCCAGACGCTGAAAAAGCGGGCCCGGTTGAAGATCGTCGGTGTGAATAACCCCCGAACCCGGCGTTGAAACCCCTTGATGGCATAGCGATTGAGCACGCCGATAAACACCTTGTCCTTGGCCACCCGGCAAGCCTCCTCCAGGGCCTTGAGGGGGTCGTCGGCAAATTCGAGCGCGGTTATCAAGGTGGCGTAGTTGAATGAATTGTCGTCAAACGGCAAATCTTCGGCAAAACCCCGATAGAAATCCACCCGATTCATCACATTGGTGATGGCGATATCCAACATGTAGGGGGAGGGGTCGATACCGGTCACCTGCAGCCCAAATCCCAGAAAGGGCTCAAGGCTGGCACCGGTTCCGCAGCCGATATCCAGCAGGGTTTCACCGGGCATGGGCTTGAGCATGTCCATCATCAAACGACTTTCAAGCTCGGCAGCAAAGCGGCGGCTGGGGCTGTTCAACCAGCGCTGGTATTCATTGGCATCGTTGAATTCGAAGACGTGTCCCATGGCAGCAAGGTAGTCCCCTGCAAAGCGATACGCAAGCCGGGCGGCTTTGCCTTAAAGTCACACGCGGCACGTCGGATCATGACTTTACGCGAAGGGATGGGTATGGCGCCCAACGGATGTCACATTCGGCCACCCGCGTAATTTCAGGTGTCCTTGATCTCGTTGGGGGCTGCGGCCAGATCCGATGCGGGCGGATGCGGCCTTTCCTCCGGTTGCGACGAAGCGGCTTCGGTCTTTCCGTTGGGCGCACCGCCGGTCTTCTTCTTGCGCCGCCAGCGCCGGCGCTTTTTCTTGATTGGCTCTTCGGCGGAATGTTCAACCAGCTTTTCGGGCTCAGGGGCGAAGCCGAAGAAGGTTCCGGGGAAATAATCCGGCGGCCGGTCCTTGATCATTTCGATTTTGCGAACCGATGGCCGGGCGCTGCGGGGGCGCGGTTTGTGGCGGGCCGTGCGCTTGGGCCGGGGTTTGCGCTGGGAGCGCACCGGACCGGCCTTGTCTTCGACAAGCCAGTCGTCTTCATGCCAGATAACCGGTATCTTGTACCCCAGCATCTCTTCGAGTGGTTCCAGATGAAAGACGTAGTTTTCACAGGCCAGGGAAATGGCTTTGCCGGTCTTACCCGCCCGGGCAGTGCGCCCAATCCGGTGCACATAGCTCTCGGAATCCTGGGGCAGGTCGTAGTTGATCACGTGGGATATATCTTCGATGTGAATACCCCGCGAGGCCACGTCGGTGGCCACCAGAATCTTGACCTGGTCTTCCTTGAACTGGTCCATCAGGCGGAAGCGCTTGCGCTGGGGCAGGTCACCGGTGATCCCCTCCGCCGGCAAACCATTGCGCCGCAGCTTTTCAGCCAGCCATTCGACCCCGGCCTTGGTATTGGCGAATATCAGGACACGGTGCCAATCCTCGCGCTCCAGGATCCCCAGCAGCAGGGGGAATTTGCTTTCCAGCCCGACGTGCAACATGCTCTGGTCGATATGCTCGACCGTCACCTCTTCCGGGGTTACCGAGATAAACTCGGGCAGGTTCATGTACTCATAGGTCAGCTCTAGAACCCGATGGGAGAGGGTGGCCGAAAAGAGCATGGACTGGCGTTTTTCATAATGCGGCAGTTTGCGGAGGATGAAGCGCATGTCACGGGCGAAGCCCAGGTCGAGTAGGCGATCGGCTTCATCGATCACGGCGATTTTGATCCCGCTGGTTTTAAAAATACCTTGTTTGAAATAATCGATGATGCGCCCGGGCGTGCAGATGACGACGTCGACGCCCTGCTTGAGGATCGCGGCCTGTTTCTGGTAATCGACGCCACCCACGATCTGGGCAAACGTCAGACCCGTATGGGCACCGATTAGCACGGCTTCCTGATGAATCTGCGAGGCCAGTTCACGCGTCGGCGCGACAATGATGGCGGCCGGAAGTTTGGGCTGGCGATCGCTTAGGGCCAGCAGGCGGGTCAGGATGGTGACCAGGAACGCACCGGTTTTTCCCGTGCCGGTTTGGGCCTGTCCGGCCACGTCCTTACCGGCCAGAGCGACGGGCAGGACCTGGGCCTGAATGGGGGTGCAGTTCACAAAGCGGGCGTCACTGAGGCCTTGCAGCACAACGGCGGGCAGATCGAAGTTGTCGAACATCGTGGTGGTTAGAAAATTCGGTCGGTCGGCCCGGCCCGGATCGTCCGGAGTTTCGGTTGTGGTGCTCATGGGTGCCTCATGGTCTCGGATTTCCCTTGCAACAGCGGCGTCGATCTCGGGGGCATCCTCCCCTTTTTTAAAGATTTTGGCGGTTAGGGAATGCACTGCGCGCCGGAGGCCCTTGATCGGCTTGGCTGGGGGCGACTCGCCATTGCCACCGTTGGGGGGGGTCGTTGTGCTCATTGAAGTGCTGATCGTCTTTCTAAAGATATTGATTTTTCATCGTATTCGAAGGATAAAGCCTAACTTACGGCGCCAAGCCGAGAAAATCAAGCCAAACCTGCCGAGAATATTGTTGTTTTATCGAAGGCTTTCAATGAAACGCTGAGGGGCCATGAAAAATTTTTTTAAGGTCATGGATATCGAGACCGTGTTGGCGCTGGCCGTGTCATTCCAACGCCAGGCGGTCGAAACGGTTTCCCTGATGGCGGCCAGCGGTCGGGTCCTGGCGCAGGACGTCTACGCCGATCTCGACATTCCGGGGTTTTCACGTTCCACGATGGATGGCTATGCGCTGCGGGGTGCGTCGACCTTCGGGGCCTCCGAGGGCAATCCGGCGTTTTTACGGTTGGTCGGTAACGTGTCCATGGGTGAAAAACCGGATCTGACCGTGAGACCCGGTGAAGCGGTCCGCATCGCCACTGGCGGCATGCTGCCCGAGGGTGCCGACGCCGTCGTCATGATTGAGCATACCGAAGCCATCGATACGGAAACGATCGAAGTCTACAAGAGCGCGGCCCCTGGCCAGCATGTGATCTTAAGGGGCGAAGACATGCAGCGCGGCGACAAACTCCTCCAGCGGGGGCAGCCATTGAGGTCCCCGGAAGTCGGTCTGCTGGCGGCCGTGGGCCAAAGCCGCCTGGATGTTTTCAAGCAACCGCGCGTTGGCATCCTCTCAACGGGGGATGAAGTCGTCCCGGTGGAGACGGTCCCCGGCCCGGCCCAGATTCGAGATGTCAACAGCACCGCGCTGGCGTCCTATGTAGCGTCCGCCGGAGGCCACCCCCAGGCCTACGGGATCGTCCCGGACGACTATGACGTGCTGCTGAGCACATGCCGGCAAGCGCTGGCGGCCAACGACATGGTCTTGATCTCCGGTGGCAGTTCGGTGGGCACCCGCGACTTTACGATTGATGTGCTGCAGGCCCTCGAGGCCTCGGAGATTCTGGTCCACGGTGTGTCCATCCGACCCGGCAAACCCACGATCCTGGCGCGCGCCGGCGGCAAACCGGTTTGGGGGCTGCCCGGGCATGTGACCTCGGCCATGGTGGTGTTTGCCGTTCTGGTGCGACCCTTTCTTGAGCACCTCGCCGGTCGGGACCCGCAATTCAACCGCCGTGTCCGCGTGCCGGCGCGGATGACCCGCAACCTGCCGTCGGTTCAGGGACGGGTCGACTACGTGCGGGTTCGGCTGGTGCCGACCGCCGAGGGATGGGATGCCGAACCGCTGCTGGGGAAATCCGGCCTGATCCGCACCATGGCGGCCGCTGACGGTTTGCTGTGTATCGATGCCAATACCGAAGGTTTGGACCACGGAACGATGGTTCAGGTCGAGTTGTTCGGATGATGCCGGATCCCCTGGGGTCGATAACCCGGTGCTGTCCCAACCAAGGAGTCCGCAATGGAGCGTAAACGCAATATCTATCTTAAAATGAAATCACTGGCCGAGGCCCGACAGCTGGTAATGGATCGCTTTCCGGCACCGGATCCCCCCCGCATGGAAACGCTGGCGGTTCCGGATGCCGTGGGCCGGATCCTGGCACAGCCTGTGTTCGCGCGCCTGTCAGCGCCCCATTTCCACGCCGCCGCCATGGACGGCATCGCGGTGCGGGCCGAAGACACTTTCGGCGCCACGGAAACCGAGCCGCGGCAGCTCAATATCAGCCGCCAGGCCTTCGCCATCAATACCGGACATGTCCTGCCGCCCGACACCGATGCCGTCATCATGATCGAACAGGTCAATGACCTGGGCGACGGGCGGGTCGAAATCGAGGCCCCGGCGTTTCCCTGGCAGCATGTCCGTCGCATGGGCGAAGACATCGTGGCCACCGAACTGCTGTTTCCACGCAACCATGCCGTGAACCCCTATTGTGTCGGTGCCCTGTTGGCCGGCGGGATTTTCGAAGTCAACGTCTACAGCCGGCCGCGGGTC
>JAAUYB010155664.1_pt1 | contig 11110 bp, 10 predicted proteins | sample 7278071 | NCBI WGS metagenome assembly JAAUYB01 (sample SAMN14350121, study PRJNA611818) | marine sediment metagenome | isolation source: surface marine sediment (1.8m) | place: French Polynesia: Moorea | collected 2018-08 | reverse complement strand
CAACCGGTATATAACCAAAAATCAGCTACAGATGTTAATTACGAAGAGATAACGCAATTATTATTGGAAAATCATCAATATTTATATGCTGCTATTGGTTCCCATAACGTGCGATCGCAAGCAAGGGCGATCGCCATCGCTGAAACCTTAAACGTTCCCTCTCGCGCTTTCGAGATGCAGGTATTATATGGGATGGGGGATCAGTTAGCCAAAGCCTTAGTTAAAACAGGGCATCGTGTGCGAGTTTATGCGCCTTACGGGAACTTATTACCAGGAATGGCCTATTTAATCCGTCGTTTATTGGAAAATACCGCTAATAGTTCCTTCTTACGGCAAAATTTAGAAGAAAGACCCATCGAAGAATTGATCGCACCCCCAACGGTTTCGGGAAGTACGGAACGTATATCACAAAAAGAAAGTTTTGTCAATGCCCCTGACACGGATTATTCTAGGGAAGTTTTGCGGGAAAAAGCGCAGCAAGCTTTAGCTAAAGTTAAAGATAGTCTCGGTAAGACCTATTTACCCCTAATTAATGGGGAATATGTGCAAACCGACGTTATTGTTGATTCTGTGAACCCTTCAAAATCTTCGGAAGTTGTAGGACAAATTGGTTTAATTTCCATTGAACAGGCAGAACAAGCTTTAAATGTAGCGAGAGAAGCATTTAAAGCCTGGAAGACAACCCCTGCTACAGAAAGAGCGAGAATACTACGGAAAGCTGGCGATTTAATGGAAGAACGCCGTCATGAGTTATGCGCTTGGATCTGTGTAGAAGTGGGTAAAATATTGCAACAAGCAGACGCAGAAGTATCCGAAGCGATCGACTTTTGCCGGTATTACGCCGATGAAATGGAACGGTTAGACAAGGGTTATAACTACGATGTGGCCGGGGAAACCAACCGTTATCATTATCAACCCAGAGGTATCGCCTTAGTTATTTCTCCCTGGAACTTTCCTTTTGCCATCGCTACCGGCATGACAGTAGCAGCCTTAGTGACAGGAAACTGTACCTTATTGAAGCCAGCCGAAACATCTACCGTTATAGCTGCGAAAATTGCCGAAATATTAGTCGATGCAGGTATTCCTAAAGGAGTCTTTCAACTGGTTCCCGGAAAAGGGTCCAAAGTTGGGGCTTATATGGTCAACCATCCTGACGTACATTTGATCGCCTTTACTGGGTCGAGGGAAGTAGGATGTCGCATCTATGCCGATGCTGCTATTTTACAACCCGGACAAAAACATCTGAAACGGGTTATTGCAGAGATGGGAGGCAAAAACGCTATTATTGTCGATGAAAGTGCTGACCTGGATCAAGCGGTGGCCGGGGCTGTGTTTTCTGCCTTTGGTTATAGCGGTCAAAAATGTTCAGCAGCGTCCCGTATCATCGTTTTAGACACCGTTTATGATGCCTTTTTAGAACGGTTTGTGGAAGCTACTAAGTCCCTGAATGTAGGGCCAACGGATCAACCCTCTACCCAAGTGGGTCCCGTCATCGACGCAACGGCACAAAAACGCATCCTAGAGTACATTGAAATAGCAAAACAAGAGTCAACCCTTGCCCTGCAAATGGAAGCCCCTGATAACGGTTTTTATGTGGGTCCCACCATTTTTGGAGATGTACTCCCTCACCATACCATTGCTCAAGAAGAGATATTTGGCCCAGTGGTTGCTGTGATGCGGGTGAAAAGCTTTGCTGAAGCGTTAGAAGTTGCCAATGGAACCGACTACGCTTTGACTGGGGGGTTATATTCCCGGAGTCCCGAACATATCGAACAGGCCCAGAAAGAGTTTGAAGTGGGTAACTTGTACATAAACCGTACTATTACCGGGGCGATCGTTTCCCGTCAACCCTTTGGTGGGTTCAAGTTGTCCGGTGTGGGTTCCAAAGCAGGGGGACCAGACTATTTATTACAGTTCCTCGAACCTCGTCATATTAGCGAGAACATTCAGCGTCAAGGGTTTGCACCCATAGAAGGCAACGAATAATCTGTGGGGTGGGCAATGCCCACCTTACCTAATTTTCTTTTTTAACATGATTACTTATGATGTATCAGAGGCAACTTTAAACAATGAAAAGTTATGTGTAAAAAATATATAAAAGAAGTAAATTGAGACATTTTATTATAGAATAATAGTCAGATTTTAGACTAGGGTAATTATGACTATAAAATTAAAATCAGCACATATTGAAAATTTTAAAAGTTTGGGGGATATTACCCTTAATTTTAAAGATTTAACCATCCTTGTTGGTGCAAACTCTAGTGGGAAATCAAATTGTTTAGAAGCCTTAAAATTTTTGGTTTTGACTATTAAACAGGGTTTACAGCCGACCTCTGAGTTAATTAGGTTTATTATTAGAGTATGTAATCAGAAAAATATAAATATACAAACTTTTTTTGAACAAGAAAGTTTTAAAAAAAATGTAGCTAATTATCAGTTGTTGTTATCTCTAACACCAGAAAATTTTTATAGAGAAGTCTTATCTGTTGATGGAATTAAAATTATAGATGTTCAACAAGGAAAAGGAACTGTTCAAGATGAAGATGGAAAAAATGCACAATTTTATAATTCAAATGCAGGTGATTTAGCCTTAAAATTTGCTGGTTATTTTGGGAATAAACCTTTTACATCTGAGTTAATTAAATTTATTGAAGGTTGGCAATTTTATGATATTGATCCAGACAGTATTAGGAAAAAGATATTGAGTGAAATGCTTAATTTATCAAAAAAAAATAGTCATACTATTGACATTATTCCTACCCTTAGCCCCAGTGGAACAACATTAGAAGATGTTTTATGCTATTGGTATGAAAATGATTTGGATAGATTTAAAGCAGTAAACCAAGAATTAGAGGAGTGTCTCAACATCAATTTAGAAGTAGAATATCATGAAAATAGTGAGAGAATAATCAAAGTCAAAGAAACAGATCAAACAAAAGTTTCACTGAGTAATATGTCAGATGGAACGTTTAGATTACTAGGTTACTATACATTGCTTCATCAAGAAAAAATACCACCGTTAATAGGAATAGAAGAACCGGAAAGAAACTTCCATCCTGGAATTTTAAGGAATATTGCAGCTATCCTAAAAAAGCTTTCTAAAAGAACACAAATTATTGTTACTACCCATAGTTCTCAATTATTAGATTGTTTTACTTATGATGATATAATGTCTGATGTAGCTGTCATTTTATTGAGCAAAAAAGATGATTCTGGAACTCAAGCGATAGCTCTTGACGAATTGAGTCAAAAGAGAGAAGATTTAAAAGAATGGATGCAAGATTTTGGTGTAGGAAGTGCTGTCTATGATAGTCACTTATTAGATGAAATTTTAAACAAACAAAATGCCTAGTATTATTATTTGGACTCCCGAATCAGATCATGATAGTAAAGCAGTTTTATATTTATCAGAGAAAATTATTCAATATTATAACTCTGATATAAAAGTATATGAAAGTTCAAAAAAAGCTTTTAATAAAGCAATAAAAACAGATAAAAATAATGGATTACTAAAAGCAGTCAATATTTATCTTAAAAATCATGATTTAGTTATTTTTCTACTAGATGCTGATGGTATACAATCTCAATCACAAAGACGACAACAACCTAATTCTTTAATCAATAGAGTTGAATCTATTGTTAATCAATCGGATGGTAAAGCGATACTTGTTTTAATTGAACAAGAACTAGAATCATGGTTATTAATTGATTGTTTAGGAATCTGTTGTTTTTATACAAAAAATAATAATACTAGAGATAAAGAAGATTGGATAAAATTTGCTAAGAAATATCAAAAAGGAAAGACAGAATTAATCATAGAAGCTGAAGCAGGAGGCAAAGGCGCAAAAGAATATCTAGAAAACTTATCAAAAGCAATTAATAAAAAAATCAACCCAAACTTAAAAGATAGAGATTTAAAACAGAAAAAATATACAGAAAGCGAGTCACCTGATGTTATGAGATACATTGAAATTAATTCACAAACAATCAATAGAAACGACTCTTTAAAACAATTTGCTCAACATTTCCAATCTTAACCCTGTATTTGTTTGGTTAAATGTATCAATTCGGGGAGAATTAATTTATCTAAAGCTAATTTAACCGCATTCGATGATCCTGGGAGAGAAAAGATTAAAATGTTCTTGTAAACCCCTGCGATCGCCCGTGAGGCCATGGCCCGCGAACCGATTTCTTGATAACTCAAATACCGAAACAATTCCCCAAACCCCGGCAAAGTCTTCTCTAGTAACCCCTCCAATGCGTCATAGGTGGTGTCTCTAGGGGCGATACCAGTGCCTCCATTGAGGATTATGACCTCGACCTTATTTTCTTGTTTTAACTGCTGTATATGAGCGATTATGTCCTGGGGTTCATCCTTGAGGATGTCGTAATTAATGATTTGATGACCTGCATCTGTCAGACGTTGTTTAAGAAGTTGTCCACTGCGATCGCTTTCGGGGGTGCGAGTATCACTTACCGTAACAATAGCACAGGCAAGACTGACAGGTTGGCGATCGGGGTGGGGAAGGGTCATAGGAAACTGGGGAGTGTGGGGAGTGTGGGGAGTGTGGGGAGTGTGGGGGATATATTAACTCCTGACTCCTGACTCCTGACTCCTGACTCCTAAAAAGACTAAGCTTTAGAGAACCCTAAATCATTTTCTTTAGCATAACGTTCCATAAAACGCATAAAGCGATCCCATTCATCTTGGGAGTTCATAATTAGGATAGCCTCAACTGAGGTGGGTTTTCCATTGATAAATTTTCCTTTAACCTCACGGGTGACGATCTCTCCCTCTTCATCCACCAAATACATTCCTGTAATGTCGTCGGTACTCTCAGCATCTAGAATGGTAGGACCTTCAAAGCGAAAAGTTGCGGTTCCACTGTTTCCACTTTTAGCGCGAGTTAAACGGACTTCAGGTACAACGGGTTCAGAAACACCACGAGAAAATTGAATTTGAGCCATGCTTGTTATCCTTTAATTAAATTCACATGATCATCAATTTATCATTTCATCAACTCCTTCGGATAGATATGATGGCTTAAGTGGGATCTATTCTTGTTACATTATGGCCTATGACTCTTTTAGAAGCAGAAGTTCATCTTTCCTTACGAGAATTTTTACGGGATCAAAAAGAACCCCTGTGGGATCATCATTTAACCATGGCCCGTTTGGTGTCTCGTGCGTTGCGTTTAGGTCGATCAGCTTTAATTCAGACAGGAAGCACATTTTCTCGATATGGATTAAGTTATTTAATGCCTTGTTTATTGAGCGATCGCCCTATTTTATTGGTGGTTCCTTTAAGCTTTCAAAAACAGTTAATTGAGCAAGATATTCCCTATCTTCAACAATGGTTAAATACAGATAAAGCGATTGTTAATCATCAACACGGGGTTGATTTTGCAACGTTTCAAGGATTAATGATTGTTTCTCCTGAGGTTTGGTTGAGCGATCGCTTAGAAAATAAGGGTCAATTTCCTGATCATATCTTAACTTTAATCGATCAAGCGGATTATTTGGAGGAGTGGACTAAAGATTATTTAACCCTGACTATTTCTCCTGATTTTTGGATAACCTTACAACAAGGTTATCCTGCTTATGGTAATTTAATCCAAGAAGTTAAATTATTTTTAGAAAAATCAATTCTCAGTCATCCGCAAAGTCCCTATCAATGTTGTTTATTGGATCAAGAGGAAAAAGACAGTTTATGTCATCTTTGTCAAACCCTTAATCAGAGTCCTTTATTACAGAATTTTGCTCAACTTATTGACCATAGTAATCAACTGTTATGGGCATCCATTAACCAGGACAAGAAAACATTTTTAATTCATTTGAGTCCCCTAGATGTTTCTTCTCTTTTATCTCCCCATTTAGCCCAGTCTCCTATTGTTTTGATGGGAGGATTTCTCGATAGTCAAAAATCCGCTTCTATTTATCGTAAAACCATTGGTTTAAGTCAAGATATTTTATGTTTAAAATTTCATCCACATCGTCAAAATGAATTGATTAATTTATATATCCGCGATCGCTTACCGATGCCCAATACACCAGAATTCCAAAGGGTCTTAATTGAAGAAGTTAAAAAGCTGGTTTTTGGAGGGTATGAAAGCTTAAAACCTATTACAATTATTGTCGATGATGTTCCTTCTAAAGCTCAGGTTGCGACGTTTTTGGCTGCGGAGTTTGGTTCGCAAGTTAAGGTTGAAAAAACGGAAATTAATGAGAATAGTATTTTAATTAGTGGTTGGAAGTTTTGGCATGAAAAACAGCTAAAATTGCCCACACCTCGACTCTTAATTATTGCCACTTTACCTATTCCTTCCCTAGAAAATCCTTTGGTTGCTGCTCAAGTGAGTTACTATAAAAAACAGCATAAAGATTGGTTTAGATTTTATCTTTTGCCCACCGCTTTGAAGGAAATACAACGGGCAGTTATGCCTTTAAGAGAGTCTCAAGGAATTGTTGCTTTATTAGATAATCGAGTTAATTATCGTAGTTATGGCAATCTCATTTTAACAGCGTTAGAACCTTATGCTAAACTGGATTATATTGATAGTAGTTGGTTACAAGAAGATGGCAATAAATAATAGTAAAAATATGAGCAATCTTTTAGGTATTATTGAAGCTAGATTACCTGAAGAATGGATCATTGGTTATGAGGTAAAATATTTTTATCGACTGATACAAAACTATATTTATAAATTGGAACAATTAAAACAGAAAATCAATTATCCTAGAATTATATTGGTAAACAAAAATAACAATGATCTCAATTTTTTGGCTGTTTTTATTGCTGCTATTATTAGCAATTGTCACGTTTTTTTATGTGATCCAAGATGGCAAAAAAAAGAATGGAAAGAAGTATTAAATTTAATCAAACCTCACTTAATATTGGGAATTGATGTTGATTATGACATCAAAAGCTATCAAAACAATTTGCCGTTACTTAATAAAGGTTTGATCATGATCCCCACGGGAGGAACATCAGGAAATATTCGTTTTGCCATTCATACTTGGGAAACTTTATCAGAATCAGTTCAAGGATTTACTGATTTTTTCAATCTTACCGAAGTTAATTCGTTTTGTATATTACCGTTACATCATGTTAGTGGTTTAATGCAGTTTCTTCGCTCTTTTTTAACCCAAGGTAAAATTATTTTTTATCCTTACAATAATTTAAAAAAAGGCATTCTCCCCTCATCAAATTTTGAATATTTTTTCATCTCCCTAGTCCCCACTCAGTTACAATTACTATTAACCTTAAAACCTGAATTTTTAAGACAATTTCAAACAATTTTATTAGGAGGCGCACCCCCTTGGAATTCTTTATTAACTCAAGGAAGAAACTATAAACTTAACCTTTCTCCTACCTACGGAATGACAGAAACAGCTTCACAAATTGTTACCTTAAAACCTGAATATTTTTTGCAAGGAAATAATAGTACAGGTCAAGTTTTACCCCATGCTCAAGTGACTTTGACAGAAGAAAAACTCATTAAAATTCAAGCGAAATCTTTGTTTTTGGGGTATTATCCAAATTATGAACCTAGAGATTATTTAATCACCGATGATTTAGGCTATTTGGATGAGGAAAACTATTTATATATTTTAGGAAGAAATAGCCAGAAAATAATTACAGGGGGAGAAAACGTTTTCCCCAAAGAAATTGAAAATGTTATTTTAGAAACGAACTTAGTGGAAGATATTGCTATTATTGGAGTGGCTGACGAACAATGGGGAGAAGCAGTCACAGCTATATATACCAGCAAAGATGAAAAAAATGATGTTAATCTTCTTAAAAATGCAATTAAACAAAAATTAAGTCCTGTCAAACAACCGAAATATTGGCTCAAAGTTCAACAACTACCCCGAAATCAACAAGGTAAGTTAAACTATCGAACATTACAAAAAATTGCTACCGCCCACCTCAATCAAAAAATTTCCCTATAATTGAAACAGTAAAGCAGGGACTCCTAACTTCTGCCCCTGCCATAATTCCCTGGAAAATTCAGCTATTGTTATTAAATAGCTGAATTTAATACATATTTTCTTCTTGGTGAGTTTCGATGGTGCAATCAGAAGTAGGATAAGCAACACAAGTTAAAACAAACCCTGCTCCGATTTGATCATCATCTAAGAAGGATTGATCGCTTTGGTCAATGCTACCACTGGTGAGTTTACCAGCACAGGTGGAACAAGCACCAGCACGACAGGAATAGGGTAAGTCAAGTCCTTGCTCTTCTGCTACGTCAAGAATGTACTCATCATCGGGAACTTCAATAGTGGTATTGATTCCTTCTGCTTCGTTAATTAGAGTAACTTTGTATGTTGCCATAGTTGTGTCCTCTTCTCCAATGGAATGAATTAGTTTACATCAGTACAGAGTGTTTTTCAGCATCACTATCAATTCTGTGCTGAAAATGTTTAATTACAAGACTTAGTACAATGATTCTTCTTGGTGCGTTTCGATGGTGCAGTCAGAAGTAGCATAAGCAACACAAGTTAAGACAAACCCGGCTGCAATTTGATCATCATCTAAGAAAGATTGATCGGATTGATCCACAGTACCAGCCGTGATTTTACCAGCACAGGTAGAACAAGCACCAGCACGACAAGAATAAGGTAAATCAAGTCCTTGATCTTCTGCTACATCAAGAATGTACTCATCATCGGGTACTTCAATGGTAGTGTTGATTCCTTCTGCTTCGCACTTTAAGGTAACTTTATAAGTTGCCATGAGTTGTGTCCTCTTTTTAAGTAATACAAGGGTTGCTCTTGATAGTGAAGCTTAGGCAAATAAGCCTCAACTATAAGCTCATTTTCGATACTAAAGGAAAAAGACCCATAGTAAATGAGGCATTAGTAATGAGATTCTTAAATAAACTTAAAATAAGTTTTACTTATATTTAAAGACCCACAAGTTAGTGGAGAATGTCCTACAGATGATCAAGTCTATAACCTAAGGTAAATAGTGCTTAACAGTAGATCCCCTGATCAGGTTTTCCTTCCATATTTCCTCACTTATTAGTATTAGTTATATTTATGATACTGATTCATCAGGTAGTCGATGAGATCGGGTTCTGAATTTCCAGAAAGTGGGATAATAGGGTTTTGGATATTTATTAGGTAGGGTAAGGATGTCTCTTACTTCTCAGCTTTCTCATCCTGTTAAAGTGGGTATTGTTGGCACCGGATACGCAGCAAAACGACGGGCCGAAACGTTTATTGAAGATGAGCGATCTCAACTTTGTTCTGTGACAGGATATACTAAGGATAATGTGGCTGATTTCTGTCAAGCTTATAATGTTTCTTCTTATGAAAATTGGCAAGATTTAGTTACGGATAAAAGTTTAGATTTAGTGGTTATTTGTAATATTAATCAACTGCATGGAGAAATTACTAAACTCGCTTTAGAAAATAATAAAAATGTTATTATTGAATATCCTTTATCTTTGGATCATACTGAAGCAGTAGAATTATTAGAATTAGCCAAGAAAAAAGGAAAATTATTACACATCGAACATATTGAGATTTTAGGGGGAATGCACCGCGCTGTGCAGAAACATTTACCCGAAATTGGTAAGGTTTTTTATGGTCGTTATATAACCATTGACCTGAAAAATCCTGCTCCCATAAGATGGACATTTAATCAGCAATTATTTGGGTTCCCTTTTAAGGCAGCGTTGCCGAGGATTCATCGTTTTACGCACTTATTTGGAGAAGTTAAGAGTGTAAATTGCCATCAAAAGTATTGGGATAGGCAAGAAAAAGACTATTATCATGGTTGTTTATGTGATGCTCAATTATTGTTTAAAAATGACTTGATTGTGGACTTAATTTATGGTAAGGGGGATATTTTTATTGCCAGCGATCGCACCTTTGAACTCCACGGAGAAAAGGGTAAAATTATTTTTGAGGGAATGGAAGGAAAATTAATTACTTCAGAGGGAATCCAACCCATAGAATTAGAAAGTCGTCGGGGTTTATTTGCGATGGATACTAGGATAGTTTTAGACCATTTCTTTGAAAGTAAACCCCTATATATTGACCCCGAATCGAGTTTATACGCGCTAAAAATTGGGGAAGCTGCTTATCAATCAGCTATTTCGGGAAAGAATGTAGAAATTTAGAATTTAGAATGAAGAATTTAGAATTAATTAGAGATAATAACATTAAACCATTCTGGAGGTAACTAATGGAATCAAGCGTTGAAACAGTACAGATATTCGTCCCATTTTTCGGAGTCATGGTTCTTACCCTTGTGGTGTGGATATATATGTATATTCGGCGGTTATCTTGGATTTTTGCTAACAAACCAGAATCGAGTTTTCTCTCAACCCCTGAAAAATTTACTCAGATAACTCCAGAAGTGATAAATTATCCTGCGAATAATCTCAAAAATCTGTTTGAACTTCCGATTCTCTTCTATGCAGTCTGTCTATATTTAGCTTGGTCTAGTACAGTGAACATAGTAGACATTTATTGTGCATACGGGTTCTTTGTATTTCGAGTGATTCATAGTGTCATACACTGTACTGTAAATATCGTTCTTGCTCGTTTTGGGATATATATACTCTCGTCTATTTTCTTGTGGGTTATGATTGTACGAAGTGCCTATCAACTCATTAGCTGAAATTCGGTTAGGGTAACTATTTATCTTAGTTGAGAAAGAACTTAAAACAGCAACAATTTATGCAAAACAATTTCGACCTGGGGAAAAGCTAAAGGTGAAATAATTCCAGATTGATGTGTAATCACTTCTGAGTATTTATTATCTTTAGGTTGGGTATGAACGATTACTTGTTTATTTTGTAAATCAATTACCCAATATTCGGGGATACCATTACGCGCATAAGTAAAGCTTTTTTGTTCTAAATCTTTCTTGAGGGTTCTTTGGGATATTTCGATTAACCAGTAAATATCTTCAGCGTAGGGATGATGATGACGATAAATAGTTTCTGGGAGTCTGACGATAGCGATATCTGGTTCCGGTTCAGAGTTATCTAAGGTGATGGGGTGGGATTCTTTGACGTGAGCTAAATTTGACAATAAATTTCGCAGGTAAATAACTACATTTTCGGTAGTATAACTATGTTCAATCCCTTCT
>JAAUYB010125096.1_pt1 | contig 11118 bp, 6 predicted proteins | sample 7278071 | NCBI WGS metagenome assembly JAAUYB01 (sample SAMN14350121, study PRJNA611818) | marine sediment metagenome | isolation source: surface marine sediment (1.8m) | place: French Polynesia: Moorea | collected 2018-08 | reverse complement strand
TGGGGAGACTTTCAACTTTAGCAACTAGGTTATCATTTTTACGCTTGACTTTGGCAATAATGGGAGCATTATTATTATAGGTTTGACGAATTTCTAAGTCTTCAATTAAGGAAACTAATGGACAATCTTTTAGTAAACAAGGATTAATAACTGCGCTTATTATATCTTCTTCTCCTTGTATATTTAAAGCTATTTTATCAACAGAGTCTATACTTATCTTTCCTGTTAACTTAGGTTCAAATATCTGTTCATTAAAGCTTAAATTAGCTAACTTTATATCACCAATAATTTCTAAATTTCCTGGAGAGAAGGGGGCAGTTAATAAATTTTTTCCGAGTAAAGTTCCAGTAAATTCTGCTTCTCCCATTAATTGTAATGTTTCTGGCAAAAGTTGTCTATCAATAGGAATCTTAGTTAATAATTGTGTTAACGGTAATGAACTTAGATCAAAGTCTGTATCAACTTCAAGGGATAAGCTTTCAATATCTGGTGATGTCCAAAGATTAGAAACAATAAATTCTCCCTTTGCATTAAGATTTTGTTCTCCTACTTGTAGGGAAAATTTATTAACATTAAAAGGAATTTTTGGGTTAGATGGTAAAATAGAAACAAGGGGAAAAGAAGCATTAATTTTGCTGTTTAAGTTATCTGATGGAAAAGAGTCAAATAAATTAGTGTTGAGACTAGATAATTCAATATTTTCTGTGGTTATATCTGCTATAAATTGATTGTTACTAACTTCTCCTTTAACTGTTAATATTCCCTCCCCTATCTCTAATTCTGTTGTTGTATAAGCATTAATATCACTAAATTCAATTGAGAGTAAAGATGATAAACTGGCGGTAAAATATGTCTGGGATTTTCTAATTTTTATAATGGGGTATCCTTCAATAATAAATGGTGCGATGGATAAGGGGGTTGTTTTCGCATTTAGCTTAACAAATCCTTGATTTAATTCTGTTTTTGCTGTTACACTTTTATTGGCAATTAAAAGATTAGTATTAGCGTTTATTTGTAAATCATTGAGGTTGTATTTTATCTGAGAAAATAAAAGCGATCGCCAGTTTCCTTGTAAATTAATTTGACTATTAATTAAGTCAACAGGAAGGGGAATTGTAGGAATAATTTTATTAACAGATAAACCATTAATATTTGCCACTGCTTTCAAGGACTCTCCTTCTATTTCACCCCTGGCTGTAACCAAACTTTCTTCTATTCTTAATTCTATATTTCCATTGCCATTAATTGCATTTAAGTTAATATTTTCATCTCTCCAAATATTCTCTAAGTTACCCGATAAATTTAAACGAGAATTATTAACTGTAACTGCTACAGGTAAGTTAGATAAAAATGAATTAACGGGTAACTCTACCGTAGTAATTGCTGTTTGAAAGTTCCTATTTTCAATATTACTATTAATAGCAATTTTTCCCTCACCTACTGATAATAAAATATTAGAATTAACATTGAGAGACTGTATAAAAGGTTTGTTAAGTTGTCCTGATAAACGTATATCTACCCTATTTAATTGAATTGTTTGGGGACATTTAATAGGAATTTCAGTACAAAAAATAGTAGTAAAAGGAGTTAAGATTAATGAATCTGAATTTATATAAGTTTGCCATTGTTTGGTTTTTAAACTACCACTACCTGTAATATCAATGGTTCCTTGTTGAGTTTGAATTACTGTATCTCTTAATAACCAATTACTTTTTTGAATTAAAATATTACCTTGACTAATAATGCTTGTATTAGGTTGTGGTAAATTAGCAGAAGTTTTCCATTTAATTAAACCGTTAGCATTAGCCAAAGTTCCTGTCAATTTTCCTTCTGCTTTTAATAAATCTAAATTAAGAGCAGTTGGTAAACTATAATAAGCATTAAGCAGAAGTTTACTCGGTAACTCTGTTTTAAAGTTGAACTCAAAAGGAAACTGTTTAATGTCAATTTTTTTCTTTTCTTTAATTAATTGAGTAAGATTTTGTTTAATGTTTCCTTGTGCTTTAATTGAACCCCCTGCTTGGGGTTCAATTAAGACTTTCTGTAATAATAAATTATCTAAACTTATTTCAAATTCCGCTAAAATTGTTTTAAAAGAAGTTTCAGAAATTTGAATAAGTTGCTTATTAATAAGTCTGCCTTTTATGAGAGTATTTTCTAGCATCCCTGTGATATTAAAATTAAGTTGAAACTTTCCTTTCGTCTTCAGAGGTGAGGTTACAGGAATAACTTGAAGTAGATTTTCAATGCTTAAATTTTGAACAGCAACCTTAATATTACTTCCCCTATTCCAGTCATAATAACCTTGTATATTAGTAAGAATGTTACCTACCTTTATATCTCCTTGATTAATTAATATCTTTTCTTTTTCAAATCCAATCTTAAAACCAGCCTTAATAGGTTCTTTTAAGGGTTTAACTTGTGCTTGAAAATCCCCTAATTCTAGACTTCCTTTTCCTTGGATTCCCCTTAAATCTAGTAGAGACGGTAAATTAAGATTAAAATCAGCATTAACATTACCTTCATCAAGATTTAGGGGAAAATTAGGTAACAAAGAAACCACAGGTTGTAAAGCCAATTTGTTCAAAGTTAACTTGATATTGCTTTCCGTTGTTTCCATAAATGTTTCCCCTTCCAGTTGAATTTCATCCCTAGCAAAAAAGCCTAAATTAATGGCATAAATCCATTTTTTCTGCTCTTTTTCTGCATAAGTTACTTTTCCCTCTAACTCAACCTTGACTGGTTTGTCATCTGTGTGAGGCCATAAAAGAACCTGAGTATTTTTGATATCAAAAGTCAAATCTAAATTAAGAGGAATTGCTTCATCTGTTGCCTTTAAGTTTAACCAGTTCCCTGGCCCATCTTCACGGATCTCAACTTGTACCTCTTGAGGAGCAATAATAATCGGTAAAGTACGTTGAAATAAAACAGCCAAGGGATTAAACTTAACGATGACTGTCTTAGCTATTAATTGATTACTGTGTTCAGAAGTTGTTGGAATAGAAGCATCATCTAGATGTAAACTGGTAAGAGAAAACCCCTTTAACTCACCAATTTCAACGGGACGATTAATCATTTGACTGACTTGTTTTTCTAACCAAGGAGGTAAATACTCCCTCAACAACAACCGTAACCCCGTATAACCTATGAGAACTAGGGCCACAGAGGTCGTTGCGATCGCAATGGTGCTAGGTTTCCTTGCAAGTCTCAGAAGACGGTTTAAACGAGCAGGAAACTGATTTTGGGGTGGGGGAGACTGACTCATGAGGTTTCAAAAATAAGGAGACAATAAAGAAGATCACTCAGACAAGATTTTTTTGCTAATCTAACGTATTTTCAAAAAAATCTTTCTCAGAATTGTTGAGCAATAACGGGCAATATGCCTCACAATAAGAAAGAGAAACCATCAAAGGAGTAACCCCACAGATGTTGGCATACATCCTAGCGATCGCTGTTGGCCTTGCAAGCTTAAGTCTTTATTTATCCGCATTTTTCCTCCCCGAATTACATCGAAAAGACGATTTTCTCTGGAGTGGTGTCGGCCTATTTTATGCTCTTGTCCTCTGGGTGTGTGCAGGGAGAATGACAGGAGGAGTCTTGTTAGGGCAAAGTGCTGCGGTGACTTTGGTGTTATGCTTTGGATGGCAAACCCTTCGCTTAAGACGCGTGATCGCTCATCCTCAAGAAAAAACCGATTTTAGTGGATTTTCCCTACTAACTTGGATACAAAACCGCTTTCAGAAAAAATCCCCAGCCGTTACACCTCCTGTAACCGAAACCCCTGTGGCAGAAGCTCCAGAAGAGGAGGAGAAACCAAACCTAGAAGAGACTTCAGCAGTCATTGAGGAAATGGCGATCGCTGAATCTGAAACTATCTCTGAGGAAACTCCCATCATCTCTGAAGTGGAAACAGAAGAAACCACCTCTGAAGAAATTCCTGTCACCTCCGAAGTCGAAACAGAAGAAACTACCTCTGAGGAAACTCCCCTCACCTCTGAAGTAGAAACAGAAGAAACTACCTCTGAGGAAACTCCCATCATCTCTGAAGTAGAAACAGAAGACAGTGAAACCAGAGAAGAAACTTCCTCAACAGTCACTGCAACCCCTGAAACCAAGAAACAAGGGTTTTCCTGGAAATCTATCTTTGGGTTTGGTAAATCTCAATCTCAACCCTCTACAGAACCCCCAAAAAACCTCATTGAAGATACGGAGCTAGATGAAGATGAATGGGAAGAAGATGAAGATAAGAAAGACGCATCAGAAATGGAAGAGGTGACATCAACCCTTGTAGAAGAAACAGATTTTATTGAGTCTGAAACCCTTAGCGAAAGCTCCGAAGAACCCCTGATTGAGTCTGAAACCCTTAGCGAAAGCTCCGAAGAACCCCTCATTGAGCCTGAAACCCTTAGCGAAAGCTCTCAAGAACCCCTCATTGAGCCTGAAACCTTTACCCAAAGCTCTGAAGAACCCCTGATTGAGTCTGAAACCTTTACCCAAAGCTCTGAAGAACCCCTCATTGAGTCTGAAGTTAACTCTGAAGAATCAACAGATAAAGCTTCTAGTGAAACACCGGAAACTCTCCAAGAATATATGGCCGAAGTTGAACCATTTATAGCCGATAATGATGCAGAAACCCTTATTGAAAACTATCAACCTAAAATAGAGAAATCTTCCCCCCAAACCCCTGAAAAAAGTGATAAAAATGTTAATGATAACTGATTGAGGATAATTCCCCAATGATGACTAATCTTTTATTGAAAGGATTACTGAATGGTTTAGGAGTGGGAGTAATGGCCTACCTGGCCGCTTGTTTCGCCTTAGTCGCTGGCCAAAACCAACTGATTTTTAAACCGTCTCCCAGAGTAGAAACCACTCCTGCTGATTTAGGATTAGCTTATGAGGATGTTTGGTTATCCGTTGTCACCTCTCAAGGTAAAAGATCAAAAATACACGGTTGGTGGATTGGAAGTGGGAATTGCCAAGAGCGAGTATTATTGTATTTGCATGGTAATGGGGGCAATATTAGCCATAATTTAGGGCCGGTTAAAACCTTTCAAGAACAGGGATTTTCTGTTTTAATTATTGATTATCGGGGTTATGGTCGCAGTCAAGGTCAGTTTCCCACGGAATCAGAAGTATACCGAGATTCTCAGGCAGCATGGGATTATTTAGTTGAAGAACGCCAGATTCATCCCCAAAATATCTTTATTTACGGTCATTCTTTAGGGGGTGCTGTAGCCATTGATTTAGGGGTTCGTCAACCCAATGCAGCAGGGGTTATTGTTGAGAATACTTTTACTTCCATGAAGGATATGGTTACTCATTTGGGGTCATTTTATCAACTATTTCCCACTGACTTGATTTTACATCAACGTTTTGATTCTTTGAGTAAATTACGTTTATTACAAGTTCCTTTACTGTTAATTCATGGAACAAGCGATCGCACGGTTCCTTCTTATATGAGTGAACGGCTTTTTGAAGAGGCAAGGGTTCCCAAAAAAATACTTTTAGTTCCTGATGCGAGTCATAATAATGTCGGAGCGATCGCAGGGCAAGAATACATTGGTATCTTACAGGAATTTGAGCAATTAGTCAATCATAATCAACAAAAACTAGCCCTGGAGTTGTAAAAAATAACAACTATTTTAGGCTTTTCATCCCTATAACTAACTCAGGAAACTAACTAATATTTTCCTGGGTTTTCAAACAGGGAGAAGGAGAGGTTGGAGAAGAGCGCTCCGATTTGATCTTGACTTGATTAGGGACAAACATAAATGTTTTTTCACTCACCCAAAAGGTTTGCCCATCAATGGCACAGACTCCACCGGCCATCCAGTCTACAACCCTTTGCGCTTTTTCTGTACTTAACTGATCCAAAACTAAAATCACAACTTTACGCCCTTGTAAAAGTTGCAGTGCTTCACGGGTTTGCTCAACAGCATTTATTGTTTTAACGACAACTTCTGACTGAGTGTTTTGGTTAACAGACCAATCAAATCTAGGTATGCTACTCATTGATCCTGTTTTCATAAAAAATGTAGAAAAATCACTAAGAAATGTGCAATTAAGACTTACTAATATATAAGGTTTGACTGAGTTTCCTAATTATTTTCCTTAGTATTACGTTTGAGTTACAAATCAGCGATTCTAAAAGGGTTTGTTAATATCAGGTATAACTCCAGGCTACTTGAATTATCTAAATATTTATGTATTACAAGTAACAGTTTTCGGGCTAACCTAATTTTTTGTTTTTCAGGTTAGATAAAATTGCTCTATAAAAAAATTAACAACTACTTTAATAAATGAGTTGCTTCCTCTGTAGGAGAGTTATTTGAGGGGAAAAAACCCTATTGATTATGTGTTAATAAACTATGGGGGATTTTCTTTTTAACCTCCTGCAAACGACTATTGTTTTTGTTGACTTAATGACGATTCTCCTACCCCCAGGATATGATGAAAATCGTTTCATCGAAGATAACACACTTTTCCAAGGGAAATAATTAAATAAGTATAAAGTTGACCCCATAGAGGATTAAGAGATGGGCGAAAATTGAGTTATAGCCTGGTTATTGTGACTTTTCTGATCTCTGCAAACGTTGTTGCCACTTTCTCTTTGCTTGTTGTGCTGTTGTGTACAGTTTGCTATCTTCAGGTACTAAATCAACGGTTTCAATAGCTAAGGTTAATTGTCCAAGTTTGGCTCTATTTTGGGCTAATTGATAAATGTGTTGACTTAATTGTTCAATTAAGTCTTGTGCTTGACTATAACCTGATTGTCCTATTTCCAGGTGTTTTAAGGTTCTAATTGCCTGATTATAGGAAGATGCTTGGTTAGGCTGAATTAAAGACAGTGCTGCTTCTATTAAAACTTGATTATCTGCTTGTTGTTGACTTAATTTTTGCCAATTTTCCAGGGACTGTTGCGCCAATAAATATAAACTGTGATCATCCTTGGGAACCAGTTTGGCTGCGGAGATCGCTCCTTGAAAATCTCCCTGTATAGCCCTTCCTTGAGCAATATCTAATATAATTTGACTCCAATGACTAATTTTGCCCTGTGCTTGTCTATATAAGGGGGTATGGGGTTCAATTTGACGAGCATATCCTATGGCTTCATTAAACCGTGATGCCTGCTGCAAACTCAAGGGAATTTTCCCATATTCTAAGATTTGCTGATGTTCCTGGATTTTTTCATAGTTAACAGCATTGAGGTGTTGACGAATTTTTAGAGACATAAACCATAATATGGAAATCACTCCTAATATTCCGCCTCCCCATAACAACCATTTCCCATAAGCTAAGGATGACTTCTGCTTAGAGGAGGTTACTGTTGTGGGAGAAACTATCTTTTTTTTGAGGGGTTGGGTTGCTATAGTTGGCCTAATCTCCTTTAAAGGCACGTTTAAGGATAGTTGAGGGGTGAAAGACGACTGGGGTAGGTTGGGCAAGTTAAGAGTGGTTGTGGGTTGTTTAACCGTCGTTTGAGGTGATCTTTGTTGGACTATAAAAGAGGTGGTCTTATTCTCCCTGCCCTCTTGCTGATCTAAACCGACAATTTTTCTAGACATCAAGGGAGGTAGAAGGGGTTGATGACTTAAGGTTGTACTGGGACTAATAATTATAGGAAGGGCGATGGCCGGAAAATGGCTTTGATGAAAGGGGGTTAACCTCTCTTGTAAATAAGAGTCTAACTTAGCCAGGGTAAGATGATGACCATAGTAACGTAATGCTTCTATTAAGGCGGTTATAAAGATGCTTTTTTCAGCACTGATACTTTGATAAGCATGGGAGCGACAGGAAAAAATCAGAGAGATGCCTTTTTTTTGGGCTAATTCTAAGGTAAGCTGTCCTAACTTGCCATCTTTTAGGGGATTTTGTAAATCTAAGATTACTAATAATTTTTGGCTACTGACTTGCAATTTTTCAAACAGCGATCGCACTTTAATTCCTGTCTGGGGGACAGTTTGCGGGGTACTCTCAATAGGAAGTAAATAGTCTTCTCCTTGGTAGTTAACCCCATACCCTTGAAAAAAAAACCAACTATATGCAACTTTAATAGGCCGATCATTGAGCCATTGCAGAATATTATCTCGGTTAGGATAGGTTGAGCGTTTTCCTGGAGAGGGGGAAGTATCAGTTAATAATAATAATTGATGGCAAGGGATATTTGCTTCTTCAAAAAAATAGCGATATATTGCTTGTGCGTTATTTTCCGCCCCTGTTAAGGGTTGATAATGTAAATATTCTTCAATGCCTATGGCTATGGCGCTAAAATTATCCATAATAGCCTTTTTATCCTCCTATTTCCTAATCTTATTGCCAATGTCCCTCCTTATGAGACTTAAGAAATAGAAATCCCGTTCCCTCTTTTCTTGTATATGAAATAATGTTTATATTTGCTAGCAATAATTAATGATTAATTATCACTTTTAGTTTCTGGTGAAGTTTCTTTCTCTATCCATTCTTCCGGTTGTCTGTCTACAGCATATTGAAAATTTTTAGGGACTAAGTTAATTGTCAAATCATTTGGAGATGAGGAAAGTTGGTCAATTTGTGCGTATAATAATTCTCCTTGAAAGTCTGGTTTGCCGATAATAATTTGATGTTGTTTTTTGTCATCTAATTCAATGGTTATTGTCCCTAATGGTTTATCTAAACCATAGTCTTGTATCTTATCTTTGGGAACGGTAAAATTTCGTTCACTTTCACTACTAACTAACAGGTTAGTTAAAAAGGAAATCACTGCATCATTAGCAACTTTTTCCTGGGGTTGTTTCATCTGCCAAGGTTGATTCTCATCGGTGGTTTTTTCAAATTTATAGGTTTGATTTTTGGTTTTGATAGTTAACTTTTTAATCTCTTTTTCATCAAAAGTAAATAGTTTCTTTTTTTTGGCTTTTATTTCTTCTTGTTGGGGATTAATTTGTAATTCATAGAGGTAAACTCCCACTCCCAAGAAAATAGCAATAACTAATAATATCCATGTTGTATTTTTGAATTTCATTATTGACCTCTTGATGACTTTTATTACTAAGTTTTATCTTCTTCGCCACCAGGTTATCCCTGCAGCAATTAACCCTAATAAGGGAACAATAAATAAGGAAAGTAAAGCGATTATATTTGCTTGGAAAGGAGATAAATTTAGTCTTCTATCTTTAGCTTCTTTGGGACGAATGGATAAAGGTTGTTCATCTTGATTACTTAACCATTGTACTGAGTTTAAAAAGACATCTCCATTTAATTGTTGATTAAATAAATTATTGGTAGCAAAGGTTGAATTACCGATAATAACTAGACGGGATTCTTTTTGCTCTTTTTTATTGTTCTTATTTTCCTCTTTTTTATTAGAAGATTCAGAACTCTCATTCTCTCTTATTTCTTCTTCTTTATTGTTGTTTTCAGCTTTGCTTTCATTAGGTTTATCACCATTTCCTGTTGCCTTATTGTCTGTATTTTTATCATTATTAGATTCATTATCATCAGAGCTATTATTATCCTCTGTGTTCTTATTGTCTCTATTTTTCTCATTATTATCATCTTCATTAGTATCAGAAATATTACTATCTTCTGTTGTCTTCTTATCAGGGGTTTCTTGATTAATTTTACGGGTTAAAGCAACCCCTAAATCAAATGGTCCTGAAATATCTTCTTGGGGATCATAAGTAACTTCTTCAGATTCTAAATTACTTTCGGCCCACATTTGTTCACTGGTAACTAATAAAGAGGTTGCTGTTATGTTTTCAACCTCAATAGTATCAACAGGACGAGAGAGGGGATAAAAGGAAATACTATTAGCAAACTCTTTGGTAATAGGATGGTTTCCGTAGGTGGTAATAAAGGGAGTAGTTGGCCCTAAACCAACAATATTTCCTGCACCTGAGCCATCTATAATGATACGGTTATCTAGTTTAATTCCCCAATCTTTTAATAAGGGTTCTAGTCCGGCATCTGTGCTAGGATCAAGTAATAATAATAAGTTTCCTCCTGTTTCTGAATATTTTTTTAATGCTGCAACTTCTTGGTCAAATAGTTGACGTTTAGGACTGGCAATAATAATCACATCTGCATCTTCAGGAATGCCTACATTTTCCACTAAGTTTAATGGTTTAACTTCATATCCTTTGCTCTCAAGACTACTGCTTGCTTCTGATAAACTTCCCTCTTGAGAAGCTTCTAATGAATACTCTCCATGACCTTGCAATACATACACTTTGGGAATATAATCTTTTTTGATTGTTTCAATGGCATTGGTTAATTTTATCTCTGATAATGCTTCTCTCTGGTTAAAAGCAATTAAGGTTTGAACCAGTTGTTTTTTATCCCCATATTTTAAATACACATCTCCCAATGATTGAACATCAAATTCTTTGGTTAATCCTACTTTAATATCGGGATCAACTATTTCAAATTCAAAGTTTTCGTTGTAGCGTCTATAGTTTTCTAATAAGTCTTTATCTTGAGGAGTTGTGTCTTTATCAAAGATATAAACCTTAGTGGTTTGTTGCAGATTTTTAACAATTTCTTGGGTTTCTGGAGATAAGGTATAAAGTTGATTTTCTGTTAAGTCAATGCGGGGAGAATAACGAACAGCGAGGAAATTTATTAACCCTAAAATGACTAATAAGGAAACAGTAGAAACCAAGGCATTTGTCCCTGTTTGAGTGGATCTTTTTTGCCAAAACTTCCTTCCTGTTATGATAATAAAGAGTAACCAAATAACTAAACAAATACCCCCCAAAATTACCATGGTAAGGTAGAGAATACTCCATGTTTCTGTCATTAATGCAGCGACTAAACCAGCAACGGTTAAAATCAACCCAGGAATAAATAGATATCTTAGAATTGTTTTATAGTTGCTTGTTTGTTTCATCTTGATTAGCTTAATAAGGTAATAAATTTATCAATTATATTTGATAGTTTAGGAGCGTTGATATCTAAAAGCTTCTATTGATTGTGCAGTCAAGAAAATCCCTAATAATATATAGCTTGCGAACAAAACTAAACTACTAATATCTAACACACCTTTCACTAAATCAGTATAGCGATCAAATAAGGAAAGATGGGATAAAATTGTTCTCAAGGGTTCCTGTAAATTAGAGGCGATCGCATCCATTATCC
>JAAUYB010126131.1_pt1 | contig 11121 bp, 8 predicted proteins | sample 7278071 | NCBI WGS metagenome assembly JAAUYB01 (sample SAMN14350121, study PRJNA611818) | marine sediment metagenome | isolation source: surface marine sediment (1.8m) | place: French Polynesia: Moorea | collected 2018-08 | reverse complement strand
TCCAGACCCTTGCGGATCTCATTTCCGGGGTCGAAGGCACTCGCGCCGATGCCCTCGAGGCCGCCTCCTAGTCCCTGGGAAGTCGGCTTTTTCCTGGTCTTTTTTTCCGGGATTCCCCGGCCAATGTCCAGCCGGCTGGAAAGCCCGAGAGGAGCGTCTTTCTTGCCCTTGGACATGGCTCACCCCATTTCATCGAAGAGATTGGTGTTGAGGGCCTCTTGCATCTCTTCGTTGTCAAGTGCTTCGCGCATTTTCTTAAAAATATCAGCGCTGTCCTGGACTTCATTCGGGTTGTTCAGGCTCCTAAGGATTCTCTTCCCTGATCCCATCCTCTGGAGATCGTCCTTGGCTATTGACTCCTGCATGTATCGCATCGCGGGGTGCTCGTCCCCTAGACCCGGTCGATCCCTTCTCATTCTCCCGTCAGCCACGACATCGTCGATCTGCCGCTTGAGACCCATCGGAACGGTTTTCATATCTTCAGGGATCTGCCTCGGCGGAGGGTCAAGCACCCCGGAGTGGTCAGACAGCAGCCGACCCCCCGTCTTGCCTTCGATGTTCTTGAGTCTGTCGTTAAGCGATGCTGCTGCCGCCAGTGCCATCGTCGAGGCCTGCCCAGAGTCGATAGCTAGTTTGCCATCTTCACCCCTGATGACAGCCCCCCGTCCGGCAGGCGTCGAAGCAAGGTCCTGAGCCATAATGCCAACCTTGTCGCTCCCGCCATCGCCCTGGCCTTTCTTGTAGTCAAAGCTATAAGGGGAGAGGCTATCCAGCATCTCGGACACGTCGCCATCCCCCGGTCGGATGTTCTCCTTCGACCGGATGTCCGAAGTAGGGGGCTTCGGTAAGCTCCCTCCCGCTGCCGCGCTAGCAGCCATATTCGCAGCGGTCTTGAGCTTTTCGTGCTTGAGCTTCTCGCTCTCGGTATGCATCTGCCCTTGGGTTGCCTGCTGCCTGTTGGCCATATTGATTCGATTTTGCTGGAGCTGCATCTGGGCCTTCCTATTGCCCTCTGCCAGGTCGAGTCCAAGGCCTCTGCGCATTTGCTCGGCGCCTAGCTGTCGGCCGTACATGTCCGCAGCGCTTGACATGTAAGCACGTTCGGCCGCCATTCTCTCCTTGGCTGCCTCCGCGGCTCCCCTAGCCGCCAGGTCCGCTCCCATCTGCCCTTGGGCATACATAGCACTCCTGAGCGCAGCAGGGTTGGTCGCGCCAGCCGCTCTAGCGGAGATCTGGGATGCTAAAGCTTTCTGCTGCCGGTCAGCTTCCATCTGGGCTACCAGGTTCTGCCCCGAAGCCCTCTGACCCAGGTTAGTCAGCGCGTCAATGGCCCTTGTTTCCCCGGCCATAGTCCGCTGATCGCCTCGCTCCAGGCGCCAGCGCTCAGATCCCTCCTCGGGGCGCCCTATCGCGTCGTATGCGCTGAAATCGATGAGACCGCCGTCTTTGAAGTCTTTCCTCGGGTCGTAGAACTCAGGGGCGTCAGTCCCCCCGCCAAGGCCAAGCGCCCCGCCGACCTCCGATGCCACGCCCTTGATAAAATCCCAAACCATCAGAAGTCCCTTCCTGCCGGGACCCTCCGGCGGTTTCCGCGTTTAATCACAAACAGCCCGGACAAAGCTGAGAAGGCGAACCCTTCCGAACCGCCAGGCTCAACAACTTCTTCCAATCTTATCCTGACCTTGTTCATCTTTGTCCTCTCAAGAGCGTATTCAAGGAGCATAGCTTTATCCTCGAATCCACTACCCTGGGGCATGAGGCCGTCAAATGACTCCGGCCCGAACTCGGGGAGTTCCTCATTCGGCGGAAGGACGAAGAACGTGTCCTCCCTTCGCCTAACTTCCCGCCATTCTGGCTCTCCGTCAAACCCGACAAGCAGGTCCATATCGTATCCGCCAAGCTTGTACCCGTCCACGTAGATCCTTAGCAACCGGCTAAAGCCGGCCACAGTCTCTGAAGGGTTTATCCATCGGGTCTCGATCGCCATTGAATGGTTTCTATCGGTCGACGAGGATAGGGTTCCAGGGATTGACAGACTGGTGGTCCCGGAGAGCCTCCACAGACTTCCATCTACCACCGATGCGGATAGCGGGACTACGTCCCTCCAGATGCTCCACTTGTTATAAGAGTAGCACCAGCAATAGGTGTTCGCCTCGTCCCTGAATCGCCACTGGACCATTCGGAGATATGGGACGAGGGTGCAGCTGACGCATTCCTTCCCGACCACTTCGTTGCGGATATTCTCCCCGATATCGTTTAATTCCGCCCCTCGGCTGAGTACGTGAATACTCTCGAGCGAATAGAATACAACGCCCATCGGGGAAGGTGATATGCCGTGTTTCGATTTGCTGCCGACTGTTTCGTCAATGAGCCTGGCAGGGCCAATGTCTTGGCCGCCCCCTACGTCGTCAAGCCCCTCGCCCGCTATCACGTAGGTGGCCCTCTCAAAGAAGACCACAAGTATTTGTCGGCTTAGCTCGTATAAGCCCGTTATCTCTCCATGCCTGTCGGAAACAAGCAGTTCGAAGATCGACCCGTGCTCATAGGCTAGCCCATCCTGCTTCTTCTTTGAGTAAACGATGTAGCCGGGTCTTTCGGCATCCGCGATGACATGCCGATTGTTCCAAAGACAGTGAGCCCTAGCTGGAGGGGGCTGAATTGATTCAACAACATTCCCGTCGGTATAGAGGATCTCGTTATCAGCTATCTCCGCATCTAGCGCAGAGTCCGTGAATACAACCCTGTTAGATGGGTTGGCGGGATCGTAAGTCGCCCCAACTGATGCCATGGAGATCGTGGATACGAGGTAGAACGGCCCAGGCGCAGGGCCTGAATCGCTTCTAAGCGTCCTGTATATGGAGACAAAAGAGTTGGTCATCGCCCTAGTGTGAGCGAGTATTGGGCATGATATATCTACCCTCCCCCCACCCTCTGGGATCTCGACAGTAACGTCCGATGTGTTCGGAGCAGATCTCTTGATGTTTCCCGACCTGTCAATATGAGTGTAGATCAGGCGATAGGAGTAAAACCCCTGTTCGAAGCCGATGGGAGACACCACCGTCTTAATGCCTGATGGGTACTGGATAAATCCTAACTCGATCAGGTCTCCAGGGGTGGCTTCCATAGGGATGGCCCCGTCGACAATTGAGCCCCCCGATGATTTGATTGCCTGCGGGATATCAGCGCCAACGGCTTCCTCGAGGGAAATGAACCTAACCCCGTACTCCCCGAAACTAGAGAACTCGGTCCTGTCGGTTCGTGGCCTAAACGGAATGGCTAAGCGCCCGTTGATAGACCTACATGGTACGGCGTTTGCACGGTTCAGCCTCGGCGAGCTTGACGCGTACTTGGGGAGATGGGCTCTCCCGTAGAGTGCCCTTCCAACAGGAAACGAGCGCCGATCAGAGTGGTCGACGGGGCCCGTTAGCCTATTTCTGAAAGAAAGAAACACTATCTGGTCCTGCGGCGTTCCCTCGTATAGTTCCCGTCCGGTCTCGACAAACTCTGAAACAAACACCGGCAAAGGGCCATCGGAGCTAACCGGGTAGCCTGCTATCTGGGCCTGTTCGACCCACTGGTACGTAGTGGCAGACGGGGACGTCCCGATGCCGGAGATGTCCGCCCTATCGATGGATGGCATTTCGTCTGAGTCTGACCACTCCCAGAAGGCGACAGCCGTTGATCCACTCTGCACAGCAAGGCTGCATCTCTGAATCTCCCCAGCTCCGACCCCGGTGGACCCAAGAAAAACTGAAGAGTTCGCCTCCTCGCCGGAGGTGCCCACCTGGATGTATCTGGCCGGGCGGTTGCCGGATGTCCCGACCTCGGCGTAGACGATAGCGACTGACCCACCAGACACGGTGGGGGCAGCTGCTAGGGATGTCATGCTCGTGGAGTTATTCAGAATCACAATAGAGGAGATATTCAGGCTATCGTCATCGAAGAAGACGACCTGGCCTCTTCCGTCAATTCTTCTTGAGAGAACAAGGGCGAAGACGTTAGCCGAGGGCAAATGCACGGTCTCAAAGAAAGGTGTTTTATAATCAGCAACGTAGGCATTATCCCACAATGAAATCAATGACGTATAGTCGACCGGGTTGCCGATGACCCCGGATGCTGTAACCCCGGTTACATACCACGTGTCCACATTGTTCACGGCCGTAGCCGAGACAACAAAGAAGAAACCGTTGCCCTCGCAGACTCGGGCGACTGGCATGAAATCGTTTATGAAAGCGCCAATCTGCCTCGCCTCCAGGAACTCACCTGTGTCGGTTCTGTAGGTCTCGCAGTACAGCCCAAACGGGCGGCCATCCTCGGAGTCTTTGGTCCTATCGTAGAGGGAATAGACGATGCATCTAACGTTTCCGAAGTCTGCGTAGTCCAGGTTCATTATCTCTAAGGAGGAACTTGGGACGACAGACTCAGATCTAAGATTATAAAACCTCTCACCTATTGGACCTTCGTCGCTCACGCTACCGTCTGCGTAGACTACTTTCTGGGCCTCCACGTCAGTGAATGCGACGCCGGCACTCAGGGACTTGTAATCGCCGCCCCCCGCAATATGCGGGATCCCGTCTACGTCGAAAACAAGAGACGGTCCGGATTCAGTAGCCAGCTCGCTGAAGGCCTCTCTTTTCCTAATAAGGCCTCGCCGGTCGAAGAAGGCATCTTCAATGCGAGCAATCCCGCCTGATAGGTGCTGATTGGAATCTGTGTCCATCTGCTCATCAGCGGACACTATGGGCACCATGTTTCGATACGCGGCAGATCTACGGGGCATTGGGGAACTCCTCGTAAGAGCCTTCCGAGTCTAGGATCACGTGGATATCGAACTCAAACAACTCGACGTCAGACCCGTAGTTGTCGGAGGCATTGCCCGGCAGGCGCCCCAGTCGCCACTCAAATATTGAGGAGTCCCTCTTTCCGGCGCCGTCCACCTCGCTGAACGAAGCAGCCTCATGAGTCGCCAGTCCTCCTGAGAAATTGACGTGGTCAACGACAATGGTGTCGCTCGTATAGGACAATGGGATCTGGTCGTTAACGTTGTACCATTTGTATTGTAATATCCAGACGCTAGACGCTCCGGCCGGGTCAGTGGTGGGCCTAACGTGAATATGCGGCCTAATGGGGGACCCGGCCCGGTAGGCATGTGGCAGCTGTGCCACTCCTCCGATAGACTCGATATCAGTTGGGTCGAACAGGAGCAGACCCGTAGTGGAGCTTCTGTCTGGCTCAGAGGAGATCCCGGAGACTGCTACTCCGCTCGTGGGATAGCGGAGATCTTCCCACCTTCCCGAGTTGCTTGTGAGTATCGCCCACCTGTTCCGCATAGCAACAAGGCAGACCATTCTAAACTCCCCCGGAAAGCTCCGTGAGGAAGTTCCATCAATCTTGTCCTGACCAGCGGCCCGAACCGTGAAGGAGTTAACGCCATCGTTCGAAGCAATGGTTATAACCCTTCCGACGTCGCTCTCGGATATCGAGGGAAGCCTCACCTCAAGCCCAGTCTTCCGAGTGTTCAGGTCGACCAGCTCCCCAAACTTAGCCTGAACGGACAACGAAGCAGGCGAGGTTGGGGTCCCAAGGGGCCTGTTGGCGTCACCCATCCCCTCGGCCCATCTGGCGATGGCATCTTGAACCCGGTCGGCCTCCCTTGATGCCTGGTCAACCCTCTCCGGCTTGTAGAAGAACCCCATCAGCGTCTACGCCTTATTGAATAGAGGGCTCTCCCGTCCGCAACGATAGTTCTTGAGTTGTGCAGCTGTCGGGGCGAACTTCTGTCGGCTCTAGAGGACCTCATTATTCTCTTCTCGACGATTGCCCTTTCGGTTTGCCATGCGGAGACCGCATCGCTGTCCTCCGCCATGCCGAGCTTAATAAGGCAGTCGAGAATAACCCACTCAGTCCACATGTTATGTGACTCGGTAGTCGACGGGTCGTCCGAGAACCCAGGAGACACTGGGATGTAATACACCCTAAGGGTTCCCGTCCATGAGGGCTCTTGAGACAGGAGGATAGACCCACCCTTGATGGTGTACTTCGTAAGAAACGGGTCGGAGTCCGATTCGATTAGCTCGTTTTGGTCCCCAAGGACGAACGGCTCCAATCGGTAGTACCTGTCTCCGTCCACGTAGTCGACGCGCATCATATGGTAGTAGTCCGATGGCAAAGCATAGGTGTCCGTGCCGGAGACTACCGATATCGTCGAACTAGACAGGGGGAGACGGTTCGGGTCCCCGTCGATGATGATGTCCCATAGGGCCGCATAGCTCTGGTCCATCCACCGACCCAGTACGGTGTCATTTACGTAGCCTTCGCGGAATTCACCGCGAGAGCGGATATCCGCAAGAACCTCGGACTTGAGGACAGGGCTCGCCACTGCTACTCCTTGGCCTTGTATCGGGCGTCGCAGATATTCTCTATAATCTTAAGGAGATCGGAACCGCTTTTCTTTTCTAGCGCGCTGGAGATCTCTCCGGCGATCCCGTCTCTTACTTTGTTTTTCTCGTCATCCTTTTCGCCCTCTTTTGCCTTCGCGGCCTTTTTGGCGATCATGATGGCTATCGCTGGCATCTTGTCTTTCATGGAGGTCCCCGTCCGGGGAGGGCTGCCCTCCCCGGTGCTTAGGGTTTTACTTAGAGGTTGACCACGCCGTTGCGTCCAGGGGCGTTGCACCCAAGCTGGACAAAGGAATAGGCTCGGATTTCACTAGCGGATGCGTTCGACTTGCGGAGCATTCTGTTGCCGTCGAGAGTGTCAAGGGTGATCGGCTCTCCCATCGAAAACAGGCACCACGTGCTCATGTTGAGGACGTAGATCTTGTCATCCTGGCAGTAGGCAGCCGGGTGAACAGTCAGCAGGCCCTTCGGACCATAAACTTCGAGGTAGCGAAAGCCGCCCTGGCCCGTGGCTCCCTGGTCTCTCTGGACCTTAGCGCCCATCTCTTTTACGAGCTTCCGAAAATTCAAATAGGACATGAAGACAGTGTCAGGAACTCCGCCAGCATCTCGGCCGAGATCGTGGGCGCAGTCAATGATCGAACCCTCGATGTCCGAGCTAGAACCAGCTGTCTTTACGCCGGCGAGTCGTCGGTCGTCAGCCGTTCGGACCTGGCCGAGAAAGCTTGCCTCGCCGGTGGTGTCCTTCAACCACGCCGGAAGGCCGAAGATCTTGTTTTTGTCATTGGCGGAGACGTAGTCGCCTTCGTTGAAGACCAGGTCATCCGCAACGCCAGAGGCCGGGTTAGCGTCAACGGTGAATGTCCCGTTTTGTCGGTCAACAACCGTAACGGTTGCTGGCCCGCCAGCTCGAATATTTGACGCAGCGGATGCGGCAAAGCTCAGCTTTTGTCCGACGTAAAAGTTAACAATATCAGACGCGTTGGTCAGGGTGAAGGTCAAGGTCGAGACCGATGCTACCGTACCCAGCGTTCCAGTCCCGTCCCGGAAAAGACTCGACTCAAGGTCGTTCGACATGCGGTTAAGCAGAGAGTCGACCGTGTGCTGGACGCCTCGCAGAAACGCCCCCTTGTCGTTCCTGGACCGAAGCTGGGCCTCGGTGTCGATGGCCGCCACACCATGAGTGTCGACGACATCGATATCAAAAGATCCAACTTTCGATGCGGCGATGTTGCCCTGAGCAACGCTGAAGGCGGAGGAGATGCCGACCACATCCTCCCAGATGACAGGGAGCGGGTGAACGCTCCCTGAGAAGTTGGTGTTCTTTTTGACCTTGCTGAGAAACGGCCGGTGGGTCTCGTCATAAACGAGGTTATTGACACGTTGACCAGAATACAGCTCCTTAAGAGCTGCGGCTAGAGATGCAGATGTGATGGTCATTGAAATCCCCAAACAAAGCGCAGCCTTGTCTCATTTGTTTGGCGGTTTGGGGACTTGCGAATTAGGAGTGAGCTGCCATTGGCTGACTATCCGTCAGCCTGTTCCATTGCTGCCAGCGCCCTTTGAAAGAGTTCCTCATCAGTGAGATCTCTAGGCGCCGGCGTTTCTTCATTACCCGAAATTAGGCTCGGTGAACCAGGGCTTGCGTCTGTCACACTGGGAGCCGGTGCGGGTTGCGGCTTTTTCTCTTCTAAGAGGGAAGCATAATCGCTATAGCGCTTGACTTCTCCCCTTAAATGCTCCTCTACCTGATCTAATACCATGCCAGCGTCCGCGGTTCCACCTTGATCCCTGACCCAGGCCTGCGCAACTTGCAATGCCAGATCGTACGCCTCCGAGCCAAACGCCTTTACAACCGGCCACTTATCAGGATTGTTCTCCACCAGATTCCCTAGTGAATTTTTTTCACTCCTGAGCATGGCCTCATACTGCCGCTCCATCTGCCCGCGCTTCATCTCCTCCAGCTCCTTCCGGAGCGACGCTATTTCCAAGGCGGACTGGTTGTCGACTTCGGGCTGGGCTTCCTGGGAGGGCTCCCCCTCTTGGTCAATCGCCACTCCGATGGACTGCATGTAGGCATTCCATACCGAATCCGGGTCATCGGCGAGCGCCTGCTCGATGGTTTTCTTTCCCTCAAAGCCCTTGAGTTGTTTCCTGAGCTCGCGGTTCTCGGCATCGAGTTTGGAGATCCTAGACCAAACCTCGCCGCCCTGGCCGTCCCCTTTGCTCTCCTGCTGAGCCTCCACCTGCTGGGTTTCAGCAACCTGTTCAGTCGACCCAGACTCAACGGCCTCAGCGGCGGCAACAGCCGCCTCGATTGTTCCGGGGAGTGGTTGTGATTCTTCAGACATACTATCGACTCCTAGGGGTTAGCGGGTTGTGGTGGTGGCAGTGGTAGGGGGCTGCCTCCCGGAGCGGGGCCGGGTAGGGCCGGCGGCATCCCGGGGGGTGGGGGTCCAGCTGGTCCCATTTCCCCGCCGATCCCTTGCGGTGGCGCTGCCCCGGCTGGCAGGCCCGCCCCGAGCATCTGCTCGGTCTGTATGGATGGCTCAGCCAACTCGATCCATGCCTCGAGGGCTTCGGCCCCCTTCTCGTTCTGCTCTATCCTGGCCCTGGCCCAGTAATGTGCAGCTAAGCGCTTTCCAAGGCTTAGGTCCTGAAAATCATGTGGCTCTATTAGCTCGCCTGTAGATGACATGTACTCGAATATCCGCTGCAGGTCGTCTATCGGGGCGTTGGAAAGCTTCTCCCACTTGTCAAGGTCGGGCATCTTTAGAAGGTCTCGTGCTTCCGCCGGAGCAATAATTCCCCTCTCAGAGAGCCTTATCACCTGCTCGATTCTACCACCGACAGTGTAGGGCAAAGACGACTGCGGCTGGATCTGCAAGTCAAACATGTCATCGTCCATGGACACGTCTGACCACTTGATTTTCTTTACGAAACCCTTAGCAGCCCCCTTAACAGACCATCGCCAGCCTTTCGATGAGAGCCTTCTCCCGGCCTCTATTACCAGGCGCGAAACGCATACCCTGAGGTTTTCCAGGCGATGGGACTGCTGGCTAAACCTCCTAGACTCGATGTCGTCCAGCGTCATCATCGCGAGGGCATTTCTAACCCCTGATGGCTTCTGGCCCGATGCTGACATCTGCGAAACGCCGGAAATCTCGAAGGCTCTCGAGTAGAGGGAGTCCCTCTCTTGGAATACTTGAGGACTTATCGCCGGCGGTATCTCGACCCTTGGTGGAACTCCCCCATGATACTTTATGATGCGGGCCGTTTTCACTTCCTCCATCGAGGCCTCATCGACCTCAGACCCCATGGGGACCAAGACAAACGGAGTAGCCAGGAGCCTCATGTTGATCTGGATCTTTTGGCTCAGCTCGTTCAGTTCGGCCTGGATCGGCATAATCTCCTCAGACAAAGACACGCCGTACCAGCCCTGGTCTGGGTCCGCCCAGCGGATAACGGCGTACGGAAGCTGGTCCTCCCACGGCTCGTCTACAAGTGTCATGTTGTCCAGGCATATGACCCTTCGACCGGGGCCCCCGCCCACCGGGCGATGATGGGCTTCGATGATCTGAACCAGATCTCTCATCACCTTCCCCGAAGACATGTCTTTTGTCCTGGACTCGTTCAGGGCCGCCTTGAGCCTTGCTTTATTTCTCTTCGTGGCGAACGTGTGCAGAACCCTGCTCTTTGACCAGTGATCTGTCATATATATCGTGCTCGCCTCACCGTCGAGAGCAGCGTTGTTGTCGACAACAATTCTTGATGGGTGCACACGCTTGACGATGACCTTGCCCGGTTGCTCGTCGATCCTGAGAATCCCTGTCCCGAATACACAGCAGTCGCGAAAGGCTCGCCGGGTTTCTTCGTCGATTTTTGTGTCCTTCAGCGCTCCGATGAGAAACTTCTGAAGCAGGTCTGCCTTCTCATGTGTCGCCTCTGGCGCATCCATGGGGAGGATCCTCGGCATGGGGTCATGCATGGTCAGCTTAGCAACGACAGTGTCTACGCAGGCCCTGATCGCATTAACGGTAATGGGGATCCCATTATGGTCCTCTTGAAAGAACAAGTTCCGCTGAAGTGGGACTTGGGCTTGGCCCGGGTCGAACCCGCTACAGTCGCGGTCGCTATAGGCCATCTGGAGGACCTTAAGGCTCTCCATGAAAGCGGACTGCTCGGCAACCAGCCCGTCGAACGTAGAGAACAACGCGTCGTGGCACATCATCTTCTCCGACTCGTGCCAGAACTCCCTAGACTCCATTATCTGACCCTCCTGAGGAGCCCGGTAGCCCCTCTAGCTCTTCTCATAGCCCTGGACTTGGCCGACGCTCGGGCGATCTCCCCTTCGGGAATCGGAGGTTCGTCTTCCTTCCAGAGATGTGGATGAGCGTACCGACGAGCATAGAGTGCTGTGTCGTGGATGTCCCTGCCCGGACCTTCATGGCGAACCTTTTCCCCACGAGAGTTCATTTTATCAACCCAGACCAAGTCCCTCCACTCCTTGGCCAGAGGGTGATCGCCTGGCCGGCTAGGGTCGCTCGCATTAAACAGCTTTACGTTCCCCAGAGAAAGATCACGATTCATGAACTGAATCTGTGCTATCTTGTCGGTCTTTTCGGCATTTACGATAGGGATCCGGTGGACCTCCCTCAGCTCCCTGACAATGCTCTTGGCTACTCCGCCATAGTCGGCAACGATGGTTAGGTTGTCGTACATC
>JAAUYB010021300.1_pt1 | contig 11121 bp, 12 predicted proteins | sample 7278071 | NCBI WGS metagenome assembly JAAUYB01 (sample SAMN14350121, study PRJNA611818) | marine sediment metagenome | isolation source: surface marine sediment (1.8m) | place: French Polynesia: Moorea | collected 2018-08 | reverse complement strand
TCTCTAGTCTTTCTAACCTTTCACGGGAAGCTTGATCCTCTTCTTTTTGTAAAGAAAGCCGTTCCATTTCTAACTGAAGAATCTTGCGATCAACTTCGTCTAATTCCTCTGGTTTAGAAGTAATTTCCATCTTCAATTTAGCCGCAGATTCATCCACTAAATCAATAGCTTTATCGGGTAAGAAACGATCACTAATATAACGGTTAGACAACATGGCTGCTGCAACTAGAGCAGTATCAGCAATTTTGACCCCATGATGGACTTCATAACGCTCTTTTAAACCCCGTAAAATAGAAATTGTATCTACTACATTGGGTTCATCAACTAATACTGATTGAAAACGCCTTTCTAGGGCAGCATCTTTCTCAATATACTTCCGATATTCATCTAAGGTTGTTGCTCCAATACAGCGCAATTCTCCCCGCGCTAACATGGGTTTTAAAAGGTTCCCTGCATCCATTGCCCCTTGGGTTGCACCTGCCCCAACTACGGTATGAATTTCATCAATAAAGAGGATAATATTTCCTTGGGAATCTGTTACTTCTTTGAGGACTGCTTTCAGTCTTTCTTCAAATTCTCCCCGATATTTTGCCCCGGCAATTAAAGAACCCATATCCAAAGCAATTAACTTTCTATCTCGTAAAGATTCAGGGACATCTCTGTTAATAATTCGTTGTGCTAACCCTTCAACAATTGCCGTTTTACCCACCCCAGGTTCCCCAATTAAAACAGGATTATTTTTAGTTCTACGGGATAAAATTTGAATGGTACGGCGAACTTCATCATCCCTTCCAATAACAGGATCTAGTTTACCTTCTCTGGCTAATTGGGTCAAATCTCGCCCATATTTTTCTAAGGCTTCATATTTTCCTTCTGGGTTTTGATCGGTCACTTTTTGATTGCCTCTGACTTGTTTAATAATGTCTTTTAAGTTGTTTTGGTTAAGCCCAAATTCCTTGAACAAACTTTTGCCAAAACGAGCATCTTGGGCATAAGCTAAGAGTAAATGTTCAATGGAAATATAGTCATCTTCAAATTCTTGGCGAAACTTCTCGCTTCTGTCAAGCAAACTGTCCATACTACGCCCTAAATATACCGACTCTCCAGGGTTAGAGACTTTCGGTTGACGACGAATAAAATCTTCCGTTCTATCTCGTAATTTTGGCACACTAATATTAGCTTTATTAAAAATACTGATGGCAAGTCCCTCTTGTTCTAAGAGAGATTTCATTAAGTGTTCACTTTCAATTTGTTGATGACTATTTTCTTTAGCAATATCAGGGGTTCGCACAATAGCTTCCCAGGCTTTTTCTGTAAATTGATTAGGGTTAGTTGGTTGCATTGTTAGGAATATCTATAAGTGATTACATCCCCATTGTAATCTGCCACACTTACCTGATAACGACGGTTTCCCCTACTATTTACGGTTGGGTTTCCCTAGAATAAAACATTGAAGCTAGAATGAACATGAAAGGGAGAAATTACAGGAAAATATTATGACTTCTTTGACAACCCGTCGTAATTTTTTATTAGCAGGAATGACCATGGTGGGGACAGCTGCTTGTCATCAAGTTAACCATTCTCAAACTGTTGAAGAAATTACTTCCTCACCCATTCAACCCCTACCAGAACGACAACTAGGCAATACTGGTATTTCTCTTCCCATTTTAGGACTAGGAGGAGCAGGACAAACCCCCCTATCCAAATATGGACAAGAAGCAGGGGCGATCGCTATCATCGAAGCAGCCATTAAACTGGGAATACGTTATTTTGACACAGCTTCGAGTTATGGCCCCAGTGAAGACTATTTAGGGAAAGTCTTACCTTCTTATCGTTCTCAAGTCTTTTTAGCCACCAAAACCGATAAACGAGACTATGACAGTGCCTGGAGGGAGTTAGAACAATCTCTACAACGGTTACAAACAGACTATATAGACTTTTGGCAGTTACATCATGTTTCCTTTGAGGAAGACTTAGAGAGAATTTTTGAGAAAAATGGGGCAGCGAAAGCCATTGAAGAAGCCAAAGCCCAAAAAATTATCAGATTTTCCGGTATTACTGGCCACCATGAACCCCAAGTTATCGCTAACGCCCTACAACGTTATCCCTTTGATATGACCTTAGTATCATTAAATGCGGCCGATATTCACCACCCTCGTCCTTTTAGTAAAAAGGTGTTACCCGTTGCACAAGAAAAGAATGTGGGGGTTATTGCCATGAAAGTTCCTGCTTATGGACGATTATTAAAACCAGGGGCATTATCAAGTATGGAACAGGCCATGGGTTATGTTCTCTCTTTAAGGGGTGTTCATAGCTGTATTATTGCGGCAGAAACGGTACAACAGTTAGCTGGAAATGTTAAGGTAGGGGCTGCGTTTCAACCCTTAAACCCCTCAGAAATGTCTAATATTGAAACTTTAACCGCAACAGTTTGGGAAGAAAATACCTTCTTCCGTCGTTGGACTTGAGGTCATAATTTATCGATCAACTTCCGTCACCCGCCAACTTAACTTCAAATTAAACCAGAAATTCCAGAGGGTGACACAAACAATTGCTAAAAAATTAGCAACATAACGATTAAGTTGGAAAAGATTAAAAAATAGATTTAATAGTAAAACATTTAAGATTAATCCTGCTAAACAAACAATATTAAACTTAATTAAGCGTTTTAGTCGTTGACGTTTACCAGGTTGACGAAGGGCCATATCTCGGAACGTCCAAAAATCATTCCAAATAAAATTATTAATAATGGCCAATTCACCCGCAATAATTTTACTGCGAGTTAACGGTAGTCCCAAGGTACTTTCATCACTTAATAAATAGAGGAAACCCATATCAACGACGACACCACTCAGTCCTACTAAACAAAACTGAATAAACCTTGCTGACAACGATAAACGTAACCGTACAAGATGTTGAAGATACTCAATATATTGTTTCCAAGTTACCTTGCTTTCTCCTGCTTGACGTTCCCGGAACACATATCCTGCTTCAGCCAACCAACGAATTTTACCCCTTGCTGTTACCTCAATCAAAATTTTGTAACCCACAGGACTTAAGGTTTTACCAGCGATCGCAGTACGACGCACCATGAAATAACCACTCATGGGGTCAGAAAGACGACCAATAACCTCAGGAAGAATCATCAACCCTAACATTTGTGCGCCACGGGATAAAAAGCGACGAATCATACTCCATTCACTAACTCCACCCCCTTCCACATGACGACTAGCAACCGCTAAATCTGCTCCTCTTTCCATTTCTTGTAAAAGTTGTTCGAGAACTTCTGGAGGGTGTTGTAAATCGGCATCGATAACCCCCAAAATTTCCCCTCTGGCCACTTGCCATCCCCGAATTACAGCCGTAGAGAGTCCTTTTTCTTCTACCCGACGCATTACTCGAAGTTGGGGATAATCAGAAGTTAATTCTAGGGCTAATTTCCATGTATGATCAGGACTATTATCATCAACGACAATCAGTTCATAATCCCCAGGAATCGATTGATCGAGTAAATTACTTAAAATCCTGACAATATCTTGGATGTTACCCGCTTCTTTATAAGTGGGTAATACCAGAGAAAATTTAAAAAAACGGTCTTGTTCAGTTCCTTCACTGGCAGGAACGTCCGAAATTTGGAATACACCAGAAGGAACAGGGACTAGGGATTTATTCATCGACAATCTATGATCAGAAGTTAAGATAATACCTTAAGAATATACCCTATTATTTTCTCAGGTTTGTATGATTCTTCGGAAAAGCTAAATGAGTTGCACAAGATACTTTTGACTACTAAAGGCGCATAAAATAGAGAACAACTCTTGTCTGGACGTTGAAAAAATACTTGATTTTCATGATCAATAAAACTACTCTTCAAAAAATTCGTATTATTTTAGTAGAACCAGCCGGACCCTTGAATGTAGGCTCAGTGGCGCGAGTCATGAAAAATATGGGCTTAAATCAGCTAATTTTAGTTAAACCCCATTGCCATCGCCTCAGTGACGAAGCAAGACGCATGGCAGTTCATGGTATCGATATTTTAGAACAAGCCCAAGTCGCAGACAGTTTATCAGAAGCCTTACAAGGATGTCAGCGTGTCATCGCCACCACAGCAAGAGCGCGTTCCCTCCCGACAAACCTAGAAACCCCAAGGGAGGCTTTACCCTGGTTATTAACAGATAACTTGAATACTGCTTTAATCTTTGGTCCCGAAGATCGGGGCTTAAATAACGAAGAACTCAAATATGCTCAACGTTTCGTTTGTATTAGAGCTAACCCTGACTATTCTTCCTTAAATCTTGCCCAAGCGGTTGCTGTTTGCACCTATGAACTCTATCAAGCAGTAGAACATCCCCTAGACGATAACAGAGACTCATCCCTTGAAGCTGCCTCCTTTGAAGTGCTAGAAGGGTATTATCAACATCTTGAAGCAGTTTTACTCAAAATTGGTTATCTTTATCCCCATACGGCTAAAGCCCGTCTCGAAAAATTTCGCAGACTCTATAGTAAAGCTAACTTAACCACAGAAGAAGTAGCCCTCTTGCGAGGTATTTTGAGACAAGTTGACTGGGGTTGGCAACTTTTACCGCCAACAGAGAGTCAGCAAGGCAAAGAACCCTAATAAAATCACAACAGTTTGTATCATCAGGAACATTAAACTATGCGTCGTCGAACTTCTAGTGTTTCTTCTCCTCAACCCCAAAAAATTTCTCGCCGCACCGTTAATAATAATAAAAAACAGGTAACTGTTGTCTCAGGGGTTCAACGTAATAGCAAAACGGAACTATCAACGCAAAAGGTTGCTAATAACGGCAGAAAATCCCGTCAAAATACTCAAAAACGTTCGCCTAACCTATTAATTAACCTCTTATTATATGTGCTGCGCATTGGCATTATGGGAGTTGGCATAGGGGCGATCGCAGGTACAACCTTGACTATTTTAAATCCTCAAGATATCTTAGCTGCTTACTTGAAAGCATCTCAAATTATCAGTCCCCCATCTCAAAAAATCGAAGAAACCCCTCAAGCCAAATTACCCCCCACAAATGAAACAACAATTCCTGTTACAAAAGAGTTAACTGCTCTCCAAGAAAAGTTACAAAAAATTGATGCTAAATATCCGAAAATTACACCCCAAGCTTGGTTTATTGACTTAGATAATGGGGCTTATGTGAGCTATAATGGAACTAGCTCAATTCCTGCAGCCAGTACCATTAAAATTCCCGTTTTAGTGGCTTTTTTTGAAGAAGTTGATGCGGGGAATATTCATCTTGATCAAATGCTGACAATGGACAAAGAAGTAATTGTCAGTGGGTCAGGAGATATGCAATATATGCAAGTAGGTAAGAAATTTACTGCCTTAGAAGTTGCCACCAAAATGATTATTATTAGCGATAATACAGCTACTGAGATGCTAATTAGACAACTTGGTGGTAAAGAAGTTCTCAATAAACGCTTTAAAAAATGGGGAATGAATCAGACAGTTATTAATAATATTTTACCGGATTTAGAAGGCACAAATAAGACCAGTTCTGAAGATTTAAGTAAACTTTTAGCTAGGATAGAACGGGGAGATTTAATCAGTTCGAGATCCCGCGATCGCCTCATGGCTATTATGGAAAGGACTCGCACGAGAACTTTACTCCCTCAAGGGTTAGAAAAACAAGCAAATATTGCTCACAAAACAGGAGATATTGGCACAATTATTGGCGATGCTGGTATTATTGATATGCCCACAGGTAAACGTTATATTGGGGCAGTTTTTGCTGAAAGAGCTTATAATGATACTGCTGGTCGCGCCCTCGTTCAAGACTTCTCTAGAACGGTTTATCAACATTTTAAATACTATGAACCCCGTCCCGTTCCTAAAACCATAGAAAAGAAGCCTGAAAATCAAGCTAACCCTCCACAAAAACCGAGTGATACTAATCAATCAGGTATTTAAAAAGTAGCACTTTGTAGAGACAATTCATTAATTGTCTCTAGTTTCAAATTTTCTTTAAAAAGCCGCTTCAATATAGTCTAATAATGTTAGTTGATAACCTTGCCATAGAATAGGTTTACCCATTTTAATAACAAGATTAGATTCTTTAAAAGAAGACTGATCAGAAGGTTGATGATGAACTAAAGCCACATCGAAACGACAAGAAAATTCGGCTAAATGGGGATATTCTCCTAAGAAATAAGCAGCTGTTTGTCCAATTTTAGCTTGTTTTTGAGGTGTTACGGCTAAAACTCCTCCCCTGTCCCAATTACGACTTTTTCGGGTCTTTACTTCTACAAAAATAACAAGATCAGGGTTATAATGTTGAGCAATAATGTCAATTTCTCCCCAAGGACATCGCCAACGGTTATGTAAAATATGCCAACCTTGGAATGATAACCATTGAGAAACAAATTGTTCGCCTATTTGACCAATAGAAGTCATGAAATTAGTGTAAAATAGAAGATAAGTATAATTTAGAATTTAGTAAATTACAACTATGATCAATAATAATAAAACATTCTTCACAATTTGCCTTCTATTTCTATTATCTATGACAATTTTTTTCATAGAACCCGTTGCTCCTGCCTGGGGTGTTAATTATGCAAAACAGAACTTAGTTGATCGGGATTTTTCGGGTCAAGATTTAAGGGACTCAGATTTTGAACATGCTAACTTACGAGGTTGTAATTTTAGTCATGCTAATTTACAAGGGGTGAGATTTTTTGCCTCTAATTTAGAAGGAGCTAATTTTGAAGGAGCAGACCTAAGATATGCTGATTTAGAGTCATCGAGACTAATCCGTGTTAACTTTACTAATGCTATTTTAGAAGGAGCATTTGCTACGAATACATTATTTAATGGAGCAATTATTGACGGCGCAGATTTCACGGACGTTTTGTTACGCCTTGATACTGAAAAAAAATTATGTGAAATAGCAAGGGGAACCAACCCAGTCACTGGGAAAAATACTAAGGACACACTCTTTTGCCCCTAATTAAAATAGATGTCGAACCTAGCAAGTTAAATGATGAATAGCTTACTGAGTGTCAACTCCAAAAGTTAAGGCTACTGAACCTACTGTGCCTTCTGGTGCTTGACATATCAAGTTTAGTTGATGTAATTTATATATATCAATATTTTTTGATATATACTATGACCACTCCTATTAACCCCAAAGCTGTTAAAGCGGGGGGAAGTCTCAATGTTTTTGAAAAATACCTAACTATTTGGGTAGCTCTTTGTATTTTCGTCGGTATTATCCTAGGAAGAAGCTTTCCCAGTATGGCAGAAACCCTGGACTCAATGAGTATCTATAATGTTTCTATTCCTATTGCTATTTGCTTGTTTTTTATGATGTATCCCATCATGGTGAAAATTGACTTTTCCCAAGCAGTACAAGCAGCAAAAACTCCCAAACCAGTAATTCTAACCTTGGTAATTAATTGGCTTGTTAAACCATTTACAATGGTGGCATTTTCTCAGTTTTTTTTAGGATGGTTATTCGTTCCATTATTGAATACTACCGAGATAATTCGTGGGGTAGAAGTAAGCTTAGCAAACTCTTACATTGCTGGATGTATATTATTAGGTATTGCTCCTTGTACCGCTATGGTGCTGATGTGGGGCTATCTTTCTTATAGTAATCAAGGTCATACTTTGGTTATGGTTGCTGTTAATTCATTAGCAATGTTATTTCTCTACGCACCATTAGGAAAATGGTTACTTTCTGCTAATAATTTAGTAGTTCCTTGGCAAACTATTGTTTTTTCAGTATTGATTTATGTTGGCTTACCCTTAGCTGCTGGAATTTATAGCCGTTATTGGATATTTAAACATAAAGGTAAGCAGTGGTTTGAACGTCAGTTTTTACATTATCTGAGTCCTATTGCCATCGCCGCTTTATTATTAACTTTGGTGTTACTATTTGCCTTGAAAGGAGAGCTTATTATTAATAACCCTTTTCATATTGTCTTAATAGCTGTTCCTTTGTTTATTCAAACCAACTTTATCTTTTTAATTGCCTATGTTGCTGGATTAAAGTTAAACTTATCCTATGAAGATGCAGCCCCTGCTGCCTTAATTGGTGCCAGTAATCATTTTGAGGTTGCGATCGCAACAGCAGTGATGTTATTTGGTTTAAATTCTGGTGCTGCCTTAGCTACAGTTGTGGGAGTTTTGATTGAAGTTCCCGTGATGTTAATGTTAGTAGAATTCTGTAAAAAAACAGCTTTTTGGTTTCCCCGTGATCCCGAAAAAGCAACCTTAGTTGATCCTCGTTGTGTTAACGCTTGCAAATAAAAAATTGTCCTAAAATATTATGAAAAAAGTAATGTTTGTTTGTAAGCGCAATTCCTGTCGTTCCCAAATGGCTGAAGGATTTGCTAAAACCTTAGGAAAAGGGAAAATTGAGGTAACAAGTTCTGGATTAGAAGCAAGTCGAGTTCATCCTACTGCTATTCAAGTTATGGAGGAAATTGGTATTAATATTACTGAGCAAACTTCTGACCCTTTGAGTGCTTTTAATGCAGATAATTATGATGCTGTAATCTCCTTATGTGGTTGCGGGGTTAACTTACCCCAAGAGTGGGTTTTAAGGGATATTTTTGAAGATTGGGAATTAGATGATCCTGATGGACAACCTTTAGAAACTTTTCATCGGGTACGGGATGAAGTTAAGGGAAAAGTTGAGGAATTGATTAAGAAATTAGATGCTTAATTTTGTTGATCAACTATCTTCATGAAAGCTTTTGCAAGGGCTTAATATTATTAGGACCCTACTTCATTTCATTCCCCTTCCCAGTCAATACAAGAGGAGGTATTACAACCATAAGGGTGCATTCCACAAACAAATAAATGTTTCCCATAAAGTCGTCCATGATAATGAATACAACCCCGACAAGCAGGATGAACATTATAAGTTGGTTCAATTTTCGGAGAAAGGATCATATCAGGATCTTCATTATAATAATAGTAAGTCTGAAATTCCTCTTCTATAGAAATATCAATAAGGGGGGTAAAAACATCATCCAAAAATTGCTCAATCTCTCTTACTAAGTCATTCTGAAAATCTTCGGCTGCAGTTTCGACTGTTTGTTCAACTTCATCAACAAACCCCTCAACTGCAACGCTTACACTTCCCAACCATTCTGTTAAGTCCTTTTGCCAGTCTTCCATATTTTTTATTGATAATAATGACAGTTTTTTAGTGATTATAGCTATTGTTCAAGTATTAGGCTTTACTTACGCTTTAAACGGTTTAATTCCTCTTGTAAGGATTCTACTTCTTGTTTTAAATTATCTATAGTTTCAGTTTTTGAAGATGGGGTTTCTGCCTCATCATCCTCCGAAACAATTTCAATCAAACGCGGTTCTTTTGATGAAGAGTTTTCTTGAGAATCAGGGGTTGATTTTTGCGCTTGTTGAATCATATCATCCACATATTTTCTCGCTTCCTCAGTAGTCATTTCTCCCCGTGATACCATCTCATCTGCTACTTTTTGAGCTTGGTTTCTTAATTCCTGTAAAGTCATTCCTGCTTTTTCTGTTGCATAGGAAGCAATACCCACTCCCAGATAGAATGCTTTTTGTACTAAGTTATTAAGATCAGCCATATTTTCCTCAACTTTACTCTTTTCTTCTAATTGTAACTCGGATTTAACAGACTATCAGCTATCAATATAAATCCTCTCCTGAAAAAGAAAAGAATCTATATTGATGAAATTATTCATTATTGGGTAAACCTTAAACTTGATTCTTGAGTTCATTAAGACGCTCTAGAATTTCTGTACTATGAATAGCTGGTCTTACCCCTAAAAATCGTTCTCTCAAGATCCCATTAGGATCGATTAAATAAGTATGACGTAGAGACATTCCACTTAATAAAGAACCATACATTTTACTGACTTTTCCAGTGGTATCTGCTAATAAAGGAAACCTTAATCCCTCTGCATCACAAAATTCTCTATGAGAGTCAACATCGTCGACACTTACTCCTAAAATTTGGGTATTTTGGCCTTGATATTTTGGTAAATCTTGTTGAAAACGACGGGCTTCTAAGGTACAACCTGGGGTAAAATCTTGAGGGTAGAAATATAATACCACCCACTGTCCCTGATAATCTGATAAGGAGATGTCTACGTCCCCTGTATTTGTCGGTAAGGTAAAATTAGGAGCAGGTTCATTCAAAGGCAGTTGTGGTCCTCCTAAGGCTAACGCAGGAGCATGACTACCTAAAAAAATTAAAGCGATCGCTAATACTAAACTCAAAATCTGACGACTCAACATCATAACTCTTTAAAATTATTGCTCTCTACTTTACATAAGTTTACAATTAAATCGGACAAGTGACATCAAGAGAATTAGGGTAAACCTACAATTTACAGGTAATAGAAGCGATCACTTACCCCTGGAATATTACAGTATGTTGAGAAATGTTTAAACTTATATATACTATGGCGCAAAAGAAGGAGAGTCATGATAGTCTCGATGGGGACAGGTTAAGGGACTTCCAAATAAGAAAATGTCCAAATACCTTGATAAGCATAAAGGGCATGACAATAACTCTAATATTGTCTGATATCTCCCTGACGAGATTGGATAAATTATTTTTTGGAAGTCTCTAATCAAATGCGCTGAACACAGGAGGATTGCGTTAATGATGGAAACAGCTAATGTTGCTCAGTCTCTTACCGAAGAAAATATGGGAGACTATGTTGCTCAGTTACAATTACATATGACACTGCAAGCAAAAAATTTAGTTCCTAACTTAACTCATACGCAAGATTCTCGTCAGCAACTACTGCAAGAAACTCAAGCAACGGTTGAAAAGCTAGTTTCTCGTCAAGGTTTGTAAAATTAAATATTTATAAGTAGTTAGACAAAATTAATTGTATACTTCAATGATCCAGAAATTTTCAATTGGGGAAAATTCAGGAGAGTAGGGAGATAAACAGCTCAAAACCCCAGCCTTCAACGATGGGGTTTTCTTGAGTAACTAGAAAATTAGTCTAAGTTGAGTTGATTACCGCGTTTGTACTGTAGATAGGCAGCCACGAATAATCCAGCTAAAGTAATAGGAATAAGACCTAACACAATGCCTAAAAGTAAAGGTTCAATCATGGTATTTCTCCTAGATGAGA
>JAAUYB010176709.1_pt1 | contig 11122 bp, 6 predicted proteins | sample 7278071 | NCBI WGS metagenome assembly JAAUYB01 (sample SAMN14350121, study PRJNA611818) | marine sediment metagenome | isolation source: surface marine sediment (1.8m) | place: French Polynesia: Moorea | collected 2018-08 | reverse complement strand
CTTTGCGTGGATGGATTCAAGGTATTTCAGACCATCGTGTTCGCATTTGATGAAAGAGGTGGTTCAGCGGTCTCCAACATCCAATTGATGGAAGAGCGAAACGGTGCTCTTGTGCCTGTGCGTTGCTCCGACTAAGGGCATAAAGGTAGAGAATGGTATCGAGAAGGGTTGTGGGCTGATGAGGATCCTGCGCCGCCGAAGGCGGCGGGAGGGGCGTGGGAGGTCCTGAGCAAAGATTGATTTCAAGAGACTTGCTCACCACTCTGAGAGGAGGAACCTATGCGCACTGCCATAGTGAACTATCTAAAAAAGGTTAGTGAACTCCCTGAAGGTAAATTCCCGCCGGAATACTATACCCCACGTATTGTCCGCACTTATATATTTGGGACTTTGGGTTATCCACTTGGAGGGGCAGCACATGCGTTATTCTTGATTGGCTTTGCTCTCTTGGGCATAAAGTGGTTAGCAATTTTTAACATCTTCAGTGTAACTATTTATACAACTTCATTTTTCCTACACCGTAAAGGGTATTTCGGCCCCGCTTTTACCATTATGATGATTGAAGTCCTTGCTCATGCTGCCGCATGTGGGATTATTCTTGGATGGGCTGTCGGCTTCCAACTTATTTTAGTGCCCTTCCCAGTTTTTGTTTTTCTTACTCACTGGTCTGTTCCACGAAAAGCATTAATTTCATTGGTGTCCTGTGTCTCTTTTGCTTTAATGCATTTTTACATAAGACCGCTGACACCAATAGTTGATCTTTCCCCTTTGTACGTCTATATTTTTTATTATGGCAACTTCATTATAGTAAGTCTTACGATAGCTGCATTTGGATTCTCGTTTTATAGCGCAGCAATCAATGTCGATGAAAAGCTTGAAATGGAGAAAGAGCGCACAAACGCAGCGTTAAATGATCGTAGCAAAGCTCTAAAACATCTCAACGATGAGCTGTCAGAGGCAGCAGACTACGTCAAAAGGATCCTACCTTCCCCAATACTTCAAGGAACAATTCGCACCAACTGGCGTTTCATTCCATCAACCTCGCTGGGAGGGGATGCATTCGGTTACCACAAAGTTGATAGAGAACATTTCGGCATATACCTGATAGATGTCAGTGGTCACGGAGTTGGTGCCGCTTTACTTTCTATCTCGGCAATTAACGTTCTACGATCCCAATCCCTACCGAGTACCGATTTTAAAGACCCTGGGCAGGTTTTACGATCCCTGAACCTTGCTTTTCCAAGCGAGTCCAACAAAGATATGTTCTTCACCATGTGGTACGGTGTTTATAATCAGGTTAGCCGTGAACTTGCCTACGCAAGTGGTGGGCATCCTCCTGCCATTCTATTCAACGGGAACAGTTCTAATGGTTCCAAGGCTAAGCTCCTGAGAACACCCAACAATGTCGTTGGCGGCATGTCCGAGAGTACGTATAAAACAGAAAGATGCTCTGTCGGTGATGGCAGCACCCTGTATGTCTTTTCCGATGGGGTGTACGAAGTCGAGAAGCCTGATGGATCAATGTGGCGATACCAAGAGTTCACTGACTATATGCTAAAAATCAGAACTGATGGTCACGAAGTCTTGGATCGGCTCTATAGCTATGTAAGAGAGTTAGGAAACTCAGAGACTTTGGAGGATGATTTTACAATTCTGGAGGTGGCTTTCGCCTGAGATCTAAAAATGTAGCTGACGGATCCCGTCACCCCATCTGACACATCCTGTCATACTTCCCCAGACCAGATCGTCCGCATAGCCGGAACCCTTTGTTATCCCTATGGAAATCAGAAGACGCTACGGCGGCATAATGTTTGCTTTTTTCCTTAATGGCAATCAGGGAGTCGGGGCAAACTTCTCATGCTGAGCTGATTGGATTCCAGACCGCTTTCTGAGTTCTCGATTCCTTGATTGCCAACCACCAGTACTCTTTTCATCGCCTTCCCTAATGGGCGGGGCCTTTAGCCCCGCCCTAAACACTTATAGAATCCTGCACCTCTCATGCATCCCCAGGTCCATCAAAAATTCCGTGTGCGAGATACTATTTAATGAGGAGTCACAGATTCAAAGAAAGGGGGTACGGGGGGTAGGGATACCCCCCCCCGGTAGCCCTCAAATTCAAGGTATCACGGATAAAACGGTTGTTAATTTGGCCGTCAGGTGGGCAAGAAAAGGCTAGACATGTATCGCCGATGGGTGTGCAAAGAATTCGATATCAACGTTTTCTTGGCCACTCAGGGAGGTATAGCTCATGCGGAAGCGGACCATCGGCTACATTCGGGTATCAACTGACAAGCAGACCATCGACAATCAGCGCTTGGCAATCCTCGACTACCTTCAAAAGGACCAGGGCAAGACCGTCGACGATTGGATTGAAGCCGTCTGAACATTTCGCAACTCGAGCTTTGCAGAGAACTGGCTTGAATTATTTTGTATTCTTATAGCCCTGCAGAGCTCTTCCCTGTCGTTTTGCCGACCGGGCTTTTTAGCCGACGAAGTATTAGTGCGATGTGCAGACAGCCTGGATTGAAGCTGAGCGGTTTATGCGTACGGAAGAATGACCTCTTTTGATAGCCGGCTCCTGTCGAGCCTGTCAACTGCGCTTGAAGCGAAAGCATCGGGGCTCCGATAAATGATGCCCCGGTCTTCGAAACCGTAGTCGATCGTTGCACCGTCTGGGATTGCCTCGTCGAAATAGGCATGAAGGCGTCTGCCGTCAGTGCTCATTTCCGTCGTAACGGCAGTCCGGTCTCCGACACGCACGATCGGCTCAAGCGCACGTACCATGAACCGCGGTGCATGGAGAGTCAGTCGCAAGAGGAGCCGAGGCCGGCCATTGAACTTCCGTACCACTTCACAGGCTTCCCATTTCAAGGGGTACTTTGCCGTCCTGGGAGCATCCGGAAGGAGCGCGGCAGGAGAGGGTCGATCTGCCAGAACCGGCGGCCGCGCGATCTCGCTCGGCGGGACGACACCACCCGGAGGGAGAATGTCGTCTGGCGGTAGGCCGCCGTCCGCGAAGGCAACTGTATCGATGATGAGTTCGCCACTGGAAAGAACCCCGAAATGGAAGCCGATCTCGACGATCGCCATCGTGTTCACGGGCTCTGCCCCCTCGACGGCGATACTGAAGGCAGACAGCGGAAGTCGGACGGTCCGCATCGAAGATTTGGTCACATTGGTCCAATCGTCGGTGTCTTGGCGCGCGGCTGGTTCTGGGATTTCGGCGAACTGACCGACACGTACTTGACGACTGTTCCCGCCTTGATCCGTCAGGCTGACAAAGAAGTCCTGTGGGCCATTAGGGTTGGTTGCGGAATCGACAGTTTGGGTCACCCGGAAAGAAAGATAACGGAACCCGCTGACATTCCTGGGCTCGGGAAGCTCGAAGCGGAGGCGATCCTGCGTTCCGTTCCACCTGAACCGCATGCCGCCGCTTTCATGCGGTGAATGGAAATCGATCTCGTGCAGCCAATCCTCCAAGGGGTCCTCCGGGAGGCTGCCATCGTCTGTTACCGTTCCCCCGACAGTACTGTTTGTCCAGCCCTCCGGGCCAGCATTGCCTACCATGCTGTCGATGGGGAAGCGGTCGAGACCCTGATACTGAACAAAGACCCTCATCGCAGCCTCGTTGGCCTGCATAACGGAGGCCGGAATCCAATCGCCCCGGATCATGCCTTCGTACGCGTCGTCGCCACGCATGTGCTGCCGCAGAAAAGCGGTCACGTAGGCTTGGGCGACCGTTCGGTGCGCTTGTTCGTCGATGACAGCATAATTATCCGGAAAGGGTAAGTTAATGTGATCCACAGGTCCCCAAACGGTGTTGAACGGCCCGTGAAGCGCGCCATAGACGAAGACCATCGACTTGGGCGCGCCATACGCCCTGTCATGCAGAGAGAATCCGCTGTACCTCGGGACACCGCCCGTATTCGGAGCGTCGCCGACAACGTCTCCGTCGTGCGACCCATAAATGACGAGATACGGTCGCGCTGCCGCCTCACCAAGAATGAGACGCCCGTACCGGTCTGTAGGCGAAAGCGAGATGACGGCCTCGATCGTGTGATTGATGGCTGGATTAAGCGCGTCCTGCGTAGCTCGAATAGCCGCCTCGCCGCCGCGGCTGTGACCCATGACAGCGATACGGTCTTGGGCCCGTACTGAGAAGATCTCCTTTATTCTGTCGAGGTGCTGGAAAAGCAGTTCCGCGCGTCCTCTGATTCTCATATTCGGGTACATAAAAATGCTCGCCGCGATGAAGCCGTTCTTCGCTAGATGTTCCAGGAGATAGTTGTACCCGAGGTAGCTCTCTGCTGAGGGGTGTGCGCCATGCATGATGACGAAGATCGGATAGGAAGTCTGGGTGACAGAGATCTGCTCAGGGTCGGTTACGCCCGGCGCGTCGGCGGGAAAATAGACTACACCGCGGACGGGCACACTATACTCGATAATGGAGGGCTCCTCTCCAAGGTAAGGATCGTGGAGGGAGGAATCGTCTGATACTGTCGTGTTGGGCTCGTCGTAGGTGAAGGATCCGCAGTGATCAAAGTCGGTGACGACGGTCGGATCTGTCAAAACGCGAAAGCCCGCAACTACATAGCCGTCGATGAGGTCAAGCGGCTGATCGTAGCTGGCGTCCGTGGCGAATTCGGCCGCGTTTGCGGTGTTGTTGCCGAAATCGGCAACGATGTCGTATTCTCCTGGCTCGCAATGTGGCCAGAGCAGATGCATACCACTGGCGGCGCTTCCCGCCTGCACCATGATTAGGGGAACGGCGCCATTGCCACCGAGCGCGCCAAGATGGTTCAGGCCCGGATCGGCGCTCCAGGACGAGGCCGACTTGTGCTCCACGAGATAGAGGGCAGCCATCTTGCCTTGGTGCTCGGGATCAAGCGCCGCAGGGTCAAGCGCGGCCCAAACCTCTTCACCTGGCTCAAAGACGTCCGCGTGCTGGAAATACGGGGCGGCGCTAAACGAACGCCCGGCGATTCTCTGAAGATTCGCGCCACCGTTGGGGACGAACCCTTCTGCGATAGGCCCTCCGCGAACGCGGAAGCCTTCGATGCCGCGAAAGCCAACAACATCGTCAGCCAGGAGGTTGGGCTCATCGTTGACTTCCTCGCCGTACTCGATCGCGCGCACGATGATGTCGTAACTGCCTGCTGCAAGAGATCCGGCCTCCTCCAGCGTCATCGTGAAGCGGCCTTGTGCATCGGAGCGGATCTCCGTCTGGAGCCAGCCAGCATCGAATGCATCCCCGGTCCGCCGGTTGAAGCGCCCGGTGACGATAAACAGCTGCAGATCCGCATTCGGTGGAAAGTTAGCGCCGGCTATGATCAAGTCGTCAGAGCCTGCTTGAATGGCACGCCTCGGTCGCCCTTCCTCATCAACACTCAGTACCAATGGCCGCGTTGACTGTGAAGAGGTCTCCAGAGAAACCTCGAAAAACGCGGTATCCCTTCGTAAGACTTCCAGACGAAACGTTCGGCCACCCCAAAGCGACATGGCCTCCTCAACCGTCGCTTGGGCGTTGCTTCCGGGATCATCGAGGCCGATCTGTGGCCAGACCACTTCGTCGCGAATTCTGCCCTTTGTATCACTCATTAGCCGCGCCGTGATAAAAGGCGTGCCAGCTTCGTTCCTGAGTAAGACGTTGTGCGCTTCGCCGGGCGCCAGGCCGCTGCACCGGAGCCGCAGTGGCTCTCCGATTTCAAAATCGGCTCGGACCGATCCATCGTCTCCGATAAGGTCGATCGTGCGCGGCGGTGCAAACGGTCCCAGCGCGTCTCTCGGTACCGCAACATCACAAATCTCGTCCGCGCTCGCATTCCATTTAACGGAATCTTCCGTGCTGAAGAGAACATTACCGCCTCCGGGCGGGAGAATCCTCAAGTAAATGTCGGGCTTCTTGTCAAAGAAACTCTGGAACTGGCTGACATCGGAGGTGATCGTGTAGTGTCCGGCGAAATTGGTCGTCGCGGCACCCAGGTAATCATCGAAGATGAGGTCCTTGTCGTAGGCCTCAACCGTAAGACCCGGCAGGGGAAGCCCGGTCTCCAACTCGCGGACATGCCCAGAAACTTTCACCGTTATCATGAGAGCGATACTCCTTGTTGAAGCGGTTGATCGGTTTTGATGGTGCCTAACGCTTAGCTTTCGTCTACCCTTCCTGGCTTGCCGAACGAACAGCACTGCAGGAAGAGGCGCTTGGGGCGATAGGTCGCGGGGTCGTACACCACGGTTAGTTTAAGATCTTCGCGGCAGGCAGTCAGGGCCACCCGTTCTATGCCGCGATCGCAGGAAACAAAGCGGATACATTTATCGCAGTCGCGCAACTCGAAACCCTCGAACGCTCCGAAGCAGTCATAGAACAGGCGTGATACCTTTCCGGTGCTCGTCTTGGGGCCGTGATCCTCCTCAGGCCTCTTTGGCACCGATCCCGTTCCGTGAGGTGACGGATCAACCGCGTCAGGGTCGCCACCAAAAGCGCGGATACGATCGCCAAGTTCCTCCAGATACCGCTTGAACACCGGGTGCCACCTGTTCGACCCTGGAATCGATAAGGCGATATGTTTCAACACCGCCAGATCATGCAGGAATCGCGGCAACAGTACCTCCGCGTTGGAGACCTGGATACGAAACTCAGTCGTTCCCAGCACCTTGTAGGAACGTCCTTCAACCTGCCGCAGTACGACCCTGTAGGTCTTGCCGGACGGCACGCCCGGTGGAAGCTGCACGGAGACAAGTCCCGCAAGTGTCTTCTCAAACGGTCCCGGTATTGGCATGAACCCGACATCTGTCACTTTGCACTTTAGCGTGCCGGGTGCAATTGCACGCAGATTGGCCGGCGTTTGACGAACCGCCGCCGCCCGAACGATCTCGTCGGAATCTAATTGTGGAATATAAAACGTGACGAGCGAGTCCCGCGGGAGCTCACCCCAGTCAATAACCAGTTCATCGGGGTGCAGTCGACGGTGGGTAGAAGGCGATATCGTGGAGGCCAGCACGGAGTCAGCGAACGAAATTGGCGACGGCTCAAGTTCGAAGGTGTGATGGACCAGGTGCGCGGCAAAACCGCCCGGATTGTCGGAGAAGTCGAACAAAATGTTGCGCTGTGCCAGGTTATCACTTGATCCTGGAGTGGCTCCGGATTGAATCGGGTCGAGTTGATAATGGATCTCGGCCACCAGGCATTGGTGCAGTCCGCGCAACAACAATTGCTGGATGCTGCGCAGCCAGGTTGGGTCATCCGGATCGCTGCGATCGCCCTCGTCAGGGAAAGGCCCGTTTCCCTGTGGTTCAAGGGGGAAGCGCGCCACGTCCTGATTGACATCGAGCCAGCAGCCGAAATAGGCATGGACCTCCTGCGCCCCTCTGCCCTGAAGGGTCCGCCGGTTCGTCCCGTCGGTCTGCTGTTCCATGTTGGCAACCCGCGGCTCGGCGAAGCATGGCACGTTGTTAATCTCGCCACCACGCAACCCTAAAAGGGGTGTCGCCGAAGGTCCAACTCCGTGCCTTCGGTAGCTGGTGTTTAGGTTGTACTCAAGCGCGGTCCAGCCGGTTGTCCACATTCGAAAGAAGATGCGCACATCGGCGGCATTGACCCCCTCCGGCGCAAGGAAACGCACCCGCGCGACCGCATAGTTAAAGACTGGATCTCCGTTCATGTCGTTCGTACCCAATTCGAGCCGGTTGTCCGCCTGATCGGTGGGCAGACCGTCGAATGGATGCCCACCACCCTCCCACGCGTTGTAGGCGGCAAGGATATCCTGAATATATCCATACGCCCCGCCGGCTCCCTGGCCAGCCGCCGGATGGACGATCCCCGCGGTTGGGCTATCGCCGGGATTGGTCTTGAAAACGCGCAAGTCAATGCTGAGCCACGGCGGATCACCGTCACTCATGCGCGGATTGGGATTCTTGCTGAGCTGAAGTGTGAGGGCGTACGCGAACGGGCCCATGTGGGCGGTGAAGATCATGCGTCGGAAATCCTGATCGTTGGGGATCTCTTCAAAGGCGGCGGTGTTATCGAAACGAATCTGCACGGGATAGGCGATCCGTTGCGCCAGGTCGGCTTGGTTGGCACCGGCCTCGAACTTCGGTGCGCCGAAAGTCGCTGTCACCCCTGGAACCAGGCCGCCGTTGCTCCAGCGCAACTGGTAGGTCGGCGTTGTGACCTCCGAGGGCAAGAAGCCGTCAGCGACCACGAAGAGCGCGTCGGGGAACAGTGCCGGCGTGCCAAGTGCCTCCACTTCATGGATTGAGAACGTCGAATTATTGGCCGAGGTGACCAGCTTTTGCTTCGCAACCCGGATGAATGCGGCCAGCTCGCAGACGCGATCCTGATTATCGATCAGGAAAAGCATATAGTAGCCGGGCGGAGCGACGTTGCCGTGCGGCGGCGACTGGACGATCAGCGTGTTTGCATCGGCCACATTAAAATTAAGGACGACGTAGCGCTGGTCCGAGTTGAAGGAGTGGGTGACGGAGCCGCACCGAATAAGGGCCACGCGTACGATGCTATTGGCCTGCGGCGTGTCCACCGGAAAAGGCATGCCATAGCTGATGCTGTCCGGACAACTCGTGATCGTCGGCCGGCCTGTCGCGCTGACATAATCGGGTACGAAAACGTCGATGTTACGATTTCTCGCCTCAGCTGCGGTTGTTGACCCGCCGTGCCAGACACGCCCGTCTGGCAACAGCAACGCGGTCGAGTGGTATCCGCGGCGGTTCAGCGATGCCTCCTCGATGGTTATCCATTCTTCGTCGTCCGTGTTAGAGAAGTCTCCGGCCTCCCAGTTGATGCCAGGCGTGTAGAGTTCGGCCTGGAGGACGGCGTCATTCAGATTATTGGCACCAGCGTTTCCAGGCCACCCGCCAGTGACCAAAACCTGCCCTGTGGGCAAAAGCGTGGCGCAGGCATTGTCCCGGGGTCGTCCTGCCGCGGAGCCGGTTCGCGGTGCGGTCGTCTGCCAGCCCTCGACATCAATGTAAAATGCGGTGTCATGGCCGCTGTTGCAGGCGAGGACGCGCGGCTGGTAGTTGGGTGGCATCAGCGGCAGAAGGACGGATGTCGCCTCGCTGCCGATGGCGTAGAAATTGGGTAGCGTTTCGAGATTATCGATGCTTGGTCCCATCCACACCCCCGCAACCGGATCGAACAGGCGCTCGTTGCTCAGATCACCGTTGCTCGTGTTGGCAAAATCAATTTCAGCCCCATCAAAATCGACATCCCTTCCAGCCGTATCGAAGAAAAGAAGTCCGTTGGGCATTAAGTGGTAGCGAGGATAGCCATCCGTTTCAGTCCTGTTGGGCGAGGTTTCATGGAAGGTCATCAGCGCCCATTGATCGGCACCGGGTGAATAGCGTTCCGGGGTATTGTTGTTATGGCGGCCCTGATAGGTGTCATCCACAGACGGATGCCCCCCAGCGGCAAAGACCTCGCCGTTGCCGAGGGTTACGAGCGTGGGATACCAGCGGCCGCCGCCGATGGAGTTGCTGCCCGGTTGAAAATTGAGGTCTTGGACGCGGACCCAACCGTTTGCGCGCGGATGATAAATCCAGCAAGCCCGCTCCCCGTCGTAATGATCCGGATGTAGGAGGTGTTGTTGGGCCCATCCCTGCGTGCCTCCCGCTGCAAGAAGCCTCCCGTCGGCGAGGAACGCCTGTCCACAGCAAAACGCGTCCGTCGTCGGGGACACGCCTTCGATCGGCGCAATGCGCTGGTCCTCTACCAAATTAGGCGCCATGCGAAACAGGCGACCCTCAGTAATGCCGTGAAACTCGGTGGTTTCAGTTCCAGAAAAAGCCCAATCACCGAAGTAAAGGACGACGCCGTGACGCTCGGTGGGAAGCAGGGCTGCATGGATGGCCGTGATCTGCGAATCGGTATGAATCGTTTGCCAATGCATAAGGTGCACCTTCTAATTTTCTGAATTTCTATGAATAAACACTAAAAAATTTCAATTTCCGCGGATTCAATAAGTTGTCCATATCGGCGAAAGCCGATACGGTTACGAGGAGGACCAGCTGAGACCACCGCCGTGCATCCGTTCGTGCGCCGAAGCCCCCTATTCGGCCAAGCCCGCTTGCACCATGGCCGTAACGCATCCCCTTGATTGTGCTGATTTGTGCGCCGACGATGGGGGCGGATTTGGTTGGCCGTGGAGTTGCGCTTGAATGCCGGTACGGTTCCAATCCCCCTGCTATTGGTGTTCTTGCCACCTGGTGTGACAATTCCATCATATAATCCTACTCCCCTTTTTCGAGTGGATTACTCAGCTTGGCATAAAATTAATTGAGAAGGCCGCTTAACGATCACCACCTCGAGAGGACTGACTGCCCTGCAAGTTTTTGACTTTTACACATCAGGCTGTTCAAACCTTGGAGTGCCGCGCCAAGTAGATGAACGTATGCTCGACGTTCAGAAGCCATCCAACAACTTTACTTGCCACTTGCTACAAAAACTTAATTTTCTTTATAATGGTCTGCAGGAAGTCGCGAAGAGCAGTAGAGCACTACTCTGTATTTAGATCTGGTCAATCAGCTAGAGAGATTTCCATGTTTATTCTCGATAGAATACCAGGATAAGATACTGGCAAGCAGGGTCGCATTATTTTAGAATCTATCTCAAAAAAAATCTAAGAGACCCTGGCGGTGTTGTGAACCGGCTCGAATTGCTCACATACTATATTTATGCTCCGCTTTCTCGCCGATTCACGCCTTGCCAGGAACCCTAACCTTTATTTTGAGATAGATTCTAGACTGGTAGAGTTCACCATTTGCACGATTATGCGTGGACCAAATCATTTTTCAGTTTTCCTTTGCTTTGATAATTACTGCTTAATGTTTGTCAAGCATCGCTGTGAAACTCATAAGAGTTATTGCGTATTTTTTAAGCCGGCGAGTTACTCTCCGGTCGGCGAACTCTTGGCCTGATCGTTACAGCTATCCGGTGTCCAACCGGAAACGGCGGCACCCATCATTACTCATCCAGGCTTGGAGTTCAGTCCGTATGAGGCGGATAAAATAGAGGCCCAGGTCTTGTCCCTAGCGAGGGTATGGCCTCAACGTTCCCAAAAGGGCTCTCTCGCCGAACAAACGTCTCCGATTGTGGTTAAGGTTGCAT
>JAAUYB010208980.1_pt1 | contig 11126 bp, 8 predicted proteins | sample 7278071 | NCBI WGS metagenome assembly JAAUYB01 (sample SAMN14350121, study PRJNA611818) | marine sediment metagenome | isolation source: surface marine sediment (1.8m) | place: French Polynesia: Moorea | collected 2018-08 | reverse complement strand
TTCGACCTCGTCATCGAAGGGCATCAGGCCGACCACGGGTCCGAAAATCTCCTCTTGCATGAAGCGCATCTCGTTGTCCACGTCGATAAAAACCGCCGGCGTCAGGTAGAATCCGTCAGCCAGATCCGCGCCCGGTTTCTGGCCGCCGCATAGGCGTCGTGCGCCTTCCTTCGTTCCCTGCTGCAGGTAACCGCAAACCTTTTCGCGGTGGGCCGCTGAAATGAGGGGGCCCATTTGCGTACCTTCCACGGTGGGATCGCCGACGCGAATCTCCCGAGCGGCCTCGACGAATTTTTCTACGAACTCCTCGAAGATCGGTCTCTGCACCAGCATTCTGCTTCTGGCGCAACAGTCCTGGCCGGTATTGTCGAAGACCGACCACAGGGAGCTCGATACACAGGCGTCCACGTCGGTATCGGCGAAAACGATGTTGGCCGATTTACCGCCCAGTTCCAAAGAGATGCGCGTCATGTCGGCAGAAGCCAGACGCATGATCTGGGTGCCGGTGCGACTGGAACCGGTAAAGCTGACCTTGCGCACCAGCGGGTGGCGCACCAGGGCGGCGCCCGCCGCGGGTCCGTCGCCCGGCACCACGTTGACCACACCGGGTGGAATGCCGGCTTCCAAAACCAGTTCGGCCAGGCGCAGAGCGGTGAGCGGCGTGGTTTCGGCAGGTTTGATGACGGCCGTGTTGCCCATGGCCAGGCACGGCGCCAACTTCCAGGCGGTAATGATCAACGGGAAGTTCCAGGGCACGATCAGGCCGCAGACCCCCAGCGATTCACGAAAAGTCATCAACTGACCGTCGGCCGCGCCCGGGATGGTTTGACCGTGGATCTTGTTGACGGCGCCCGCGTAATAGTTGAAGCAGTTGGCCACGGCGCCCATTTCACCCACCGCGGCGCGTATGGGTTTGCCCACGTTGCGCGACTCGATCGCGCCCAATTCCTCGGCATGTTCGTTAATCAATTCGGCCAGGCGATACAGCGCCCTTCCCCGGTCGCGGCTGTTCATGCGACCCCAGGCGCCGCTGTAGGCCTTGTCCGCGGCCCGGACCGCTCGGTCGATATCTTCTTCGGTCCCGCGCGGAACCTGAACGAAGACCTTGCCGTTCGCCGGGTTGATGATGTCCATCACGCCGTCGCCGCGGGCGTTTCCCGTTTCGCCGTTCACGTGCATGCCTTTAAAGGGAATCGCGGTCATGGCTGCCTCCGTTATTCGGGCGTTACATAGGCGGAGGTGATGCCGCCGTCTACCACAAAATCGGCCCCGGTAACGTAGCTCGATTCATCGGAAGCCAGGAATAAGGCTGCCCTGGCCATTTCCTCCGCTTTACCGAAGCGGCCCATGGGGATGTGCACCAGACGCCGTTGTTTTTTGATGTCGCTGTCCAAGAACTTCATCAGCAGTTCTGTGTGCAGGGGTCCGGGACAGAGCGCGTTGACGCGAATATTTTCCCGGGCGTGCACCACGGCCAGTTCGCGGGTCATGGCCAGCACCGCGCCCTTGCTGGCGGTATAGGCAATCTGCGGGGTGGCCGCGCCCAAAATAGCCACGAAGGAGGCCGTGTTGATAATGGACCCGCCGCCGGCGCGCCGCAGGGCGGGAACGCCGTATTTACAGCCCAGGAAAACTCCCTTGGCGTTGATATCCATGGTCAGATCCCAGACATCTTCGCCGGTGCTGATCGCATTGTCGTCGCGAGCGTGCATGATGCCCGCGTTGTTGAAGAGAATATCCAGGCGGCCGTAGGTCTCCTCGGCGAAGGCGACCATGTTTTCGCAATCGCCCGCCTTGGAGACATCGGCGTGCACAAAAGCGGCCTGACCACCCATGGCGCGGATCTGCCCGACCACCTCCTCGCCGTCGCCGGCGTTGATATCGGCGGCAACCACCCTTGCGCCCTCGGCGGCAAACAACAGCGCCGTTTCGCGGCCGATGCCGCTGCTCGAGCCGGTAACCAGGGCAACTTTATCTTTCAGACGCATAAACCATTCTCCTCAAATCTGTTCAAAATAACGCTTGCGCTCCCAATCGGTAACGGCGTTTTCATAGGCATGCAATTCGGTTTTGAAAAAGTGCAGGTAGTGTTCCACCACGGCCTCACCGAAGGCCTTGCGGGCGAACTCACTCTTTTCGAAGCAATCGACAGCTCGGCCGAAGGTCTTGGGAACGTGGGGCAGGTTGGCAGCGGTATAGACATCGCCCTGGAAGATAGGCGGCGGCTCGATGCGGTTCTCGATGCCGTCCAAACCGGAAGCCAGTACGGCCGCGTAACCCAGGTAGGGATTGACATCGGCGCCCGCCACGCGAGATTCGATACGCAGGGAGGGGCCGGAACCAACCACGCGGAAGCCCGCGGTGCGGTTGTCGTAACTCCAAGCAATGCCCGTGGGCGCCCAACTGCCGGCCTTATAGCGTTTATAGCTGTTGACCGTGGGGGCATAAAAAGGCATCAGGTCGCTGACGTGTTTCATCCAACCGCCCAGGAACCAACGGAACTGGTCCGAACCCATGACCGGGCCGATCTGCTTATCGCCGGGGAATATGGGCTTGTTGCCGTCCTTGTCCCATAGCGAAACGTGCATATGGCAACTGGAGCCCGCCAGCTTCTCGTGGAACTTGGCCATGAAGGTGACCGACCAGCCCAACTCATCGGCCAGGTCTTTGAAGCACTGCTTGTAGACAGTGTGCCGATCGGCCATTTGAAGCAGCGGCGCGTAGCGGATATTCAATTCGTGCTGGCCCGGCCCCCACTCGCCCTTGGAGAATTCCACGGGTACGCCGCTGTTGGAGAGGTGTTTGCGCGCGGCCGCGTTGAGCGGTTCCTCGCGTCGGCCCTGGAAGATATGGTAGTCCTCGATATAACCGCTCATCGTCTCCAGGTCATGGTATGCCCGCTTCCTGGCTTCGGTATAGCTGTCCTTGAAGATGAAGTATTCCAGCTCGGAGGCGCCCTTGGCGCTGTAGCCCATGGCCTCGGCCGCGGCCAGTTGGTTCTTCAGGATGCCGCGCGGCGATTCGGGAACCAGCTTGTGGTTCTCGTCCACGATGTCGCACATAACCAGGGCCGATTTGTCCAGCCAGGTCGCCATGCGCATGGCGTCGGGATCGGGCACACAGTGGAAATCGCCGTAACCGGTCTCCCAATTGGCGAACCGATAGCCGGGAATCGGTTCCATGTCCATATCCACGGTGAACAGGTAATCGCAAGCGTGCATGCCGGTGCCGGCGACCGATTCCATGAAGAAGTCCGTGGTGATGCGCTTGCCCACCAAACGCCCGTAGAGATCGGGGAAAACGGTGACGACGGTTTCCACCTCGCCGCTCTCTATCTTTTCTTTCAGCTGCGCCAGTGTCAACATGCCGCGAACGGCTGATTGGTTCATATTACCTCTCCATGTCAGGATTCAGTCAGACGGGCCCGGCGGTCGGTTATTCTAACATTTTAGCCGGCCGGTTTGTTTGTTCGGATTATGCAAGCTTATGCAGGCCGACAAGGGCTTGCAATTTCTGCCGGCCCTTGTGCAAGGCGCCCAGGCTCGCCCACAGGCGGATTTGACCGGCTCGATCGTCCGGGTCGAGTTTTTCCAAGCGCTTTTGCAGTAATTGGGCGACCTTGTATTCGGGCTTCAGCAGGCCGGCAAAGTGCGGCGCCCGTTGGAATGGAGCCAGGTAGGCGGCAACCCTTGCCTCGGGCTCCAAGTCGGCCAGGGGTTCGCCGGTCGCCAGGCGTTTGAGCAGTGCTTGCTCGGTACGGCGATAGCCTTGTATGGTCAGGTCCATTTCGCCCAGAAATTGCGTCAACCCGTTCAGGAACGACTTCACTTCCCGCTCGCTAAAACATTTGCCGACCGGCTCGGGCCGGGTGATGCTGACGGGCCGCGTCAAATATCGTTCCGCGGCTTCGGCAAAAGACAGGTGTTCCATTCCTTCCAGCCTGGCTCCTCCCTCGGTGGCATTGATAAAGATGCGGGTGGGGTCCTGTTTGCGCATGACTTCCACGGAGCGTTGGTACCAGATGATGTTGTTGTGGAAGTTGGGAACCGTGGTGACCATTCCGCCGTGGTAACCCTTGACCTTGCGACTGCCCCGGATCCCTTTCTCTTCGTTGCCCGGACCGCCGTACCAGCGATTCCCGGTCAGGGCCAGGTCCTGACCGATCAGCACCAGGGGATTGCAACCGGCCGTCCAGGCCAGGAACCAGGCCGCCGTTGCCACCGAACCGCCCGTTTTAATAATCAGGCGCCGGGCCTCGGGATGCTTGTTAACCAGGCTGTTGATAATGGGATTGGTACGTGATTGAAAGACATAGGTATCGCCGTGGGGAAAGCGGTAATAGTCGGTGTGCGCTTGATCGGCCAGAAGGAAATGGGTGTCGGCCAGGTTGTTGCACCCTTCGATAAAACGCGAGAAATCCTGGGCTTCCACATGGACCAGGAAATCCGGGTCGATACCCTGCGCCTCCAAGGCTTTCGCGGTGCGACCGATGGCAAAGACCACGGCATTGGAACGAACCGCTTTCAATTGATCCAGGTTCTTGTCCAGGGAGGGCCCGGCCGCGACGATGACCGCCGGTTTGCCTTTCAACCGGTCGCGCCAGGACGCGGCGTCGGGTTCGGCCAGATGATGGGAAAGGGAGTTGACAGTGCTTTCCATAATGGTCGGAAACAGCCGGGAGGTTTTGACCGAAACCATGGCGGCGGACAGGTTTTGGAGGAACTCTTGGAAAGCCGCCAGTTCATCCGGAAAGGCTTCGGCGTGCCTGGCGCTGACGAAAAGGCGGTATTCGCGGCAACCGGAGTAGCATCGCATGGCCAGAAAGCAAAAGCGATCGAAGGAGCAACACACGTCGGCATTCTTGCGGATCAGCTCGCGTCCGACGGGCCTTGTCTTCATTGCTGTCTCTATAAATTCAGCGCGGGGTTCATAGATAATCAGCCGGCCGTCCTCCCGCGGCTGGTCGGCCCCCATAAAATAGCCCAGGCCGAAGCCGAAGTGCAGATGCAGCTTCTTGGGCGCCCGCCCGACCTTTTCGACGGCCTCCGCAACCGGGTCCTCGGGGTGGTGAAGGAAGTGATCGTTCAAGACCAGTGTCGGCTCACCGCTTGCCGTGTCGACAACAGCGGCGCCCGTCGGGTGTTCGGCGCTTAGTTCGAGAAGGAGATGCGGATCTCGTTTCGACAAGATGTCTCGGTTTTCGATTTCAAGTGAAGAGACGGCCAAGGCACACTCCAAGGCGATGATTCAAGGAATCGAGTTCGCGCTATCATACTACATCAGGCCCGGGGAGTGGCGCGGCCGTGCCCCATGGGTGTGGTCAAACTGGAGGGAATTTGCAGGTTGTTATCTGAGTATCCGGTGTCGAGTCAATCCTCGCTCGAAAAACCAAGGGAAGTCGGTGCATGAAACAATTAAATGGCATCTTGAGTTTTAGGGTGCATCGAAAACTTTTTGGTCGATACAAAGGCGTCACTTAGTTGTTTTATGCATCGGGTCGATTTCTGTTTTGGTCGGGTGAGGATCGGATCGATGTCGGCTATACACATGGCAAAACATCGTGCAAATTCCCTCGATTTTGACAAGTCTCTACCGGGGGTGTCTTGCCGGCGGTTGGAAAATTTGAGATGATGAACGCGGATGAACCATTCCCCGCAAAAGAAGGTCGATGGATTGCTGATACCATGACAACTGACAACCTGGGCACCGTGGCCTCGATTCAGTACGGCAAATTCCTGATCGATTTCCAAGGCGAACTGCTCACTCTGGAAGTGGGCCGCAACCTCCCCTACAAGATGCAGAAAGAGTTGGTTGTGGGCGACATCGTGGAGATGAAGCGCAAGGGCGATGAGTGGCGCATTGTCAATAAACGCAAGCGCCGCAATGCCCTGACGCGGTTGAAGGGCAAGCTCCGCCGTCCTCGCAAGCAGGTGATTGCCGCCAATATCGACCTGGCGGTGATCGTAGCCGCCAAGCGCAATCCCAAGTTTCATCCCGGGCTCATCGACCGCTACCTGATCTTGTGTCGTTACGGCGGCATCGATCCCATGATCTGCATCAACAAGGCCGACCTGGAAGGCGATGTGGAGGATTTGGACCAGTTGAGTTGGTACCGCGACCGCCTGGGCATTCCCGTGGTCTTGACCTCCGCGCATGCGGCGCAGGGATTGGACGCGCTTAAAGCGGTGATTCACGGCAAGACCGCCGTTTTGGTGGGGAACAGCGGGGTGGGAAAGACATCCTTGGTCAATGCCGTTCTGCCGCAACTGGACCTGAAGGTGGCCGATGTGGACCGCTTTGGAGACGGCCGGCACACCACCACCTATTCCGGGCTTTACGAATGGGAGCCGGGTAGTTATCTCATCGACACGCCCGGTATTCGCAGCCTGGAGGTTTCGCTGATTCCCAAGGACACCCTGCCGATCGGCTTCCCGGAGTTCCAGGAGTATCTCGGCGGTTGCGCCTTCAGCAATTGCACCCATGATCACGAGCCCCAATGCGGCGTATTCGACGCGGTCGAGCGGGGCGAGATCAGCGCCTCCAGATATGAGAGTTATCTCAGCATTCTGGCGAGTTACGAGCAGGATTGAACGCATCACAATTGGGCCGGATTATGCGATAATAACGATAAAGGGTGTCCAATTTCAATGAGCTCGAGGTGCGATCATGACCTCCGAACCGGATCTACGAGATGCAACCACATTCACGGTTCCGACCGAAGCGCTTTACCACCACTGTGACCCGGAATCCCTGGGTTTCAAGACCACCGTCGATTTAGAGGACCTTCATGGGATTGTCGGCCAGGACCGTGCGATGGAAGCGGTGCGGTTCGGGGTGGGCATGAAGGGGCCCGGCTACAACCTTTATGTACTGGGTCCTCCCGGAATCGGCAAACACGCGCTGATTACCCGCATTCTCACACGCGAAAAGGCCAATCGTGCGCGTCCCGATGATCTGGCCTATGTGAATAATTTCGGTGAGGCGGGCAAACCGATCGTTTTGTCCCTGCCGCCCGGTCGCGGCGCCGAGTTGCGCTCGCAGATGCACCAGTTGGTCGAAAACCTGGCCGGGGCGTTGCCGGCCGCTTTCGAGAGCGACGAGTTTCGCGCGCGGGCCGCCGAAATCGAGGAAGCCTACAAGGAGCGGCACGAGGAAGCTCTGAACGCCCTGCGCAAGGAAGCCGAGAAGGAAGGATTTGCCCTGGTGCGCACGCCCATGGGTTATGCCTTTGCGCCCTTGAAGGACGGCAATGTGATTCCCGCCGCGGAGTTCACCAAGCTGGACCCCCGCGAGCAGGAAGACTTACAGAACAGGATGAGCGATCTCCAACAACGCTCCGAGGAGTTGTTTCGCAAGGTTCCAAAGTGGCGAAGCGAAACCCAGAAACAGCTGAAGGACCTGGATCGTGAAACCGCGGGCTACGTGGTGGAAAACCTGATCGAGGAGATCATGGAATCGTTCAAGGACATCGAGAAGGTGCAGACCTATCTCGATGCCGTGAAGGAAGATGTCATCACCAACGTGCAGCTCTTTTTGGAGGACGGCAAGCAGCAGGGCATTTCCGAGGAAGATCTTCAGGCCGCGGCGCAACGTCGCTATGAGGTCAACCTGCTGGTGGATCACGGCGACTTGGAGGGCGCGCCCGTGGTCTATGAAGACAACCCGACCTACCAGAATTTATTGGGCCAGGTAGAGCACCGCAGCGTGCAGGGGATGTTGGTTACCGATTTCACCCTGATCAAGTCCGGGGCCTTGCACCGCGCCAACGGCGGCTACCTGATCCTGGATGTCCGCAAACTGCTCACGCTGCCCTACGCCTGGGAAGGTTTGAAACGCGCCCTGCGTACCCGCAGCATCAACATCGAATCGTTGGGACAAACGCTGGGCCTGTTGAGCACAGTGTCGCTGGAGCCGGAGCAGGTGCCGCTGGATATCAAGATCTTCCTCCTGGGCGATCGCCTGCTCTACTATCTGCTCTGCGCCTACGATCCCGAGTTCGAGGAGATGTTCAAAGTAGCGGCCGATTGCGCCGAGCAAATCGATCGCCATGAGTCCAACCGAGACCTGTACGCCAGGCTGATGGCTACGGTGGCGCGCCGGGAGGAATTACGCCCGTTTCACGCCGAGGCGGTGGCACGGATCATCGAGCATGCATCGCGCCTGGCCGAGGATTCCCAAAAGCTGAGCATGTTGGTGGGCCGCATGACCGACCTGCTGCGCGAGGCCGATCACTGGGCCGGTCAAGAAGAGGCTGAGACCATTGCCGCCGAACACGTTCAAAAGGCCCTGGACCACCAGTTCTATCGCAGCGGACGCATTTATGAACGCATTCAAGAAGCCGTTCACCGCGGTATCATCCACGTGGATACCGAGGGTGCGGTCACCGGCCAGATGAACGGATTGTCGGTGATGATGCTGGGCAATATCATGTTCGGTCAACCCCATCGCTTGACCGCAACCGCGCGCATGGGTAGCGGCAAGGTCATCGATATCGAGCGCGAGGTCGAGTTGGGCGGCGCCACCCATTCCAAGGGCGTGCTCATATTAGCCAACTTCCTGGCCGGTCGCTTCGCCGTGGAGCGTCCCCTTTCGCTTTCGGCCAGCCTGGTCTTCGAACAATCCTACGGTCGGATCGAGGGCGACAGCGCCTCCATGGCCGAACTCTGCGTCCTGCTGTCCGCGCTGTCCGGCTTGCCGATCAAACAGAGTTTCGCCATGACCGGTTCCGTCAGTCAAAAGGGCCGCGCCCAGGCGATCGGCGGAGTGAATGAAAAAATCGAGGGCTTCTACGATGTTTGCCGAGCCCGCGGTTTGACCGGGGAGCAGGGCGTGATCATTCCGAAAACCAATGTCGAACACCTGATGTTGCGGCATGACATCGTGGACGCCGTGCGCGAGGGTCGGTTCGCCGTCTACGCCGTGGAAAACGTGGACGAGGCCATGACCCTGTTGACCGGCACGGCCGCCGGTAAACGCAATGCCAAGGGCGCCTGGCCGAAAGGTTCGGTCAACGGCCTGGTAGAGGCGCGCTTGAACCACTTCAACGAGTTGCGCATGAAACACAGCGGCCAGGATGAATCCGCGACGAAGAAACGCACAAAGAAAAAGACGAAACGCAAGGAAGGCGGATCATGAGCAGCAACGACTCGCTTTTCGATCGCGTGTGGATCATGTTTCGGGGCAACGCGCCCCCCAAGGATGAGGTCGAGGCAGCCGCCCGCCTGGCCGCCGCCCTTCGCGCCGAGTTATGCGGTCTCTACCTGGAGGACGACGACCTGAACCGCCTGGCCGATCTACCATTTGTCACCCAGATCACCAACACCGGCAGCCGCTTGAACCTGAATGCCCGAGACCTGGCCAGATACTTCCGGGTCTTGCGACGGACGATAGAGAACATGCTGGATCAGGCAGCGTCGGGCGCGGGACTGTCATGGTCGTTCGATACGCGCACGGGCGCCCTACGCGAACTGCTGGACGCCTTGCACGAGCGTGAGGTCTTGTTCCTGGGCCCACCACCGGGACCGCCGCGGCTAGGTCCCTGGCGCGCCACGCGGCGCGTGGGTCCGGCCTCCGTGTTGACGATTTACGACGGTAGCGCCGCTTCGAACAGGGCTTTGGATATGGCGACCCGGATCGCCACCCACGAGGGCCTGGAATTGGTCATCTGCTTGAATGCCGAGGACCTGGACACGGAACACCGGCTGCAGGAACTGGCCGCCGAGAAACTGACCGGCGCGGAGATGCCGATCCACTACAGAACCTTGCACCCGCCGCTTATCGAACAACTGACGCGCATTCGCAGGGAAGAGGGCGCGTCCCGCATCATCCTCGGTTTGGGCGACGGCCTGCCCGACCCGGACAAATTATGCGAAACGATACCCTGTTCCGTGGTGCTGGTGCGTTGATTTGGTATCACCCGTTTGTATCGATCACGGTCTGGGAAGACGACAATGGACCACGCCGTCCGTCCCTCTTCCCAAACCCAACCCGGGTCCGAACCGTATTCAATCCTAGCTGGGATGAGAAAACCGATCTCGGCATTGACGGGGACTTCGGAGGATCATAGCTTGAAGACACTTTTTGATTCGCATACCTGCTTAAGGGCGGTGATCGATGCCGGCTTGGAACGTACTGCCGGCGAAATCCATTCTGTCGCCGAGGAACCGAAATCGTTGCGTCTGGATGTGGGCTGTTACTCTATTTTCGGCGGCGATCCAAACACGGCCGAAGCACTCCGCCTGATTGAAACCACGGCGCAGGGCAGGGAAATGGTGTATGCCGGTCTCCCTTGGAAACAACGGATTCAAGCCGTATTCCCGCACGCGCAAGACGCTTCCATGAAAACCTTCATTCCGGGCCCGGGCCACCTGGAAAGCGCACGCCGTCTTGCAGCCGAAACACCGGCCGAATACCACATCAGGGCGTTGTCCCCTGAGGATGAATGCCCCGATGTTTTGAGGCCCAATGGATTTCAGGTCCATGAAACCCGGGCGGCTTTTTTCACACATGGCTTCGGCTTCGTTGCGACAAGAGATGAAAGGGTGGTCGCTTTGACATCCACCTATACCGTGAGCAGCGACAAGACGGAAATCGCCATTGCAACCGACCCCGATCATCGGAACAAAGGTCTCGCCGGCAGCCTGGCCGGCGCCATGCTGGAAGCCTGTGCGCGCAAAGGATTGGAGCCGCACTGGAGCGCATCCAATCCGATTTCCCAGCGCCTCGCCCGCCGTCTCGGTTTGGTAGATGAGGATGTGTGTAAAGTGCTGGTCGTCAAATAACCTTTCGGCGGCCGATTGGACGTGGGTCGCCCCGGCCGCCGGTCATTTTTCACTGATCGAGCAGGGGTCGCCCCGGCCACCGGTCATTTTTCACTGATCGAAAAGGGGTCGCCTTGGCCACCGGTCATTTTTCACCGATCGAACAGGGGTCGCCCCGGCCGCCGGTCATTTTTCACCGATCGAACAGGGGTCGCCCCGGCCGCCGGTCCTTTTTCACAGATCGAACAGGGGTCGCCCCGGCCGCCGTTAGTTTTTAAAAGATATAAAATGGTGGGCCCCGGCAAACAGTTAAATTTATACAGAAAAAAGTGGTTCTCCAATGCAAACTAAGCAAATAATACATAA
>JAAUYB010202431.1_pt1 | contig 11128 bp, 11 predicted proteins | sample 7278071 | NCBI WGS metagenome assembly JAAUYB01 (sample SAMN14350121, study PRJNA611818) | marine sediment metagenome | isolation source: surface marine sediment (1.8m) | place: French Polynesia: Moorea | collected 2018-08 | reverse complement strand
GTACATGGGAGATCTGAAAACAGTCCCCCCAAATCCCCCAACAACAACAACAACAACAAGAAGAACAACACCTTCCTCTCCCTGATCTGTCGGCTTCGCCGCAGATAAAAATGAAATTCGAAACTGGGGGGGAAATGGGTTCGGAACTGTTTTTTTTCCGGGGAAACCGGCGCCGTTGGCTTTTAAAAAGTTTGAAGTTCTGTAAATAGAACGAATGCACAATGCCTCCATAAATACCTAGTTTTTTTTAACACATTCGTGTTTCAAAATTTTATTTTTTGGCAACACAACCACCGCTTTCCCGCGCACATTGCAAGCTACTGCTTTCAATCCTCTTCCCCCAGCAGCAGTAGTACTAGCAACCCCCGCCAATTTGGAGGTCCAATGAAGTGGAAGAGGAAATTTTAGACGGGCAAAAAAACACCATTATTCTGTGAAAAGTGAAAATGTTCGTTGGAAAACCAGGCAGAGGGGCGAGAGCAACCCTTTCTCTTTCTCCCTTTTTCCAGACAAAAAAAAAACTCGGGAAGCCGGATTCGGAATCGAGAAAAAAACGCGAATGGTTAAAAAAAGGAAAGGGAGAAAGAGAGGGTCGCCCCTTCTTCCTTTTTTTCCCCCATTCCGTTTCCAACACAATTCCCCCCTTTTCCCTTCCTTCCTTCTCGGCTTGATATCAAAGTGGTAAAAAAAGAGGGGAAAGGGAGGGTTTTCTAAGTCTGAATTATTGTACGGATTTCACGTACGGAGGGACGCACACCCGTTTCCCGAATTCGAAATCGTAGAAAAAAAAACGAGTAGTAAAAGGGAGGAATAAATGAAATCCCTTTCTCTCCGCCGCCGCCGCCGCCGCCAGCGGCGTTTTTATGTATGGTATATGGGTACTACTGGAATTCGGGCAGGGATTTTTTCTGGGTTTAACGAAACTCGGGGGAGAGAGTTTGTACGGGAAACGCAGGCGTGGAGAAGGGGATCTAAAAATGGGGGTGGATTTCTCATCTGCTTTTTGGATGGATGCTGGAAAAGTCGAGCGTCGAAATTTTATGAAATATCAAGTTTTCCCCCCCATTTTCGCCCGGCAAAAACGGAGAAGAAGATTGCAACTGTACCGAGCGCAAAAAAGGCGGGCGGTTTTCGTGGATTAAAAAATTGAGGCGCATCAAGTAAATTATACAAATTTCGGGCGAGATGGGCAGGTAGGTTGAAGGAGGGGGGTGGGTGGGAAGGAGAAGGCAAATACGTATAGTAGCGAAAAAAAAAGATTTATGCTGACACTCCTCCGCTACCCGTAATTTTGGGCCGAATAAAAAATCCAAAAAAATTTGCAAGATCGGGAAATTCTACAAAATTTTCATCCCCTTTTCTTTCACATCCCCAAATCAATCTAAAAAATCTTCAGCACAGTTGCCGGTCCAATTGATTTTTTCCTCCCTTGTCCCCCCCCAAAAAGGGGCTTTTAAAAGCTGGGCTTTTTAAGGGAAACCACCGGAGGGAACGAAACTTCATTGATGAAATTTGTGCTGCCGCCTCCTCTTCGCTCATTGGAATTCCTCCTCCCTTTTTATCTGCGGCGAAGCCGACAGATCAGGGAGAGGAAAGCGTTGTTCTTCTTGTTGTTGGGGGGGGGACTATTTTTATCTGCGGCGCAGCCGACAGATCAGGGAGAGGAAAGCGTTGTTCTTGTTGTTGTTGTTGTTGTTGGGGGACTATTTTTCAGCTTCCCATGTACAGTTTTTTTGGGGTGTGAAAAGGCAAAAACTTTGTCTCAAAAGGGGTGTGAAAAGGTGAAAATTTTGTCTCAATAGGGGTGTGAAAAGGCAAAAACTTTGTCTTTACAGGGGTGTGAAAAGGCAAAACTTTGTATATCATGGTGCATTGATAAGTTAAAATGCTATATTCTACGCCGCAGATCAGTGAAAATATCCCTTTCTTGTTTAGGTGGGTATTTTCTGACAAAGGGAGAAAAAAATCCTCCCTCATTCACTCAATCCTGTTTTTCGAAAATGGGAAAATGCAGGTAGGAGCACTGCTGCAACTTTTAATCAAAGAAAAGGCATTTTTTATAGCTAGGAACCTTGAGATTTTTTTAATAAAATCTCTCTCTTAAAAAAATCGACTGGGTTATTATTGCCTTGTGGCAACCCTGTTCGCCGAAAAAGAGTTTCCTGATCCCATCATTGCCTGCCTGCCTGAGCTGAAAAGGGAACACACAAGCAAAACCTCCCTCCCTTCAATTTCCAAAATGGAAGAACAATTCTCACCGTAACTAAAGCACCACATTTCCCCCCCTGAAAAAGGGAGGGGGAAGGAGAAAGAAATCTGGGGCTCTCAACGCTCACAATGGATTCCCTGCGAAAAAGGGGGTTGGTTATACCGCTAATATGATGCTTAAAAGGTGGGGGGGGACCCTTTTGACAAAGAGGAGAGGAGGAAAAATAAGGCCAAAACCCCTCCTTTTCCCCTAAGAGAGGCATTATGGGGAAAATGCATCTCTAACCTTTTCAGTCGGAAAAAGAAGGGAAAGGGAGGGGAGGGAGTTCTCGAATTTATTATTTTTTTGAAAGAAAAAAAAAAGGAAGGGAAAGAATGCTCACCGCAGAGGGGGGTCTCTCCTCATTTTTTGGGGGGGAGGGGGGGTTGACGGGCTGGCTGCTTGGATGCCCTTTTTTTAAGCCGAAATAGCAAAAGAGGACTTTTTTTTCGCAGGAACAAAGGCGGGGACGGGAGGGGGTATCAAAAATGTTTTCTTCCTCCCCTTCTTGCCTGGGATGCCCCTCAGCGGGGAGCATTTTTACCCGTTTTTCCCGTACTTTTTTAACGGCAAAACTCTGTGCGGCATCATCATAAGTTGATTTCCCGGTCCATATGTGAGAATCGAGTATGATGAGCCACATTTAGCGACAATGCGTAGTAAGTACATTTTCAGGTTTGCTTTTTTATTTTTTGCTTTGATGTAAGGGGGCGACTGGACTTCTTCGGTCGAAGAAAGGCAATTTTAGAAACATTTGAGTTATAGGAAACTGGGGCATGAGTACGGAAAAGATGTCGGCTTGGTTTTTCCCCACATCACAGCCAATACACGTGAAGTCGGGGATAGTTTTTTTTCAGAAATTCATCCTTCCCATCTAAAGATGAGAAATGTTGGCCCCCGATCATACCACGACCCTTACCAGCCGACGCCTCACTGTCATTGGAAGCAACGAGAAAAAGAAAAAGATAAAAAGGGTTAAGTCTGTGATGTAGCCGGAATGTGTAGAGGTTTCAAGCCCCTCCTCCTCTCTCCTCTCCATCTCTTTCCATTTCTTGACGTTTCTGCCGACGTCATCATCTCCTTTCCCCCAATTTTTTACAGTCAAAAAATCAAGTCGTCGCGGTCTAAAGTAAATTTGTGTCTTGTCGAACACTTCTATTCTACTTCCTGACATTAGCGAGAAAAGAACAAAGGAATGTATATTTTCCAAGCACTCTGCATTTACTGGTTCTTGTTTTTTTCTTTCTTTTCGTTCCGTTGATGTAGCGGGGAATATCTGCATCATGGCGGTTGGAAAGGGGAAAAAAAGAAGCAACAACTTCTTGGCAAAAAAAAGAAGGGAAAGGGAGAGAGGCGTGTTCCACCCTTTTTTCCCCTTATAACCGAAACATCTTTTTGAACAAAAGAGTTCTTTGCATTCCTTTCCCCCCCTTTTTCTACCGAAAAGCCGCGTGGAACAAGCTAGGCGGATCTTTTTTTTTGCTTCCACTTTTTTATTTCTCGATTTTTGTGGAAAGTCATCGAGTGTCTTCCAGAGATCGAGAGCTGCCTGGTGGCCCGTACTAGAAAAGCTATTGTGTTGGTATCCATAGAATCGGGGTAGAAAGACTATCGTTCCCCCCTTTTCAGGTTTTCCCCCCATGCAAAATTGTTGGAATGTGTGCGATCGAGAATGCCAATGTTGTGCTCCTCCTTTCCCGCAAAAAAGTAACTACGTACACGATGTCATATTAAACGCAGACCTGTCCAGCATGTACATAAAATACTTGTATATGAAAGACTGTCCGTCTTACACTTAACACTTTTGAGGGAACAATCGCCATTCCAAAGGGACCTCACAGGAATGCGGCACGTTGCCAATGGTTATTAATTTTGACAATGGTAACGGGGATTCATGTCTGTATTTACTCCTTACATAGTTTGTCAAAAAAACAGAGTGAGCTGCACTTAACACGAAGCTTTAGTGGAAAGTGCTTTTCTGTTGCAAAGTATTGTAAATGTGTACCCTAGTAGAGTTGGGAAATGAAATAAGGGTCAAATGGAGGTTTTACAAAACTTTGCTAAATTATGGGCTCCATTTAATGGATGATTTCTGGTGGCCAAAGACCTGCAGCGATGAAAGAAAGTCATGATATGTGTCCAAGCTGCAAAGACAAGGTCTGGTTCCTATGCTCATCTCCCGAGCTCATCTCCCAACTAACAGGTGCTCCAAGTCGCAATGATGTGTCAAGCCGTGGAGCAGAATCCCTAGTCAAGCAAGGCGTCAGGAGATACAAACTCTGAACAAGAGATTTGCATCCCAGCAATTTATGAAAAAAAGTTGTGACCCTTGACTTGAACCTGTCAATACAAACAAACAAACAATGTACCCTAGTGAATATTTTGATATGATTTGTTTGATAAAAACAAGTTTTCAAACATAAGAAAGGACATTATACTTGATCACACACTTTTTAAAATTTAAAACTATTGACTATTTCAAGTTTTTTTGTTTCAAGCACTACAGCTGGATCTCAGAGAATATATCCCCTGCTGTCTCCAAGGGATCCACATTCTGCAGCATCCAGTTTGGAGTGGCATATCCCATCTTGCAAACTCCAGCATCCACGACAAAGGAGTTGCAAAGGTCAAAGTTGTCAATGCTTGGCCTGGCCTTTCGGCACGCAAGGGCACAGAAGACCTCTCCAGAGGCACCTGGGGGGGTCGCCACCTCGTCTTTGACAAGGGTGGAGGTGAAATAGGCAAGGGCAGCAGACCCAATCGGATGTCCAGCCATCTTGAGTTCTGTTAAATAAAGTGTTCATTTTGTTTCTGATGCGTCAAGAACACTTAAAAAGTTCAAAAGGGAGAATTTTTGCCTTTGCTATTCAATGTTCCTAGTGTTACACAATTTTTTAATTAAGTGTACAAAATATAGTTGCAATTAAAACAACCCTCAGTAGAAACTTTGGCTCTAATTACCTCCTTGTGATGAGCCACAGGTGGATAAAATGCAGTAGTCTAAGTCCACATCACCGCTGATTGTGTTGGTTCTCCTCCTCGTGCCATATCTGCAATTTCCCTCACAGGTCGACCATTGGGTCCACTCATTAACTGTCAAAAAACTTTCAAAAAAGATACATTTTTGATGACACTTGAGTCATACCACAGCCAAGGTTGAGTGACATAACTTCCATATTTATTGCAGGGGGATACTGGAAGCCATCCTTGAGCCAGCATTTCTGTAAACTAGGTGCGTATGCTGCAGTCACACATGAGGTCTCATTCACACATGCGTCTCTGGTCGAGGGAGAATTCAAGCAACAAAATGTATAAAATTTTAGTTGTTTTTAAGCACTTGCACTCCTCCTTTGTGGCAATGTTTGACAGTGCACTAGTAATGTCATTGCCATAGTGGTCCAGATAATCATACTCACACTTTGCATAGTCAACTGGTACCTGATCAACTGAAAAAAGAAAGTTAAAAAACTTTTGAAGGTTTGGACCAGCGCACATACGTACAGCAGGTTTTGTAAAATGTATGCGTTCCAGTTTCATTGGCCGTCCCGGTACCGTAGTCTCCCATCTTGGTGCACAAGCCAGATGAGTCGATGCTCGCCAGGACACACCAAAAGTCCTGCCTAAGATTTTTTTAAACCTTTAAGTGGAGGAATTGGACTTTGGTTTTGGTTTTATTACAGGCCCATGTGAGCAAGAACGTTTAAAAGTACAATACCGGTACACTGCACATCGAACTTTCTCCATGGCTGACAGCTTGACTGTTGGCTTGACTCCTCGTTGAGACTTTAGCACCTGTTGCTGGGAGATGAGGGGGATGCCATCCATACGTTGCCTACATGATCTTGACACTTTTCCTAGCTTCTTTTTCTCCCCAGAGGCCTTAAGCCACCAGCAAATCATTGGATATCAGATTCCGCCATTTTGGCTAATTTTCAGACACATCTATTTGCAATCACTTTCATTTCCCAACTAGGAATTGGACATATTTGGGAGAAGTGCTGCTGCTGTTTTCATACCTGCAGGCCTCAAAGCAGGCTGACCAGGACATGGAACCGTTGAGAGGGGTGCTGCTGCTCACACCCACGTGCACGGAGTTGGGCCTCCTGCAACCGACATCGTCCAGGTCGACTGCAACAGACGCTTTTTTAATTGATTTTAATGCTACCGGTAAGTCTTTTTATTGATGGGAAACTCACAGAATGGGTAGGAACTGCCGAAGGCAAAGGACCCAAGGGAGTGTAAGGGGAATAAACATTTTTTTAACCGATGCACAAAATGCTACTAGGACGGACTTTACCTCTCGACCTCCCAAGCAGACAATAAAAGGAAAAGAGTAAAGGAAGCTGCTGAGTGTTCTATTTGCATTTTGAGAGTGCCCATATAGTGCTACAGAAAACTGGTCGTCACGAACTGTTGGGTTTCTTCGCGGCCAAAGACTTTTTTTTGGGAAACTGCTAGCTTGGCGAGTACTGCTACGTAGGATGCGTATAGATACGTATTCGCCCAGGCACGTCTTGCGAAAGAATATCACACATGATTGAAAGTCCTTCTGTCCCCGCCCATAGAAGGGAGGGGCGGAGAGAGAAAAAAAAGTGTCGAAGAAAAGACGTTGTTTTCCTTTGCTTTTGTATGTAAAGTCCGAAATAACAAAAAGTCGTGATAGAACCACACACACACCTGAGGTTGCTCGTGCACCCATATTATGATAAAGTACTCGTCATGCCGCGAGACGGCATTCTCATCAATTTTCTCTCTTGAAATCAGTGGTTGGTCTTACCCAAAGACGTTCTAACGTGTTGGTTATACCGTTTGACTCCCTTGTCACTCTGGTCACTTTGACCTTGGAAGGTGGAGGGGTGGTAGGGGCTGTAGGCGTTTTCGCAAGAAGACAGATCTACCATCATATCAACGTGAAGGAAGACCAAGACTGTTAATTTTCCATTTAGGACGCCTAGAAAAAAAAACGATTCCGATGGCGAAAGACTGTGTACTATACTACAACGACCTCTTCACTATATGTATTCTGCTGGCCGGTGAGGAAAACATGTTGGGAAATCGTCTTAATCATGTCAATCAATGTCAAAGGAACCATATACCTATGTTGCCGGTGGCACTTAATTATGTGTGTGTGTCTGACACAGAGCACAAAAAAAGATTGCTACCGTCTTGTATTGCAAACATACTTTTCTACTTCATCTTTATACATTTTGTGTGCAAAAAATGACTTTTCAAATGTAATAAAACAATATGTATTTTTTAAAATCAAAATAAAGGTTGCAATGATGCCCTATACTGTTCCAGTTTTTCACAAGATTAGAGCTGGATCTCAGAGAATATCTTCCCCGCCGTCCCTAGTGGATCAACATTTTGCAGTATCCAGGTTCCGGGGGCAAATCCCAGCTTGCAAACTCCAGCATCCACCACAAAGGAGTTGCACCAAGCAAAGTTGGCAATGCTTGGCCGGGCGTAGCGGCAGGCGACCGCGCAGAAGACGTCTCCAGAGGCCCCAGCGGGGATGGCAACTTCGTCTCTGACCAGAGTGGAAGTGAAGGAGTTGAGAGCCGCACTCCCAACAGGGTGGCCAGTCATCCTCAACTCTGTTGGAGAAGTTGTCGGCCCACTAAGTACAGCTCTGATAAAACTATGGCATAGGACAACAAGAGAACGTCAAACAATTAAGTGGCATTTTTTTGAAGTGTGACATCCCTTCACACTTTGTAAGAGTGTGCCATGCTGGGCTTCTCTTGCTTCCTGATAAACTTTTTGAGGGACACTCTCACCTCCCTCCGACGGCCCGCAAGACGAAGATAGGAGGCAGTATTCCATGACCTCGTTGCCGTTGTCACTGTTGGTCCTCCTCCTTGTCCCGTACCTGCAGTTTCCCTTGCACTCAGACCACTGGCTCCACTGGTTCTCTGCGCATTTTTCGAAATTTTGGATGAAAAAATGTAGCTACAAGATGACGTACTAATTGGGTATGGATGGTATGGACATACCGCAGACTGGGTTCACTGTGGCGAAGCCCTCAATTATCCTGGGAGGGTGGTTGAAGTCGCTCTTGAGGTAGCAGCTTCCGCCGGCTTCAAACCAGGTTGCGGTGACGCAGTCGGCGTGGCTATCACAGGCATTTCTGTGAAATGTTGCGATGGTAAAAAAGTTAGCAATTGACACACTTTGTTCGTAAAGGCTTTTTTGCCAAAGATAAAACGTGCCAGGGCAGTCCCTGTGGCCCCACTATATATGTACAGGGCAGTTATTGGCCTTCACAGCCTGCGATTGAGAGTCGCACCTACCTGCATCCCTCCCTTCCTCCAGTGTTTGCCAGGGGATTACTGCCGGCAATGTCGTTTCCCTCGTGGTCCACGTCCTCGTAGTCACACGTGGCGTAGTCGACTGTCACCCGATCAGCTAGAAGAGCAAAAAAAGGGGAAGTATACTACGTATATTCTTGGACACCAAGTCCACACTCGTACAGCAGATCTTGTAGAAGGTGTCTACTCCGCTCTGCGAGGTCGTCCCGGTGCCATAGTCCCCCATCTTTGTGCACAAGCCGGTGGCGGTGGCGAAGCTGGCCTGGATGCACCAAAAGTCCTTTCTGATATGGCAAATCATGGTTTTTTTACATTTACATTTTTCGAATGCTAAAGATTACTAATTTGCTAACTTGCAGGCCTCCGTGCAGTTTGGCCAGGAGAGCGTGCCGTTGACCTCTGCGACGTACGTTGTCACCCCGACGTGCACCTTGTCCTTCAGCATGCAGCCCTCCTCCTCCAGGTCAACTTGAAATCATGATGCAACGTTAAAATTTCAAGTGAAAGATTAGAAGATATAAAAAATTCTTACAGAACGGCTTGGCACTGAGCGGGTGCGGGGAAGAAACATGGCGCATAAAATAAAGTTTAAAGAAAATCATTGTCAATGTTGACTTGCCGAAACCCTCACCTTTGGGCCCCAGCTGGTGCGGCAAGAGAGAGGGAGGAGAACAGAATGATGAGCTTGGGTTTGAACAACATCTTCCCTGCTAGCTGCAAGTCCAAAATTTGCAGCATGGATGGAGCCAAAACAGATCCTCGCAGAACTGACTGCTTTGAGCGTTTTTCATGGTGTGGCATTTTGCACCATATTGCAGGGTTTATTTTTGCACGCTGGGTAGCTCAGCAGTAGTCCCTTGCGAAATCACAGGAGTTGAGAAATACTTGGGTGTCGGAAGCAATGTGCACACTTTCTAAATCACTGACAAAACTATGAATTTTACTGAAAACTGTCAAAACTCTTTACCGACCGCTGACTTTGGGTCAAGTGCATCCTATGAAATCATAAATATACATATCAGTTGTTTAATAAGGGCAGGAGAGGGATTGGCCCACAGAAATAGCTTAAAAACAGCAAAAAATGGCCGAAATTGCCGAAATGGCTGTCAAACATAATGAAAATTTCGAGGGTTAGGGTATATTTTAAGTATTTCTCTTTACCGACCGCTGAGTTAAGGTGTAGTCTTAGAATGGAAAAAGAAACTCATAAAAAATATTTTAAATTAAGCTCACAGAAGGGATCGGCTCAAGCATGTGCACATTGATCCTGACATGCCTGTGTCTCAGCGGGGGACCAGATATAGTTTCGCAATTCGCGAAGACTCCCCTGTCTGTTGGTGGCCTGTCTGACACTTTTTTCGGTTATTTCGTGCATGTATGGCATGCTTCCGTCACAAGACAAAGTCATGCGAAACTGTCCTGAATCCGGCTTTTGTCACAAAAGTGATTGTGAAGGGATTAATGCTTAAAACCAGATGTGCTGCGAATTGAAAAACGCAAAACATATCTGGATTCTATAAGAACCAAACCAATTTCCGGCATCATCAAGAGATGGTCATTTGGTCATTTTCTCTCCTTCGCCGTACAAACTCCTCTGCCCATGTACTAGTTGTTTTTCTTCATTTGTCAACTCCTTGCAAAAAAAGGTGACAAGAGGGCTTGCGAAGACAGAGATATATGTATTGTGCTTGATTCAGAGGCAAAGGTTTCATTTTGCAGACAAAAAGAATTAATTTGCTGTTGCGGCAGAAATGATGGCAAAAAACAAGTCGTTCTTCTCCAGGCCGAGACAGACCGAAAGCACCCAAATACCCAATAACTATCTGCCGGAATTGAGTTTTTTACGTGCATGTTTTTTGCATTTTTTTAAGCACAACCTACTATGCATTGAACTAGAACAACTTAGTATTTCCCACCAAACTCTTTTCTCAAACAATTCTGCGCATAGCCTTAAAAACAATTTCTCTCTTTTATCCTGGATATTTTCTTGTTCTTTTTTGGGAAATCTGTCAGCGATGATGGGCGTATCTGACTCGCCCATCGACAGACGCCCGTCGAAGGAGGAGGAATTCCCCTTTCGTCTACATCAGGGGAGAAAGAAAGAGAGAACCCTTTTTTCTAGCTTCTATGTGTACACACATCGATACATAGCTGGAGGTATGTAGGCAGAAGAATCGCCAACACAAAAAGGTGTTTTCCCTTAAGGAAAAAATACTGTACATCACGACATCGAGTGTTGATTAATGATTAAGTTGCTTTATGTAAAATTACAGTGCAGTGCACTCGCCCCCGGTGACTTTCCTGCCTAACACAGGCATGACAATAGAAAAGGGGGGGGGAGGAAGGGGAAAGGAGGAAAGGGCAAAAAATACTTCTTGACACCAATTTTTCGCCTTTGCCAAGCATATCCTCGGCCCTACATATAAAGCAGGCGAAAAAAATACTAATTTTTTTAAGGAACAACGTCAGGAATTGCTGTAATAATCTTTCATTTCGTACATGCAGAGCATAGGTGGGCGTGGGGTCGGCAACTGGGCGGGGGATCAGCCAAATTTCGGCGGGGGGGGAG
>JAAUYB010058350.1_pt1 | contig 11129 bp, 16 predicted proteins | sample 7278071 | NCBI WGS metagenome assembly JAAUYB01 (sample SAMN14350121, study PRJNA611818) | marine sediment metagenome | isolation source: surface marine sediment (1.8m) | place: French Polynesia: Moorea | collected 2018-08 | reverse complement strand
CTGAACGAGCTCCAGACATTTTGAACATGATCTTTTGAACTGAATTATTTTCTTGAACGGAAACAAGCCTGGTCACCGTCAAACAATATATTCTTATGGTCCTACCCCTCTGTTTCCCTTTAAAACATATTTTGGCCACTCTGTTATTTCTGGGCTGAAGCGGCTGGGAAAAGTCCCTGAAGTCTTCCCGTCTGCCCGAGGCTGTGGTCTGCCCTAGCCGGCTTCTGGATCTTCCTCTGGCGGCATCAATAGGGACGGAGACTGGAGTCGAGGCAAGGGGGACTCGTGGAAGGCTGGAAGCAAAGAAAGTGGAAGCGGTGAAGTGGGGCCAGTGGGCAACCGGGCCGCCAGCCGCCGCCGCCGCCGCCGCCGCCGCTGGAGGCGGACCCGCTCACCTTGGCTCCGTGGTGGGAGAGGAGAGGAGAGGAGAGGAGAGGGTGGAGTCGCACGAAGAGAAAAAGAAGCCCGAACTGAACTGAAGCAGGCTCAATCCAGTGTTGCCAGACGTTTTCAAGCGTTGGACACCACAGACATCCAAAATCACACCAAATAGGACACCAAAATTGAAAAATGTCTAAAAGAACAAAAAAAGTCAAATTTTTCTTGCAGGACAAAATATTTTTTATATTTTTTGTACATAAAATGTTAGACACCAGACATCTAAATTGGACACCAAGACACCATTGAAAAATTTGGACACCGTGATCTATGAAATTACACCAATTTGGTGCCAAACGACACCATCTGGCAACACTGGCTCAATCCGCGCCGCCGTCGCCAGCAGGAAATAGGGAAAGGCTGCTTGACACTAGGAAGACGAGCGAGACAAAAAGCCAGGATTGGGGACAAACAAAGGCTTAGATTAGGTTCATATTTTAGCGAAGGCAAGATAAAGAATTAGGGTTTTTTTACAAAATTAGGGCCGCCAAAATATGATTCTACGGCATGTTTGAAATATGGTTTTATTCATCAACTCAGTTTAATTCAGTTCGAGCTCGAGCTCATGTCATTTCTATCACTAGTGCAAAGTTCCTTTCCCCACCTGAAATCCGTGGGTCTCCGCCGACCTCGACCTCGACCTCTCTGGGCCCCACCCCGGGGGTCAGCCTCCTCCGGAACGCCTCCCGTGGAGTCCGGGGGCGACGAGAAGACCCGGGAAACCCCGATTGAGACTTGTGCCGGCCCGGAAGAGGCGCTTTCCCTTCCGGCCGCTCCTCCGTGTCCGACATGCCCACCAAGAAGGACGAGGACTCCCCCGGCGCCGCCGACCCCTCCGGGGCAAACAAGGACGTCATGGCGCCCGGACTAGACGACGACGCAACGCTACAGGGTGATGGAGGCTCCGCCGACTCCGGTACGGGGGCGGCGGCTGCGGCCTCCTCCGAGTCTGGCGCCGACCAGTCCGAGTCGTCTGGGCCGGTCGACCCCTCTGGCGGCGGCGAGGACAACGGTCGCGCCCCCGGGAGCGGCCCTCCCCCTCCGGCGCAGATCAGCAAGATGAAGTTCTCCGGCCCGTCGCACATCCGCAAGGAGCGCCGCCAGAGCTCCTCCCGGTTCAACGTGTCGAGCAACCGCGAGCTGGTCAAGCTTCCCGCGCTGAAGGAGTCCTCTGCGGAGGAGCGCGAGGACCTCTTCATCCAGAAGATCAAGCAGTGCCAGGTGCTCTTTGACTTCGTCAGCGATCCACTGTCGGACCTCAAGTGGAAGGAGGTAAGAACGGCGGGAGCAAGAAAGACTTACGGGGTGATTGGGATGAGCAATCCACTTAATTCTCGCTAATTATTCCGTACCGTAACACTTTGGGACTTGGGAGCCTTCCGTCATTACGTGTGCTCTGTAATATTTCAGGTGAAGCGTGCTGCCCTGCACGAGATGGTGGAGTATGTGACGACGAACCGCAGCGTTTTGACTGAGGCCGTTTATCCGGAGATCGTCACCATGTTCAGCGTCAACCTCTTCCGCACGCTGCCGCCCTCGTCCAACCCGAACGGTGCCGAGTTCGACCCGGAGGAGGATGAGCCCACCCTGGAGGCGGCCTGGCCGCACCTGCAGCTCGTCTATGAGTTCTTCCTCCGCGTCCTGGAGTCGCCGGATTTCCAGCCCTCCCTGGTGAAGCGCCATATCGACCAGAAGTTTGTCCTCCAGCTTCTGGACCTGTTTGACTCCGAGGACCCGAGAGAGAGGGACTTCCTCAAGACAACTCTCCACCGGATCTACGGCAAGTTTCTCGGCTTGCGTGCCTACATCAGGAAGCAGATCAACAACACCTTTTACCGCTTTGTGTACGAGACGGAGAGGCACAACGGCGTTGCAGAGCTGCTGGAGATCCTGGGGAGTATCATCAACGGCTTTGCCTTGCCGCTAAAGGAGGAGCACAAGATCTTCCTCCTGAAGGTCCTCATGCCTCTGCACAAGGTCAAATCGCTCTCGGTGTACCATCCACAACTTGCCTATTGCGTGGTCCAGTTCTTGGAGAAGGACCCTTCGCTGACAGAACAGGTAAGATTATTTGGTTGTATTTTTTTGTGTGCGCATGATTTACGATATTTATATATCTGCAGGTGATACTGAACTTACTGCGATACTGGCCCAAAGTTCATTCTCCGAAGGAGGTCATGTTTCTTAACGAATTGGAGGAAATCCTGGATGTCATAGAACCTGCCGAATTTCAAAAAGTGATGGTGCCTCTTTTTAATCAGCTGGCTAAATGCGTATCCAGCCACCATTTTCAGGTACGTGCAACTCGAAATGTTTAGCGAAGAACACTTATTATTTTTAATGCGTGCTACACTTTGTTCCAGGTTGCGGAACGAGCCTTGTACTATTGGAATAATGAGTACATCATGTCCCTCATCAACGACAACGCCTCCGTCATCCTGCCCATCATGTTTCCGGCCCTGTACAAAAACAGCAAGTCTCACTGGAATAAGACAATCCACGGGCTTATCTACAACGCCCTCAAGCTCTTCATGGAGATGAACCAGAAGCTCTTTGACGAGTGCACGCAGCAGTACAAGCTGGAGCAGAAGAAAGAGAAGGAGAAGCAGAAGCAGCGAATCGACAACTGGGAGAAGATGGAGCAGCTGGCTAAGGAGAACAGCGGCGTGGACGACGTGTCTGCCTACCTCAGCAAGATGTCCATCGCCACTAGCACGGCGGCGGCCTCTGCCGACGAGGACGCCATCGCTGCGGCGGACTCAACCCTGACGGAAAACGAGGTCAAAGACGCCTTGGCAAGCAAGATCAAGAACGAGGCTATCAACCCGAGCGAGGTCGGTTCCTCCTCTGCCTCGGCGGGCGGCGGCGGCGGCACTGCTGGGAAGAAGAACGCCGAGAAGACGCTCCTGAGGCGCAAGTCCGAGCTTCCAACGGACGCCTACACGCAAAAGGCTTTAGAGAGCCACAAGCGGGCGGACGAATACCTCTCTACCCCTCCGGACGCCAGCCAGGCTTAGCGGATCGAGCAAGGACCGACGCCAGTGATAATAGAGGAAGAGATTTTTTTACACACAGGCATTTCGGTTGAACATTCCCATCCCACCCTCTCACATAGTTGGATGAAGCTAGAAAGGAGACATCATTCGAGGCAAACAGCTTACATCTCTATTCGGACCGTTTTGGTGGAACATTTAGAGGCGTCGCCCGGCGCCACTGTACAGTACTGTACACCACCATGGGTCACAATGAGAAGAGACCTGGCGTGTTCTTCAGTTTACTTCAGCCTCTCTTCGCTTCCTTCTGTCGCTGTTGGGCTTCATTTCTGTACTCTAAATCAGTACTCTCGTACCCAATACATTGAAATGCTAACATAACTTAGTACACTGCATTGACTCTCAGTTATGGCGGCCGCGTCGCCTTATATTTTTTCCTCATATTTGAGTTTAAAAGAAGTGTACTTGTGTGGTGACTAGTGACTCCACTCACAGCCAATGGAAGAGGAGGCGCTGGTGTGTTCATAATGTTAAAGCTAAAAAGCGCAACAAAAGTTGCCTTTTCTCAAGTTTCAGCCAGCCAGGGATGGATAGCTTTTTTAGATCTGAAAACCGGTGAGAATTTAAAATTTTGATTACCTTTTTTGCTCTTTTGTAAAATATCGTGCAGTTACTGCAGTAGGCCCCAGTAATGCTGTTTATTGAGAACAGTTTCCCCCCAAATGAAAGGACAAAAATCTAAGTTGGGCTGTATTTTTTGAATTTCAAATGTAAATCCTAAAAATATTTCAAGTCCAATTTTGGGAACCTGATTAGTGTAACTTGATGCGAAAACTGAAACGGACGCATGAACGTGAACATGGGGGAAGTGGTCAATGATCCCGTCGAGGCCGGGGCTGCGACAAATGTGACATCCTGGGGCAAAGCTCTTCTCGACAAATTTCGAAAGAGGACTACCACTGGAGATGAAACGGCAAACCAAACTCAAAAACCTGGAATGTTGAGACACAGAATGTTTAGAAAAAGGAGCTCGCCATCTTTCTTTGCTCAGCTCTGGGCTTCCGTCCGCCGAATTCAACTGAAGAAACGGAGAAGGCGCTGGATTACGGTGTCGGAAATTGTGGGTCCGCTCTTTCCCCTTTTGATACTGATGATTGTTCGATATTCCCTGAGGGACAAAACTTTCAAGGAAAGCTACGAGGAAACAAAGTCCTTTGATGTGTGGAATTCTAATATCCTGCGAGACAGAATGCTTTTTAACTACTCTAGTAGAGTGCACGAAGCAGTTGTGCTGCATCCGGCCGTAGACAAGACCATGTATGAGGACATACGAGAGCTTGGCATTGAGATGAAGCAGAAGGCCCGCCAGTACTTTCAGCCTCCTCTAGAAACGAAGATAACCGTGTTAAAAGAGCACGTAAAATTTCCCAACCCGAAGTACTTTGCAGCAGTGACAATATATTCTGTTAAGGAATATTTGAACTACACTGTGACTTTGAACGCCTCATATACAACCTATAGTATCCCCGTAATTTCGAGCAAAGAAGAAATGGTTAGCTTGGATCAGTGCAGAAAGCTTGGCGACGACGGGTTGCCGCTGACTGAAAAAACGGGGGAAAAGTGTGATGCTGCTCGTTATTATAAGTCTGGATATATCTCTCTAGTTGCCCTCATTAATTTTTCGTGGTTGTCGGTAAGTTCAACTTAATGTTGGTCATAGATATGTTGAAATTTTATTATTCCACTGCAGTTGATGCTAAATAATGTTCCTGGGAATGAAGAAAACAACAAAAACTTTGCCCCGCCGGATATTAAAGTTTCACTTGTGCCCAAGGAACCTTTTGAACAAAGCAACAAAGAAAAAGTCACGAAAACAATTCCCTATTTTGTGATAAGTTCACTAACTTTATATATCCCGTATATAACAGCAAATGTAGTTGAAGAAAAGGAACGGAAAGTCCGACAATTGTTACGCATATCTGGCCTGCGTGATTCCGCCTACTGGTAAGTACCATACTGCTCAATTATTAAACGAGAAAAAAACTAATTTGAACAACTTTTAAGGCTGTCATGGGTTTTGTCTGATGCGATGATGGTTTTCGCCATATCTTTGGGAGGAAGTTTAATCGTCCATTTTATTCCGCCAGAAGAAGAAGTGAAAACGTTAGTGTACAAGTTTTTCCTTTTTGTTGAGTACGAATTTTCATTGGTAATGTTCGGCTTGATGTTTGCGTCATTTTTCAAGAATTCAAAGGTACGTCAACCTTCTTTAAAATACATCAATGAAAACGTCAAACATGTTTGCTGTTGAAGGTGGCTGGATTTTTTGGACTTGTTGCAGCTGCAGTTTTGGTAGTTCTAGCCATTTCCCATGATGAATTGGCAATGAAAGATAACGGAAAGTACGAAAAAATATTTCGAATTTTCTTCATATTCAGTTCGTACCCTTTTTGGATCGGTTTGAGAAAGGTACTGCATAGTGCAACCTCACTTAAGCAAAGCATTTGAGCCATAATATATATTCGTTTCCCTTTCTACCTTTTAGATAATTGGTGATTCAAATGCCAGCACCTTCACAGAACTTGAAAATATTGATAAAGAATACAATTTGATTGTGCTGCTAGTATTCATATTGATTGATGGACTTTTGTATTGTGGTCTTGCCATGTATTTAGATCAAGTTGTTCCAGTTGGATATGGTGCCAATAGAAAGCCTTGGTACATTTTCCAAAAGCAATATTACGAACCAACGGTATAACAAAAAAGCTTTTTTTCAGCAAGCTTTTTCCATTATTTTCTCTGCCAGATTCCCTACAACATATTTATTGATGATTTGGAAGCCAACGAAACGAATGAGGACATACACGTAGATGCCAAAAGGCCAATAACCATAAAAGTTAGAAAGGTCAAGAAAATATTTCAAAAGTTCGGAGGAGGATTTCAAGTAGGACTGAGTGACTTTAATTTGGATATTTGTGGTGGAGAAATAACGGCTATTGTGGGACATTCGAAAGCGGGGAAATCCTTGTTCCTAGATTCTCTCATTGGAATGGTAACAATTGATAGTGGTATTATCCAAGTATATGGATATGACATTAAGTGAGTAACGATTCCGCTCAAAACTTTTTTTCCACGTCTATACTTTTTTTTATTAAAACTATAAACAGGGACCAAAATCAAATGGACTCCATACGAAGAAGTCTCGGTTTTTGTCCACAACAAGAAGTACTTTTCCCAGATCTGTCCGTTCGTGAGCACATTTTATTCTTTGGCGTGATAAGGGTAAGATTTATCATGTGATGAGTAAAGACAATTTAGAAATCGCTCAAAAAAACTGCAGGGAATAGAGTCAGTTCAAGTTGGAAAAGCTACTGACGATTTGATGAAAAGCTTAGATTTGGTACAGTCTTCAAACACGTTGGCGAGCGAACTCTCTGCAAGCGGGAAGAGACGCCTGTGTGTGGCCAATGCCTTGATCGGAAAACCCAGACTGGTAGTGCTGGATGAGCCGGCTGCTGGAATTGATCCTTTGACCAGGCGATACATATGGAAGACACTTCGGTCAAATGCAGAGGGGAGAACAATAGTAATGTCTTCGCATTTTCTGGATGAGGTAGACATATTGTGCAAGAGAAAAGTCATAATTACTAAGGGAACTGTCCGGTGCCGTGGCACTTCTGAATTTTTGAAGCGCCTATTTGGAATAGGATACCACCTAACGTAACTTAACTTTATTTTTATTATGCTTTCATAAATATATAATTCTTTGTCACGCAGTATTGAAGTTGCAACGGATAACCAGCAACAGATAGGGAAGATAAAAAAGGATATATTACGATCCATCAAAGGAAGCAAACTAGAAACTGAAGTGAAAGGAAAGTATTTTTGTTTTCTCTTACCCAAAGAGGAGACTGCCAACTTTCCAGCGCTTCTTGGTCGACTGAGACAGTTCACGGCTCAGGCATACAAAGGGGCAGCCGCGCAAAACGTTATCAGTAGATTCACTGTGAGATCTACCAGTCTAGATGAGGTTTTCTTAAAACTGGGGAAAGAAGCCGAAGGAGAGACGGAAAATATTGACTTGCAAAACCTTGCAACAAATATCGTCAAAGAAAGGCTTTCCCGCAAGGCCCACGACGAAGAAAAAAACAAGGCCAACAAAGAGAGGCAAAGGGCAAATGTGGGAGAAAAGCTGGCGATGCGGAAACCAAGTGACTATTTGGCAGGAGTTCCTGAAGACCAGAGACCCTCTTATGATCGTTGCGCTATTTTCAGGAAATTGGCCCACGTACAGTATTTTTCGCGCAATGCTTACGAAATACTCTAACTTTTGCGCATTTCAGATACGTTTGAGAAAGAAAAGCAGAGAACCCATGTGGTACATTTTGCTAATAGCAGTCCCGATTTTTCTTGTAATCTTTGGGACGGTTTTGATTGAGCGGTCAGAAGTTCCCAAGCAAACCAAGATTTACACTTCTATTGACGACGCATATAATAAGACCCATGCTAGAATAAGCTATCAAGACAAGTGCAACACTACTGTAATGAGCAATGAAACTATTTCTTGCGAACATTTGAAAAAATACATACAAAGGTTGGAGAGCGATTCAGCAAATATTTCCTACACCTTGAGCAACATAGCATCCACCACTTTTGCGAAATATTTATATCACAAACAAATGGCCATAGTGAAACTTGGTGTCACAGACATGTCTGCTACAGAAATAACACTTTACTACAACGACACATATTTGCACTCGATGCCATATATTTTGAATAAAGTCAGTAACTGGATAGGATCTATGTATAATATATCTGCAATATACATGGGATCAAAGCCGTATCAAACAGAGGAACCTGTGATTTTGATTCCGGAAACCATTCGAGCCGGAATTATTATTATCGGGCTTTCAATGAATATCATACCAACAGGACTGGCTTTCGACATTGTTGAGGACCGCACAGTAAGTATTTGTTTTTCTTTTCTCGATGTTCTAAAAGCAAAAAAGAGTTTTGTAGATAGGGGCAAAAAATTTGCTTACAATTAATGGAGTTACTCTGACGATATACTATTTTACGTATTATGTGTTCTACGCTGGTGTTTGTCTGCTGCCTATCATTACCATGAATTTATGTTGCGTTGGACTGCCAGTAAAACAATTTCAATATCACGCTTACCTGGGGATGACAAATATTCTTCTTTGTCTTAACATAATCCCTTTACTGCTGTTTTTCACCACCTTCAGCTATCTGTTTAGCAAGATTCGAACAACATTCAATGTGTTTTTGATAGCTGTAGTATGCGGTGCTCTTCCTATTGGTCTGACTATGCTGCTCGATGAACTTCCAGAAGCTGATTCTAAAAAGCAAGTGTATGGTTTCCAAGTTTTTCTTGGCTTTTGTTTTCCGCCTTCGGTCTCTTTTTTGATACTGTACAATATATTTCAATTGTACGAACTTTGTCACGAGACTGACAACTGCAAACCTGAAGAAATGAAGATGAATGCTTTGCTGCAAGAGTCCAGAATTTTCTTCCTTATTTTGGCATCAGTGCTGCAATATATAATTTGGTGGATTTGTATCCAAATGATGGACATTGCTGAAGATAGAGGAAATCCTTACCGTCTTTTCCAAAATGATGAATATCAGGTTAGTTGAAAATCCATTTTTGTTTTAATTACAAATGACCACATCTGTTTTTAGAGCAAGGAAGACGAAAAAGAAACAGGAGAACTGGAGGAAACATTTGAAGGTCGTGTTGAAAATGAGCAAGTTGCCCTGGAAAGGAAGGCCGTGGGCCGATTTCTAGACGCAATGCACACGGCCAACGTCGTACAGAGACGGATTATTGCTGTGTGCAATCTCACCAAAGAATTCGTACTGGCGTCCTTCCTTTGGAAATTTCTTCCCTTCATAAAAAAGCAGAAAACTGTTACTATAGTCAAGGACCTAACGTTTGGCGTCCATGAAAATAAAATCTTTGGTCTTGTGGGTCATAAAGGCTCGGGAAGAACCGTTACTATGAAGATGATAATGGGTCGATTAACCCCCACATCTGGTCGGGCCGTGGTAGCAGGAGAGGACATGCTACCCAAAGACCCAAAAGCGTTTGATTTGATTGGATACTGCCCGCAGACCGATGCATTGTGGGATAGAATCACAGTGGACGAACATTTCGATTTGTATGCCACGGTGAATGGAGTCCGATCAAAGCACCTGGAAAAACAAATAAAAGATATCAAAGCGTGCCTAAAACTTACAGAATATGGAAATGAGTATAGCAGCTCTTTGCAGTTTGGAAAACGAAGGAAGGTGAGCTATGGATTAGCTTTGTTGGGATACCCTCGTCTTGCAATACTGGACGAACCTACCAAGTATATGAACATGGATGACAAGAAAATGGTATGGAATGCTATTCGAAAGTATTCCAAGAGACAGAGAGGAGTTCTTATCAGTACAAATAACATCGAGGAAGCCTACAATGTATGCGACAGAATTGCTTTCATGGTTCATGGCACGCTAAAGAACTTGGGAGATCCCCACGTTCTTAAGGAAACCTTTGGCCAGACGTACTTGATTGAAATAATTATAGAAGACGATTCTCAAAAGAACAAGCATCATGCTCATAAAGGCCAAAAACTCAGTCAAAATTATGATGAAAAGTGGAACAAGGTGGAGAGAGAGCTAAAAAGAGTGGAGGGTATTGTAATCCATCAAACTGAACGATTAGTCCACCGATGTGTATTCGCGTATCGCCAGTCGAAGAAAAAATTCAGCTCAAGTCTCCCGGAACTCTTTCACCTTCTGGAGGACATGAAGGAAGGAAGGCGCATCAAGGAATACACCGTGTCCCAAACCACTCTTGAACGGGCCTTCCTAGACTTGGCCAAAATTCAAGAAGGGTATGAGAACACAGATGCATACTTGCAAAATAAAACCAATTAATGAAAGAAAACCTATTATGTACCCCCTCGAAGCCATGCCTAAAAGGTGACTAGTCGTTTGGTTTTCAACCTAATGGAAGCTCACAGTTTGTAACCTTCAACCTCAAAAAGTCTTTGTTTTGGATCCTTTGTACCATAGGTGGGCGAGGGGTCGGCCATTAGGGAGGGGAGGATCAGGGACTTTTTTCTGGAGGGGGAGTGGTTTTTAGGCCCTCAGGGGGGGGACAGTTTGGTCTTAAGGGGGGGGAGAACGAGGGGGGAGTTTTTGCTTTCGGGCGCCTTTGGCGGCCAAAATGTTCAAAAAAATTCCAAAATTTCGTTGAAAAACGGAATTTTTACCTTTTTTTCTCTTTTTTGCAAAATTTTCGGCCGCCTGCGGCGACCAGTGGGGGAACAGTAATAAATAAAACTTTTGGGTGTGGGGGAGCACTTTCTTGGACGTCCAAAAGGGAGAAGGGTATCCCCCCCCCCGTTCCCTCCCCCTGGCTCACGTATGCTTTGTACTCTCTTAAGTAGCGTAGGTCTAGTGCGTAAATGCAACGGGTGGTTAAAAAACTTCCCTGCCACATGAAGTTAGCAAAGCTCTCGTGTTTGAGTAGTACCGGAGTGGACTCATTTTTTGCAGGTGGCTCAGCTAAACCTGCCCACTCTCAAAAGTTGTTGTTGTTGTTGTTGTTGCTGCTGCTGCTGCTGCTGCTGCTGCTGCTGTTGCTGCTGCTGCTGCTCCTGTTCTTGTTGTTGTTGTTGTTGTTGT